>Ga0187861_10004110_pt1 | contig 12363 bp, 4 predicted proteins | sample June2016WEW_10_1_3_FD_132986 | JGI IMG/M metagenome (GOLD analysis project Ga0187861, IMG submission 132986) | Peatland microbial communities from SPRUCE experiment site at the Marcell Experimental Forest, Minnesota, USA - June2016WEW_10_100 | ecosystem: Environmental > Terrestrial > Soil >...
GGCCTTCCTTTTCAGGAAAAGGACCGATAGCTACATCGCGGCCTCTTTCGTCGGTCCGTTGCTCGTGGTCTTGCTGGTGGTCGCGATGCTCCTGACGTCGCTGGACCTGGTCGAGCACGCCAGCGACGTGATCGAGAGTGTGGTAAAAGCTCGGGATCCTCTGCCCGGCATGCCCCCGCGCACCGAGTGGGATGCAGTCCTCGACATTTGCGCCTTCTATAGCATTCGCTCATTGGAGACCATCTGTAATCCCCTGGTTCTGCCTTTGTTGGTGGTGTTGGCCGCGGTGCTGTGCATAACCGCGCTGGTGCGCAACAATGAGCACCTGATTTACAAGTCTTCGGGGGTGCGGCTGCAACGGGCTTTCCGCCCTATCATCCTGGTGAGCCTGCTCCTTTCGCTGGCGGTAGCGGTGTTGCGGGAGACGGAAATGCCGTCGCTCATCATGACGCGGGACTTTCTGTGGCCGCTGGTCTATCGGCGCGCCCCCTTTCCCACCGCGCTGTCGTTGCCGACGCGCGATGCGGAAGGGCATCAGGTCTTGTTCCAAATGAGCCAGTATAGTTCGCTGAAGCGCGAGGGCCGGAACCTGCGTGTCTACCAAGTGACGAAACAGGGACGCATGCCGCTGGTCTGGGCTGACCGGGCGCGCTGGCACAACGGGGTTTGGCAGCTTGAGAACGACCTGCCGGCGGCGCCCGCGGGCGCGCCGCACCCCAGTGCGGCCCCCGGGCACGCGCCCGCACAGGGGGGCGGCGCCCCCAAGCCTGCTGAGTTGCCCAAGACGGTGCCCCACGGGTTCAAGAGGATCCCCGATGAGGAAACAACGGATGACGGCACCGCCGGCGCTGCTGCGCCGCGCCGCGCCCGCGCCACGAAGACGCAGGTTGCGGAGTGGCGCGGCGCGGTGACTCCGGCCTTCCTGGAAAGCGAGCGGCTGGGCGCAGGCGTTATGAGCCTGGCGGAATTGGAGCAGGCCAGCGCAGTGAAGCCGGAACTGACGGTGGAGTGGTGGCAGCGCCTGGCCACGGCGGCTATGAGTGTGTTCCTGTTGTGGCTCGCGATTCCGCTGCTCGTCAGCGAGACGCGCGGGCAGGTTCTGGGGGTGGGCTTCTCGATCCTCATTTGCGCCGCATACTGTGGCCTCAGCCTGGCCTGCATGGAAGGCGCCCGGCGCCACTGGCTGCCGATGTGGTCGCCGCTGATAGTCTCAGGTCTGGCCTGCGCCTCGGGACTGCTGCGCTTTTATCTCGGCATGGCCACTTGAGGCTCGAGAGGCGAGGGTTGAGATTTGGGCCTCAAGCCTCCAAGAAATGCCTGGATTTCGACCGCCGGCAGTATATAAGCAGTTGGAACACATACTGTAGCGCAATCCTCTGGATTGCGCCGCAACCCGGAGGGTTGCGCTACATAAGGAACAAGAGTCTATGAATCCGCCACTTGACGCTCCTGCTGTGGCCAGCCTCCTGACAGAGATCGGGCAGCGCATGGAACTGACCGATGAGCCCCCTTTCAAGGTGCGGGCCTACTATGCGGCTGCTGAAACACTCGCAGCCTTGCCGACGCCGCTCCATGAACTGGTGGCGCACAGGAAGCTGCGGGATCTCCCCGGCGTCGGCGAGGCGCTGGCGGAGAAGATTGCCCGGCTGCATTTGACCGGGTCACACCCGACCCTTGATTTTCTCCGCACGCAGATGCCGGCGGGCGTGCTGGACTTTCTCAAGGTCTCCGGCCTGGGGCCGAAGAAAGCCGCCCTCCTCTACAAAGATCTGCGCCTCAGCAACCTGGAGGAGCTTGAGGCGGCCTGCCGCGCCGGCAGGCTGCGGGACTGCAAGGGCCTGGGCGAAGCCTTGGAGAAGAAGGTGCTTCAGGGTCTCGAGTTTCTGAAACGCACCCACGGCCTCCAGCTTGTGCACTCAGCGGAGGAGCTGGCGCAGTTCGTCTGCGTGGGCCTGGCTGCGGAACATCCGCGCCTGCGCCGGGTGGTGCCGGCCGGCCCTCTGCGCCGCGGTTGTGAAGTGGTGGATTACGTCTGCATCGTCGCTGAAAGCCCCGATTCCGAGGAAGACTTTCTGCAGAGCGGGGTGCGCGTTTTCCTCAGCTTCCCCCGGCGGTACGGTGTCGTGTTGCTCTTTGCCACTGGCGGACCCAAGCATCTTGAGGAGTTATGCGCGCTGGCGGCCTCCAAGGGCATACAGCTTTCCGAGAAGGGCTTATGGCGCAGCGGCGGGGAGATCTGTGCCTACGATGAAGAGGCGGTTTACGCTGCCCTGGAGCTGCCTTTTATCGAGCCGGAACTGCGCGAAGGACTGGGCGAGATCGCGCTGGCAGCCGAGGGCCGCTTGCCCCACTTGGTGCGGCGCGAGGACATCCGTGGCATCCTGCACGCTCATACGGTCTTTTCCGATGGCGCAGACACGCTGCCTGCCATGGCCGAGGCGGTCCGCGCGCGCGGCTGCGAGTACTTCGGCGTGGCTGAGCATTCGCAAAGCGCAGGTTACGCGGGCGGCCTGAAGGAAGCGAACGTGCGCGCACAGCATGAGCTGATTGACGAACTGAACGCCCAGTACGAGCCCGGCTCCTTTCGCATCTTCAAGGGCATCGAGTCGGACATCCGCGATGACGGCGCGCTCGATTATCCCCCTGATATCCTGCGCCGCTTCGACTTCATCGTGGCCAGTGTGCACAGCCGGTTCAACTTCAGCAAAGAGCAGCAGACCGCCCGCCTTATCGCCGCTGTGGCCGACCCGCACACGACCATAGTGGGCCACCTGACAGGCAGGCTGCTCTTGCAGCGCGAGGCGTACAAAGTGGACGTGGACGCGGTGCTGCAGGCTTGCGCGCGCCAGGGCGTGGCCGTGGAGATCAACGCCCATCCGCACCGCCTGGACCTGGATTGGCGCTGGCACCGGCGCGCGCTGGAACTGGGTTGCATGTTGAGCATCAACCCCGACGCCCATTCCATCCCCGAGTTGGGAGTGGTGCGCTGGGGCGTGGCCGTGGCGCGCAAGGGCGGCGTGCCGAAAGAGCGCATCTTGAATTGCATGGAACTTGGCGAGATAACACGCTGGTTTGAGGCACGGAGAAGGAAGCTTGAGGCTTGAGGCTTCAGGCATGCGGGGCGCACGGTCTGGAGGCAAAGCCTCAAGCCTCACGCCTCAAGCCCATTTGTGCTTTGCCAACTGCGCAACTGACGCTAAATTGTGCCAGAACGAATGGCTGAACCGCACGCACCTGAACATTTTGCCGACTGGAACGAGCAGATGCTCCAGCGGTACGACCCGGAGGTGTTCGAGCACCATCCGCGGGGTATTGTGCGCTGGGTGGAAAACAAGAGGGCGCGAGCGGTCATCCGCTGGTTGCAGGCCCGGCCGGGCCATCGCGTCCTGGACGTGGGTTGCGGCACGGGCCACCTGCTGGCCCAACTGCCTGGCCGCGAGCGTCACGGCGTGGATTTGTCGCCGCGCATGGTCCAGCGGGCGCAAGCCATTCTGGGCAGCGGCGCCCAGATCATCCAGGGGGATGCCGAGCACTTGCCTTATGCAGACGGCTACTTTGACAGGGTCATCGCGTCCTCGCTGTTTTCGCACGTGCTGCGCCCTGAACAGGTCATTGCGGAGATCACCCGCGTTACGAAAGCCGGCGGGCGGATCGTGATCTCGGTTTGCGACGAGGACCAGATTGAGCGCGGCATGAACTGGGTGAAATCGCTGCGCTTGCAGGGCCTCTTCTTCGGCACGGGGCAGGATGGCCAGCCGCGGGTCTACAACGTGGAGTACCACCTGCACCGTTTCTCCTTGCCGCGGCTGCGCGAGATGGTGGGCGAAAGTCTGAGCGAATTGCGCGTAGTGCGCGTCCCCTTTGTTTTCCCTGTGCACGTTGTGGCGGCGTACGAGAAGGGATAGGCTTGAGGCTTGAGCCTTTGCCTGCTCACCGTGCGCCCCGAATACCTCAAGCCCCAACCCTCAAGCCTATTTAGTTCTGGATTTCGCTGCAATCGAACGTCTTTATGTTAGAAAGAGACGTGCGATGCAGCAGTTTGTTCTGACAGGGCCGGACGGGTCGTTTCTTGTGCCGCGCGGTGAAAGCCGGGTGGGCAGCGATGCGGCCTGCCAAATCTGTATCCGCGGTGAAGGCATCCTGCCCACCCACGCCTACCTCAGCACTGACGGCGAGACGCTGCTCATTCGTCCCGCCGCCTCCGGCAGCGCCGCGCCTAACGGTTCAGCGGTGGGCAGCATCACCATCAACGGGGAACTGCTTGCCGGGCCTGCAACGCTTTCCGGCGCCGCCGAAATTGCGGTGGGCACTGTGAAAATGCGCTTGCTGGTCCAGCGGCCCTCGCTCTGGAGCAGGCTCTGGGGCCATCGTCTGGTCCGTGCCTGCGCGTGGGGGGCCGGCTGCCTGCTGCTCCTGGTGGCGGTCCTCTACGCCGTGCTGCGCTGGGTGATTCTGGATAAGAACCGGCTCAAGTACATGCTGGTCAGCAACATCCAGGAGTACCTCCTCCGTGACGAAACGGACGTGGACTCGATACAAGTGGACCCCTTCGAGGGCGTGGCGCGCGTCACCAATCTCAGGATCAAAGACCGCGAGAACTTTGGGGGCGGCCAGCATCCTTTCATCGTGGTGCCCAGCGCCACGATCAGTTTCGAGGTATGGCCGTGGCTGCGCAGTTGGCGGCGCGAGTACCGGAACCTGCACATCGTGTTGACCAATCCGGAGGTCAACATTGAACGCTCCAAGACCGTCGGCATTCTGAACATCCGCGATATCCTCAGCAAGTACGCGCACGTCCCGCGCATGGAGCTGGGCTTGGTGCAATTGAACGCGCTGCTGGAGGTAAAGGACGGCACCGTGCGTCTGCGCGACTACTACACGAACATCGGAGAAACCAGTTTGGAGGACATCAACCTGCGCTTGCGCCAGCCGAGGCAAGGGCAGCCCCTGGAAATCGAACAGTGCGAGATGAAGGTCAACGCCATCCCCGCGCCGGCAACGGAGGGGCGGTTGACGCTCACCGGCAGCCTCAATCTCCTCGACGCCGCTTCGGTGCTTGACAGCGCCAATCTCAGCGACAGCGAACTGCAGCTAAAGATGACGGACTTTGACCTGGCGCGCTTCTTTGAGCACCTGGGCTACGCCTGGGAGCCTTACGGGATGGGGTTCAAAGTCGTACTGGGGAAGCCCATCAATGGGAAAATAACCGCCCACATCCGCGATCCGCGGCACTTGCAGTTGCGGAGCGAAGACATCGAGAGCGCCAGCCTGGTGTCCATCCGCGAGGCAGACCGCCCGCCTCTCGGAAATGTCCCTATGGGCCTCAAGTTCGATGTGACGCTGGCGGAGAACGGCAGCAGGTATCTGCCCAACGAGATGATTATCGGCTTGCGTAGCGGGGCCGACCTGAAGAACCCCGCCACGCAATACCTGAGCTTCAGCGCGAACAGCCGGCTGAACCGCGGCGGCATAAGCGAGTACAGTGCCGAGCTGGACTGCAACCTGCAGGACCTGCTGGGCACTGACGTCGGGCGCCGCCTCGGCCTGGAAGGGAAACTGGGCGGCCACCTGAAGGGCGAGGCCAGGGTCATCGGCGAGAACAATGGCGCGTGGACCATTGACGCGAAGTTGGGGAGCACCGACGCCTTCGCTTTGGTGGCCAATCCCAATGACCCCAACCAGCCGCCCGTGCGGCAGCCGCTGCCGCTGCACTTCGAGTCGCACGCCAGCGCCCAGCCCAATCCTGCCGGCGGCATACCGGATGTCGTGGTCGAGAGCTTCAAGGTCAGCGCCCCCTCCTTTGAGGCGCACAGCGCTCTGCCGGGTTTGATCAAGGGCCTGGACAAGAGGGGCGAACTGACGGCCCAAGCCAAGTTCCAGCTCAGCCTGAAGGGGCGGGAATTCTGGCGCGATTTCAAGCCCATTCTGGCGCTCTTCGGGTTCACTCAGCCGATTGAGGAGATTCTGGACCTGGAGGTCCAGGTGGTCGGGCGCAACGATCTGGTCAAACTCGCGGCCAAGGGCAACGCCGCGCGGCAGTGGCAGGCCGATGATCCCGCGCCCATGAAGCTGCGCACGTACATGGAGTTCAACCGCAAGGCGGCCACGCCCCTGCCCGGGGCTGCCGTGCCCAGCCCCTATCTGCAACTGATGCTGGAAGCGGCCTCGGAGACCAAGCCGCTGAAAGTCCGCGTGGACGCTTTCTGCCGGCGTACCGCCAAGGCCGATATACTCACGCTGGAGCGCTTTGACGAGAACGACCCCACGCAGAAAGAGCCCCTGCCCGGACTGGTGATTCAGTCCGACATCGTAGCGCTGCGCGAACGTTTCAAGCCTTATATCGAAGGCTATCTGTACAGCCACGACAAACTGGGGGGACAGGCCGCAGGCCTGTCATCCAATGGCTGGCTGAAGCGTTATCGCGGCACGGGCCTGACCGGCCAGATTGAGGAATCCGGCCGCATTGTTTTCCAGCGCCTCCTGGATCCCAAAAGCCAGGAACCGGACCTGGCCGACTTTGACCTGAACATCGCCTGCAGGAACCTGGAGGCCAAGATCCCGATTGCTCTGCCAGGCAAAGCCGAGGCGCATTGGGAGTGGCAGGAAAATGCCGTTACACTGGCCTTGAAGGGTTTGTATGCGGAGCGGCTGAGCGGCAACAAGGAGGAACCTGACACCCAGAGACTGGACCTGGACCGCCTGGATGTCAAAGGCAGTGTCGGGGCCTTCCTGCTCAAGCTGCGCGGCCTGGACCTGTTCAAACTGTGGCATTTGCGCGGGCTGCGCAACCAGACCTGGACCGACTGTCTGGAGTCCCTGGGCATGAAGGGCCGGCTGGATCCCCGGGCTTTTGAGTTCGCGCGCTCCGTGACCCTGCTCCCAGCCGATAGCCCCCTCTGCGGCTCCGCGGATCTGCAAATCGCCTTCGACCGCCAGAAGGATTCGCTGGACCTGCGGAAGTTCGAATTCCGCCAGGCCGAGCCTAAGGAACAATCCTTCCTCAACCTGGACCTTTCAGGCACGCTGGTGGGCCTGCGCGAGCTTTCCGCCAGGCTCTTCCCGCCAGGGGATGAGACCCCCTTGAACGAGCAAGTGGCGGGGTTCATCCAGGACGCGGGCACGGCCGGGCTGCTCGATCATCTCGGTGCGGAACTGACGGTCAACTCCCTGCAAGTGGAGTGCGCGCCGTTCCTCGCCTGGTTGTGCAAAGACTACAAGAGCGGCGCGCGGCCGCCGCCGCTGCTGCTGGCCGGCTTGTTGCGGAAAGACTGGCAGCCCGAGGGCACCTGGTCGGCTGCGGGCGTGAAGTTGATCCGCAAAGGCGACCCCAAGGTGCGCACCTGGCAGTTGGTGGGCGCCAAATTGCGCAACGACTTCACCTGTTTTGGCGCTCTGGCCCATAAGCCCGCCGACGATCGCCCGGAAGTGTTTTCCATGAGCCACAATTGGGCGCTGTGGCTGGGCTTGTCCGTGGATGCCAACAACAACGTGATGCTCTCCGGCGAGTTGGATCTCGACAACGCCTTCCTCGCCGCTCCCTTTCCAGCCTTGGCCTATGAGTACAAGAAACCGGCCGGGGAGAAGTGCCGGCTGGAGCTGTCCGACTGCGGCTACTCGCAGGTCCACAGCCTGCTGGCCCACGTGGGCAAACTGAAGTTGACGGGCAAGCCCGTGTCCCTTGAGTTGCGGGACTTCGATGCCGATTTCACGCGCGCGCCCGCGGGTGTCTTCCAGGTTGCGGAGCTGATCGTCGCCGGCGGGCCGCTGTCCTGTGCCCTCACGGCCGCCAGATACGATCCCGCAGGCGACAGCCTTCAGGCGCGCATCAACGCTCCGGCGGCGGACGCAGCCTGGCTGGCCCGCCTGATCTCCCTGCCGGAGGCCCTTTCCACCGGCGGAACGTTGAAGGACGTGAGCGCGAGTTACAAAGGCAGCTTGGCCGCCCTGCGCGCCACGCTTGAGCCTGATCCGGCCGTGCTGGCCCAGCTTTTCCCGAAGCTTGAACAGGCCGATCCGCGCCTCCAGGGCTTGAACCCGGAGAATGACATGCTCGAACTAGACGCCAATGCCGCAGGCCTGCGCTTCACGGTGCTCGGTGCCGAGGGCGCCCGCGCCGCACTCCAACTAGACGGCCATCTGCACCTGAGCGCCCGCGATCTGGCTTGCAAGGACTTGCAGCTCAAACTGGACGAGGCCAACCCGCAGCGGACGTTGAGCCAGGTTTGCGCCGCCCATACGCTGCAGGTGAACTCCGCGGACGCGCGCCTGAACCTGTTGCGCGCCTTCAGAGCGCCCGGTGCGCCGCTGAACGTCAACGCCGGCCTGACGTTCAATACGGCCTTGGATCTGACGCCCTGGCTGTCCGCTTCCGAGACCTGGTCGCGGGCGCTGGGGAAGCCGGCCAAAGCTCCCGCGCCGGGCACACTGCTGGAATGGCGCTTCGCTCCGCTGGGACAGTTGGTGGCCAGCGGCAAGCTCAACGCTCCCGAAGTCCAGGTCAATGGCAAGGCGGTGACTGGGGTGGATGTGCCGGAGTTCGCGCTCAAGGAACTGAAGTTCAGCGCACCGGCCCTGAGCACGGATTTCTATGGCGGAAAGATCACACTCAACGATGCGCACTTCGACCTCTCCGATGCGCGGGCCCTCAGGAACGGCGACAACGTGGAACTGAAGGGCGTGCGCTTCGAGACCCGGCTGGAAGTCGCGGGTGCGGAAGTGGTCCGGCTGCTGGGCGCTGCGGAGGGCAGCAAGGACGGTTACAGCTTCAAGGGCCGGCTCGACGCTATGGGCAACCTCCTCGGCACCGACTTCGCGGGCATGGACCGCCACACTTGGGACGGCGCCATCAAGTTCAAGCTCTCCGGCCTGGCGTGCCTGCCGCCGCCCCCAGCGCAGACAGAGCCTGGCGTGCTGCCGCCGTGGGCGGCGGCGTTCACGGCGCTGGGGCCGCGCTTCGCCCGCGCTTTTGCCGCGGCGGCCACCCATGCGGCGGCCAAGGCCGGCGACGTGTGCACGGATCTGCCGGTGGGCGACCCGCTCAAAGCTGCCAACGGCTTGGCGTTGCTGTTGCAGGTTTACCTGGCTAGAACGTTCGGGCTTGAAGTGGAACGGCTGGAGTTCGATCCCGGCGCTCCAACGGTCATGATCACCAAGGGCTTCGCCACCCTGGACCGCTGCCAGCTTGCAGGCCGCGGCGCGTGTGACGGCCTGGACCTGGAGTTGGGCAACCTCAAGATCAACCTTGCAGATGAGGACTTCGCCGACGAGGTCCGCGTCAACCTGGCGGCGCTGCCCAAGGCTGCGCTCGCCGCCTTGAACCTGGAGCGCTGGCCGGCCGCGGCGCGGAATGAATACAGGATTTGCCTGCAAGAGGGCAAGCTGGCCTTGCGCGTTCACGGCCGGCTGGCCAGCCCCGCCGTGGCTTTCCCCTGGGTGCAAGTGCGCGCCCTGGGACGCCGCGCCCTCTTCGGCATGGACAGCATTGGCGACTTGGCGGCGCTCGAACAAGCGCGCCAGAACTGTTTCCAGGCTTGGGGCCGCCTGCCAGCGGACCTCGCGGTTGCGGCGGCTGTGGGTGACAGACTGGGCGCCGGTCTCCCGGCCACGTTAATGGCGCGCAGCGAAGACGAGACGATCCTGGACCGCGTGCTGGGATTGCCGCCGAGCCTGATGCGCTGTCTGGACAAAACCGCGCCGCTGCTCGCCCCGGCAGAGTCACTGAACAAGCTCTTATTCCCCGAGCCTCCGCCACCCGTGCCCGACGGCGCAGGCCAGGGAGGAAAGGCCGCGCGCAATGAGCAAAAGTAGGCCGCAAGGTGGAGACCAACCCCTGCCCTCTCGCCGGTGTGGAGAGGGAACGGTCCGCCTGTTTGCGCTTGTGCTCATCTGCATTGTGCCGACGCTCGCCGCAGAGTCTGACAGTCCTGGACACTCCCGCCTCCAGCCGCCTGCACCCGGCGCTGAGGTTTCAGACGCCAGCCCTACCTTCAACGGGCCGGCCCTGAAGGTCAACACGCAGATTGTGAGCATCCGCCAGGTCGAAGCCGTCTTCATGGACAGCTACCTGCTGATCCAGGACAAGCTGCGCAAGGGCGAATTGAAACCTGCGGACCTCGGCACCGCCATCCGCCTGGCCTGGACCGAGGCGCTCGAAACCGCCACCCAGGACCAGATCATTGACCAGCGTGCGGACAAGCGGCGCAAGGACATCATTCATGCCTACGTGCTCCGCGGTGGAGGGGACATCGGCGGAGACCGGGCGCTGGAGTACTTCAGGCGTGAGGAAGCCTACTACGTGCGGCTTCTGCGGCGCGAACTGGTCGCGGCGGCGGGTGGCGAAGAAGAACTGGCCAAGGCGTTGAAACGGCGTGGCCAGACGATGCAGGAATGGGAGGCGGGTCTGTCGCGCGAGATGTTCCGCCGCGACGTGCTGGCACTGGAACTGGGGCCAATAAACCGTTCGCCTGGCGCCGCGCGCGCTTTTTACGATCAACATCCCGAGCTTTTCAAGCTGAGCGATGCCTGGCGCTTGCGGCGCATCCGTATTGCCAAGGAGAAGTTCAAATCGCCGGAAGTAGCACTCGAAGCCGCCAAGATGGTCTGCGCCAAGCTCGCAGCCGGCGCGGATTTTGAGGACTTGGCGTTGAAGGTGAGCAACGATCCCGAGTACGCGGGGCAAGGCGGCCTGCTCACCCGCGACAGCAAGACCGACCTCCCTAGCGGGGCCTTCCCTTTCGAAGAGCGTGTTGCCGAGAGCTTGCAGGACGGCAAGTGCTCCGACCCGGTGGATGGCGGCGTCTGGTATGTGATCGTGCAGCGCGTGGTCTACGTGCCCGTGAAGATCCAGACCTTTGAGGAAGCCGGCGACCGTGCCGAAGCGCTGGCCTACGCCGACAAACTGAAGCAGCGCAAGCGCGACCTATTCGAGAAGCTGAAGCACGAAAGCTACATCGAGGTCATACAAAAAGACCCGCCACCCGAGCTCTTGAAAAACATACCACAAGAGAAGGGGGGGGACTTCCTGCCGCCAGAGAAGAAGTAGGCTTGAGGCTTGGGGGCGCACGATAAGGATGCGAAGCCTAAAGCCTAATCCTCGCGTCGTCCGGGCTCAACCCCGTCGGATCGTTCACCTCCGCTCCGCTGGGTACGGGGACGGGGCCGCGCAACAGCGGGTCGTCGGTGCCGCGCATGAAGCGGTCCAGCCGCCCGCGCATCTCAGCCAAGGCCGAGGCGGCGCGCGGGTCGCCGGCGCAATTGCAGCTCTCGCGCGGATCGAAGACCAGGTCGTAAAGTTGCTCGGCCACCACCGGCCTTTCGCGCCAGCCGTGGGCCAGCAACACGTCTTTGCTGGGGCTGTCGTCGGTGTTGGGCAGCACTGGTGTGGCGCGCGGATCGAAGCGCCGGATGTACTTCCAGCGCCGGGTGCGCACGGCCCGCTGCGGCTCATAAGCCGCGTGATAGGTGACCTCGCCAAACAGTTCCTCACGGACTTCTGCTTTCTCTCCTCTGAGCAGCGGCAGAAGCGAAACGCCCTGCAGCCAGGACAGTGGAGCGATGCCGAGCAACTCGCAGAGGGTCGGGAACAAATCCACCTGGGACACGAGCGCTTCGCTGACCTTCCCGCCGCTGAAACCGCCCGGGCCGCGCAGGATCAGCAGCACGCCCAGGCCGTGGTCGGTAAGGTTGCACTTCATGAGCGGCATGGCAATGCCATGATCGGTGGTGCAGATGACCAGTGTATTCGCGGCCAGACCGCTGGTTGCGAGCGCTTCGAGAACCAGGCCGATGCCGCGGTCCAGTTCCCGCGCGGAGGCGTTGAAGCACGCCATGTCGGTCCGCGTTTCCGGCGTATCGGGCAGCGGCGCAGGCCAGGGGCAATAACGCGGATCATCCGGGGGGCCGTGCGGCGGGTATGGGCGGTGTGTCTCGAAGAATCCGCAGTCCAGGAAGAACGGCTGGCGCGGCGCATTCTTGAGAAACGCGGCGGCCCACGGCGCCACCTGTGCCACACGGCAGCTCTGTCCGGCACGCTCCAGGTTCTCGTAGCCCAGCAGATCCAGCCTTGCATCCGCCACCACGTGCTGCATCCCGGCCAGCGCCGTGTAGTAACCCGCGCGGCGCAGCGTGTGGGGCAGGAGTTGCGTCGGGTCCTTAAGTGCAAATCCACGGTGCGCCAAGCCGATCATGCCGGAGCTGTGCGGCCACTGGCCGGTCAGGAGCGCGGCACGGCTGGGCGAGCAGGTTGGACCGGCGCAAAAGGCCTGACGGAATAGCACACCCTCCTCAGCCAGGCGCTGAAGATGCGGTGTCGCCACGGCATGGCCGTAGGGCTGGATGCACCGTCCTGTGTCGTGGGAATGAAGA
>Ga0187861_10004117_pt1 | contig 12346 bp, 9 predicted proteins | sample June2016WEW_10_1_3_FD_132986 | JGI IMG/M metagenome (GOLD analysis project Ga0187861, IMG submission 132986) | Peatland microbial communities from SPRUCE experiment site at the Marcell Experimental Forest, Minnesota, USA - June2016WEW_10_100 | ecosystem: Environmental > Terrestrial > Soil >...
ATATTTGCTCTGTTAACTCCATTTGGAAAATCTTCAAAGCAAATTTCCAATCGGTTGTCAACCTATTATTTATACGTTCTGAATATTCTTTTTTTAGGGAAGAATCTTTAATTCGCCTGAGCATATTCATTCCTCTCTCAAATACTCATATCTAATGTTATGCGCTCTTTGGTAGTCTGCTTGGTTTTCTTTTCTATTTTTCTTCTTGCAACCACTGGTTATATAAATATCATTTTTATCAACAAAGTAAAACAATCTGTATCCGAATGGTTTCATTTCAAATAAGTTCTGATATCCTCTAATTGGTGTCCGAAGCCTTTTGTCTCTTATTGGTTGCTCGGCGTCTGCCAACCTTTTTATATAGGCATCAATTTCTTCCTTAACATCGTCTGAAATATTACCATAAAGGTCGTCCTCAAATATTGGTCTATCTCTCCTGCAAATAGCCCAAATCGTTCTTACATGACCGTCCCAAATGTCTTTAGCTTGTGTCAAATGTTAACCTATTACTTAACAAAAAGCAAGTGGTTATTAGTTCCAGAGATCAATAAGATAGAGTGTATATTGATTTTAATCTCTTCTTTGCCTAATGTCAAGCCGCTTTTTTGTTCGTTTTCGCAACCCCCAATAGTTCTTCCCATCTCTAAATATGATTTGTAATTCCTGCTTGCATGGCTGGTGTAACTCTCAGCGTTAGATTTATACGCATAAAGTTATAATAAGAGAAATGTAAGGCAACTGCGGCTTTTCATTCTTGTCGAGCTTAGTCCAAGAAATGCACAAACAATCCATCGCGAAGTTTCGGCTCGAACCACGTTGACTTTGGCGGCATGAGTTCATCATCGTCGGCAATTGCCATCAATTCTGCAACAGAAGTTGGAAACATGCTGAAAGCAATTTTCATTTCGCCAGAATTGACGCGCCGCTCTAACTCACCTATACCACGGATACCGCCGACAAAATCAATTCTCTTATCAACGCGCGGATTCTTAATATCGAGAACCGGGTCAAGCAAATGATTCTGTAGAATTGAAACATCAAGCCGCAGAACCGGATCGGTGACGCTTTGTAACGCGGTGCCGGCGGAGAGTGTGTGCCATCTACCTTCGAGATACATTCCAAAGTCACCTTTCTTCACCGGCCTTACTTGTGCAGAAGCTTCAATGATATCGAAGTTTGGTTTCAACTTTGCAAAGAATTCCTCTTTCGTCATGCCGCATAAATCTTTAACCAACCGATTGTAATCCATAATGCGGAGCTGACTTGCAGGAAAATAAACAGCTAAGTAAAAATTGTATTCCTCATCTCCGCGATGATTTGGATTTGCCCTCGCGCGTTCTCTGCCAACTCTTGCTGCCGCTGCAGAACGATGATGTCCATCTGCAATATACAAGTTTGGAATTGTTTTAAAGATGGAAGTAATCTTCCCGATTGTTTCTTTATCCTTTATTACCCAGCATTGATGCCGGATATCGTCAAGCGCTGTGTGATCATTCTCAGGCGATTGACTTATTACGCTAGCAACGATGTTGTTAATTTCGTCGTTATCACGGTAGGTAAGAAATATCGGGCCCGAATGGGAATTCGTAACGCGAACATGCTCGCAGCGATCTTCTTCTTTATCTTTTCGCGTCAACTCATGCTTCTTGATTGTGTTATTCCAATACTCATCTACTGAAGCGCAGCCAACAAGACCGTACTGCGTATGCTTGCCCATTGTCTGTGCATACACATACAAATATGGTCCAGAATCTTGAACCAGAACATTTTGGGAAATGAGTTTCTGGAGATTTTCCTTTCCTTTTTCGTATACACGCTTGTCGTGCAGATCAATGTTTGGATCGAGATCTACTTCCGGTTTACCAACGTGTAGAAATGAAAGCGGATGTCCTTTTACTTCTTCGCGTGCTTCATCGGAGTTCAGTACATCATAAGGCCTTGCTGCAACTTCGCCCGCGAATTCAGATTTCGGCCGGAATGCTTTGAACGGTCGGATTGTTGCCATGCTCTTCTAAATTTTTTCCTTGTTCAATTAAGCGCTGAATGCTTTTACAATTCTATTTGCAATCTCTGCACCAATCCGTTCCTGTCCTTCAACTGTTGAGGCGCCAATATGCGGTGTTGCACTAACATGCGGATGATTGATGAGAGCTTTCTGCGCATCAGTTGGAGGTTCATTTGCAAATACATCTATTCCGGCTGCCGCAACTTTGCCTGAATTCAACGCTTCAAGTAATGCTGCTTCATCTACGACGCCGCCGCGTGCACAATTTATAATGATAACTCCTTGCTTCATCATATCAAATTCTTTTTTCCCAATAACCGGACCTTCTTTTTTATTTAACGGAAGATGAAGCGTGATAAAGTCGGCATCGGTAAGAATTTTTTCTTTAGTCGTCATCTCAACGGGGAAATCGACAGTATTGACAATCGGATCATATGCCATAACGTGCATTCCCAACGCATTCCCACGGCGTCCAACTTCTTTTCCAATATTGCCAAATCCAAGTACGCCAAGATTCTTTTTGAAAAGTTCAATGCCTTCTCCGTATTCTTTCTTCGGCCATTTGCCTTGCCGCATTTCCATCGAACTTACATACAAGAAACGCGATACAGCGAACATGTGTGCAAGGGCAAGCTCTGCAACGGATACGGACGCAGCAGCAGGTGTGTTCAAAACTTTTATTCCTTTGCTTTCTGCAAATGGCACGTCTATATTATCGAGTCCGACACCGCCGCGTCCAATTACCTTAAGTTTTTTTCCGGCTTCTATTACTTCCTTTGTTACTTTTGTTGCAGATCTAACAATAATGCAATCATAGTTACCGATCTTTGCTAGCAACTCCTCGGGTGTCAACTTAAGTTTATCTACCTTGTGACCAGCATCGGTAAGAATTTTTGCGCCTTCTTGCGTGATTCCATCAGATACGAGAATATCCATAGTAAACTCCATGGGATTATTATAGTTGAATTCCTAAAGCAATCATTCTGTTTGATTACCGAACGCCACGAATGCTAAAGGAAAAATTACCTGGTGAATTATTCTGTACAGATTATACCAAAAAATGTTTTAACCAGCAATATTGTATTCTCAATCGCATAAATTTTTTTTCATATACTTAATAAATTGATGTAGACAGTTTATAAAAATATTAGTATGTTAAAGTGATCGAAAGAACCCCCGCTGTAATTGTACATAAAACTTAGAAAGGATAAAACCTATGGCACGTGCACATAATTTCTTTGCTGGACCGGCTGTTCTTCCTCTTTCCGTTATCGAAGAGACACGGGACGCTGTAATGGACTTTGCCAACATTGGCGTTTCTATTATGGAAATTAGTCATCGCGATAAAGCTTTTGACAAAGTTGTAGCGGAAGCGCAAGCCGATGCATTGAGTATTATGGGATTATCGCCAGAAGAATATGCTGTAATCTTTCTAGGCGGCGGAGCAAGCATGCAGTTTGCAATGGTGCCAATAAATTTTCTCCAGAATAAAGCCGATTATGTCAATACTGGCGAATGGGCATCGAAAGCGTTTAAGGAAGCAAAGATTCTTGGAAATGCGATAGAAGTTGCTTCATCGAAACCAACAAACTTTAATCAATTGCCGAAGAATATTAAATTCTCCGGCGACGCCGATTATGTGCACATTACCACAAACAATACCATCTTTGGCACTGAATGGAAAACAGATCCTGATGTTGGCAGCGTGCCTTTGATCGCCGATATGTCATCTGATATGCTTGCTGTCAAGCGTGATTTTAAAAAATACAACCTCATTTACGCCGGTGCACAGAAAAATCTCGGTCCTGCCGGTGTTGTTATGGTGGTAATTAAAAAAGCATGGATGGAAGCGAAGGCAAAACAAAATATATCGACAATACTGAAATACAAGACGCACGTCGATGCAGGTTCTATGTTTAATACACCTCCCTGCCTGCCGGTATTTGTAGTTGGCAGAACGTTAAAATGGATTATCAAAGAAGGCGGACTGGACGTTGTTCAGGCACGCAATCAAAAGAAAGCGAAGCTTATTTACGATATCTTCGATGCATATCCGGAATTCTATAAAGGATCTGTAGTCAATAAAGACGACCGATCTATTATGAATGTTACCTGGAATTTGCCGACACCGGAGTTGGAAGAGAAATTCATTGCAGAGGCAAAAGCAAAGAAGATGCTCGGACTAAAAGGCCATCGCTTTGTTGGCGGCATGCGCGCTTCAATTTATAACGCCTGCCCCGTGGAATCGGTAGAACTGCTAGCGAAACATATGGAAGAATTTTATAAGGCGAATAAAGGATAAGACATATTAATACTGTCAGGGTTTATCCGCTGTTTTGGAGCGGGTACTCTGACAGTCGAATATAGTCGATTGGGAGAAAAACTTCCGACAGCACTTTTCGAACCTAAGATATACAGCCCTCCAAAGATACACTTCTTGGGAGGGCTGATCTGTTTTGATACTATATATCAAACCGTTTTAGCAGCAACAATTTTGCCTTAATAATTGTTTCTGCTTTTAAATGCATAATTGACTTTCAAAAATATTCTCGTACCTTCTTCCACAACAAATTTCCCACCACTATTCAATGAGGTACTTTATGGATAAAGAACTCATCGCTAACGGAAAAAAGAAAATGTTGAAACCAGAAACCCTGATGATGGGCTACGGTTACAAACCCGAATGGTCGGAAGGAGCTGTAAAGTGTCCTATCTTTCAAACTTCAACTTTCGTTTTTAAAAACGCAAAGGATGGGAAAGAATTTTTTGAAATGGCGCATGGCATGCGTGAACCGGGCAAACACGGCGCCGGACTTATTTACAGCCGTATTAACAATCCGGATCTGGAAATTCTCGAAGACCGACTCACAGTATGGGATGAAGCCGAAGCATGTGCCGTATTTGACAGCGGTATGGCGGCAATTAGCACAACAATGCTCGAACTACTGAAGCCGGGAGATGTTCTCTTAAGCAGCGAACCGATTTATGGCGGCACAGAACATCTCTTCGAATCTGTGCTAACAAAGTTCGGCATCAAAACTATAGACTTTGGCGTACAACACACTAAACAACAGATCATCGATATGGTAGAATGGGCGGGTGCTGCAGATAAACTTCGGATGATCTTTTTTGAAACGCCTGCAAATCCGACAAACTGCTTGATTGATATAGAAATGTGTGTAGATATTGCAAAACATTTTTCAACAAAGAAACGCAAAGTTCTTACTGCATTGGATAATACATTTCTCGGGCCCGTCTTTCAACACCCCATTAAACATGGCATCGACCTTGTTCTCTATTCAGCAACAAAGTACATAGGTGGGCACAGCGATTTAGTTGCCGGTGCATGCCTTGGCTCTAAGGAACTCATTAATCGCATCAAATCACTTCGCGTCGCTCTCGGTTCAATGGCAAGTCCATTGACAGGCTGGTTGCTTTTGCGAAGTCTTGAAACACTCAAGATGCGAATGACCACTTCCGCGGAAAGTGCACAAGAAATTGCCGAATGGCTGACGAAACATCCTAAAGTAGAGAAGGTGCTATATCTCGGATTACTTAAAGAAGGTGATCCACAGTATACTATCTATAAAAAACAATGCCTGTCACCCGGAGCAATGATTAGTTTTATTATCAATGGTGATGAACAAGCTTCATTCAGATTTCTGGATTCACTTAAAATGGTAAAGCTTGCAGTCAGTCTCGGCGGGACAGAATCGCTTGCCGAACATCCAGCAGCAATGACACACTCTGCCGTAGAACCGAATAAGCGAAAAGAATTCGGCATTACTGATAACTTGTTACGTCTTTCAGTAGGAGTCGAAGCGGCAGAAGATATTATTTGGGATTTGGATCAAGCTCTTTCAAAAATTTAAATTCATTATAGTACAATTATGAACCTAGAAAAATATTTTTCCCCTTTTCGCAAAAACATTGTCGGACTTCGACAGTCATTTAAAACACCTTACGGCATAAAACATATTGTCTATGCAGATTGGACTGCCAGCGGAAGATTGTATACTCCCATTGAAGAGAAAATCTCTCAAGTATTCGGCCCGTTCGTCGGCAACACGCACACGGAGACAAACATCACGGGGACGATGATGACACAGGCGTATCACTATTCACACGAAGTAATCAAACGTCATGTGAACGCAGGACCGAAAGATGCTTTGTTGAATGTTGGATTTGGCATGACTGCCGCGCTGGTTAAGTTTCAAAGAATGTTAGGCTTGAAATATCCGGATCAGCTAGAACAATTTATTACTATTCCTCCTGAGAAGAAGCCCGTTGTTTTTGTAACACACATGGAACACCATTCCAATCATACGTCGTGGTATGAGACAATCGCGGATGTATGCGTTATCCCGCCGACAAGAGAAGGACTCGTAGATTTTGAGCATTTACAGGAATCTCTCGATACCTATAAGAATCGACCATTAAAAATCGGTTCATTCACTGCCTGTTCCAATGTAACCGGTATCCAAACACCATACCATCGACTAGCAAAAATAATACATGAGCATGACGGAATTTGTTTCATAGATTTTGCTGCATCTGCTCCGTACGTAAAGATTGACATGCACCCCGCCGATCCAACAGAACGATTAGATGCTATCTTTTTTTCGCCTCATAAATTTTTAGGCGGTCCGGGCTCTTCTGGTGTCATGGTGTTTGATTCTGAATTATATCATCTCAAATCTCCCGATCAGCCCGGTGGAGGAACAATTCTCTGGACAAATCCATGGGGAACGTACCGTTACAAACCTGACATCGAAGAACGTGAAGACGGTGGCACACCTGGGTTTTTACAGGCTATTCGGTCCGCACTTGCCGTAGAATTAAAAGACCAAATGGGTGTGAAACAGATGCTCAAACGCGAGGATGAAATTGTTCCTGTGCTTCTGAAAGAAATGCGTACAATATCCGGCATGCATATTCTCGCAGACAATATTACACATCGGCTCGGTATTATTTCATTTTTCTTGGATGATATTCATTATAACCTTGCGGTAAAAATTCTCAATGACCGTTTCGGCATTCAGGTACGTGGCGGGTGCGATTGTGCAGGGACATATGGACACTATTTACTCAATGTTGACCCGCGACATTCAAACGAGATCACAAATCGCATCGATCATGGTGATTTCTCAACGAAGCCCGGATGGATTCGGCTTTCCATTCATCCCACAACAACAGATGACGAGGTTGCGTATATCCTTAATGCATTACGATCATTACGAAAAAATATCGGGAAGTGGGAAAAAGATTACAAATACAATGTGCATAAAAACGAATTCTCGTACAAGATATTTAAGGAATCCAATTTGAAAATTGTTAGCCGGTGTTTCGAATTATAAACTATTCACTTTAACCAATTCATCAATTAGTAAATGATGCACCAACAGCACGGCTAAGTTCATACTTGCTAATGACAAAGCGATACACTGCTTCCAAGTTCATTAACTTTGCTTCTGACTCTGCTGTCTCTGCATCCAGTAAATCCAGATTAGTGCTAGAACCAGTTTCGTAACGAGTTCGCGCAATTGCAACGGCCTCGTGTGCTTGCTGAAGCTGTACTTTCGTAATTTCTACTTTTCTTGCTGACGCTTGAAGGTCGGCAAGAGTTTGTTCAACATCTGATCGAATTTGCCGTTCAGTGTTTTGTGTATGTGCCTGCTCCGCATATATCGTCGCTTGTGCTTCTTGTTCTATATGATCGACGCGATAGCCGTCGAACACAGGCACGCGTATTTGTGCGCTAAGAGCCCAATTACCGCGAATGATGTTAAGGTCGGGAAAATAGAGCCCGTTCTTTATACCATATTCTCCGCTGATATGGATTGACGGCATATTGCCACGGGATGCCACCCTATACTGGAGGTCGGCAGTCATCTGGGCATTATGATCAAGTTTCAGTTCTAGACGTTTTGCGAATGCTTGCTCAACAAGTGAATCGGCATTCAGCTTTACAGGTATCATAGTAATTTCGCCGATAAGTGTAATTGGAATCCCTTCTTTTTCACCAAGCAACTGGCGCAATATAGATTCCTGTCTGTGCAATGAGTTTTCCAATTCCACTTTTCGATTTTGGGCCGAGGCGACACGAACTTCAATCGTCAAGACATCAAAGCTTGTCGCAGTTCCGACATCGACCTTTTTCTTAGTAAGAGAAAGGTGCTCGTCGAATGTTTCAATTTGTTCATCCGCCACATGAATTGATTTTTGAAGAAATAATATAGTATAAAATGTTCGAATGGTCTGATAACCCAATCCGTTCTTTATTAACTCACCTGTATTTTGCGCAGATTGAACATGAGATTGTGCTACGTCGATGGTAGCACTTGTCTTCCCGAAATCGTACAGCATATAACCGGCTCCGACATGAGCGTCATAATTATTGTTCGGATAAAACTGAAATGGCCCCAAAACTCCGAAATAAAAAGGAATAGGTGGACCGAGGTAAGTATATGAAGCTTCAATATCTGATTCTGGCAAACGTGCACTTGATGTTTGCTGAACGCGCGCTTCCGCTGCACGGGTATTTGCCAATGCTTGTTCGATTGCAGGATGAGATTGTAAAACACGCTGAATAGCTTGTTCAACAGTTAAAGAATCTTGCGCATTTGCTGTGCCGAAGAGAAATAAACCAACCGAAATATATATTGAATGAAATTTCATAATCGAATATCCTTAATTATAGCTTCTAAAAGTATTCATTCTGCAACGACAACGTGTTCAGATTTTTGCTTTTTCTTAGTTCGAAGCAAAAGAATTGGAACAATCGCAACAATAGTAATAATCGATGCCACTAAAAAGTCGTCACAAACGGCTTCGATAAACGCCTGGGTGGAAATGTGAGAGGCAATAAGAGCTTTGGCGCGCATCGCAGCAAGAGTTTGATTCCCTCCAAGTGCATTCATACTAAAACGCGTTAAATGTTGTGCAACCTGATGAAATACATCCGATTGTTGATTCACGACCTGACTATATGTTGACATATGATAAATAGTACGACGTAGTAGCATTGTGCTCATAAATGCAATGCCAAAACTGCCGCCTAACTGCCTGATAACATTAAATAACCCGGATGCCTGTCCAATTTTATGTTTAGGGATGTTCGAAAGCGCCGCCACCGAAAGAGGCGTGAACATCAAGCCCATGGCAAATCCGCGGATGTACAGTGAAAGCACAATCTGATTATGTTCCGAATACAAAGACAACATGCTATTGATGAAAAGGCTCAATGCCAACAATATAATGCCGATACCTGCTGGAACTTTAGGATCGAGCTTATCCGACAACAAACCGGAAATCGGAGCAGTGATCGCTTGAAGGATACCGACAGGCAAAAAAAGCACTCCTGCCTGAAATGCCGTATATCCCAGAGATGTCTGGAGATATAGGGGAAGTAAAAATGTGCTGCCGAACATCCCGAGTCCAAAAATGAAGAGAATACCGTTCGCTATACTAAAATTAAAATCTTTAAACAAACTCAAGTCAATAATCGGATGTTCAATGGTAAATTCCGTCACTAAAAACACAACAAGCGCGAATGCCGATAGAACAAAACATGAGACTATAAACGGCGATGACCACCCGCCGGTATTCCACGAAGCATTTCCATCCGTCAGTGCCAGCATCAGCGCACAAATAAACGTTGCCATCGATATGAATCCAATCACGTCAAACGACCGCGTATGCTCCGTTTTATATTCGCGTTGAATAACCATCGTTGCAAATAAGCCGATTATTCCGATCGGAACATTTATGTTAAAAATTGTGTTCCAATTAAGATTATCAATGAGATATCCGCCAATCATTGGGCCGAGCGATACTGAAGCTGCTGCTGCAATAGACCAGAACCCCAGCGCAACTCCGCGCTGCCGCGGCGGAAATTCACGGGTTATAATCGCCATACCTGTCGGCATCAGCAAACCTGCGCCACTTGCCTGAACGATTCTGAAAACAATAAGCACATTTTCATTCCACGCCAGCCCGCAAAGAAACGAACCGGCTGTAAACAAGAATAACGCTAGAAAATATGTTCTCTTGTATCCGAAGTGATCTGCTATCCACCCGGATGTCGGGAGCATGACAGCAAGGACTAGCATGTATGCGGTAATCACCCATTCGGCTTTATCGACAGTAATTCCGAACGACGCCATGATTTTCGGTAAAGCAACATTCACGATCGTAGCATCGAGCACTGCCATAAATGTTCCAATCATAACATTCACCAAAACCCACCAGCGGTACGAGGTGTGTTCATGATGAAGCGACGGTACACGATGAGTGAACCCTAGTTTCAAACGATGTGTTATTCCCGAAAACATAATCAACGAACCTTCACCTTGACTTCAACGGACATGCCTGGCAATAAATTTGCACGTTGAAGATGGATGCTGTCAGTCTGTTCAACCGATATTTTTATCGGTACCCGCTGCGTTATCTTTGTAAAATTCCCGGATGCGTTGTTAGGCGGAATTAAAGAAAACTGTGACGCTGTGTTGGAACCGAGGCGTATGATAGTTCCAGAAAATTTTATATCGGGGTAAGTGTCGACACCTATTTCCACTTTATCGCCAAGCTGTAGATTAGACAGACTTGTCTCTTCTAAATTTGCCGTCACCCAAATGTCTTTAACATTGTAGATAGTGAAAATTGATTGACCTGGCTGTACAACATCGCCTGTCAGAACCCAGCGTTTAGAAACAACACCTGTCATCGGCGACGAGATTATGGTGTTCTTCAATTGTGTTTGGATAACGCCAAGCTGCGCCTGTGCGGCCACTACCTGTGCATTAGCAATATTGAGCCGTGCTTTGGTTGATTCAAATTCGCTTAGTGCATGGTCATATTGCTCTTTTGGAATAATGTTCTGGTTAAATTGCGTCGATGCCCGTTGAAAATCCGTCTGCGCCTTATCCAGATTGACTTTTGCAAGCAATATATTTTCCCGGGCAAATGCGAGTGAAGCTTTCGTCTGTGCTTCTTGTGCACGAAGGTCACTATCATCCAGCCTTACCAGAATTTGTCCTTGTTGAACTGAATCTCCTTCGTCGGCTGTCAGTTGATCTATTCTCCCAAGTATTTTTGCACTGACCGACACCCTGTTGGCGTCAACATACGCATCGTCAGTCGATACATAATCACGGAGCTGTATATAATACATCCAGGCAAAAATAGCAATCGCCATCACTACAAGAAACAGCGGTATAACTAATTTCACATTTTTATAGAGGGGCACCGACTCAATCGGCGCTTCATCGTTTCCGTTCGCGGCATTGATTTCACGTTGATCGGATAATTGAGGTTTTTGTTTTACAAACTTGCCATTTTGCTTTGGCATGAAAATACATCCTTTCGCAGTATTAATGTTTTAATTTCTTGCAAAGACCATGAAGAATGGTATCTACAAAAACGAGGGTTTCTTGTTCAAACAACTTATAGTCTGATTCATTGATTACCTGTTGATCATATCCTCTAAAGAATCTGAGATGAAGTCCTTGCAGGACGAACAAAATCATGGATGCGATTTTTGTGGGTTCTTCAAGATGAAACTCACCCGATTTCTTTCCTTCCTGAAGAATCTGTATTACATAGTGAAGTTCATGCTGGACAAATTTTTTGAATAGTTCTTGGAAGATCGGCTTGACATCGTGCCACGCCTGTTGATGGATTTGACTGAGATTGCTGAGCCGTTCGGTCAACTTCATCCGAAGCCGAACATATTCAACTAGCTTCTGGCTTGCTGAACCGCTGTGTGCAAGGACTTCTTTTGTTTGGGTGAGAAATTCTTCCTGTTCGTGCTGAACAACTGATCGGAAGATCGCTTCTTTCGTCGGGAAATAATAATACAAAGAGGCTTTTGCCATTCCGACATCATCAGCAATCTCATCCATCGTTACCTTGGAATATCCGTAGGAGGCAAACCGGCGTTGAGCAGCGTTCAAAATAAGTTCTTCTTTATCATTCGAAGGCTTTTTGTCCATGATTGACCTTTCGACTATATGGGTTAAACAGTCGAAAGATACTAAAAGTTCCGATGATATTCTACCTGGGATAGCGAAATGGATTAATTAATTTGCCTTATTACACTCTGTTATACAATTAAAAGAAAATTTAATTCTTTATTTCCCTGGAATTTTCTCCGTCACTTGTTTTGTTTTATGCTCGGCGCAGATTGGACATTCTCTAACGGTTCCTCCGGCCCAAGCAGCACTGCGATCCATCTCGTCTCTTCGTTGCTCTCTAATGCAAATTTTAGAGTCATAGTAAATGGTATACACAGAACCATACCGATCAGACCGAGCAGGTTCCCCCAGAAAACCAATGAGAGAA
>Ga0187861_10004127_pt1 | contig 12329 bp, 9 predicted proteins | sample June2016WEW_10_1_3_FD_132986 | JGI IMG/M metagenome (GOLD analysis project Ga0187861, IMG submission 132986) | Peatland microbial communities from SPRUCE experiment site at the Marcell Experimental Forest, Minnesota, USA - June2016WEW_10_100 | ecosystem: Environmental > Terrestrial > Soil >...
GTTGGAGAAGTCACGGGTTCGATTGAGAATCCCGAAATGCGCGGCTCGTTGCGGGTGGGCGAGTTCGAGTATCGTGGCTGGACCTGGGACGGCCTCGAGGCAAACGTAGTCGCCCGACCGGACTATTTCCAGGTTTCTTCCGGACGACTAGCACATGGAACGAGCGTGCTTAGCCTTGAGGCCTCAGCCCAGCTTGAAGATTGGAGGATTACGAAGAGCTCACCAGTACGGTTTTCCGCCCGCGCTCAACGCGCCCCGCTGGAGGGCCTTAATGCGGCGCTGGGAATTGACTACCCCGTGGGTGGTTACGTCACCGGGCAGGTCAACTTGGTGGGAACAGCTTCGAACCTCGAGGGAACAGGTTCCATCAGGGTGGAAAACGGCAACATCGCCGGGGAAACGGTCGATTCCTTCTCGACCAGTATTCGGGTCGGTGAGTCCACCTGGGATCTTGATACGATACAGATCCTGAAAGATCACGGCAGTATAACGGGAAAGGCACAGATAGGACCTTTGAATCACTCCATAACCTGCCAACTTCATGGCAGGGGCTTTTCTCTCGCTGACTTCAAGAGATTGGCACTCTCTTTTCCGAATTCCTCCCTTCCCCAAGAATTAGAAGCCCAGGCAAGCTTTGACCTCCAAGGGAGCGGCACTCCTGACAATTTCCACTTTCACTCCACCGTGCTCGTCGAGGGTATCAGCGTGGCCGGGACTCAGGTCGGCGACCTCCATGTTCAACTGGATGGCGAAGGTCAGAACCTCCGGATTCGGGGCATAGGTTCCGGACCTGGGGGTATGTTCAGCCTGGGCGGAGACGCAAGGACGGGCGGCGATTCGCCGCTCCAACTCCAAGGGCAATTCGTATCCTTCCGCTTGGATCCCTGGGCACGCCTGTTGCTGAATAACCGTCTTGGTGGTCAAGTTACTGCGAGTGGCTCCTTCAAGGCGAATGGTTCCCTTCGTGATCCTTCGAAATTCCAAATGCAGAGTCAGATCGAGACTCTGGAGGTAAGTTTTCCCTCTTTGAAATGGAGGAACGAACATCCCGTTGAATTGCGCATTGCCTCAAACCTGCTCTCCGCTAAACCATTCCGCATGCAAGGCCCGTCCACGAACCTTATTATCGATGGCTCTCTTCGTCTTGCCATCCCAGCTTCTCTATCCGTCACAGCCCAAGGCATAGCTGATGCCACGGTGCTGAGTTTGCTTGACCCCGGCCTGCAACCCTCCGGGCACTCACGAATCAAGCTGAGCATGTCGGGTTCACCGGCGCGACCCCAATTGAATGGAGCGGTAGAGATCCAGGACGTCAGTCTTGACTACCAGGGTCTTCCCTTCCGCCTGAGCAACCTGAATGGCGAAATTCAGCTCGAGGGGGAGAGAGCTACGGTGAAATCATTACGGGGCATCAGCGGTGGCGGCACCGTGACCTTGGATGGTTTCGTGACCCTGGCATCGCCGCCCCGTGTTGAGCTGCGAGCCGAGCTCGATCAGGTAAGGGTGCGCTATCCCTTTGATCTCACCTCCATCCTCAGCGGGACTTTGCGCTTGGCGGGAACCTCGGACCGTTTCCAGCTCGGGGGCGACTTGGCCGTTAGTCAAGTACTGGCCAGCGAAAACAAGTTTTGGCTTGACCAAATGATGCAGTCCGCCAGTCCCCTCGAGAGCTCCATACCCAGTACGGCTTCCCCCCTGGCCGACAGCATACGGTTGAACGTGCGAGTGTCCTCGCCCACGCCGGTGAGGCTGCAAGTACAGGATATGCACCTGACCGCCGACGTTGATGTGCGCGTGCAAGGAAGCCTTGCAAACCCCGTGGAAGTGGGAACCGTGCACTTTCTGAGTGGCGCGGCTATCTTCCGTGGGAATCGCTTCACCCTCAACCGAGGCGATATCAGCCTGACCAATCCCATTCGCACTCAGGCAACGCTCGATTTGGAAGCTCAAACCGTCGTGCAACAGTACAACCTGACAGTTGATCTTTCAGGCCCGGTCGGGCGCCTGAAGATGACTTACCGTTCGGACCCGCCGCTTCCCACCGAGGACGTGTTCTCGCTGCTGGCGCTGGGGTACGCACGCCAACAACAGCAGGCGTCCACGTCAGGATTAGTCAGCTCATTCGCCGGGGGCAACCCATTACAAAGCGTGGGCGAAAGCGCGCTGCTCTCTCAAGCTCTGTCCAGCCAGGTAACTGGTCGCATCCAGCGGCTCTTTGGCGTGAGCCGAATCAAGATCGACCCGAATGTGGGACTGCCAGGGTTTAGCACCGGCGCGCGGGTGACCGTCGAGCAGCAAGTGACCAGGGACTTGACCCTCACCTACATCACCAATACCGCTTCATCACAATACCAGATCATCCAATTTGAATGGGCGATCGGAGAAAACGTCTCGCTCATCGGCGTTCGCGACCCGAACGGAATCGTCGGCGTCGAGCTGAGGCACCGCCAGCGCTTCCGGTGAACCCGACAAAGCAGGGAATAGGGAATGGGGAACCGATTCCGCCGGCGCTTCAGGTGAAACCGCCACCGGCGGAACCACCTCACTTGCCTCCGGAGGCAGTCCAGGGTCGAGAGTCGAGAGTCGAAAAGGGCGATACCGCAAGAATGTGTGCGCCAACCTGCACAGAGTTCGTTGGCAAGAATCCAACATGCTGTGTTTTCAATAACATTCCCGGTTTTCAACGCGTAACTATCTTTGTTTTCTATAACATTCCCGCTTCTTCGCTGCCTGTGGAAAATCGACCCTTTGTTTTCATAGAGATTCCCGCATTGTTCGTTCAATTTTAACAATCCTTTTTCCCCGTTCTCTTCCTAGCACGGACCAATTGCCCACCTTAAACCAGCAAGTTTTTCGAGCTTTCGGCCCCGGTGGGGACACCTTCGAGAACGGATTGGGACATCGGGGTAGCATTGCAGCCAAGTCTTCCCAGGAGGCCATGACCGCCTCGCTGGCTTCAACATAGCATCCTAGCCTATCTTCTTCCCCTTGTCAAGAGACACAGTGTCCAGTTCGGCCTATTGGAGGAGGTAGGGGTTGGGGCGGGGTTGGCCCTTGGCGAGCCTCCGGTAGTAGACAATCTGCTGACTGCTTACTGCCGACTGCCTACTCGGCTTGTGGCCAGTTCCAAAGTGGGATGTTATACTAGTTTGAATTCGGCCAGCAGTTTGGAGATCGCAGGTGCGCCGCACCCTGACGCAATTTTGCGATTCAAGGCCCCGGAGAGGTGTCCGAGTGGCTGAAGGAGCACGCTTGGAAAGCGTGTTCACGAGAAATCGTGACGTGGGTTCGAATCCCACCCTCTCCGCCACTTATTCCAAAGAACTTACAAAGCAACTGAGCAAAGATTGTGCTTGACTTTCGGCTTGCATGGGGCTAGACTTCCGGGGTAGGAAGGTAACTATGCCGGATGAAAAGGGAACCCAAGGCGTGCGCCGCCCGATAGGGGAGCAACCTGATCCTGCCCTGGCGCGAAAGCACAGACCGCGCGCGATTCCTGTTATCACCATCTTTGTTCGCCATGCGGCGAAGTGCCCCCACAGGCGCAAGGGGGAATTCTTTAAGGGATGCAAGTGTTGGAAACATCTTCGGTGGAGCTACGCTAGCAAGCAGTACCGGCGCGCAGCGGGCTCCCGGACATGGGAAGGCGCGGTACGCGAGCGGCAAAAGGAAGAGGCGGCGTATGAAGCCAAAGGTCAACCGTGCGAAGATCAACCGACAACCCTTCGGGAGATAATCGAGATATTCCTGCGAGACAAGGAAGGTCAGAACCTTAATGCTGGCGTCTTGAAAAAGTATCGGCGTGAACTGGCGCGGTTCGCGGAATTTTCCGAGAAGCGCGGCAAGGCGTTTCTGGCGCATGTCGCCCTGCCGGACCTAACGGATTACCGGGCGACATGGGAAGCCGAGTACCCTTCCTCGCGGACGCGGCAGAAAGTACAAGAACGCTTGCGGAGTTTCTTTCGCTATTCCCTAAACGCTGGCCTGATAGCACGCAACCCGGCAGCGGCGTTATCGCCCGTCAAGGTGGACGTGGCCCCCACGCTGCCCTTGGACGCAAGCCAATACGAAAAACTCTTGAAGGCGGTAGGAGAGACTTTCGGGGAGTCTGTGAAAGCGGCGCGAGTGCGGGCGCTGATTCACCTTATGCGATACACGGGCCTGGCTATTGGAGACGCGGTTACGCTTGAACGCGCGGCGATTCGTTTTGACGCGGGCAAGAAGATCACGCGCATTGTGACGGCGCGCGCCAAGACGGGAGTGGACGTTTCGATTCCGATCCCCGCAGACCTGGCAAGCGAACTGGCGGGAGTTGCAAGCGGAAACCCCCGCTATGTTTTCTGGCAGACTGGCAATGGAGAGCGTGAAAGCGCGGTGAAGCAATGGCATAAGGACTTGAAGCAGGTTTTTGAGAAAGCGGGAATGCCGGACGGACACCCGCACCAATTGCGCGACACGGCGGCGGTCGAGTGGTTGAACGCTGGCATTCCGCTTGAAGAGGTAAGCCGGCTCCTGGGCCATGCCAGCATCCGTACTACAGAGCGGCACTATGCGCCTTGGGTGAAGTCGAGACAAGATCGGCTGGATTCGTTGGTAATGGCAACGTGGGCCAGCGGAGGGCGCGTAACGGATGCCAACTTATGCTCTGCTTGATCCGTTTTTTGCTGTGGTAGTGTTTTAAGCGGCTTAGCGTGGAAGGCCGAGCATCAATAAACCGATTGTAGAGGGTCCAGGGAGATTAAATGGCGGACGGTGCCGATAAGCCGGAGTGCAAACAATCAATGGTCCCATCCGGGCAGGGCGTTCCCGTAGGATGGCCCTGGCGTCCGTTTGAGGGGCTTCACAAGGCGTTCACTACAGCGAAGCCGTTTGCGCTGCCGAAAGGGTGGGAGAATTGCCCCATATGCTTGTTTTTCAGCTTGACCCGGCAGAGACATCCCGGCCACGATTCGCACCGTTCGGGGCTTCCCTGTTCGCAAGCGCCGACGCTGGATAGTCCGCCTGGCAAGGTCGCAAACTCGACAATTCCAAGGTGCGAGCACGGCATTTTTGACCCCCACCAAGACGGGGCCGCTTGCGAACTATGTCGAAAGGCGAGCCAGTCAGAAGCGTTGGGGTCGGCTTCTTTAAGGAAGCGCCTCGATTCTGAGGCAGGTGAAATCCTTAAGCGGTTCGGCCTGTCGCGCGAGCCCGCAGCGGATTCATGGGAAGTAGAACCACCGGGAGGGGTAGCCGCAGTCTCTGATGGGGAAGAACCCGCTGGCGGGCTTCTCCGGTATGTTGATTACAACGAGGCGCTTGGATTCCAGGTCCATTCACCTCGCCAGCCAGAGCGTTCGAAGGCACCACCCGATTGGATTTTTGATGACGAGAAAATGCGAATCTTTGCTAGGCATCTGATGTCATCGGCCATTGGCGATGCACAACGAAGGAACATGGCGCGGTCCTTCGCGTGTTTGTACATGTACTATAGGAATGGCATGAGGGTCCCCGAAATCGCCGCCTGGCTCGACATGGAAGAGGAGCAAGCCCAAAACTTCATCCGTAGACGCACGAAACGTGCAGAGAGGTTTTTCGAGGAGCGGGAGAAGAGAATGCGCGAACGGCAAGCGCGGCTGGACGGCCCGGTCGGGCATGGGAAGTGAGCGAGCTGTTCGATGTATTTTTTCTCCTCTAGTATTTTCAAAGGGTTAGGGCAAAAAGCCGAGTACGGACAAACCGTTTATGGGAGGGTATTACGATGACAACCGATGAAGTTTGCTTCGCGATTGCAGGACATGGACTCTACGTGGAGGCAGAAAGGCTATACGATTGGGCGAATGCTAAGCTGATTCCCCCTTCTGCCAAGGTTGATGGCGTGGACCAGTGGCCGCCCGAAACGTGGTGGCAAGCTTCCGTCGCCTGCTACTTACTGGACCAACAAGGCTGGACTGTGACGGAATTACAGGTCGCACGGTTTCATATGGCCGAGACTCTGACTACTGGTGGAAATCCGCTTGATAGGCTCGATTGGTTTTTCAGGCATAGCCCGGCAGTGGTCGAGGGTCTGACGGAGCAGTACCATGATGCCTTTGAGTGGACAATCGCGGCAATCAAGGCGCAGTCTACGCATTTTCCCTTTGCGGTTCCAGCGGAAATTCTTGTGGCTGAAGGGCCGGATGATCGCCACACCTATTCCATAAAGATTCGAGAAGGTTGGCCTCGTCAGGAACCTCTAAGGGAAAGTCTCCTGGATGTAATTAGGGACGAAGCGGGCCGCAGTCACCCGCGCGAAGTCAAACTGCCGGAGGCTGGAATCACCCCGGAATAGGAATCGCAAACAACTGAGGCTGGAAATAGGGCCCGCGAAAGCGGGCTTTTTTGTTTTGAAATCTTAACACCTAAAAGGCGTCAGGCTGGGAGCCCGGCGCGAACCGGCAGTGTGAGTGCGGGGCACTTACGCGGGCCGTGGTAGTCTGCAATTGAAAGTCTGAATTTCATTTTTCGAAGCAGTAAGGCAAGGCCGGGGACCGGTCTTGCGTCGCGTGGCATTCGGCGGGGCGCTGAGTGTTGGCGTAGATTAACCCAGGGATGAGGCCCCAGGAAAGCCAAAATCCCAAGGACGTGTTGAGTGACAAAACTTCAAGAACTTCAAGAAAAACGGAACGACATCTCAGAGCAACTTTTGCGGATGACGAGCTGTCCAAACCTCAGCGATGAGGATCGTCGCAAAATTGATTCGCTAAACAAAGAGGCTATCGGCATGGGCGATGAAATTCGCCGATATCAGGCGGTAACGCTCGACTCCGATCTTCGGAAAACCGTTCGACCGCCTAATGCGCAAATCGGCGACTTTGACAGAGAACCTCTGCGATCCAGCAGCAAGAAAAACTGGGCGAAGAGGCGCAAGAACCTGCACGCGGACCCCGGCTTTGAACGTTTTATCCGCACCGGGGACCGGTCAGGAATCCGAGAGGACCGCGCCCTCGGATATGACATTCAAGGCATCGGCGCACCCGTAGCTTCGATTCCGACTTCCGTGTTCGTCCCGCAAGGGTTTGTTCAGGACATCGAAGTTGCCTTGAGATTTTACGGCGAAGTCCTGTCCGTCTCGCGCGACATGCCGACCCTCACCGGCGCACCCCTGCCCTATCCCACTACCGATGACACTTCAATCGAAGCTGAGATCGTCGGCGAAGGGCAGCAGGTCGGCACACAGGTTGTTGGGATCGGAAACGTCGTGCTGCAAGCCTGGAAATACAGCACAAAACTCGTCCAGGTTTCACTCGAACTGCTGCAAGATGCAGCTTTCAACATCGACCGCTTTTTGATCGAGCGGTTCGCAATCCGGCTCGCTCGAAAATGGGAAGATGATTTCATCAATGGCACCGGCGATTCCATGCCTCGAGGCCTACTTCTCGATGCAGTGCTCGGTGCTACAGCCATCGGCGCGGCATTGAACGCCCCGGACGATTCCGGTTTTGACGGAACGAATTCCATCGGCACCACTGACTTGCTCAATCTCATCTTCTCCGTGGATCCGTTCTATCGGAAAAATGGCACGTTCGTAATGCACGATTACACGCACGCCAATCTCTCACAGCTCCTCGACAAGTTTGGCCGTCCCCTGTTCACTCCCAACCCTCAAACGGGGAAACTGGAATCCATCTTCGGCTATCCCATCAAGCGCAATAATTACATGCCGCAGATGTCGCCCACTTCTCCGTCGACCGCTCCCGTAACCGTCCTCTTTGGCGACTTTGACAAATACGTAGTCCGGCGCGTCAAAGACCTCGCGGTGTTGCGGCTGGTTGAACGCTACGCTGAATTCGGTTTGGTCGGCTTCATCGGATTCGGCCGTATGGACGCCCGCCTAATCGACGCTGGTACACACCCCATCAAATACTTACAGATGGCAGCGTAATAGCCTAGCTCGCGGGATGGAGGCCCCTGGCGGTTCTATGTCCCCGTCATGCCATCCCGTGCTGGCCGGGTCGGTGTCAAGGGCCGGCCCGGCCTACTTTTTCTGATTTGAATGAGCTTGGCCCACGCCATTCGGCTGGGCCAACGGCGCCGACATTAGTGCGGCGCGCCGGGGCGCTGCCTTCCGGTCGGCGCCCGGGCAAAAGTTCGGCGTAAACAACGGAGAGGGAGCATGCGACGTTGTAGCGCCCGGCCGGAGGATCGTTGCCCTTTCCCTCCGGCCGTTACATTTCGCCCGTGCGTCGTGGTTGCGCGCGGGTTGATGGCCGATCCAAAGAGCCCCTGAGGATTGGCCCTGCCGGGCCTGGGCCGCAGTGACCAGGCCCGGCCATCAATCTTATCGCCCGTGCGGGGTCTGGCAATGCCTGAAGCATCGCAACAGTGGTTCCCGATTCGCGTAGACATGATAGAGGCCGCTGAATTTCGAGCGTTAAGCCCGTGCGCTGGAGTGCTACTGCTCGATATCGGATACAGGCTTCATGAACACCTTCGCTCGCTCGAATTGGGTTTTGCCCGTAAGCCATTCGCGCATTTTGACGCGGTTTGGGCGCGTCGGCTGCGGATGAGCGTTGCTGCATTCCGCAAGGCACGGGGCAAGCTGGCGCGTCTCCGATGGATCGTCCACACACCGGGGCATCAAAACCGTGGCGGGGCCAAGCCCACGCCAACCATGTATCACGATGCCTGTTTTGCCCGCGTCATGCCTGGGCAGCGCTGCGCTCCATTTCGTCGTTCGCTATGGCGGGATCTAATTGAGCATTTACAGCGGGAACATCTTGAGCACGTCGATTTGGTAGTGGCTGCGGTGCTTGCCTATTTCTGGCGAATTGGGGGCGGATGGAGCCTTGGCAGGGTGAGCGTGCCCAAAGCACTGTTCACTGCGACCGGGCTAACGATCAAAAGCTTGCGAGCGGCGACAACCCGGCTCCGTCTTGTTATGCCCAATATCGTGCAATTGAGCATTTCGCACCGATCTGTCGAATTTATTGCCAACTTTGGACCGGAATGGAAGGCCACTCCAGATCCTTAACCGAACTTCTCTTTTTATATATTCTTCATCTCGTACCTTATACATTGTACGAATTCTCAGGTTGCCCAATAGGAGTTCACCGCTCAAATGCGCCAGGGGGGGTATGGGTATCTCGAACAAAACACTCCTTTTCCGTAGACCGATCCCGTAACCCCTTACGCGCGGGCGCGAAATTGTGGGGACCCCATCTTCAAAAAACGTCTCGAAAAGGAGAAAAACTATGCACTTAGCAGAGGATCAAAAGGCTGAGATTAGTTCTGCAATCCGCAATCACCTCCGCGACATGTACCAAAACCAGAGAGCAGGACCCTATGAGGTTGAGATCCTCGGAGAGGGCCACATTGCACTGCAATCCATGGCGGGCATCGGGAAAACCGAAGCAGAGCGGCAGGCCTACAAAGATTCAATCTACCCCGAACTCATGCGCGAGGCCGAAGCGTGGATCGGTCAAATCTCGCCTACGCCCGGAACCGATGGCGGGGCAGCGGCAAACAGGCTCAAGACTCAGCACGCGCAGGAAAACGCCGACCGGAAATTACAGGAGTTCGACACGCCACCGGATGAGCTGATGCACGAACTGCCAGCGATTGATTTTGAGCTGCCGGACGCTCAACGCCTGACTTGGATTGAGGTGATCGTCACGTCCGCAGACGGATGCTCCGAATCCGAGACGATCTTACTGTGAGAAGCGAGCGATGAACAGGAAATCAGAACTAAAATGCATCGACGTAGCGCGCGCGGCGCTAGGCGAACCAACGAAGCCTACCGGTCAGCGACCGGAGGTCAATGAGGCGTGGTTTCTCTGCAACCAGCACCAAGATGAGCACGCAAGCCTGAAAGTGAATACCCTCAAAAACGCCTGGATGGACGGACCGTGCAATGCCTCCGGCAATGCCTGGGAACTCGCGGGCTTCCTACAAGGGAAGGGCTATCAGTGGGAATCCTACAGCGAAGCAGACCGGAAAGGAATCAGCGAATGGCTTCGGGCTCATAAACTCCTGGGCGAGTTACCAGAAAAGGTAAATCGGGCAAGACCAAGGAAAGTTGTAGCCTATCCCGTCTTGCGCGAATTCATCTACCGTCACTGGGACACAGGCGAGGGGGTTGCCAAGCGCGTGAGGTTTGGAGCCCCGGAAAAGCAAAACCGTTTCGCATGGTTTCACTCTGAAAAAATAGCAGGGGGCGGGGGGGAATGGAAGCCTGGCTATGCGAATATCAACAGTCTTCCCCTCTACCTCGGCGCACCGGCACCAAAAGATGAAGCGACATTCCTTTGTTATGCCGCAAGATTCGAGGAGGCCACCGAGATCTATCTGACCGAAGGCGAGCACGATGCCGACGCCGGCGCGGAGATCGGCCTGGCCGCAGTGACCGGAGGTGGAACGTCATCACTTGAGATTCTGCGGCGCAATGCACAATGGTTCCGAGATAGAAATGTCGTCATTCTCGCACACGCTGATGCGGCAGGTCTGCGCTTCGCAGAACAGGCAGCGGTGCTGCTCGACAGCGCGGCCACGTCAATCAGAATCGTTAAACTCGCGGAATGTTGGCCGATGCCCGTCAAGGACCTGGCCGATGTCGTGGAAGGAATGAGCGCGGGTGGTTACAGCGCAGAAACGATCCACGAGGCTCTACACGTCGCCCGCGATCGGGCCCCGGCATGGAAGGCCGCTACCGGCAGTGAAGCATTGGACGCGGTATACAATTACATTCGCCGATTCACCAAGGTCTCAGAGGGTCAAGCGCGGGCTTGCACCCTGTGGGTTGCGGCGGCTTTCGTCTACCAGAAATGGGACTTCACATCTTACTTGCACATCTACTCCGCTGAACGCGGCGAAGGCAAGAGCACGCTCGTAAACGTGCTTGCGGCCCTACTCGGAGGGTTGAACGTTCTCATACGGCCATCCCTGGCAGCGCTTTTCACTGATCTAGACGAAAATCCCGGCGTGCCACAGCTTCTGGACGAAATCGACAAGATGTTCTGCGGGAAGCGCGAATATGATGCGCCAATTCTGGCCTATCTGACCGCAGGTTTTCAACGCGGGCGGAAGGTGCCTCGCGTCCAACTCGGAAAAGCCTCGCGCCGCAACGAGCAATTCGAAACTTTCTGCCCGAAGGTGCTAGCGGGGCGGTATGAGCAGACACTGGACGATCCCACGCGCGACCGGTGCATTCCGATCCGCATGGAAATGGCAGTTTGGGCGGACCGCGTCAAGCGCTGGGTTTTCAAGTTCCATCTATCTGAGGGTCAGGAAATAGGCGCGAAACTCCAGGTCTGGTGCCAATCAATCGCAGAGGAAGCAGTGAAAATAGATGTGTGGGCCACAACGGAAGTAGGCCAAAGGGTTATAGACATTTGGGAACCTTTGCTTACTATCGCGGAGTTGACCGGCGAGGATTGGCTTGAACACGCCAAGGCGAGCATCCTAGACCTGCATACCGGACCGCGCGGCCAACACGATTCACGCGGGATGAAATTGCTCAAAGCGATCCTTACCGTGAAGGACTCCCGGCCCGACTCGGAAGGCATCTTCTCGTCTGAACTCGCCACTGCACTTCCTGGAATCAATGAAGAATGGCGCGAGTATGGGAAGGGCCAAAAACCTGTCAGCGCAACTCAGATTGCTCGAATCCTCGCGCCATACGAGATTAAGCCGGCTCGAATCACAATCGACAGACAGCAGGATAGGGGTTATCTCTGGTCTCAATTCGCGGATGCATGGTCCCGTTACACTCCAAATCAAGACACTTTAAGACACTTCAATAAAAAAGAAGTGTCTTACGATAAGTCCTTATTTAATGAGGCAGATACAAAGATTAAAGACACTAAGACAGATGATTCCGTACCCCATGCTATGACACAGGCAAAAACTACCGCTAAGTGGTTTCGTTTAAGCGAGTTGCGTTAGCCTACTCACTTGCGTTTAATCAATCCCACTGAAGAGAATTTACATGAAACCCGAATCAGCGGGCGGCGCACAGCCGTCTTTTTTGGAGCGACATTTCAGTGCCAATGAGATTGCGGAACTTTGGGGCCTGAGCCGTGATACAATAGTGGCCCTGTTCGAGGGAGAGGCTGGCGTTTTGGTACTTGGCTGCGAGGGTTCGCGGAAGGCGCGCCGCTACCGCACGCTGCGAATTCCTCAGTCAGTGATGGAACGTGTTCACATGCGGCTATGTAATTCCGGCGACTTGTCGGCGCGTCGCAATTGAGAAACTTTTGTGTTAGGTAACTCCGCGTGAGTCTTATTTATCGTATTTACCTCGAATGAAATCTGTAAGTTACACGCCATCAATATGCTAAGGGGTTCGAATCCCACCCTCTCCGCCAGAAAAC
>Ga0187861_10004130_pt1 | contig 12325 bp, 10 predicted proteins | sample June2016WEW_10_1_3_FD_132986 | JGI IMG/M metagenome (GOLD analysis project Ga0187861, IMG submission 132986) | Peatland microbial communities from SPRUCE experiment site at the Marcell Experimental Forest, Minnesota, USA - June2016WEW_10_100 | ecosystem: Environmental > Terrestrial > Soil >...
CCGCACTTCCGTTTTTGTTGATAGTAATATGAAATATTCCTTCGGCACCGCAGCCTGCTGTTGATACCATAACAAGAATGAGTAATAAAACGGCTCTTCGCTAATTCGTGTGGGTAGTACCAACAATAATATCCAACACTGCTACAGACTGGGTAATTCAAAATTAAGGTGACTGGAAATTATGTAAGACATAGCTATTAGGGTCCTGGTATTGCGATATCCCCTTGCTCTGGCTTTAGCAGCCTGAATCAGACTATTGATGCCCTCTAAAACCCCATTGGAAATGTGAGAGTTAAACCAGTTAAGAATGCCTTCCCAGTGGTCTTTAACGGTGTATGCCGCATTGACTAACGGCAGCAGCTTAGAATGAGTAGCCCAGTAAAACCAGTCTTTGAGATACTGGGCGCCGACCTCCCTGTCTGGCTGGTTAAAGAAGCCTTGGAAGGAGAGCTTGAGGTTGTAAGCGCGGACAGTATCCATGTGCTCATTTTTTAAGCTATCAAGCTTCTTACGCTGTTTAGCGGTGAGATTTTGCGGGTTTTTCAGCCATATATACCGAGTCTTTTTGAGGGATTCATTTTCATGGCTTTCATTCCTGCGCACTTCATCCACTGCCGCGTTAACGATCTTCGTGATATGGAACCGGTCAAAAACCAGATGAGCCCGGGGCAGAGATGATTCAACTCCAGATATGAAAGCAGGAGATAGGTCGCAACACACGCTCTTAATGCCATCAGGATCACCCTGATGGTCACGGAAATCTGATACAAAGGCGTTGACGGTTTCCTTTCCTTTGCCGGGAGTGGCAAAGAGCACCCGGGACGTGTCCAGATCTACAAAAAGCGTGATGTAATCATGTCCTCTTTTGGCGGCTGTTTCATCTACGCCAACTTGTTGGACATCCGAATAATCCAGCTTGGTACGGGCTTCTTCAACGTAATGGTGGAGCACTCGCCATAACCTGGTATCATGCTCGCCGGTTAACTCGGCAATGGCCTTAACCAGCATATCCTGGGCCAGGATCATGATCAATGATTCAAAGAATAAGGTGAATTCGCTGCCGGGTCTGGTCCACGGCAACTTGACTTGCTTTACCCCACAGCCTTCGGAGCATGATATGCGGGGAACACGAGCATGCACGTAAGTTCGATACTGGAAGAAATTCAGATGTCTCCAGGTTTTCTCTTTGGTATCATAAACCGGCATACCTGCTCGTTCACATTTAGGGCAATCAAAAGTGGATCCTTCTTGAAAACCGACCCAGATATCCAGACGGTTCTCATCTCCGGAAAACTTTATGTCCAGCACTTTCCAAGGAGACGCTAAACATAAAGCGGCAGCAAAAATGGCCTGGTAATCCATCATCTTGTAATAGCCTCCTATATCAGGAATTGTTATAAACTGTACATTTCGTTCCTGATAGAGGCGCTTCCTGCTAATACATTGCTTAACCACATTCTGTCATAATTACCATCTGATCTTCACAATCAACTTGCCATCAATTTGGGGAACATTTGTTTACCCACACAGAATAGCGAGGAACCAATAAAACCAGCATTGCCCGCTTAACCATTTGGATGACCTCCTAAATAAAAAATAATAACTGCTTATCCACGTAACCCTGTTCTCTATTAAACGGTCTCCATTGAAAAATAGCACCGGACTCCCCTCTGCTGGTCATGTAGCTCGTTTGGCTACGTGCCAAAACACCGGTACATTTGAACCCAAGATCCGTTCACCATCGCCCAGTTGACCATAGTTTCATTCCCCTATGCCCAGACATGTCCCTCGGAATCCAAGGCGTAGCCTGCATAAGCACCTACTGTAATTAGCAACAACATTACTTAAATTGCTCATAGCATCGCCATCCTATATCGAAGATTCTCGGTAAGCAGACAAAATCCTTCCTTAAAGTGGATATATCGACCTTATCTTCTAAAAATATTTAAGGCATTTAATACATTCCCTTCTCCTTCAGGCTCACAAAGACCCCATCGCCAATGATGATATGGTCCAGAACTTCGATTCCCATGTCATGACGGTAAAATTGATCATATGATCTCAGAGATAATTTGTGGTTTCCCGGCCTCATCCTTGCTCTTTTCAAACATGGTTGAGGCGTTCTGGATGAACTCGCTCTTCCACTGGCTGATCATCTGGGGGTTCAATTGATACTTCGAGGCTACCTGGTTCAGCGTTGACTCCTCCTGAATGAGCTCCAGGACCACCTTGGCTTTAAATTCTAAGGTGTAACGGTTTCTCTTCTCCATAATCACATTGTAGCTTATTTTCTATCACCATGTGTCTCACTCTATGGGAGCAGTATAAAGGAGCTTTTCGCCGATACCATTCAAGAACTGCTGGAAGCTGAAATGGACCACAGCCTGGGCTACGAGAAGAACGACACCGCAAGCAAGGACACTGACAACCGGCGCAACGGTCATAGTAAGAAAACTCTGCTTCAGCTATCTATCTTCTTTCCTGAGAAGGTGAAGTCACACTTACGATAGTGAGTTATGGAAGGGCAAAGCACAAAATACTTGACAGACCCGATGACCCCCATTGAAAGTCTCCACCCTGATCACCAAACTCCACCAGCTCTCCCCGGACTCCGACCTCGCGGAACTCGACATTTGGCGGTTGCTCTTCGATGACGATTCTGTCAGCCGGGAGATTGACGCCAAGTTTGAGCGGGTCCAGGCCTACCTAGCCGGAGGAGATCTGGGCGGACTGAGGGAGTTCATTGATGCAGAGAAGATGCCTTGAATGGGGAATAGAATCCTAATACAGGAAGGGGAAGAAGAAAATGAATGATGCAGCGACATGGGTGCTGGTTTTGGTAACTGCTGTTTTGGCTGGCGGATCCGGAGGGCCAATGAATGAGATTAGATGCCCGCGTCTCATCTGATGAGCAAGCCGAACGTGGTACAGTTGAAAACCAGGTAGATTTCGGCGAGAAATACGCCAACCTTTACCAACTCGGTCCGATCAAATGGCCCAAGGATGATGGCATAACTTGGATATTGCCTCTGACCAGCGGCCTGACGGCTCATCTAACTTATAAAGGATGCCAATGATGGCCTGATCGAACTTCTGCTTCATCTACCGTCTGGGCAGGCTTGGACGCAACGCCCGGATAACCATTAACGCATTCTGCGAGTTGGAGCAATATGGTGTGAAGATTCGTTCCATGACAGAACCATTTAACAACAACTTACCATACAAAAGCCTGCACCCCAAAATTAGAGTGCAGGCCATAGGCAACAAACTTATGTTCAGGCAACCCCTTAATTTACTTTATTTAGTATTATCTCCAATTGCTACACGTTCTCGTATGGCGGCCTGAGCGGCTGCCAACCTGGCGACGGGCACCCGGAAGGGCGAGCAACTCACGTAGGTGAGGCCGACCTGGTGGCAGAACTCGATGGAGTTGGGATCGCCGCCATGCTCGCCGCAGATCCCCAGCTTGATCTTGGGGTTGGCGGACCGGCCAAGCTCACAGGCCATCTTCACCAGCTTGCCGACCCCGGCCCGGTCCAGTACCGCAAAGGGATTGTCCGCCAGGATCTTCTTCTCGATATACGCCGGGATGAACTTGCCTTCGGCGTCATCCCGGCTGAAGCCCATGGTGGTCTGGGTCAGGTCGTTGGTGCCAAAGGAGAAGAAATCGGCCCCCTTGCCGATCTCGTCGGCGGTGACGCAGGCCCGCGGCAGCTCGATCATCGTGCCGATGGGGATCTCCAGGTGTACACCGGTCTCTTGCTCCACCGACTGGAGCACCTCTTCACACTGCGTTCTCAGCAGCCTTAACTCGATATCGCTCATCACCAACGGGATCATGATCTCCGTCTCCGGATGGTAACCCTCTTTCAGCAACTGGGCGGTGGCCTGGATGATCGCCCGCACCTGCATGGCGTAGATCTCCGGATGGGTGACACCGAGCCGGCAGCCACGGTGACCGAGCATCGGGTTGAACTCGTGAAGCTGGCGGGCTCTCCTCAATATCGCTTCCTTCCGTTCGATCTCCCCGGGATCGCCATTGGTCAGCCGCAGCTTGGCGATCTCGATGGCCAACTCCTCGGTGTTGGGCAGAAACTCGTGCAGCGGCGGGTCCAGCAGCCGGATGGTCACCGGCAGGCCGTCCATCGCCTTGAGGATCCCGTAGAAGTCCCCCTGCTGCATGGGCAGCAGTTTGTCCAGGGCAACCGCCCGCTCCTCGGTGGTCTCGGACATGATCATCTCAAGGACGATGGGGATGCGGTCCGGGGCCATGAACATATGCTCGGTGCGGCAGAGGCCGACCCCTTCCGCCCCGAACTGCCTGGCACGCTCGGCGTCCAGCGGGGTGTCGGCATTCGCCCGCACTCCCAGGCGCCGGATCTGGTCCGCCCAATCCAACAGGATGCGAAACTCATCGCTCAGTTCCGGGTCGATCATCCTGACCGCGCCCAGGATCACGCTGCCGGCGGTGCCGTCGATGGAGATGAGGTCGCCTTCCTTGACCACGACTTCGCCCGCCCGGAACAGCTTGGCGTTGTAGTCGATGCGCAGGGCCTCGCAGCCGCAGACACAGGGCTTGCCCATGCCCCGGGCGACCACCGCCGCATGGCTGGTCATGCCGCCGCGGCTGGTGAGAATGCCTTGAGCGGCCACGATCCCGTGGATGTCGTCGGGGGTGGTCTCCGTTCTGACCAGGATCACCTTCTCCCCGTCTTTAGCCCTCTCTGCAGCATCGTCGGAGTCAAAGACCGCCTTCCCGGAAGCGGCGCCCGGTGAGGCCGGCAGGCCTTTGGCAATCACCTCTGCCTTGCTATCGGGATCGATCCGGCGGTGCAGCAACTGGTCGATCTGGGCGGCGTCAACCCGGGCGATGGCCTCCTCCTTGGAGACCAACCCCTCGTTAACCATGTCCACCGCCACCTTCGCGGCCGCGGCCGCCGTTCGCTTGCCAGACCTGGTCTGCAGCATGTACAGCCTGCCGCGTTCGATGGTGAACTCCAGGTCCTGTATGTCCCGGTAGTGCTTCTCCAACAGGGTGGCGACCCGCTCGAACTCCTTGTAGGTCTCCGGCATCTCCTCTTTGAGCATGGAGATCTGGTGGGGCGTCCGGATACCCGCCACCACGTCCTCGCCTTGGGCGTTCATCAGGTACTCGCCGTAAAGGGCTTTCTCGCCGGTGGCCGGGTTGCGGGTGAAGGCCACGCCCGTACCGCTGTTCTCGCCCATGTTGCCGAATACCATGGCCTGGACGTTGACGGCGGTGCCGAGGTCGTCCGGAATGTGGTTGATCTTCCGGTAGAAGATCGCCCGGGGGTTGTTCCAGGAATCGAACACCGCCTTGACTGCCAGCCGGAGCTGGTCAGGCGGGTCCTGGGGAAAATCGGCGCCGGTCTCCTCCCTGACGATCGCCTTGTACTCCTTGATGATATCCTTCAACAAATCTGGCGTCAGCAGGTAGTCGTAGCGCAGTCCGTACCGGGTCTTGTAACGGGCGAGCACCTCATCGAACCGGTCGTGCTCGATCCCCAGCACGATGTCGCTGAACATCTGGATGAAGCGCCGGTAGCAGTCCAGGGCAAAGCGCTCGTCCCCGGTGGCGGCAGTCAGGGTTTTGGCCGTCTCGTCGTTCAGGCCCAGGTTCAACACCGTGTCCATCATGCCAGGCATGGAGATCTTCGCCCCGGAGCGCACGGAGACCAGCAGGGGGTTCTTCGGGTCGCCGAAGGTCTTGTCCACCTGCCGCTCCAGCTTGTGCAGGGCCTCGTTCATCTGAGCCTCCATGCCGGGCGGAAAGTCCTTCACCTGAGCGCTGCTGTATTCGATGCAGGCCTCTGTGGTGATGGTGAATCCGGGCGGCACCGGCAACCCCAGGTTGGTCATCTCCGCCAGTCCGGCTCCCTTGCCGCCGAGCAGTCCCTTCATGTCCGCCCTACCTTCATTAAACAGGTAAACGTACTTTTTCTCCATAACTCATCCCCCCTTAATTGTGGTCAAGGTTGTCCTGTTTGCCAGCCCGGCAATAATGAAACGCCTCTCCTGTATTCAGGTATGCGGAATTATCATAGAAGTAAGCAGATTGCTTTAGTGCCGGGCTACTTGGCCTGGCGCGTCCCCCTGTAATAGATCTCCAAAACCTTGCTGGCCGTCTCTTCCACAGCCTTGTTGGTCACGTCGATGACCGGGCAGCCGATCTGGGCCATCAACCGGTCGGCATACTGGATCTCCTTGCTGATCCGCTCCAGGCTGGCATACTCCGCATCGGGAGTCAGGCCCAGGGTTTTCAGGCGCTCCTGCCGGATATGGTTCAGCGGCTGCGGCCGGATGGTCAGCCCGATAATCTTGCGCTGCGGGATCTTGAATAGTTCCGCCGGCGGCTCCACTTCGGGGACGATCGGCACGTTGGCGGCCTTGAGCCACTTGTTGGCCAGATACATGCTGACCGGAGTCTTGGAGGTGCGGGAAACGCCGATCAGGACCACGTCCGCATACAGCAACCCCCTTGGGTCCTTGCCGTCGTCGTACTTGATGGCAAACTCGATCGCCTCGATCCGGTCGAAGTACTGCTCATCCAGGCGGTGGATCAGGCCGGCCTGCATCTTGGGCACCGCCCCTGTAGCCCTGGCGAGCACATCCATCAAGGGACCCAGGATATCCACGGTGGGTATCCCCCTGGCAGCGGCCATTGCCTCCAGATCGTCCCGCAGGCCGGAGACCACCAGGGTGTAGACGATGACGCTGGGAACGGCGCCGGCCTCCTCCATCACATGCTCCAGCACGCTGTGGTCGTTCACGTAGGGGATGCGGCGGATCTCGAACTGGCCGTGGTTAAACTGGCTGGTAGCCGCCCGGGCCACAAACTCCGCCGTCTCACCCAAGGAATCGGAAACGATAAAGATCACAGGGTTCACGCATGCCTCTCCTCTCAAAAGGTCTTGCTTGGCTCTCCCAACTCCACAAAGATCCGGGTCACGGAGGTCTTGGTGAACCGGCCGGTGACCCTCAAAGCCTCCCTACCGTTCACTGTCTCCTGCTCGACAACCGGCAGTGAGTCAATCTCGTGTTCCACCAGCAGGCGTGCCGCTTCATAGACAGACTGCCCCCCCCTGACGGTGACGACGTTCGGTACACGGGTCATCACCACCCGGACCGGGATCTTGGGCAGGTCGACCTTACCCATGGCCACCTTGAGCAGATCCTTGCGGGAAACCACCCCTTCCAGGTGGCCGGCCTCACCGACGATGAACAATGTCCCGGTATCCTCCGTAAACAGGGCCACGATGCAATCGTAAACCGAGGTACCCCCCTGTACCACCACCGGCACCGCTTTCACGGCATCGACGGTCAGGCGGTGCACCTCCTCCGCCGCCAGCAGGCCGGGCTTCTTACCATTATAAAAGTATCCCACCCGGGGGCGCGCATCCAGCAGTCCAGCCATCGTCAGCACGGCCAGGTCCGGGCGCAGGGTGGCCCGCCGCACGTTGAGCAGGGCGGCGATGTGCTCACCGGTAATGGGAGAATTACCCTTGACGATCTGAATGATCTGCTCCTGGCGTGCTGTGAGTTCGATGACGCCTCGTCCTCCTTCTCCGCAGGCTCGAGGCTTCGCCTCGTCTCCCGTGCGCCGCATTTCCGGCACACCGGCCGTTACTTTTGCTGGCTGCATCCACTGTTTTCAATGTGATATACTATTGGCTATTTTTACACCAATAAATATGTATTATATTTCTTTACGATATATTTTTTAAAATTCCTTCTTCAGATTTTAACTGACATGAAAATTATGGTCTTTAAAAAAAGGGGGGACCACCTCACCAGGCTTTGCCAAAGTTTCAACGAACGATTTTATCCAGATCGCCAAACCGTCGCAAAGTAGAGGCAATATCTTTCAGAAGCGCCAGGCGGTTGCCCCTGATGGCATCATCGGGCGCCATCACCAGCACCTTGTCGAAAAAACGGCCGATCGGCTCCAGCAGCGAGGCAGCAGCAAGCAGGGCCTGCTCGATCTGGTCCTTGCGCTCCAGGCGCACGATCTCCTTCTTGATCCGGGACCAGGCCTGGTAAAGGTTCACCTCTCCATCCTCGGTGAACAGGGCCGGGTCGACGGTATCGGTGGTGGCATGTCGGGCGAGGTTGGCGGCCCGGGTGAAGGCGGTCAGCAGCGCCTCGAACTCCGGGGTGTGGCGCTGGGTTTTGAGAACCTGCAACCGCCTGCCGACGGTGACGATCCGGTCGCTGTCGCTGCCCAGGGCAGCCTCCACCAGGTCGTAGCCGTAGCCCTGGTCCATGAAAATGTTCCGCAGCCGGGCGCGGAAGAACTCCTCCAGGCGCCTGGCGACATCTTCCAGGGAGACCTGGAGTTGGTACTGGCTGAACCCCCCGAAGGCCTGCTCGATCAGAGCCCTGAGCGAGAGGTCGCACCGGTGCGCCAATAATATGTGACAGATGCCCAGGGCCTGGCGCCGCAAGGCATACGGGTCCTGGGAGCCGGTAGGTTCCAGCCCCATGGCGAAGCATCCCACCAGACTGTCGATCTTGTCGGCCAAGGCCACCGCTGCTCCCGGCTTGCTGGCCGGCGTCTCATCACCTGCATGGCGGGGCTGGTAGTGCTCCCGGATCGCCCGGCAGACCCCGCCCCTCTCCTGATCCACCGCAGCGTAGGCCGCTCCCATGATCCCTTGCAGTTCGGGGAATTCATAGACCATGCTGGTCACCAGGTCGGCCTTGGCCAGCAGGGCCGCCCGCTCCGCATCCTGCCGCTGCCTGGCGGTGAGCTTCAACTGATCGCCCAGGTAGCGGGTCAGTTGCAGGAGGCGCTGGGTCTTGTCGTAGATCGTCCCCAGGCCCTCCAGGAAGACGATCTGCTGCAGTTTTTCCACCTTCTGCGCCAGCGGGCTTTTAACATCTTCGTGCCAGAAGAACTCGGCGTCATACAGCCGGGCGCGCAGCACCTTCTCGTTGCCAGCCCGGACCAGGTCCGGGTTCACCGGGCCGTTGGCGAAGGCCAGAAACCGGGGGAGCAACTGGTCTGACTGGCTCCAAAGCGGAAAGTAGCGCTGGTGGTCCTGCATCGGGGTGATCACCACCTCGGGCGGCAGCTTGAGAAAGCGAGAGTCGAAACCGCCGCAGATCGGTGTCGGCCACTCCACCAGGTTGGTTACCTCATCCAGCAGTGGCTCGTTCGGTCGCACTGTGCCGCCAACTGCCGCGGCGGCTTCCTGGGCCTGCTGCCAGATCAGGCGCCGGCGCCGGGACTGATCGACGATTACCCCGGCCTGTTCCAGTTTTATAAAATAATCTTCGGGCCGATCGAGGGACACCGGCGCCCGGGAGAAGTTGCGAATCCCGTAGGTGAGGCGCCCGGAACGCAGCAGGTCGTATTCGAAATCGACCACCTCCCGGCCCAACAGGCATACCAGCCAGCGGATCGGACGGGCAAACTTGACGTCCCGGTCGCCCCAGCGCATCGGCCTGGGGAAGGACAGGCTGCTGATGAACTGGGGGGCCAACTCTCCCAGCACCTGTTTTGCCTCCCTGCCGACGAGGCGCTTTTGGGCGAACACATACTCGCCACCAGGCGTGGCCTGCACCACCAGGTCTGCAACGGACACTCCCTGTCCCCGGGCAAAGCCCTCCGCCGCCCTGGTGGGCCGCCCCTGTTCATCATAGGCCGCCTTGCGTGATGGCCCCTTGACCTCTTCCACCAGGTCCGCCTGCTGCTTGCCCACTCCCCACACATAGAGGGCCAACCGCCGGGGGGTGGCAAAGCCGGCCAACCGCTGGTAGGTGATCCGGTGCGAGCGGAGCGTCTCCCCCCCCAGTTCCTCCAACTGGGTTACGGTTGAGGCCACAAAACGGGCCGGCAGCTCTTCAGTGCCAATCTCCAGTAAAAAATCCATCGCTTTAAACCTCCTTTGCTGTTGCAGGGCTCCGGCGGCGGCTACCGCTCCTGGTCTTGGCCCCGCAAGAGGCGGTCTCTCCGGCCGCTCCCCCGACTCCCGGCTGCTGCAAGGCGCCCGCCGCCCCGGGCGTTGCCGGATCCAGTGGGTGCCCGCTGGCGTGCGCGGGCGCGGACCCGGCGTATTCCAAGGGTAGCAGCCCCAGGGTGGCCCGAGCATCTTTGTCTTTGAGCAGCGGGTAGCCCAGGCGCTCCCGCTGGGCGAGGTAGGCCTCGGCACAGAGCCGGGCCAGGCGCCTTACCCGTCCAATGTAGGAGGTGCGCTCAGACACGCTGATGGCGCTGCGGGCGTCCAGCAGGTTGAAGGTGTGGGAGCACTTCAGGACGTAGTCGTAGGCGGGTTGCGCCAGTCCCTGGGCGACCACCCTGGCCGCCTCCTGCTCGAACATGTCGAACAGGGTGAAGAGCATCCCGGTATCCGCCACCTCGAAGTTGTAGCGGGAGTAATCCACCTCGCTCTGGTGGTGGACATCGCCATAGGTGATATTTCCGGTCCAGATCAGGTCGTAGACGCTGTTCACTTCCTGGATGTACGTGGCGATCCGCTCGATGCCGTAGGTGATCTCGGCGCTGACCGGGTGGCAGTCAATCCCGCCAAATTGCTGGAAGTAGGTAAACTGGGTGATCTCCATCCCGTCCAACCAGACCTCCCAGCCCAGGCCCCAGGCCCCCAGGGTCGGTGATTCCCAGTTGTCCTCCACGAAGCGCACATCGTGTGAGCGCAAGTCGATACCCAGATAGGTCAGGCTGTTCAGGTAGCGGTCGATCACGTCTTCCGGCGACGGCTTCAGGATCACCTGATACTGGTAGTAGTGCTGCAGCCGGTTGGGGTTGTCCCCGTACCGGCCGTCGGTGGGCCGGCGCGACGGCTCCACGTAGGCCACGTTCCAGGGCTCGGGCCCCAGCGCCCGCAGGGCTGTTGCCGGGTTCATGGTGCCCGCCCCCTTTTCCACATCGTACGGCTGCTGCAGAATGCAGCGCTGTCCCCAGTACTCGTTCAGGGCATGGATGATCTCTTGAAAAGTCCAGCATGCCATCTTTCAAACCTCCTTAAATAAAAACCGCCCCTGCAGCTATCACAGCCACAGGGACGGGGTTTCCGCGGTTCCACCCTGCTTGGCGCCTGCTCGGCAAGCGCCCTCTCATTTATAGTGCAGCCATGCTCCGAAGCGCCATTCACCGCCTGGGTCAGCCGGTTTCCACCCATCCCGGCTCGCTGCGTGAACTCCCGGCGGCTACTCCTCTCCGTCATCGCGGATATTATTTCTACCTACCTTTTGAACCTCTCATAACTGAAGTCACGAGATTCCTGTGACTCCAACCACTCTTTCCTGATTCATCGCCCCTTGCCTTCCGAAGAGAGGTCTTACCAGGGCTCCACAGGCTATCCCCGCAGTTCCTGCGGTTCAGGATTTTGATCTAGCTTGGTTGTCACTAGATCACTCCCTTAGAGTATTATACCAGACCATGTGGGCAACTTGCAAACAAATTTTCGCTGCCCTAACTCACGACTGAAGTCACGAGTGTGCGGCCATCAGAGCATCAATTCACCAATCCTTTGTCAAGGCCAGCCCAGCAGCTAATTCACAGGCGGGTCAACATCTTCGTCCCCCGGCGGCTCACCGAAGCCCTCGACTTCCAGGGTGCACCTGTTGAACAGGGCGGTCACCGTTCCTATCGCCCCGAGTACCGCCAGTTCCGTGCTCATGAGCATACCGACAGCCCCGAGCACGCCGATGCCGGCCGGGATCTCCAGCAGTGTCCTGTCTCCCTGCTTGAGCCGGATCTTGGTGGCCGTGCCCTTCTCCATGATCTCCTTGAGACGGCTCACCACCTCCTCGCTCTTAACCTGGATCTTCCGGGTCCACCTCTCCTTCATCTCCCTCAGGCGCCCCGGTTCTTCATCAAATTGCGACTCCAACAGCACCAGCGCCTCCACCGGGTCGCCCCCGGCTTTTTCCAGCGCTTCCCTGGCTTCTTTATAGCTGACGTCCATCCGGTCCCTGATCACGTCGATCTTTTCCAGCAGTTCGTTGCTGTCCACGGTCATCGCCTCCTCCTGATTAATTTTACCCTGGCCTTCCCTTTTTATGCCTTTTTATCTTCCAAGGCCACCGTCCCGGAATTCGCCACGCCCGCAAGCGGCGGTGCCATGTCCGATGGACATGGCGCGGTCAGCCGCACCAGATTCCCCGGTGCCACCCTGGTATCGGGCTCTGGTTCAACGAGTTCTTGGCTTCAGTGGGGGATTGTCTTACCCCACTGAAGCTTATCAGTAAAACTTGGCTTGCGCCGAGCCGACCGGGGTACCCTCTGGGTCGGGTACCCCGCGAAGGCGGAAGCCATAGTTGCACTGATCCAGGGGCTTAG
>Ga0187861_10004132_pt1 | contig 12323 bp, 10 predicted proteins | sample June2016WEW_10_1_3_FD_132986 | JGI IMG/M metagenome (GOLD analysis project Ga0187861, IMG submission 132986) | Peatland microbial communities from SPRUCE experiment site at the Marcell Experimental Forest, Minnesota, USA - June2016WEW_10_100 | ecosystem: Environmental > Terrestrial > Soil >...
AGCGTCTGCGCTGGGTACCCGGGCGGCGGCGCCGGAGCAAGGCTGGCCGGTTCTCGACGAGCCCCAGGCGTCGGAGGGGCGGCTCCGGGAGCCTGGGGATTCCTCCGCGAACTTCGGACTCAGCCGGGAGACCTCACCCCGACCAGCCCGTCGGGACAGGCGCTCAGGCTCCCCACATCGCCCCCCACCCGACCAGTTTCGCGGGCGATTTTCCGGTCAAATCGTGCATCTGGCGCTCGGGGATCGCCCACGGTACCCATTCCGCTCCGCAGTCCCGGCCACGGCAGCGCCGGGAGCGGGGAGCCACGGCCAGAGCTCTCGGGGGGCACGCCGGCCGCGCGGTCAACGAATCTAAAGAGTTAGCACAGTTGCCAGGCCCATGGCACCCGCACTGGACCGCCCGGGGGAGGCCACCCGGGGACCGCGCAGATCCGGACCGCCCGGGGAGTACACCCCCCCTGTACATCCCCTTGTACATCCCCCTGTACACCCCCCTGCACATGGGGGCCACCATGAATAACCGTATCAGAAATATGGTGACATAATTCCCGAAGGGGTGTAGGCTCCCGCCCGATGGCCCCATCCCCCGTGCAGCCCGCCCTCCCGATTGTCCTGACCCCCCTTTCCTCACGGAGACCTTCGCCAAGCTGCCGCCCGGGTTTCGGCTCTACGCCCTCCGCGCGGATACGGGGTGCTTCGTCACCGAACTGCTCGAGGACCTGGAAGCCCGCCGGCTGCCCGACGCCATTGCCGTCCGGATGAACCGCCTGGTGCACCGGCAGATCGTCGGCCTGACCGCGTGGCGTCCCTTCGGGCCCGGGCTCGAGGTGGCGGAGACCCAGTACCAAGCGCTCAACTGGCCGGCCCCGCGGCGGTTGGTGGTGGTACGCGAGCTCATCCAAGAGCGGCCCGAGGCCCGGGGCCGCCGGCTCTTCGAGATTCCGGGCTACACCTTCCATGCGGTCGTCACCACGCTCCCGCTCCCCCCCGAGGACGTCTGGCGCTTCTACAACAGCCACGCGGACAGCGAGAACCGGCTCAAGGAGCTCAAGGAGGACTTCGGGGCCCGGGGCTTCTCCCTGCAGGCCTTCGACGGGACGGAGGCCGCCTTCCGGCTGATCGGTTGCCTCTTCAACCTGGTGGCCCTCTTCAAGCGGGACGTCACTCGCAACGAGCGCCCGCCGCTCAGCACCCTGCGCACCCGGCTCCTGGTGATGGGGGCGATCCTGGGCACGAGCGGTCGCCGACCGGTCTTACGCTTGGGGCTGGCCGGCCGCGTCCAGGCACGGTTTGCGACCCTGCTGGTCCGGATCGCTGCGCTGACCGGGCTAACTGTGGCGCAGTTCGGAAACTGGGCAGAAAGGCACGGGTTCTCCCCCCCGAGTCCCTGGCGTGCAAGGAGGTCGCGAGCCGTGTTCCCGCGACTTCAGCTACGATTCAACTGAGGCTTTCGGGGTTATTGGTGCAGCCGGGGATCCAGCGCGTCGCGCAAGCCCTCGCCCAGCAGGTTGTAGGCGAGGACCGTCACCAGGATGGCCATCCCTGGGAAGACGGAGAGCCACCAGGCGATCTCGATGTTCGCCTTGCCGTCGATGAGGATGTTCCCCCAGCTCGGCGTCGGCGGCTGGACCCCGAGACCGAGGAAGGACAGGCCCGATTCGGCCAGGATAGCCCCGGCCACGCCCAGGGTGGCAGAGACCAGGACGGGGACGAGGGCATTCGGGAGGATGTGACGGAACATGATCCGCCGATCGCGCGCGCCCAGGGCGCGGGCGCTCAGGACGAACTCCCGCTCCTTCAGGCTCAGGATCTCACTTCGGACCAGTCGGGCGAGACCCATCCATCCGGTGAGGCCGATGACCGCCATGATCACGAAGATGCTGGGGTGCAGGAAGGCGATCAGAGTGAGCAGCAGGAAGAACCGAGGGAAATTGAGCATGAGGTCCACGAACCGCATGAGCAGTTCGTCGGTCCGTCCCCCGTAGTAGGCCGCCATCGTGCCGATCAGCGTCCCGATGAAGACGGCGATCCCTACCGAGACGAACCCCACGGACATGGAGATGCGCGCCCCGTACAGCATGCGGCTGAGGAGGTCGCGCCCGAGCTGGTCCGTCCCGAACCAGTGGGCCGGGCTTGGGGACAGCAAGATCTGCTTCACGTCGTAGGCCGCGGGGTCGTAAGGCGCGATGACCGAAGCCAAGAGCGCCGCCAGACCGAGGAGGACGACGACCACGCCCCCGGCGATCGCCAGGTGGTTCCGCCGGAATTGCCGCCAGAAGATGCTCTCCTGAAAGGCCCGAAGGCTTGCAAGCATGCTGTCCGGCGTCGGCGATCCGTCGGCGGGCTTCAGTCCCACCTGCCCTGCTCCAGGAGCGCGCCCAGTCACCATCTATCCCGCCCCACCCCCCGACACCCGGATCCTCGGGTCCACGATACTGTAGAAGAGGTCGGCCAGGATGTTGCCCAAGAGCGACAGGCTGGCTCCGATCACCACCAGCGCCATGATCACGGGCTCATCCCGCGAGTAGGCGCTCTGAACGAAGAGCTGCCCCATCCCAGGGATGCCGAACACCGTCTCGATGATCACGCTGCCCCCGAGCAGGCCAGGCACCATCAGGCCCATGAGCGTGACCACGGGGATGATGGCGTTCCGCACCCCGTGCTTGTAGATCACGATCCGCTCGGAGAGTCCCTTGGCCTGGGCCGTGCGCATGTAATCCTGCCGGATGACTTCCAGGAGGGTCCCCCGCATGAGCCGCGACAGGAACGCCAGGCCTCCGAAGGAGGCCACCAGCACGGGCAAGATCAGGTGGGAGAGGATGTCCCACACCTGAGACCAGAACGGCAGGTATTCGAAGTTCAACGAGCGGAGCCCCGACATGGGCAGCCAGCCGAGCTGCACCCCGAGCAGGATCATGAGGAGGAGCGCGAACCAGAAGTCTGGCATGGCGAAGCCCACGAACACGAACAAGGTCATGAGCTTGTCGAAGAGGGAGTATTGCCGGGTCGCCGAGAGGATCCCCAAAGGGACGGCCAGGAGAAAGGTGATGAGAAGCTCCAGGACGTTCAGCCCCAGCGTGATGGGGATCCGCTCCTTGATCTTGTCGATCACGAGCCTCCCATCGGGCATGTACGATCGCCCGAAGTCCAGCCGCCCAGAGCGCCACAGCCACATCCCGAACTGCTCGTAGATGGGCTTGTCCAGGCCGTACAGCTTGCGCAGGGTCTCCCGCTGGACCTCCGACTGCCGCACCTGGAGATCCTGCTGAATCACGGTGGGCTCCCCTGGCGCCAGCTTCAGCATCAGGAACGACAGGACGAGGATGCCCAGAAACAGCGGGATGGAGATCAGCACGCGCCGAATGGCGTAGGCCAGCACGGGAGTCTCCTCAGCGGGTATACTGCTGCAGGTGAGCGGGCACGTACCATTTGATGAAGTTGTAGCTGATCCCGGCCGGGGCGGGCTCAATGCCCCGCACCCTGGAGGAAACGACGGGCAAGTTATCCGGAACGTACAGGAAAACCACCGGCTGCTCCTCGGCCATGATGTCCTGGAACTCCCAGTAGATCTCCTTGCGCTTGGCCTAGTCGAAGGTGCGCCGTCCGGCCTCCAGGAGCTCGTCGACCTTGGGATTCTTGTAGGAGATGTGATTCAACTGGTCCGGCCCCGTTTGGGTGGAGGTCCAGATATCGTATTGATCCGGGTCCAGCCCCAGGCCCCACCCCAGGATGATGGCCTCGAATTGCCGCTTGCGGATGAAGGTGTTGATGAAAGCCGCCCAGTCGACCACCTGGATCTTCACGTCGATGCCCACGGCCTTGAGGCGCCGCTGGATAATCTCGGCCGTCTGCTGGCGCACCGAATTTCCCTGGTTCGTCATGATGGTGAAGCTGAACGGTTTGCCGTCCTTCACCAAGACGCCGTCGCTGTTCATCCTCGTCCAGCCCAGCTCTGCCAAAAGAGTCTTGGCCCGGTCCGGATCAAACGGATAGGTCTTCACGTCGGGCTTGTACCACCACGTGCCAGGCTTGTACGGCCCTTGGGCCGCCTGCCCCAGCCCCAAGAGCACCCCCTCGATGATCTCCTGCTTGTTGATGGCGTAGGCCATCGCCTGGCGGACGCGCTTGTCCTGGAAGCGGGGATCCAGCAGGTTGAATCCCAGGTAGGCGTAGCCATTGGCCAGGTACCGGTACTTATTGAAGGCTTTGCGGAACGCCGGGTAATCGGTCTGCCGCCGGTACTGGATCGGCGTGAGGCCGGCCATGTCGATGTTCTTGGCCTTCAACTCCAGGAAGATGGTGGACTGGTCTGGGATGATCCGATACACGACCCGCTTGATGTATGGGCGGCCTTCGAAGTAGTCCGGGTTCGCCTCCAGAACGACCTTCTCCCCTGTCTTCCACTCCTGGAACAGGTACGGGCCGCTCCCGATGGGATAGCGGCTCTGCGGCGTCGTGCGCAGGTCCACGCCCGCCTTCCACGGCGCCTCCAGGATGTGCCGGGGCAGGATCCAGATCCCCCAGGAGAGCAGCGCCGGCGAATACGGCTTCTCGTAGGTCACCCGATAGGTATACGGATCCACCACCTCGGCATGCCGGACCTGCCGAAAGGACTCAGCGTAGGCCGTCGGCGTCTTGGGGTCGATCATGTAGCGATACGTGAAGTCCACGTCGGCAGCGGTGAGTGCCACCCCATCGTGCCACTTCACGCCCTTGCGCACATGGAAGGTGATGGTCAACTGGTCCGGGGAGATGTCCCACCCCTCCACCAGTTCCCCCTCCAATCGCAGGTTCTTGTCGGTCCGCACCAGATTGGAGTAGATCAGGCCGCCGATGTCTTGGGAGGAAGAATCGCTGGTGATGTTGGGGATGAGGCCGCTGATGTCCCCGATGGACGCCTCGACGAGCGTGTCCCCGTAGGCCGGGCCGCCATCCCCGGCAGCGGGCTTGGCGGCTGTCTCCGAACGCGTACAGGCACCCAGGGGCAGCAGCGTGAGGAGTGTGAGGAATCGACGACGGGTCAGCACGGGCGGAGGCCACCCCCCGGTGGAAGCGATCCGGTCACTCCTTCTTCGGGGCCTCAGGCCCGCTCGGGGCCTTGCTGTCGCGGGGCGCCGGGGCGGTCGGAGCGGGCGCCGAGGGCGCCGGCCTCGGACGATCCTCGCCGACGACCGAGGCGCCTCGGCGCTGCGAGGCCAGGATGGTCAGGGAGAGCGATGTCAGCATGAAGAGGATGGCCAGGGCGCTGGTCACCTTCGACAGGAACGTGGCGGCGCCGCGGCCACCGAACACCGTCTGGCTCGAACCGCCGCCGAAGGCGGCCCCGATGTCCGCACCCTTGCCCGACTGCAAGAGCACGACCAGGATCAGGCCCAGGGTCACCAGGAGATGAAAAATCGACAGCACGAGATACATGCAACCTCCCCGTCAACGAGAGCGAGGGGCGGGGCGGCAGCCCGCCGTCTCGCTAGCCGCGAAACTTCACAATCCGGGCGAAGGACGACGCATCCAGGCTGGCGCCACCCACCAGCCCGCCGTCCACATCCGGCTGCGCCATCAGGGCGGCGACGTTGTCCGGTTTGACGCTGCCGCCATACAGAATGCGGATGGCCGCCGCCACGCCCGGGCCAGCGATCTCCTTCACCAGCCCGCGCAGGAACCCATGGACCTCCTGCGCCTGCGCCGGCGTCGCCGTCCGCCCGGTGCCGATGGCCCAGACGGGCTCGTAGGCGATCACCAGGCGGGGCGAGGTCAGATGACGGGCGAAGCCACCCCGGACCTGCCGCTCCAGGACCTTGAACGTCTGGCCCGCCTCCCGCTCCTGCAGCGTCTCCCCCAGACATCCGATGCAGGTGAGCCCGTGGGCCAGGACGGCCTCGATTTTCTTGTCGACCGTGCCATCGGTCTCGCCAAAGTACTGCCGGCGCTCCGAGTGACCCACAATGACATAGCGGCATCCCAGATCGGCGATCATCGGTGCTGCCACCTCGCCGGTGAAGGCGCCCTCCTTCTCCCAATAGCAGTCCTGGGCCCCGACGGCGATGGGCGACCCGGCCGCGGCGGCCAGGGCGGCGGCCAGCGCCGTAAAGGGCGGGCACACCACGACCTCCACGCCGGTCACATCGGCCACCAGGCCTCGCAGGGCGTGGATCACTTCCCCTGCCTCGCGCGCCGTCTTATACATCTTCCAGTTGCCGGCAATGATGGGCACTCGCATCGGCGCTCCTGTTGAGGACTCGATTCGGGGAACCGGAGAATCGGCGAATCGGAGATGTTCTGTTCCCCGCCACGTCGTGTCCCGGGTCTCCGTTTCCCCGGTTCACCGGTTCACTTCTTGTCCGTGAGGGCCGCGACCCCCGGCAGCTCGATCCCCTCCAGGAATTCGAGGGACGCGCCGCCGCCCGTGGAGATGTGGGTCATCTTGTCCGCCACGCCCGCCTGGATCACCGCGGCCACCGAGTCGCCTCCGCCCACGATGGAGGTGGCTCCCGAGGCGGCGATGGCCCGCGCCACCGCGAACGTCCCCTCGCGGAAGGGCGCCAGTTCGAAGACGCCCATGGGACCGTTCCAGACCACCATCTTGGCCCCCTGGATCAGCTTCCCAAACGCCTCGCGGGCCTTGGGGCCGATGTCCAGCCCCATCCACCCGGGGGGGATGGCCGTGCTGTCGGCCGTCCGGGTGGCCGCCGTGGCCTCGGCCTTCTCGGCGATGATGTGATCCATGGGGAGCAGGAACGGGACCCCCTTGGCCCGCGCCCCGTTCAGGATCTCCTTGGCCACGTCCAGCTTGTCCGCCTCGAGGAGGGACGCGCCCACCTCCATCCCCTGCGCCTTCAGGAAGGTGTAGGCCATTCCGCCGCCGACCAAGAGGGCATCCACCTTGGTCACCAGGTTCTTCAGCACACCGATCTTGTCCGACACCTTGGCCCCACCCAGCACAGCCACGAAGGGCCGGGCGGGATTCGTCACGGCGCGCCCGAGGTACTCCAGTTCTTTGGCCATGAGGAACCCGCAGGCCGACACCGGCACGAACTTCGCCACGCCCACGGTGGAGGCATGCGCCCGGTGCGCCGCCCCGAAGGCGTCGTTGACGAACACATCGCACAGGTCCGCCAGGGCCCGGCTCATGGCCTCGTCGTTCTTCTCATCCCCGGCATGGAACCGGCAATTCTCCAGCATCAGCACCTGGCCCGGCGCCAGGGCCGCCACCGCCGCCTTCACCGCGTCGCCGATGCAGTCGGGTGCCAGGGTGACCGATTGCCCGAGCAGCCGGGACAGGCGGGCGGCCACCGGCGCCAGGCTCATGCTCGGCACCACCTTCCCCTTGGGGCGCCCCAGGTGCGAGATCAGCAGGACCTTGGCGCCGTGACCCATGGCGTACCGGATCGTGGGAAGCGCCGCACGGATCCTGGTGTCGTCGGTCACCTCCTGCTTGTCGTTCAACGGGACGTTGAAGTCCACACGGATGAGGACACGCTTCCCCTTCAGATCCAGATCGGCGATCGAGACTTTGGCCATCCTGACACCTCCGCACGCTGTTCCGGCCGCTCGCCGACCGTCCTCCCTCCGATCGGCCGCCAGGATTGGTGGGCGCGTCCCACGAAAGCAGCGAGGCGACCGCGGCAGGGCTCGGCCGGCCCCGGCGGTCGCCTCCCGGCGTACCTGTGTCCCCCGGTTGCCGAGGGGATCCGTGGGCTATCTTTCCGCTACAGGCCCTTGGCGATGAACTTGATCAGGTCGCGCACCCGGCACGAATAGCCCCACTCGTTGTCGTACCACGCCAGAACCTTCACCATGGTGCCGTCCATGACCGAGGTCGAGGGGCCGTCCACGATCGAGGACAGCGCATTCCCGTTGAAATCCACGGACACCAGCGGCTCCTCGCAGAAGCCCAGGATCCCCTTCAGTTCCCCCTCGGCCGCCTTGCGGAGGGCGTTGTTCACCTCCTCTACCGTGGCCACCTTCTCCACCTCGGCCACCAGGTCGACCAGGGAGACATTGGGCGTGGGCACCCGGATGGCCAGCCCGTGCATCTTCCCCTTCAGCTCGGGCAGGACCAGGCCGACCGCCTTGGCGGCGCCGGTGCTGGTGGGGATCATGGACATGGCCGCGGCCCGGGCCCGGCGCAGGTCCTTGTGGGGCAGATCCAGGATCTGCTGATCGTTGGTGTAGGAATGGATCGTGGTCATGAACCCGTGCTTGATCCCGAAGGCCTTCAGGACCACCTTGACCACCGGCGCCAGGCAGTTGGTGGTGCAGGAGGCGTTGGAGATAATGTGGTGCTTGGCCGCATCGTACCGGCCCTCGTTCACTCCCAGGACGATGGTGATGTCCTCCTCCTTCGCCGGGGCGGAGATGACGACCTTATTCGCGCCCGCCTCCAGATGCTTGCTGGCGCCGGCTCGATCGGTGAAGCGGCCCGTGGATTCCACCACGACCTGCACCCCCAGATCCTTCCAGGGCAAGGCGGCAGGATCCTTGCTGGCGAAGACCTTCACCGGCGTGCCGTTCACGAGGAGGGCGCTGTCTTTCACCTCGACGCTGCCCTTGAAGGCGCCGTGGACCGAGTCATACTTCAGCAGGTGCCCCAGGGTCCGGGCGTCCGTGATATCATTGACCGCGACCATCTCCAGCGCGGGGTCCTCGCAGGCCGCGCGGAAAAAGTTCCGGCCGATCCGACCGAAGCCGTTGATGCCTACTCGCGTCGCCATGCCTGACCTCCCTTATGCATCATGGCATCCATGAAAACTGAGTATGCAATGTAAGATGCGGGCATCCGCCCCTCGCGCGGCCAGCGCGGATGCTAGTCCACGCTGGCGGAAATGTCAAAGGATAACCGGCCCCTGACCGCCTGTCGCCCGGAGGGGTGGACAGCGGCCGGTCCTCTTGGCGACCCCGGCGCAGACCACGGGTTGGGACCGCCCGAATCACTCGAGCCTCGCCAGGGTCAGAACGCCGACATCCGCGGCACCCGCCCGCAGAGCACGGGTCGGGACCGCGTCGTCATTCGACTCGAGCGAGCGTGAGGACCCCCACGTCAGCGGCCCCGGCCCGCAGTAATGTCGCCGCACAGGCGTCGGCCGTGGCGCCCGTGGTGAACACGTCATCCACCAAGAGCAGGCGCCGGCCCGCCACCTCCTGCCGCGCGGCGAAGGCGTCGCGGACGTTCTTGCGGCGAGCGGCGAAGTCGCCGTGCTGCAGGGGTGTCGCCCGCACCCGGCGGAGCGCCCGGGGGAGCACCGGGAGCCCATGGCGCCGTCCCACGGCTCGTGCCAGCACCTCCGCCTGGTTGAACCCGCGTCGCCAGCGCCGCGCCCAGTAGAGCGGCACGGGCACCAGCCCATCCCACTCCCCTGGGGCAAGGTACTGGGGGGCTACCTCCGCAGCAATTGTGCGAGGTGGTGGAGGAGGGAGAGGGGCCGGCCGTGCTTCACCAGCAGGATCGCCGCCCGGGCGATGCCGTCCTCCCGGTAGCGCAGTGCCGCCCGGGCGATCCGGAAGTGATCCCGCGTCTCCCGGCAGCGCTGGCACAGGGGGACCTCCGTCCCGAGGGTCCCGCCCGCGGCGGGAAACGGCCAGCCGCACCGCGCGCACCCCTCCGCGGGCATCCGTTCCAGCCTGTCCCAGCAGCGCCCGCACAGGGCGCTCACGCGCTGGCTGTCCGGGGGCCGCCGGCAGATGTGGCAGGGCGTGGGGAAGAGGAGATGCAGGCAGGCGGCCAGGACGTCCCGGGACGACATCCCTCGCGAGGGGCCGTCAGCGGGAGGCATGGCCGGATTGCGGCCCGGTCCCGCGGGCGCCGGCCAGACACCGGTCCAACTCCTGAAGCAGGACGGCCACCGAGGGGAATCGTTTCGTCTGCTCTTTCATCATGGTCTTCAGGATGATGACGCCCAGCCATCCTGGGATCTGCGGGTTCCGCTCCCGCGGGGAGGCGGGCGCGGTGTGGATGTGGTGGTACAGGATGTCTCCCTCCACGAAGGGGGGCCGGCCCGTGACCATGTGGTAGAACGTGCAGCCAAGAGAGTACTGATCCGAGAGGGCCGATATCTCCTCCCCCAGGATCTGCTCGGGCGCCATATAGAAAGGCGTGCCCCGTACCGTGGTCACCTTGGCCATGGCCTCGGTGAGGATGGCCGCCAGTCCGAAATCCATGAGCTTCACCACGCCGGCTGGCGTGATCATCATGTTGGCCGGCTTGATGTCGCGATGCACCACGTTGTTCCGGTGGGCATGGGCGAGCCCCAGGCAGGCTTGGCGGAAAATCCCCAGGCCCCGCGGCAATGGCAGGGTCGATGTCTCGTCCAGGATCTGCTGGAGCGACCGACCCTCCACATACTCCATGGCGATGTAGACCTCGTCGGTCGAGTGGCCGGCGTCATAGATGGTCACGATGTTCTGGTGCTGCAACGAGGCAGCGATCCGGGCCTCCCGCAGGAAGTGCTCCAGGGCCTTCGGGTCCTCGCGGATGGCGTCGGGGAGGACCTTGTAGGCCACAGGCCGCCGCAGGATCGTATCCTCCGCCAGGTAGACGATCCCCATGCCGCCCCGGCCCAGTTCCTTGACGGGGCGGTAGCGCCGGGTCGGCGGGGTCACGATCTGGGTCGCCTCCCCGCCCGATACCGCCAGGGTGAGCTGGGTCACACGCTCCCGCAGGCTGGCCACCCGCCCTTGGACATCCAGGTAGCTCATCTGCTCCGCCATGACCTTCTCGAAGAGGGACAGGGCAGCCTTGAGATCCCCCTGGCGCTCGTAGATCATGGCGAGTTGGTAGCTCGGGTGGACGAAGTCCGGCGCGATGGGCTTGAGCGCCGCCGCCCTCTCGAATTTCTCCCTGGCCGGACCATAGAGCTCACGCTGCAGGAACAGATCCCCCAGCATGATCGTGGCATCCAGATACTGCTCGGACTCCGGGCTCACCTGCTGGAGGAGGGCGATCCCTTCATCGGCGGGCTGCGCCTCGATCAGCAGGCTTCCCGCCCCGAAGAAGTCACCGGCCGCTTGCAGGACCCGCGCCGCGTCCCGGAGCGCCCCCGCCTGCTGGTAATAGCGCGCCGCCTCCTTCGGGTTCCCCAATCGCTCCAGGGCGGCGGCGGCCAGCGCCGGCTCGCCGGCCGCGGCGTGCATCTCGGCAGCCCGCTCGTTATCCCCGTGCTGCTCGTGCATCGCGGCCGCCTTGGCGTAGTCCTTGACCCGCTCGTACATCTCCGCGGCCCGCCACCATGCCCCGGCCGCCTCGAACTCCCGGGCCGCGTCGCGCTCGCGGTTGTCCGCGACCAGCCGCTCACCTTGCACGATGTGGAGCCGGTCCTCCGCCCCCTGGGCCTGACACGTGGCGATGGCGCGGTCGTACTGCTGGTGGCGCAGGAACAGGTCCAACCCCGTCTCCCAATCCCCCGCCTGGCAGTAGTACTCGGCCGCCTCGATCTCCAGCCCGTGCTCGCGCAGCACGGCCGCCGCCTTAGCCGGCTGCCCGCCCTGGGCGTACAGCTCGCCGCAGCGGCGCGCCAGGGTCTTCCGGGACCGGACGGCCTCCGGCATCAATTCCGCTCCGCGCACCACCAGCTGGCGCAGGGCACGCTCGAACAGCTGGGCTGCCTGCCCGGGCTGGCCCAGCTTGCACAGGATCTCCCCGCCGCGGTCGAACACCTCGTGTTTGACATACAGCTCTACGGCTCGCTCCGCGTCCCCCGCACGCTCGTAGGCCTCGGCCGCCTTGATCTCCTGTCCGCCCTTCTGGAACAGGCCGGCGGCCCGGGCGGAGTTGCCGAGGCGGTTGTACAGCTCGGCCGCCTTGAGGAACTCATTCGCCTGCTCGTACAGCCGGGCCGCCTTCGCCGCCTGGTTCAGCCGTTCCCAGAGGCTGGCCGCCTCGGCGAAGGCCCGCCCGCGTTCGTACGCTTCGGCGGCGGCTTCCCAGTCCTCGGCCGCCTCGTAGAACCGCCCAGACTGTACGTCCTCACCTCGCCGGGCGGCGCGGCGGGCTTCTCGGAGATTCTCGGACTTGGATGGGGCCGCGGCGTACCTCCTCCCGTCATCCTGCCACAGGAGATGCCGGATCTGACTCGCCAGCCAGAGCAGGACGATCCCGCCCACGGCATAGACCGCATACCTCCGGACGGCGGGATCGTTGAGCAGCGCCTGTACCTCAGCCAGCCGTTTCCACAGCTCCTCGGGGATGGAGCCTCCTCCATCCTCGGCCTGCGCCCAGGCCGGCCCGGCAGACAGAAACAACCAAGTAAGGAACCAAAGACAGGTGGCTCGTGGAGTGAAGCGCCGGCAGCCGGAGTGGAGCTGCAACACGGAAACGCGGAGAGTGCGGG
>Ga0187861_10004135_pt1 | contig 12320 bp, 10 predicted proteins | sample June2016WEW_10_1_3_FD_132986 | JGI IMG/M metagenome (GOLD analysis project Ga0187861, IMG submission 132986) | Peatland microbial communities from SPRUCE experiment site at the Marcell Experimental Forest, Minnesota, USA - June2016WEW_10_100 | ecosystem: Environmental > Terrestrial > Soil >...
ACACCTATTCTTTGATCCACGACGATCTGCCCGCGCTCGACAACGACGACCTGCGGCGCGGGCGTCCCACCTGCCATAAGGCGTTCGGCGAGGCCATCGCCATTCTCGCGGGAGACGCCCTGCAAACGCAGGCCTACGAAGTGCTGGCACAGATCGCTTGCCCAGCCGAGGCGCGCGTCTCGATCATCCGCGAAATCGCCCACGCCACCGGCACCATCAACGGCATGATCGGCGGCCAGGTCGTCGACCTCGAAGCCGAACACCAGAAGCCCGACATCGCTACCCTCGAATACATCCACCGTTCGAAGACTGCCGCGCTCATTACGGCCAGCGTGGTCAGCGGAGGAATGTGCGCTGGTGCAACGGCTGCGGATATCCGTCACCTCCGAACCTATGGCCAGTCCATCGGCCTGGCGTTTCAAATCGTGGACGATGTGCTCGACCTGACCCAGACCTCCGAGCAACTGGGAAAAACCGCGGGCAAGGACGCGGCGGCGGAGAAGGCAACGTATCCGGCGTTATTCGGAATCGAGGAATCGATCCGCAAGGCCGACGCCCTGGCCGATCGGGCATGCGCCGAACTTGACGAATACGGTGAAGCCGCGTCGACTCTGAAGGACCTCGCTCGCTTCCTCGTCGAGCGCAAGAAATAGTGATGCGGTGCTGAGTCCGCACATGGCTTAAGCGGCGGTATGGCTGAAGTGACGATGCAAGTGGGCAGGCCCCCGCATGAAGGCTTCATCGCTGTCAAGAGTTTTCTCCAGCTCACTGTCAACAGCGCATTGTCAATTGCGCCTTTTCCCGATACCGCGTAGCATCCAACCTAATATGGCGACTACTACGGCGACGGCGAGCCGTCAACCTATACTGGTTTTTGGGGAAATTTTTAAGCTCACCTATGACACCTTCTGCGCCCACAAGGTGCGCGTCTCTCTCACCTCCTTAGGAATGGTCATTGGCACAGCTTCCCTCATTTTAGTGGTCACCATCGGAATGACAGGCAAGCAATACGTCCTGAACCAGATTCAATCGATCGGCGCCAACATGATTGACGCCGAATACCAGGGTGGAGGCGAGGACACTACGCCCGATCGCTTAACCGTGGATGACATGTACGCCGTTCTGCAACGCGTATCCGGAGTCGTGGCTGCCTCTCCCGTGGTTCCGCTGGATGAGCGGATCCCGATTGGGTATGGCAAGGAGCGTGAGGTACGCGTACTTGGGGTTCTTCCCGAATACCGCTCCGTGCGCAATCTGGTGGTTGTCTCGGGAAGATTTTTCGACGCGGAGGACGAACAGGCGCGCAACAAAGTCGGTGTGATCCAGCAGAAACTAGCCGAACAACTCTATGGATCCGTGGAGAAGGCAGTAGGAAAAGTCGTCAAGCTGAGCGGACTACCGTTCACCATCATTGGGACGTTCCGGGAGCGCGTGGATACCTTTGGACAGTCGGAGGTCACCGACAACTCCATGGTGATTCCCTACAGCGTAAGCCGGTATTTTACCAACACGCCATATGTCCAACAGCTCTACTTCTCGGCGGCCGATCCTTCGATGGTGGTTCCGGTGACAGAACAGATTCACGAAGTGATCCGGTCGCGCCATCGGCCAGAATCGAATTATGTCGTCCAGAATCTCACTGCGTTGCTGAGCGTGGCCAACCGCACGGCAAATGCCTTGACGTTGGTGTTGTTTCTCATTGCGGCAGTGACCCTGCTGGTAGGCGGTATCGGCATCATGAACATCATGCTGACGTCGGTCACTTCGCGAATTCACGAAATCGGCATCCGCAAAGCGATTGGCGCCACGAATGCCGAGATTCGGTTTCAGTTTCTATCGGAGGCAGTTCTGATTTCTCTGATCGGGGGTTTAGGCGGGGTCGTAATCGGATTGGCGCTGCCCTTCTCGGTGCGCTTCCTTACCGATTACCGCATTCCCATCTCCGGACTCTCTGCGATCGTGGCCATCGTGGTCTCCGCGCTGGTGGGCATTTTGTTCGGAACGGTGCCAGCCGCGCGCGCTGCGAAGATGGACCCGGTGGAGAGTTTGCGATACGAGTGAGCCCGGTTGAGCTCCGACCTATCCGCGGTCGCGAGCTTGGGCGTACCCGGAAAATCAAGTACCATGAATTTAAGATGTGTATTTTGTGGCTGATTATTCCCGATGGAGATGCCGTAATCATGCGGTCGACGAACCGCCTCGCGCAGGACAAGGGACTTGATTTCAACCCGACGGAAGGTCCCTACCACGCATGAAGTCCTCTGCCGGTCTGCACTTCAAAACCTATCTGTTGATCTTTTTGATGGTGATGTTTGGTCCCTTGGGCAACGTGCTGCTCGGCAAGGGGATGAAGCGCATCGGCGCGGTGAGCATCGGAACGCCGGCGGGGGCGCTTGACCTCCTTTCCCGCATCCTCACGTCAGGCACGATTTGGCTGGGCATTGCGTCCCTCATTACTTTTTTTGCGGCTTACATGCTGGTGCTCTCGTGGGCGGATTACAGCTACGTGCAGCCAGCCTCGTCCGTGGCTTACGGCATGGTTGCCCTGCTGGCTCACTTCATGCTGCGCGAAGTGGTCACGCCGATGCGTTGGATGGGAGTGCTATTGATTTGCCTGGGCGTCCTGGTGGTTGGACACACGCCTCCGCGTACCACGGAGCCAAGCTAAATGCGCGAGCTTATCTTCTATCTTCTAATTATTGGCGCCGGCACCGGAGGCGAGCTCTGCGTCACCCGTGCCATGAAGGCGGTGGGCGAGGTGAAAAATTTTCGCCCCGCTGCCCTGGTAGGCGTGCTCGCCCGCGCGCTGCGAGTTTGGTGGATGTGGGCCGGTCTGACCCTCATGGGAACTGCATTCTTCTCCCTGCTCGCGATGCTATCGAGGGAAAACGTCAGTTTGGTGGTTCCGGTTACAGCTCTGAGTTACGGCGCCGGCGCACTGGGAGGAAAATTCTTTCTCGGCGAACAGGTCACCCCGAGGAGGTGGGCGGGCGTGCTTCTGGTTTGCATCGGCGTCACCCTAGTCATCATGGGCCGACGGTGATGTGGGCGGAAAGCTCGATGGCGCATACTTTGGGAGGGCACGGCCTCAGCCGTGCCAGTCGATCCTTATTTTGGTCTCCCGAGTAGGTTCTGAGACTCGCAAGGAATCTCCATCTGGGTTGTGCATCCTCAAAAAGACCGTTAGGATTGCTTTTCTGTCTAAATAGCCAGCAGCTTGCGCCATGCCTTGGTTTCGCGGAGTCACAAGTCTCCGCGAGATTTGCGGGAGAATCGCAAGCCGATTTCAAGAAGGCGATAGAGGTGCACGCTCTTGTGTGGCATCGTTGGTTTCACCCACAAACGTTGGGTGCCTGATCCCGATCGCATTCGGAGCGCCGCCGCCACACTGATTCATCGTGGACCGGACCAGCAGGGTGTGTTCGAGTCCAGCCTCTGCTCCATGGGCGCGACGCGGCTCAAGATTATAGACCTCGGCCTCGGCGACCAACCGATTCTGTCTGAAGATGGCGATGTAGCCATTGTGTTCAACGGCGAAGTCTACAACCACCAGGAACTGCGACGCGAACTGGAAGAACTTGGCCATCGCTTTTACTCGCACTGCGACACGGAAACTGTTCTTCGAGCGTTCCTCGAATGGGACACAGGTTGTTTTGCGCGGTTGCGAGGCATGTTCGCGATCGCGCTCTGGACCCAATCGACGAAGCGGCTGGTACTGGCGCGGGATCGTATGGGGATTAAGCCGCTTTATTTCGCGCGTCGCGGAGACGACCTGTTCTTCGGTTCCGAATTAAAGGCGATTCTGATCCATCCTGAGATTGAGCGGCGATTGAGTTTGGATGGTCTCGATTGCTATCTGTCGTTGAACTATGTGCCCTGTCCCTGGACGCTGGTGGAGGGCATCGAAAAACTTCCTCCAGGACAGTGGTTGGAGTGGCGGGATGGCAAGGTTTCTTCCGACTCCTACTGGCGCCTGCCGATCGGAGTCGTCCGCGATTGGACGCTGGAGTCTGCTCGGGAGGAATTAGACGCTCTTCTCCGGCAGTCGATCCGCGAGCACCTGCTTTCCGATGTCCCGCTGGCATGTGGCTTAGCGGAGGCATCGGTTCTTCTACGATTTTGCACTACGCGGCGAGCGAATCCGGCGCGCCGCTCAAGACTTTCTCGATTTCATTCCAGGGGCGGAGTTTCGACGAAACCGCATACATTCACGAGGTCGCGCAGCTATACCAGACCGAGCACGAGGAACTGGACCTGAATCCGGAGGTCGACCTGCGGGGTGCGATTGAGGCATTCGCGTATTACTCGGATGAACCCTCCGCGGACGCGGGAGCGGTTCCGGTCTGGTTCCTTTCCAAACTGAGCAAGACCAAGACGACGGTCAGCCTGAGCGGCGAAGGTGCGGACGAGCTGTTTGGCGGCTATCTCACTTATCGAGCGAATCGCCTTGCCGCGCTCGCCCGGCGATTGCCGCAAAAAGCTCTCCGACTCGCACTCGACGCATTACGGGCCTGGCCGGTTTCCGACGAGAAAATCAGTTTCGAATACCAACTGAAGCGATTTCTCGAAGGCTCCCTGATGACTCCCGATCGCGCGCACGTCTACTGGAACGGAACCTTCAGCGAAGCGCAAAAGCGGGCCCTGCTGCGCTCGGAACTTCCACCCGCTCTCAACTATGTCCTAGGCGAACTGCGCGATCGGTCGGCGGCCCACGACGATCTGGCGCCGTATTTGTGGTTCGATCAGAGATATTTTCTTCCCGACGATATTCTGAACAAGGCGGACCGCATGAGCATGGCGCATTCGCTGGAAGTGCGGCCGCCGTTCCTCGATCACCGGATCGTTGAATTCGCCGCCTCCCTGCCCGCATCTCTGAAGATCCGCGGTTCGAGGCAGAAGGTTCTTCTGAAGGAACTGATGCGAGATAAGCTTCCACCTTCGGTTCTTCGACGCAAGAAGATCGGATTCGACATCCCGGCGCACGATTGGCTTCGGGGCTGTCTGCGCTCGTTGATGATGGATGTTTTGCTGGACGGTTCGTCCGAGCACGCGAGACTATTCCGGCGGGAGGCGATCGAGACTTATATTCGCCAACACCTGGAGAGACGAGTCAATGTTGGATATCACTTATGGGGCCTGATGGTGCTCTTTCTGTGGATGAAACAATGGGGGATTCAGGCAGCGGCCTCCCGGGAGACGAGCGTTTGGATACAGGAAAAAACTGGTACCTATATCTAGGCGTTCTGCTCGTCGCGGGGGCCATCTACTTAGGTTGCATTGTTTCTCCTCCCTCCCTCATGGATGACGTTGACGCCGTGCAGGCACAGATTGCCCGCAATATGCTGACTTCGGGCGATTGGGTGACGGCGCGGCTGGATGGCGTGGTGTATCTGGAAAAGGCTCCTCTTGTGTACTGGGCCATTGCGGCGAGCTACGAGGTTTTCGGCGCGCGCGACTGGGCAGCGCGTATTCCGATTGCCTTGTCGGCCATTGCCCTCTGCTGGTTGACGGTCGCTTTCGGCGCTTGGGCATTCGGTAAGCGAGCGGGATTCTATGCGGGTCTATGCATGGCCACATGCATCGGGCTGTTTTTGTTTACTCGGGTTTTGATCCCCGATGTCATGCTGACCTTCACGGTCGCCCTTGCCATGTGGGCGTTTCTTCGCGCCTTGGACGAAGAGGAGCCTCATCCGCGGTTTTGGGCTTTCGTGCTGGCCGCGAACCTTGGGCTGGGTCTTCTGCTAAAGAGCCTGATCGGAGTCCTGTTTCCACTCGCGGCAGGCGCCATTTATCTTTGGATCACTGGCCAGCTCTTTTCTGCCGCCGCCTGGCGGCGGTTGCGTCCCTTCAGCGGATTGCTGGTCGTCTTGCTCATCGCCGCGCCCTGGCACATTTTGGCTACGTTGCGCAACCCCCCTTACTTCGCCTTCACACTTCACAGCGGCCCGGGGGAATATCACGGGTTTCTTTGGTTTTTCTTCATCAATGAGCAATTGCTCCGTTTTCTGAATCTGCGCTATCCGCGAGACTACAACACCGTGCCGCGCCTTTACTTCTGGCTGCTGCACCTGGTGTGGCTGTTTCCCTGGAGCGTGTATTTCCCCGCCGTTGCCAAACTCTCCTTCAAACCCAAATCCAACGACCGTGCCGGGCGAACCCGCCTTCTGGCGCTCTGTTGGGCGGGCTTTGTGCTGATCTTCTTCACCTTCTCTACCACGCAGGAATATTACTCGATGCCTTGCTATCCCGCGCTTGCGCTCCTTTTGGGATCGGCGATGGCGATGGGAAACGATTGGATACGGCGCGGTACCCGCACGCTCTCGGCGATTGCGGCGTGTACTGGGCTGGCGACGTTAACTCTATTTTTTCTCACTCGTCACATCCCCGCACCGGGAGACATTTCGCGGGTACTCAGCCAACATCCCGGCGCTTATACGCTCTCATTGGGGCACATGCAGGACCTCACCCTGGCATCCTTTGCCTATCTTCGGGTGCCTCTGCTGGTGGCTGCAATTGCCTTCTGCATGGGTGCATTGGCAACCTGGAAATGGACCGGCCGGCGCGCATTTCTCGCCACCGCGCTAATGATGATATTGTTCTTCCATGCCGCGCGCCTTGCCATGGCCGTCTTCGATCCCTATCTGTCGTCGCGGCCGCTGGCGGAGGCAATCCTGAAATCGCCGGAGGGGACGCTGATTGTGGATCACCACTACTACACATTTTCTTCCATCTTTTTCTATACCAACCGAACCGCGCTGCTTCGCAACGGCCGCTTCAACAATCTGGAATACGGCGCCTACGCTCCCGGTGCACCCGATGTGTTTATCGACGATTCGCAATTCAAGAACCTTTGGCTTAAGGCAGAACGCTCCTACATCGTGGCAAACCAGAGTGTGGTTCCTCGACTGGAATCCCTGGTGGGGAGTGAGCAACTCAATCTGGTTTCCGCCAGCGGAGGCAAAGTACTGCTGACCAATCAACCCTGGGCTGGGAAAAGCCCTCCATAGATCGTAATCTGGGGTTAAGCGCATTTAATATCCACTCGACTACGCTCCCACCGAGACTTGCGGATAGACTTCGAATTTCAGGAGACATCGCGTGATGGCAACGCCAGTCGATACTGAAGAGGGATGTATCACGATTCAAGACAACGGGAGAGAGGGCATGGTCACTTATTCAAGACACGCCGGATCATCCTCGGGGCACATTCAATGATCCTTTCCATTCACGTCCCGAAGGCCGCCGGAAACTCGTTTCGCGAGCTACTGCAGACGGAGTTTGGAGAGCGGCTGATGTCGGACTATGGCGATTGGGCGGGGTGTAAGGTTCCCGAAGCCATCGAGCGCTGTCAAAGCCGTACCCTGAAGATGCGCAGCCGCCGCGACGAGCTTTTAGAAAAGTACGACATTATTCACGGTCACTTCGCGGCAGACAAGTATTTGGGACTATTTCCGAGCGAGGATTTCGTCGCATTCTTTCGAGATCCGTATCAACAGGCGGTATCGCACTACTACTTTCTGTTGCGCAATCCTCAGCGGGACCATCTGGAGGAGAAGATATTCCATGAAGCTAAGATGACTCTGCACGATTATTTGACGTGGGATGCCTTTTGCGATCAACAATCGCAATATCTCGGTACCCTTTCCATCGAGGATCTTGCGATGGTGGGGCTATCAGAGGAGTTCTATAGAAGTGTGAATCTCTTCAATTCGATTTTTGGGTGCGACCTTCGGGGTGAGAGTTTTCTTAACGTCAATCCCGACAACCAAGGAGGCGCTTATAAGATCGACAGTGAAATTCGAAGATCGGTGGAAAAATACAGGGCAGCCGATATCGACGTTTACCGGCGTGCGAAGGAAATTTTCAAGCGGCAAACGGCCAAGGCGGGGCAATACAGCGCACACAGCTCACATTCCTTATTGCCCCTGAAAACGCCTCGCCACAGCTCCATTTCGTAGGAAGGCCCAAAGATCACACTGTGAAACGGGCCGAACCTCCCGAGAAAAGAGCTCGACCGTGCGCAACTCCATTCGGGTCTTGTACTGCGCAGATGATGTGCACTGAGTAGGAGCGAGATCACCCGCCGGACGCGAGGACCAGTTTTCCATTCCGGATGTAATAATATTCACCGCGCCAGCGAATGCTGTTATGCAGAAAACTGGCCACCCAGATGGCGAATGCTACGGCGTCCCATACCGGAAGAAGCGGCATAATCTTCCATAGAGATGAGTGTTTTAGACCCCAAATCCCAATCGCCCAAGCCATTGCGATTCGAAGCACAAAGTACGTGCCGAGATAGCTCAGCGCAACTGTCACTGAGGGATGCACCGCAATTGCCGCGATTGACCAAGGCAAGCCTAGCGTGAAAATTAAACCGAGATGTCCCCACGGGCGCATGTACCGCATCACTACCATCCATCGCAGGCGCTTTAAGAAGAGATCGCGCATGGAGCTGTAGTCGGGGACGGTCATTACCGCATATGGTAGAAGCTCAACCTCATAGCCTTGTTCAGCGATCATGCGGCCCACCAGCAGGTCATCGGCCGGGCGGTTCTCAAGTGTGCGATAACCCCCAAATTGCGCCAGTCTGGTACGCGTGGTCACTATAGTTTCTCCCAGCGCGAACTTGACCCCATCGAGTTCCCGGGCGACCAAAATGCCGGCGTAGAGATCAGAAATCATCCCGATCGTTTGAATACCATCAACAACGCTCTTATCCTCCGCAGAAACATACAGGCAGGTCACGGCCCCCACCGCGGGCCGGACGAGAGGAGCAATGACAGTGCGCATGTAATCCGGTGCGACTCGAACATCACTATCGTTAATCACCAAGTATTCGTAATGAGCTTCGTTCACCAGCTGGTCTAGTTTAGCTACTTTGTCGTTGGAGGCGCTTCTGCCGGAGCGGAAAAGCACTCGGATCGCACAGCCAGGAAAATCGCGCTGTAGCTGTTCGATAACCGCAAGGGAGGGGTCGTCTGTGTCCCCAAGGCAGAAAACCACCTCGTACTCGGGATAGTCTTGGTTGCAAAAGCTGGCGAAATTCTCATATGCCTCGGGATCAAGGCCTCGGACGGGCTTCAAGATGCTGGCTGGCGGAGTAAAATCCGATTTTGTGGCCGCTTCAATCGATGAGCGGCGAAAAAATCGCCAAGAACTGTAAAGGACTAAAAGATAATAGATGAAGGGAAGGGCTGCTACTCCCAGAAAGACATAGATAGTTGTTGTCAACAACATCGAATTTCCTTCGTGACAAACTTCTCGCCGCCCGCGTCCAACAGAAACGCAGGAAAATTATATAGCATACATAGTAGGAGCGCCGCCGTGCGCCCAAGGCAGGCCCGACGTGAAGATCAGTCCCAGGTGTCCCCAGGGCCGCATATGGCGCATGACCACGAACCAGCGCAGGCGTTTGTGGAGAAGGTCGCGCAGGGACTGATAATCGGCAACCGTCAAAATAGCGTAGGGCAAAAGTTCGACTTCGTAGCCCTGTTCGGCGATGAGGCGGCCCACCAGCAGATCGTCGGCAGGACGGTTTTCAATCGCTTCATAGCCGCCGAATCCGGCCAGCCGCGTGCGCGTGGTGGCGATGGTCGGCCCCAGCGCAAACTTCACTCCGTCAAGCTGACGCGCGACCAGGATGCCGGCATAGAAGTCGGAAAACATACCAATCGTCTGGAGATTTTCGGCGAGTGTTTTCTCTTCGATCGGCACGTAAAAACAGGTCACCGCTCCCACCTTGGCATCGGCCAAAGGCGCAACCACAGTGCGCAGGTAGTCGGGCTGCACCCGGACGTCACTATCGCTAATTACCACAACTTCGTGCTGCGCTTCGCCGACAAGGCGGGCCAACTTGATCACTTTGTCGTTAGATCCCCCTCCGCCTGCGCCGAACAACAGCCGAATGCGGCGTTCCGGAAAATCACGCGCTAGCTTCTGCAGTATGGGAACAACCGGATCGTCCTTCTCACCGACGCAGAAGAGCAGCTCGTAGTCAGGATAGTCTTGCCTGCAGAAGCTGGCGAAGTTTTCGTAGGCATCGGGATCAAGCCCGCGAACCGGTTTTAGATTACTTACCGGCGGAGTGAAGTTATGATTGGGCGCATTTCGACATGCGGTGCGGCGAAAGAACTGCCACGAGCTGAACACGGCAATCAAATAATAGACAAATGGGATGGCAGCGACGGCGAGAACCACATGGCGGATGCTGAAAATCATCGAGTCCCTCGCGCACCGAAGACGAACAACCTTGCCGAGACGATTGTTATGCCCTCGCAGTTTACGAGCCCAACCAGCAAGAACCGACCAGTGACTCTGTCTTTCACAAGAATTGGCAGCCTGGAGATTTTGGAACACCACACCTGCAGCAGATCAGGAATGTGTTCGCGCTTCGAGCTTTGACGCACACCTGATTTTCGATCGGCTATTCCTTCCTTGGAATTGACATAAGGCTCGGGACGAGAATTGGACTCTGCCTGGTTACTCAGGAGAGTTGTGCCGGACGTTGCCCAATCGAGCTCACTTCGTTATCATAGTTTACAGTAGTTTCTCTTGCACTCAGATGACATTCCGTTCATCTTCTTTGTCTTTTCCGGCCTCCGAGAGCGCGGAAAATGACGAATCGGCAATGCTGAAGAAAGATGCTTGTCAGCCCAGCGGAAGATGATCGTAAACTTAGCGTATTCCTTTCTTGCCATACGACATGCGAATGAAAATTGCCAGTATTGGAGAGCGATCACCGTCGGCCCTGTTCCGCAAAGCGGGCGCGGGCGCATTCCTGCTATGTATGGCAATATGTGGCGTCACCGGCACTTCTGGAGCTGCCGATTTCCGTACCTGGATTATCCACCTTTCAGTGATTGACGAAAAGAACCTGCCGGTGCCGGATGCGACCGTTGAGGTTCGGGTAAGCGATAAGCTCGTGAGTACCTCCAGCACAGATGCCACGGGAAAAGTGGCCCTCACGGTCAACCTCCCGGGGACCTATTCGCTGAAGATTCAGAAGAAAGGATCTCTGCCCACCGAGACCACTTTGGAAGTTAACGAAGGGAATGCTGCCCAGGATATCGATATCGATGTTCTGCTGACCACCGTGGCGTTGAGTCAGCAGCGCGTGGAAGTCAAAGGCGAAGCGTCCAATCCGATAACAGAAACCTCAAGCGGCCCCACAACCTTGGCCCCTGCGAAAGCCAAGGACACTCCATTACGCCCAGCTACATTGGTGGATGCTCTGCCGCTGATAGCTGGAATCGTGCGCGGCCCAGACGGGAGCGTACGAATCGCGGGTTTCGGCGAAGACCATAGCGCGCTGCTGGTCAATTCGGTGGATGTGACCGATCCCGCTACCGGGGCGTTTGGACTCAGCGTCCCGATCGACAGCGTGGAGACCATCGAAGTGTCGGAGATGCCCTACCTCGCGGAGTATGGGCGCTTCACCGCGGGTGTAGTCGCCGCGGATACGCGACGCGGAGGCGAGAAGTGGAATTACAGTCTGAATGATCCGTTTCCCGACTTTTTCATCAGAAGCGGGCACCTCGACGGCATCAGGGACGCTGCTCCTCGATTCAATCTCAGTGGCCCCATTATCGCCAACCGCCTGTATTTCCTGGAAGGCGCCGAATACCTGCTCGACAAGCAGGAGGTTCGCACCCTGCCGTTTGACCAGAGTCTGAGCACCTCTAAGGCGTTCAACTCCTTCACGCAATTCGATGCGATCCTTTCCGCCAACCAAACCCTGACCGGCAGCTTCCATTTCGCTCCACATTCGCAGCAGTATGCCGGACTGGATTACTTCAATCCGCAACCGGTAACGCCAAGCGCGGATTTCCACGAGACTACCGGCACGCTCACAGACCGGCTGGCCATCGGCGGCGGGCTCTTGCAGAGCACGGTGTCAAGCAGAGTAGTGAGCAGTGGAATAACGGCACAGGGAACAGCCGACATGGTGCTGACTCCGACCGGAAACCTCGGCAACTACTTCAGCCAGGAATCGCGCCGTGCCAATCGCTTTGAATGGATTGAAGAATGGACACCGCGCACGCTTCACTTCGCCGGGCACCACACGCTCAAGTTTGGATCGGTGCTGGGCCACAGCGAGAATGTGGGCCACTTTTACGCTCGTCCGGTTCTGATCGACGATGCCAGCGGCTATCTCCTGCAGCAGATTAACTTCTCCGGAGCAGGAGCGTTCGATCTTGCCGACATGGAGCCCGCTGCCTTTGCCCAGGACCACTGGGTGCTAAATTCTCATCTGGCGATTGACGCCGGTCTCCGTCTCGAAGCTCAGACGATTACCTATACCACCCGCGCGGCTCCACGCA
>Ga0187861_10004155_pt1 | contig 12291 bp, 9 predicted proteins | sample June2016WEW_10_1_3_FD_132986 | JGI IMG/M metagenome (GOLD analysis project Ga0187861, IMG submission 132986) | Peatland microbial communities from SPRUCE experiment site at the Marcell Experimental Forest, Minnesota, USA - June2016WEW_10_100 | ecosystem: Environmental > Terrestrial > Soil >...
AGCCACAGGGAAAGGACCTTGGATTTTAGATTTTGGATTTTGGATTGTCGAAACATTGGTTCTCTGCCTCCCCGCGTGTGTTGTTCAATCCAAAATCCAAAATCTAAAATCCAAAATCCTTGCGGCAGGACTGGTGGGGCGGGCCTCCATGCCCACGTGCCACAGCGGCACGCAGGGGCGCCAGCCCCACCCGGTCCTGGGCGCGCACCAGTGATAGGGGGCGTAACCGAGAAGTGCTCCCCTCTGCCCATGCAGCGAGAGGATGGCGAGGCAACGGCTGAGGGGATGCCCGTGCTTCGGCCACCTGGGCCCCCTGGCTACAAGGCAGAGGGACCAGCACTAGAGCTACGCACCCCCGTCGAGGAAGGAGTGAGCACTCGGCGTGCCGTTCTTCAGAAGCCGCCAGAAGCCTTGTTAGCCGTTATGGCAACAGTATTTGGGAGAAACGCACTGCCAGACCTGCCCGTCCAGGATAACGGAGCCTGTCCGGGGAAATGGACAATCAATAGTCTTTTTGGAACCGCAGATGAACGCAGATGAACGCAGATGAGAGAGGGTGCATGGCAGTAAATGCGTGGCCCAGGGCGTACCGCGGGCGTCCCGCCCGCCTTCGTCCTCGCGCCCTGCCAGCCTGCCACGAGCGGGCGGGACGCCCGCGGTACATTTGCTGACATGCACCCGATGAGAGAAGCTGTTGGAAAAGGCGCTGTAGATGGACACCGCAGACGATAGATTCTATTTCTTATCTGCGTTCATCTGCGTCCATCTGCGGTTTCAAATACGGTTTCAAGCGCTTTCGCGCCGCGGTTCTTCTTCGCTTCGCGGAGGCAGCGTTTCGGTCGTGGCTCCGGGTTTGGGCGCGGGCAGTTTCACGCCGCTCTCAACCATCTCGCCGGTGATAGTGAGTTCCGTGAGGTCCTTGCGCGAAGGCACATCGAACATCATCTCGAGCATCACTTCCTCAACGACACTGCGCAGCCCGCGCGCCCCGGTGCCCTTGGCGCTGGCTTTCTTGGCTATGGCCTTGAGGGCATCCAAGGTGAAGGTCAGCTTGAGGCCTTCGAGTTCCATGAGTTTGCGATATTGCTTGGTGATGGCGTTGCGGGGCTCGTTCAGGATGTTTATGTAGGCGGCTTCGTCCAGCGGCTCCAGGAAGCTGATGATGGGGAAGCGGCCGATGAGCTCGGGGATCATGCCGAACTTGAGCAGGTCGTCGGTGTCCACATACTTGAGCAGTTTGGCGCGGTCGCGCAGCAGGCCTTCATCCTTGGCTTCGCCGCCGAAACCCATGCGTTTCTTGCCCACGCGGCTGGCGATGTGCTCCTCAATGCCCTCGAAAGTCCCGCCGCCGATGAACAGGATGTTGCTGGTGTCCATCTGGATATACTTCTGCTCGGGATGCTTGCGCCCCCCCTGCGGGGGGATGTTGGCGACAGTGCCTTCCAGGATTTTCAAGAGGGCCTGCTGCACGCCTTCGCCGGAGACGTCACGGGTGATGGACGGGTTCTCGCTCTTGCGCCCGATTTTGTCAATCTCGTCAATGTAGATGATGCCGCGCTCCGCGGCATCGAGATTATGGTCGGCGGCCTGGAGCAGGCGCAAGAGGATGTTCTCAACGTCCTCACCGACATAACCGGCCTCCGTCAGCGTCGTGGCGTCGCCGATGGCAAAGGGCACATGCAAGGTGCGCGCGAGCGTGCGGGCCATCAAAGTCTTGCCGACGCCGGTAGGGCCGATCAGCAGCACATTGCTCTTCTCCAGCTCCACGTCGCCGTTCCTGGCCCGCGCGCGATTGAGAATGCGCTGGTAGTGGTTATGGACCGCGACGGAAAGGACCCGCTTGCTGCGTTCCTGCCCGATGACGTAAGCATCCAGATCCAGCTTCAACTCATGGGGACTGGGGACGCGCTTGAGTTTCAACGGGCTCTGGCCGCGCTGCGGGGCCTCGCGCTGCAGGATGGAATTGCACAGCTCCACGCACTCATTGCAGATATACACATCGGGGGGGCCTGCGATCAGGCGTTCCACCTGGTCGGCGCTGCGGTTGCAGAAGCTGCACATCTCCAACGCTCTTCCGGCCGGAGGAGCGCCAAAACCATTGGGTCGCCGGTTCATCGGGATTTTCAGCTCCTTAGCTTGTAGGACAAGCTTTCCAGCTTGTCCGGGCAAGCTGGAAAGCTTGCCCTACAACCGCTTGCCACTACGCAAGGATTTCGTCCACCAGCCCGTATTCCTTGGCCTGCTCGGCGGACATGAAGAAGTCGCGGTCGCTGTCTTTGGAGACGCGCTCTTCCGTTTGTCCGGTGTGTTTGGCGTAGAGGCGGTTGAGTGTGCTTCTCAGACGGATGATCTCCTCGGCCTGGATGACAATGTCCGCCGCCGTGCCTTGTGCGCCGCCCCAGGGCTGGTGGATCATGATGCGCACATTGGGCAGGGCGAAGCGCTTGCCCTTCGTCCCGGCGGCCAGGAGGAAGGCGCCCATGCTGGCGGCCTGGCCAATGCAGTAGGTGGCGACGTCGTTGCTCACATGCTGCATGGTGTCGTAGATCGCCAGCCCCGCGTTCACCGAACCGCCCGGCGACATGATGTACAACTCTATATCGGCATCTTTGTTCTCAAGCTGCAGGAAAAGCATCTGGGCCACCACCAGCGAGGCGACGTAGTCATCAATCGCGGTGCCAATGAAGATGATGCGGTCTTTCAGCAAGCGGCTGTAGATGTCGTAGGCCCGTTCGCCCCGCCCAGTGCGCTCGATCACCATCGGGATTAAGGACATAGGTTTGTGAGTTCCTCCTTTGTGGAGCAGGCTGTCTAGCCTGCTTGGCTGTCACTTGGCGCAGGCGGCTGCGCGCCTGTGGCTGTGGGGCAAGATGGCATCTTGCCATACGCGCTGCCACTTGGCGCAGGCGGCGGTGTGGCCCCCGCAGTTGCCGGTGGGCCTTCCCCCGTTGCCGGTTTTTCGCCCGCCGAGGTCTCTGGGACGGGACTCTTCGCCTCTCCAGTTGGCGGTGCGGCCTGCGCAGTTGCCGGTTGGCCTTCCGCAGTGGCCGGCTTTTCGCCCACCGGGGTCTCCGCGACGGCACTCCCCGCCTCACCAGCCGGCGGACCGGCCTGCGCGCCCAAGCCCTGTTCACGGCCCTGCGGCTTGGGCCGCGGCTTGCGCGGCACCACCCTGATCTCGGCCTCCTGCACCAGGAACTCCAGCAGCTTTTGCGTCTTGAGTTGGGCCTCCAACCTCTCCAGTTGGTCCGTATCCCTGAGTTTGTCGTAGAGGTCCGAGGCGCGCATGTTCCGCGCACGCGCCAGTCTGACAATCTCCTGGTCAATGTCCTCATCCGAGACCGTGATGCCCTCCTTGGCACAGATGGCATCCATGACGAACCAGCGCCGTATTTCGGCGGCGGCCTGGTCCTTGGCTTTGGACTCAAACATGGCACGGTGCTCGCCGAGGCTGGCCACATCTATGCCCATCTCTTTGAGCTGCTCGAGACTCCGTTCCTTGTTGGCGTGCGAAAGGGTGTCCTGGAGGCGCTTGGGGAGTTCGAACGGCGTGGCCGAGACGATGCGCTCCAGCAGTTCATGCTCGGTCCTGCTCCGGACTTCGTCGCTCAGTTTCTCCAGGAGTTCGGAACGGACTCTGGCCTGCAGCTCTTCCAGCGTTTTCAGCCCCACCTTCTGCGCCAGCGCATCGCCGGCCGGCAACAGGGTTTGCTGCTTGATGCTGGCGATTTCGAGATCAATGGTGGCGTTCTTCCCGCGGTATTCGGCGACGGGGAAACCTTCGTCCAAGGTGGCCGCGGTGCTGCGCTTCTCGCCGACCTTTGCGCCTTGAAGGAACTCCTCCTTGAGCTGGGCGTGGGCGCCCAGAACGAGGCCATCCATGACGAACAACTGCTCCTCGGCCTGGTGGACCTCCTTCCCTTCAACCGTGAAGCGCAAAGTGCCTTTGACCAAGTTCCGGTTGCCAATGGGGTGCTCAGGCGGCAGGTCCACAAACTCAGAGAACCGTTCGCGCAGCCGCAAGATTCCCTCCTCGACCTCTTCGGGCAGGAGTTCGACCTCCTCCTGTTCCACAACCAGCCCCTTGTAGTTGCTGAGTTCGAAGGCCGGCCTGACTTCGAGGTCCAGGCTGAAGCTGAAGGGCTGGCCGCGCTGGACCTTCGGCAGGTTCTTGACATCCAGCTTGGGCTCGCCCACCACATCAAGCCGCTCTTTGCTGAGTGCAGTGCTCACCGCGCGCTTGACGATATCCGTCGTGACGCGGTCGCGTATGGCCTCAGCGAAGCGCTTCTCGATGAGCTGGCGCGGCACCTTGCCGGGCCGAAAGCCCGGCAACCGCAAGCTGCCGGCCAACTCGCCGACGACCGCATCGAATTCCTTGTTCACGGCTGCGGCCGGCACGGTGACACCCAGTGCCTTGGCACAGCCCCCCGTGTCGGAGACTTTGGTCTCGACCGCGATAGGTTTCAGCTCTTCCGTCTCTTCTTCCTCTTCTTCATCCATTGCCACGCTTCACCAATCCCATAGCTCGCGAGGCCCGCGTCTCGAAACGCTTTGACCGCGCCAAAAGTGGCTGCTCCGCAGGCCGCAGTTCCCGCGCCTGCATTGTTCCGCTCGGACTCCCGTTGCCCATGAGTGGTTTGGGAGAGCCAGACATGCCCTGTTTATAGAGAAACAAGGCGCTAACGTCAAGTCAGATGTATGCATTAGGCTTTTAGCGCATTAGGCTTGAGGCCTGGGGACGCACGCTGAGGAAAAGCCTAAGGCCTCGTGTCGCCGGGGGGGTGACTGGGCAAGAGCATATAGAAAGTTGTGCCGGACCCGGGAGAGGAATCAACCCAGATCCGCCCGTCATTCTGGCTCACGAGCGTCCGCGCAATGGACAGCCCCAGTCCCATCCCCGGGGCAGAAGACACGGCGCGCTCGCCACGGTGGAACTTCTCAAAGATATGGCGCAGGTCTTCCGGCGCGATGCCCACGCCCTGGTCCTCGACGTAGAGCAGAGCGGCGCTGAAAGCCCCGTTCCGCATCACGGAGCCTGGGGCTTGCGCAGTCCCCCGCCGCCGTATCGAAACCAGCTCCGCGCCCAAAACAATCTCCGGCGCGCCGGAGAACTTCCGCGCGTTGATCAGCAGTTCGCGGACCACCTGGATCATCGAGGCCCGGTCGGCAAAAATAGACGGGCCTGCGCCTGCGGGTGTCAGCCGCACGGTTACTTCAGGAAAGGGCTGGGGATCCGTCAGCGAGGCCAGGGATTCTTCGAAGAGCGCTTTGGCGCTGAACTGCTCGGGCGCCTGGCGGCGATAGCTGCTCTCAGCTTCTGAGAGATCCAGCACGTCTTCAATCAGCTTGCTCAGCCGTTGCGATTCCTGACTGATGATAGACAGGAACTCCCGCCGCTTCTCTGACACAGCCGGCTCCTTGCGCCCGTCCTGCTCCTCCATGTACAGCAGTGCCCGCGCGAACCCGTCAATGCAGGCCAAAGGCGTGCGCAACTCATGGGAGACATTACGGACAAAGCGGGACTTCAGGCGCTCGAACTCAGCTCCTTCGGACTGGGTGCCGTGAGAACCATCCTGGGCGTGGGTACTGGCACGTGTGAAAGCAGGGCCCATCGCGTTACTCGTTTCCTTCCGCCGGCACCTGAATCTCGTAACTGAAGAGGTAGCATAAGTGCGCCATATTGAAGAAGCGCCCCACCTCCGGCGAAACAGCAAGCCTGACATGCTTGCGGGCACCCTTCATCCGTATAACCGTGTCAACTATGACGCCAATGAACATGGAGTTAAGGTATGTGCACCTTGTGAGGTCCACGACAATGGAAGGATGCGGAGCGCGGCACAGCGTGTGACAAGCCTGCTCAAACGCCGCGAAATCCGCGCGCGCGGGGTTGCCATTCAATGTCAGCGCACCGTCCTCAAGCACTATCATGGCGGCGGGATAAACTGCTGCTGTTCGCTGATCCCGGTGGCTTTCCATTACGCATCCTTGCAACGGCCATCAGCCACGACCACAGTAGCACCCTACTACACTCTGTCGAGTCACCTTGGGCCTGTCGCAGCAATTCGCTACAGGATGGCGCGCAGTCGTGTCGAGTTTGAAGAAGAGGCAACCGCAATGCCAATTAGGCATTAGGCGTTAGGCGTTAGGCTTTAGGCGCGCCCGGTGAGGAGGCAAAACCCAAAGCCTCAAGCCTGATTCCTCAAGCCGCGCTCTGCCCGCCTGGAGACTGGCTCAGTTTCTCGACGCGCTTCGCCACGTCCCGGAACGAAACGTCAATCTCGTATATCTCCAGAAAGTACTTCTTGGCCTCATCCTTGCGACCGCACTTTTCCAGGGTGTCCGCTTTGCAGTATATCAGTGTCTTCCAACGATCGTCTTTCATCTCCAGAACTTTAAGCGTCTCATCATAGCGTTTGAGCGCCAACTCGTACTGCCCCTTCGCATCGAACCCCTGGCCCATGCGCAAACCTGAGTCCACGCGGTACTTCGGATCCTGGAACGTTGTCTGGAAACGTTTGATGGCCTCATCGTACAAGGACTTGTCATTCTTGGTGCGAGCCATCTCGTCATAGACGATCCCCAGGTCATACTTGATGTTGCTGGCAGTGGGGTACCTCTTCTCGCGCTCAATGAAGGACTTAAGCCGGAAGTCCAGAAACGCCGCACGGTCCTTCTGGTACTGCGCCTTGGCCGCGGCATCGCCGGCCTTGACCTTGGCAGTCAGGGCGCGCAAGGCGTTGGTCATCTTCCAAATCTCCAGATCATGGGCCTTCATTACCCAGGTGAAATTGTTGGGGTCTTTCTGGCAAGCCACCTCATAAGCTTTCTTCGCCTCGGCGTAGTTGTCGCCTTGTTTGTAGAGGTCGCCGAGCTTGGCATGAAGCCGTGGATCGTCGGCGTGCGCCTGGATGTCGGCCTTGGCGTCGTCAAGTGCCGCCGTCAGATCCTCGGCGGTCTTGATGTCAATGGACTCCTCACGGGCCCGGCGATGCGTGGCCGCTTTCTGCGCGTCGGTCTGCACGGAACGCGCCACGGCCCCGCGTTCGCCTTTGCCCTCCGCAGCGCTTTTCTCAATCTGGCTCGTCAGGGTCTTGGCTGAAAGGTCGCGCATCTTCACAGAAGCCTCGCGGTCCAGCGGCGCGTGGCGGACCACCGCTTCCCACGCTTCCATCGCCTCCGCGACCTTGTTGTCAGCTTCGTAAGCATGAGCCAATTCGCGCATGGCCGCGACCAGGACTTTCTTGTTGCCGCCGGCATTGATGGTCTTGATATCTTCGAACGTCGAAATAGCCGACTTGATGTTGTTGCCGGCCAAGGCGGCCCTGCCCAAGGTCATCATCAGGTGTACGTTGCCGGGGTCGAACTTGAGTCCGTCCTCCGCTTTCTCAAGGGTCGCGTCGTATTTCTTGAGCTTCAGCAGGACTACGGACTGCACCAGCAACCACACTACCTTGGCCTTGTCGGCGAACGAGGAGCCCTTCTCCTTGGCCTGCCTGTTTTCCACGGCGCGCAATTCGCGGCGCGCCACAGCCTCATCGGGCGCAAGTTTCAGCGCCTGAAGGTACAGGTCAATCGCGTACTCGTAATTGCGCCGCTCCGCCGCTTCACGTGCTTTCTCGATCAACTTCGAAACATCCACGGGCCAGTCCTCCTCGCAAGGCCCAGGGCGCGATTGGGGAGTGCTCACCCCTCCCCGCGCCCGGACCCACTCCTGCCTGAGTTTTCCTATAATACGTTCTTGCCGTAGTTACGCCAGTCCAAACCGCATTTACGTGGTGCGGGGCGCGTGCCACCCGTCACCCCTCGCTCGTCACCCGTCACATGTCCCTGGCCAGCCTGCGGTGATGCGTCTGGCCAAAGCCGCCTTCGCGGCCGGCCCCAGGAACGCGGAACAGGCCGCCTGGAGCGTGCAGGCCCGCAGTTCGCCGAGACTCAAACCGCAGCGCGTGGCTGCCAGGAGGCACTCCCGGCTCAGCGTAGTCTGGCTGACGGCGGGATCGTCGGTGTTAATGGTGGCGGCAGCCCCTGCAGCCAGCAGGGCCTTCAAGGGATGCGCGCGAAAACTCCGGCAAGCGCGCGTCTGCACGTTCGAGGTGGGGCACAACTCCAGAGCCGTCCCCTTCCTGGCCAGCAGTCCCAGCAACTCCTTGTCCTGGTGTGCCCGCACTCCGTGCCCGATCCTGTCAGCCCCCAGTTCAAAGACAGCGTGGCGCACGTTGTCCGCGCCTGCCCCGCCGGGGTCCTCGCCGGCGTGAATGGTAAGCCCGCGGCCCGCGGCTTTCCATTCACGGAAGTACGGAGCGAAGTCAGCGGCCGGGAAAGCCTCGTCGCCGGCCAGGTCCAACCCCGCGAGCTCACGTCCCACAGGCCGCTCCAGCAGGCGCGCCTGCGGCTCATTGGCCGCAATTCCCAGATCTCTTTTCAGCGTGACGATGAAACCCACGCTGATGCCCCGGCGCAGGGCTTCGCGGCGCGCTCCGCGCACGACCGCAGCAGCGGCCAGTTCCGCTTCCTCCGGCGTGACCTTGAGGTCTGAGGGTCTCCCGCCGGGACTCCCGGTCCGCGCACGCGCCCTTCTTTGGGGCTTGGTGGCGGCAGGCCCACGGACCCGCAGCGCACAGAACACGGGCGAGAAACGGAGTTCAAGATGGACGACCCCGTCAGCCGCCGCATCGCTGACCGCCTCCGCGGCCAGGCGTTCGAGCGCCTCCACGCCGCCAAACCTGAAGCGCAGCCCGGGAAAACGCGCCATGAAGCCCTGGAAGCCGGGACGGACGCCTCGCGGTATGGTGCAGGCCGCCTTGAGGGCCTCGAAGCTGGCGTGCAGCCGCTGCCCATTGCGGCAGTGGAACTCCCAGAGTGTTTCAAGCCGCAGAGAACCTTCCAGATGGCGGTGCAGGTCCACCTTCGGCAAGGCGCGCAAGAGTGTCAGGTCGAGTTTCAAGCCCCAAGCCCCAAGCCTCTTCTTCATCCCTCCAGATACGTGTAGCCGTCCATCCCGTTCTGATACATGGTCATAAACAATCTCAAGTCCTCAACCGATATCCGCCCGGCGCGGACCGCGGACTCGGCGGCACTGCGCAGCCGGTGGATCAGTTCGTTCTTCTCATAACTGACGTAGTGCAAGACGTCCTCGACAGTATCGCCGGTGTCCACCTGCTCGACCTTGTAGCTGCCGTTCTCCAGGGAAATGTGCACCGCGTTGGTGTCGCCGAAGAGGTTGTGCAAGTCGCCGAGAATCTCCTGGTAGGCCCCCACCAGGAACACGCCCAGGTAGTAAGGCTGGGCATTTTGCAGCGCATGCAGTTCCAGCACCTGCTTAACGTCTTTCAGATCAATGAAGTCCTCGATCTTCCCGTCGCTGTCGCAGGTAATATCGGCCAGGATGCCGCGCCGCGTCGGACGCTCGTTGAGCCGATGGATGGGCAGGATGGGGAAAAGGTGGTTGATGGCCCAATAGTCCGGCACGCTCTGGAACAAGGAGAAATTGCAGAAGTAAGTGTCGGCCATGCTTCTTTCCAGATGCTCGAGTTCTTCGGGCGCCGTGGGCATGGCCCGCACCACTCTCAGCACCCGGCGGCAGGTGGCCCAGAAAAGGCGTTCTGTGAGCGCGCGCTGCTTGAGGCCCAGATAGCCGAGATTGAACATGGTCGCGGCTTCGTCGCGGAGTTGCACGGCGTCGTGGTAGGCTTCGAGCACGTTCTTGCGCGTGACTGCAGAGTAGGTCTCGCGCAGGTTCCAGAGCACGTTGGGGGCATCGTCCGCCAGCTCGAACTCCGGCGCCCCGGCCTCAGTGCCGGCCGCATCCGGGGTGTCCTGCGCCGCCGCTTCGGAGACCCCCAGGACGTTGAAAATCAGCAGGCTGTGGTGGGCGGTCAGCGCGCGGCCCGATTCGCTGACTATGTGCGGGTGCTCGACCCCCGCGTCGTCGCACACTTCCATGATCTGGAAGACGACATCGTTGGCGTACTCCTGCATGGAGTAGTTCATCGAGGCCTGGAAGTTGCTGTTGCTGCCGTCGTAGTCTACGCCCAGCCCGCCGCCGACGTCCAGGTATTGCAGACCCGCGCCCAGCTTGTGCAGTTCGACGTAGAAGCGGGCCGCTTCCTTGAGCGCCGCCTTGATGTTGCGGATGGCGCTGATCTGGCTGCCCACGTGGAAATGCAGGACCCGCAGGCAGTCCAGCAGCCCGCGCTCGCGCAGGGTGTCGCAGACCTTGAGCATTTCCTCCGCGGTCAAACCGAACTTCGAGCGGTCGCCGCTGCTGGCCTCCCAGTGGCCGGTGCCGCGCGCGTTCAGCTTCGCGCGCAGGCCGAGCAGCGGCTTGACTTTGTGCTTCTCGGCCAGGCGCATGATCAGTTCCAGTTCGGTCAGTTTTTCGAGGACGAGCACGACTTTGCGCCCCAGCTTCGTGGCCAGCAGCGCCATTTCAACGTACTCTTCGTCCTTGTAGCCGTTGCAGATGAAGAGCGCTTCGTCAGTGTCCAGGAGCGCGAGGATGGTCATCAGCTCGGGCTTGGAGCCCGCTTCCAGGCCGAAGTGGTGCTCCTTGCCGTGGCGCACGATGGCCTCGACCACGTGCCGCTCTTGATTTACCTTGATGGGGTAGACACCGCGGAACTGGCCCCGATAGCCTTGTTCCTTGATCGCGGTGCAGAAGCAGCCATTCAGTTCCTCGACGCGCCGTTTCAGAATATCCGGGAAGCGGATCAGCATGGGCGCGCCAATGCCCCGCGCCTCAATATCCGCCACGAGGTTCTTCAGGTCAATGCCGACTTCCTTTAGCCCGCTCGGGTGCACAACCAGGTGTCCCTGGTCGTTGACGGAAAAGAATTGCCGCCCCCAGTTGTTGACCCCATATAGTTCAATTGCGTCCTGTACGGACCAGCTTTCCACTGTCGCCGCACCCCCCTTCCAGCGCATTCCACGCTGCGCCACGCGCCGTGCTGCTCACATCAATCTGTATATTACCATGAAAAAAGCAAATGCTACAGATTAAAGTGCTTCCAGAAGAAATTTTTTTCGCAACCGTCTAGTCCGAGCCGCGCGCGCAAGCAAGTCCCGAGGCCTCGGGATTGCCTGCTATGGGAAGAATAGGAATCCCGAAGCCTCGGGGCTCCCTCACGGCCGCGGCTCAGGATGAACGGTTGCCGAAGCCTTGGGTTTCTGGCTCCGCGCCCGCAAATACTCCAGCACCGCCGCCAGATCCTCCGGCAGCGGCGCCTCGACCGCAATGCGCTCACCGGGTTTGTCAGGGTGCGGAAAGACCAGCTTGGCGGCGTGCAGCGCCAAGCGGCACAATCCCAAATCGGCAAACGCAGATTCGCAGGCCGCGCGCTGCTTGGCGCTCCTTGCCGGCTCGGCGGGTGCGGACACCGCTGGCCGGCCCAGCGGGGACGGATACCCTTTCCCATCTGTCTCCGGATTGTCTGTCTGTCCCCGCTGCGCTGTGCCCGCTGGTCCGTAAAGCGCATCGCCCACAAGCGGACAACCGATGTATGCCAGATGCACCCGTATCTGATGCATCCGCCCCTGCCGCGGCTTCAACTCCAGCCAGGACCACTTCACGACACTCCGCTGCCCCTGTGTTCTCTTGCCTTTCTCTCTTGGCCTTGCGCTGCGCGCCAGTGCGAACTCTTCACTGACTCTGTACCGCGTTTCCGCGCAGCGCCCGGCGGGGTGTATGGCGCTGGTCTTGGGGGCAGGCAGCGGCGAGACCATGGTTTCTCCATGCTGCGCGGCGTAGTGCTCTAGCGCCCGCTTGAGGCGCTCCGGCTTGCCAGTCTGATTTTCGAGAATGGGCGCATTGATCACGCCCCGCCGCCCTAGCGGCACACCCTCGGCGAGAGCCAGGTACGTCTTCTCCACCTCGTCCCAGCGGCGCTCCAAGGCGCGCGCCGCCGCCTTGGACCGCGCCAAAAGCAGGACGCCGGAAGCGTCCTTGTCCAGGCGATGCACAGGCAGCAAACCCTCCAGCCCCTGCCCGCGCAGTGCGCGCAGCACTGACCCGCCTGGCCCCGGCGCTTCATGCACCGCCAGCCCCGGCGGCTTGTTGACCGCAAGCAGAGCTGCATCCGAGTAAAGAACCTGAATCGCCGTGCGCGTCATTGCGAGAAGATTGTCTACCGGCTCTTTTCGGAAATGCAACTGCGGGATCGTAGATCGTGGGGGTGCATGTCAGTAAATGCACGAGGCAGAGCGTACCGCGGGCGTCCCGCCCGCCTTTGCCCTCGGATTCTGCCAGCCTGCCACGAGCGGGCGGGACGCCCGCGGTACATTTACTGACAT
>Ga0187861_10004157_pt1 | contig 12290 bp, 7 predicted proteins | sample June2016WEW_10_1_3_FD_132986 | JGI IMG/M metagenome (GOLD analysis project Ga0187861, IMG submission 132986) | Peatland microbial communities from SPRUCE experiment site at the Marcell Experimental Forest, Minnesota, USA - June2016WEW_10_100 | ecosystem: Environmental > Terrestrial > Soil >...
GTCAGTAAATGCGTGGCCCAGAGCGTACCGCGGGCGTCCCGCCCGCCTTCGTCCTCGCGCCCTGCCAGCCTGCCACGAGCGGGCGGGACGCCCGCGGTACATTTGCTGACATGCACCCGACACCATTAAGTCCCGCTCTGGCGCGGGGTTGTCCAATGGGCGGTTTTCTCAGTAGTTTATACGTAGAGTTGCGGCAAATCCACTGGACGCTAGGGGCAAGAATCCGTATTTAACACGGATGCGGATTGACAGGCGCATGGTGTATCATAGCGAACGATTGTGCCATAGCGATTTGGCGTGGTCTTAGGAAAGTCACGGCGCGAGGAGAGTTAATGGCTGCTGGCATTTCAGACGAAACTTTTGCCCGGGTCGCGCAACAAAGCGGCGTCGTCAGCTACGACGACCTCGAAGCTGCCCGCGCCGTCCAGGCCGAGAGCGCAAAGAAGGGCGTGATCCTAGCGCTGCCGGATGTGCTCGTGCAGCAAGGCATTATCACCGCCAAGATACGTGAGAACATCGAGAAGAAGATAGAGGCGCTGGTGGCAGGCGGGATCAACCAGCTCGGCCAGTACAAGCTGCTTAAGAAGCTGGGCGAAGGCGGCATGGGCGCGGTGTATCTCGCCGAAGACGTCAACGTCGGGCGCAAAGTCGCGGTTAAAGTCCTGTCGCGGAAGCACGCCGAAGACCACGGCTTCCTCACGCGCTTCCGCCGCGAGGCGCAGGCCACGGGCAAGCTGAACCACGCCAACATTGTGTGCGCGTACACGGTGGGCGAGGACCGCGGCCTGCACTACTACGCGATGGAGTATTGCGACGGCGACACGCTGGACAGCATCCTCAAGCGCGAGGGCTTCATCCCCTGGCGCCCGGCCGTGAACGTGGTGCTGCAAATCGCGCGGGGCCTCCAGCACGCCCACGACCACAGCATCATCCACCGCGACATCAAACCGGCCAATATCTTCATCTGCAAGCCGCCTGGGAGCGCCGGCGTCCCGCCGGCCGGAGCCGGCAAGATGCCGGCGCTCCCAGAAGGCTTCGTCGCCAAGATTCTGGACCTGGGCCTGTCGAAGACCATTGGGGCGGAGTCGTCGTTCTACACCCAGACGGGCGTGGCCTTGGGCACGCCGCACTACATCAGCCCGGAACAGGCCAACGCGGACAAGAGCATTGACGGGCGCACGGACATCTACTCGCTGGGCGCGACACTCTATCATCTGGTCACGGGCGCAACGCCATTCCAGGCCTCCACGCCGATGGCCATAATGATGAAGCATATCAAAGAGCAATTGCCGAATCCCCAGGACCTCCGTGAAGACATCCCGGACGGCGTGGTCCAGGTCATCCAGAAGATGATGGCCAAGGCGCCCGCGGACCGCTACGCAAACTGCAAGGAACTGCTGGACGATCTGGAACTGCTGAATGACGGGAAGATGCCGTCGTCCCAGGCGATTGAGGAGGGGAAGTCGTCAATTGCCCTGCCGCGCCTGCCGCGCCGCGTGCCTATGGCCCCAAGGAGAACAACCGGACCGCAACAACCGATTGTGGGCCAGCGCAAGCGTGAGCCTGTAGGGCGATTCGCTGAATCGCCCGGGCGAGTTGGCAACTCGCCCCACGCGCCAGGCGAGCCAGCGACTCGCCCTACAGCGAAGTACATCGCCATGGGCGTGGGAGCGTTGGTGTTGATCGCCGCACTGGGCCTGGGCGCAAAGCGCGGCCTCTTCAGCCTTCCCTCTCCTTCGGGGGGAGAGAGTGGTGTGAGTGCGCACGCGGCCATCGAGAAGCAGGAAGCCGAAGCCGCGCGGCTGGGCGATGAGAAACGCAAGGCGGAGGCGGCTGCGAAAGCGCAAGCCGCGCCGCCGGTTGCACCGGCCCCTAAGGCCGAGACCGCGCAGGTCGAACCGAAGGCCGGCGAGACGCCGGTGGTACAAACCCAGACGCCGGCAGGGCTGGCCGGCGGGGCGGGCGAACTGCTCCTATTCGAGGACTTCGAGAAGCTCAACTTGCAGCAACTGCCGACTGGCTGGACGCTGAACGATCCCACCGGCGCTATCTCCATTGTGGATGAGCCGGGCCGCGGGAAAGTCCTGAAGATCAGCAATAAAGGCGGCAGCTATGCCAGGCTCAGTATTCCGCTCGATCCGGCGAAGGTGCGCGACCATACTGTGCGGATTTCCGCTTGGGCCAAGTTCCCAGGCAGCTACACACCACACCCGAATCCTGCCTTGTATTGGGCGCGCCCCAAATTCCAGCTCACATTCAAGGATAAGGAAGGCAAGGACCATTACCCTTGCGGCTACGAATTAGCACCGAACAAACCGGACTGGCAGATATACAAGAACCCAGGGAAAATTGACAAGGAGGCGCAGTCGGTAACGGTCTGGCTATCCGTTGATCTGGTGGCCGCAGAAGCGTTTTTCGACGACTTATGCGTGGAACTGGTTCCTGATTTGAACAGTCCGCCGCAAAGACCAAAGCCCGTGGCCGGCAATGCCGCCGGTGGAGGCCCGGCGGCCGGCGTGGTGTATCTCTCCGACCTGCCGGAGCAGGAAGTGCAGGTCCTCAATTACAAAGGCCGTACGCCGTGGGCGAAGAATGGCGGCGCCGGCGAATATCCGATTGTGGTGAACAAAGTCCCCTCTCCCAAGGGTCTCTTCATGCACCCTGCAAATGAATCGCCGTCGCACGTGGCCTACGCGCTGGATGGGAAGTACCAGACCTTCCAGGCCAGCGCTGCTATAAACGACTCTGCAGAGAACAAGACAGGGACCGCACTCACGTTCAAAGTTGTTGGCGACGGCAGGCTGCTCTGGGCGTCACAACCAACGAAGGAGACCGGCAAAGCGCAGGACTGCCGTGTGGACGTGGGCGGTGTCCAGAAACTTGAGCTGCTCGTCGAATGCCCCGGCCATGACGAATTTGCTCACGCCGTCTGGGTTGAGCCGCGGCTGACGCCCGTAGGCGCAATGCCGGCGCAGAACAACGTGCTCATATTCGAGGACTTCGAAAAGCTCAACTTGCAGCAACTCGCGGCAGAGCGTCCAGGCTGGAAGCTACGGGATGCGCGCAATTTCTCTATTGTGGATGAGCCTGGCCGCGGGAAAGTCCTGAAGGTCAGCACCCTCGGCGGCGGCTTGGCGGAGTTCACAATAGGGCTCGATCCGGCGAAGGTGCGCGGCCATACTGTGCGGATTTCCGCCTGGGTCAAGTTCCCCGGCAGCTTCACACCGGTCCCCACGGTGAATTATGCACACCCGCTAATCAACATGGTAGTCATAGACAAGGAAGGCAAGCCGCAATACCTCTGTGGCCTCGCCTTGAAACCGAACCAACCGGAGTGGCAGATGTACCAAGACCACGCCAAAGTTGACCAGGACGCGCAGTCGGTAGTGGTAAATCTAGCCATTTATGTGGTGGCCGCGGAAGTATTCTTCGACGACGTATGCGTGGAGGTGGACCCTGATTTGAACAGCCCGCCCCCGCGTCGCACCCCCGAGGCCATGCCGGCGGTGCAGGCTGGCCCCAGCGACCTGCTCCCGCCCGGCCTGGTGGCCAAATACTACGAGCATTCCGGCCCCGCGATGGCGCTGAACGACACGACGCCTAAATCGCTCGATACTTGCGTCGTGCAGAACGTAAACATCAAGACGAAGAGCGACCTGAAGGCCGCCTTCGGCCGCGAGGAGCACTTAGGGGTGCGGTTCCTGGGAGCAGTCAAGATCCCCAAGGACGGTGAATACACCTTCTACGTGAGATGCGACGACGGCGCAATCCTGCATGTCGGGAACGTACTGACTGTAGACAACGACGGCAGCCACGCCATGACTGAAGAGAGCGGCGCCGCTCAGTTCAAAGCAGGGCTGTGTCCTTTCAGGCTAAGCTACTACCAGGGCACCGGCGAGGCGGGCGTCATAGCCAGTTGGTCCGGCCCGAACCTGCCCAAAGAGGTGATTCCGCCGTCTGCCTTCTGCCATCAGCCAGAGCAGCAGAGCGCAATTCCGGGACTGGATCCCGCGGCTCTCGCGGCCCTCCCCAAGACCCAGGCGCTGGACCTCGGCGGCGGGGTGAAGATGGACTTCGTCTTGGTTTCGCCGGGCGAGTTCACTATGGGCTCGAATGACGGCCCCGACGAAGAGAAGCCGGCCCACAAGGTAAAGATCAGCAAACCGTTCTATATCGCCAAGTCCGAGACCACCGTGGCGCAGTTCCGCGCCTTCGCGGAGGCGGTCAAGTACCAGACAGATGCGGAGAGGGTCGGACGCGGGCAGACGCTGGTGGGGCACGAGTGGAAAGAGGAACTCGGAGTCAACTGGAGGAAGCCGGGCTTCCCACAGGATGATACTCATCCAGCCTGCTTGATCTCCTGGAACGACGCACAGCAGTTCTGCCACTGGGCGAGCAGTGTGGCGCAACTTGCCAAGTTGCGCTACAGCGTGCGGCTGCCCACTGAGGCCGAATGGGAATACGCCGCCCGCGGGCCGCAAAGCCCGCAGTTCCCCTGGGGCGACAAATGGGAAGGACCCGTTGCCAACGTCGGGGACGCCTCGCTGCGCAGAACAGGCTTCGATATGCGCTGGGGCGAGATCAAAGAGGACGATGGTTTCCCATTCACCGCGCCAGTAGGGTCGTACAAAAACGGTGTCAGTTGGTGCGGCGCTTACGACATGGTGGGCAATGTCTGGGAGTGGGTGCAGGACCTCTTCAGCGACAACTACTCCTACCTGCATGCGCCCACGGTTGATCCACAGGCCTTCGGCACGGGCACAGAACATGTGCTGCGCGGCGGGAGCTGGACTAATGGACGCCTCGCCGACTGCCGTGTGTCCACGCGCCACAAGTCGGGTCCCGGCTTGCGTAGCGCCAGTGTCGGGTTCCGCTGCGTGCTGGACTTGTCTCCGGCGTCCGCGCCGCCTGTCGTTCAATCTGCAACCACAAACTCGAAACCGGAAACCCCTCCCGCCCAAGCGGTGCCCGCCGACGTGGCGGCTTATGCCAAGGAGCACGGCTTGCAGCCGGCCATGTCTTTGGACCTGGGCGGCGGCGTCAAGCTGGAGCTGGTGTTGATCCCGCCTGGCAAGTTCTTCATGGGCAGCCCGGTGGCTGAACCTGGCCGCCCAGACGACGGCCGGGAAGACCCGCAACACGAAGTGACTATTTCCTCGCCTTTCTACATGGGCCGGCACGACGTGAGCGTGGCCCAGTTCCGCCGCTTCGTTGATACCAGGAAGTATGAAACGCGGGCAGACAAGTTGGGCGGCAACTGTCTGGTCAAGGGGGAGTGGAAGCTAATCCCGGGCGTCACTTGGAAGACGCCCAACTTCCAGCAGGAAGACAGCCAGCCAGTGTGCCTGGTTATGTGGCGGGATGCGGAGGAGTTCTGCAAGTGGGCAGCCACGTTCAACGGTCTGGCCAATATGTCGGTGCGCCTGCCGACTGAGGCGGAATGGGAATACGCCTGCCGGGCGAAGACGACCACCAGGTTCAATACAGGCGATACGGACAGGGACTTCAGCAGGGCGGCGTGGTTCAAGGGCAATTCAGGAGGCAAGACCCATCCGGTGGGCCAGATTGCCCCTAATGCCTGGGGGCTATACGACATGCACGGGAACGTCAATCAGTGGTGCAAGGACAGATGGCAGAGGGACTACTACAAAGAGTCGCCGCGTGCCGACCCGCCAGGGCCGAATGCCGGGGATAACCATGTGATCCGCGGCGGTTGTTTCAATGATGATTCGAAGAACTGCCGGTCGGCGCGGCGCGACTGCAAGTCCCCGCTTTACCGCGGTACGGACATTGGCTTCCGCGTAGTTATCGGTGCCGGGCGGTAGGACAGGCTCGTCAAAAACCTGCTGGACGCCATCTTGGAGAATGCGTACACTCCCGCCCGTAACAGGGACAGGAAAAGGAGACTCGCCATGACAAAACAGATGCTGGGCCTGGTCACGCTGCTCGTGTGGGCAGCCCTGCCGGTGCTTCGCGCCGCGGACGACGCCGAAGCGAACAAGGCCAAAATTCCGGGGTTGAAACTCTGGCTCAAGCTCGCCGAGCCGGAGGGCAAGAAGGCCAAGAACGCTGTCGAAAAAGGCGTGGACTGCGAGGTGGAAGGGGCCACCTGGGTCAAGGAAGGCAAGATCGGCGGAGCGCTTAGCTTCAGCGGAGACAACCAGTACATCCTCACGGCCGCCAGCCTGCACGAGGCGTTCGCGGAAGGCAACCTGACCATCGCCGTCTGGATCAACGCCAAGGGCGGCGGCGTCGTGGCGGATGAACTGGGGCAGCACGAACTTGAGGGCGGCTGGCATGACAGCCAGATCGAAGTCATGGACGATGGCGAGGTGAAGGTGCGCGTCTGGCAGTTGGACCCCCTCTCCATTGGCAAGGTCAAGCTGAACGAGTGGCACCACGTGGTCGTGCGCTTCAACGCCAAGACCCAGACGCTCGACGGCTGCGTGGACGGTGTCAAAGCCGCAGATAAGCAGACGGGCGAAAAACAGTGGCATGACGGCGGCGATATCTACTACGCCTTCGGCGCCGCCGATAGCACCAACTGCGGCCAAGGCGGCTTTTTCAAAGGCCAGATGTCCGACATTCGCATCTACAACCGCGCCTTGACTGACGACGAAGTGAAAATCCTGGCTGGCGTGCAGAAGTGAAGAGAGGCTTGAGGCTTGGGGCATGAAGCATTGGGCTTTGCGTCCTGACTGTGCAGCCCTAATGCTTAAAGCCTAAAGCCTAAGGCCTAACGTTGGTGGGAAGAGGCGGGTGAAGGAGCAGGGACAAGGCAAGCCTCCCGTGGCAGCGCAGGAGACGCGCCGCTTGCACGTTTTCTTTTCGGGCTTGGTGCAGGGAGTCGGGTTCCGCTACACAGCGCGCGCGGTGGCGCGCAGATTCGCGGTCAGCGGCTGGGTGCGGAACCTGTCCGATGGCCGAGTGGAATTGGCGGCGGAGGGCGTGCCGGAGGAGTTGGAGGCCTTTCTGGCGGCGCTGAGAGAGGAAATGGACGAATACACCCGCAACGTGGAACGCACTTGGGAGGCGGCCACGGGCGAATGGCGCAGCTTTGAGATAGCGTTTTCGTCTTAGCCACAGAGGACACAGAGAACACAGAGAAGGGATTTTGGATTTTCTCCCGATTCATCGGGATTCGATTGCACCGCCTGACATGCTGAAATCGAAAATCCAGAACTCTTTCTCTGTGTCCTCTGTGTCCTCTGTGGCAAGAAGGGGTTGTAGTATTAGGCAGTTCGAGGAGGCTTTCTTCGCGATGCTCAGGAGTCCGGTCCGCTGGAAAGCACACGTTGCGCTGGCGCAGGGGCTGCTCCTGGCCGCAGCGTCCGCAACCCTCGGCGCCACCGAGGCGCCCAAGGACCTGCTGCCGGGCGACTTGGAGGAGAAGAAGGAAAAGATCGAGGAACCGCCGCTCAAGTATTCAGCCTGGTGCGCGTTCCGCGACCTCAGCGACACCCGCCCGCCGCGGAAGGAAGACCCGCGCAAGGATTATACGCGCGCGGCCGCGGAGGGCTGGAGCGGCTTCGCCAGGCGCGGGCAATGGGCGAACATCGTCCTGGAACTGAAGAACACCACGGAAAAAACCGAATACAGGGGCACTGCCAGCATCGAGTTCGACCCGGTCAAGGAAAACGATCGGGGTGAGAAGCCTTATCAGACCCACTACCGCCAGGAGTTCGACGTCGGGCCGCAGACCGTGAAGCAATACAGCTTCAGCGTGCTGTGCCCCGAAGACGGCTGGACCGGGCCTGTCCCGGTCTCCATTACGGCCAACGGCCGGGGTTTTGATGTCCGCCTCGTGACGTTGCACGACTTGGATGCGGGCGGGCAGGATTTCGTCGTGGTCGTGTCGGAGTCTTCCGGCGCCTTCCGGCACCTCGCCACCAAGAAGGGCGTGGATTTGGGTCTGGACGAGAGCCAGCAGCATGAACGCATGGTGGCAGTGGTGGAACCGCAGGAACTGCCGTCCCGCTGGCACGATCTGACACTGGCCAACTTGATCGTGATTGACGGCCCGCCGCGCGAACAGCTCACCGGCGCCCAATGGGAGGCGCTGAAGTCCTATGTGCAGGCGGGGGGGCAGGTGCTGATCACCGCCGGGAAAGACCCGTCGCGGCTGAAGGGCCCTGTCGAGGACCTCGCCGGCATCACCGTGCGCAGCATGATCGAGGTGTCCGCTCTGGATGGCGGGGAGAACGAGGGCCTCAACTGGAAACCCAGAGACCCCACCTGGAAGCTGCCGATGCTGGACGTTTCCGTGAGCCCCAAAGGCAGCCCGAAGGTGCGCTATAGCCTGGCCGCACGCAAGGTCGAGATGTGCTCGCGCTCCTACGGCTTGGGCTCCGTCACGTTCCTGCCGTTCTCGCTCAGCGATCCGCGTCTGGAGAACTGGGCCGGCCGCGCGCTCATCCCCTTGAAGATCCTCGAGGACGCGCGTGGACGCCGGCTGTTCGTCAACACTACCGCGGATGACGAGTTTGGATCGGTGCGGCCCACGGGGCTGGGCAACCCCTATCCATCCCGTTACATTCAGCCCGACGCGGAGCGGCATCAGACCCTGATGGGCTTGCGGCATGCGCTGGATGAGGCGTTCGCTGTCCACACCGCCGTGCAGCCGCCGAAGAACAGCATGGTCCTGGAGTTCCTGCTGTTGTATCTGCTGTGCGCCGTGCCCGGCAATTACCTGCTCTTTGGCTGGCTGCGGCGGCGGGAGATCGCCTGGCTGGCAGTGCCCGTTTGGGCTGGGACTTTCAGCGCGATCGCTTATGCAGTGGGCTACATGGGGCAGACGGGTGAGCTGACGGTCAATGAAGTGTCCTTGCTGGAGGCCGCCGCGGGGCAGGACGTGGCCATGGCCCGGACTTTCGTGGGCCTGTATGCGCCGCGCCGGGGCGACTACCGCATCGAGTTCCCGCAGGTCAAAGTCAGCGCGGAGGAAACGTTCGACCTGCAGGCCGGCCCGGGGCAACTGATCAACCCCTCTTGGAGCGAAGCGCGGGGGTTCGACTTTCCGCAACTTTACCTGGCGGAGGACGGCCAGAGGCTGACCGTGGAGAAGCTGCTGGTCCAGCAACGCTCCACGCGGCGGCTGGAAATCGTCCATCGCGCGCGCCTCGGCGGCGGGCTGGATTTGACCGTGCGGCGCAGCAAGAACGCCGAGCCCGACGCGCTCGACATAGACCTCCACAACAACACCGGACTCACGCTCTATTACCCCGTGTATATCCACGAAGGCAAGGCCTACCCGTTGGGCGCCACCCAGGACAACGTGCTCCCTCCGGGAGAAGGCAAGAAGTTTCTGGGGCTGACCGCCAGCGGCGGAGTGGACCCCAATCAAGCCTTCTTCGGGAGGATGATCGTGCTGTCGTCCGCGCATGGAGTCCTGGAGCGCACCTGCGCCACGGCACTTAACGAGTACGTCCGCAACCAGACCGGCAAGTTCAGGCAGGGCCTCATCTGTGCGTGGGTCGAGAACGAGAAAGGCATCCTGCCCGTCAAAATCGCAGAAGGCCGGCGCGAGGCCAGGGAACCCAAGACCCGAGGCTTGTCCATGCTCCTGGTCCCGGTCACAATCAAGACGGACGTCTCGGCGAGCGGGAAACTGGCCGGCGAACTCAAGGTCAGCTATGTTCCGAACAGCAACGCCACCGGCCAATGGATGCCAGTCTCTGACTCCGGCAGCATACCGTTGACGCGGGACCAGAGCCCTCCAGCGCAGCCTTATAATGCTGCGCAGCCGCCCATTCGAGTGGTCGCGTGTCTGAAGGTTGATTTGCCCCCCAACTACCGCGATCTCGACATCGCGGGCCTGCAACTACATTTGCGGTTCAAACTGGCTGCCGTGCGCCCCAAGATCCTCAAACCGCCTTCGCAAGCCCCCGCTCCGGCGCTGGACGGGGAACTGCGAGCTGAAGTGCGGATGCCCGGCAACAATGAATGGTCGGAGATCTACAACCATCCGGAGGCGAAGATCAAGAGCGACAAGAGCATTACAATCGTGCTGCCGTGGGGCAATTACCTTGCCGTGTCGAATGGCGTGATGGTTGTCCGTCTGTACTTCACACCCACCGGCGCTGCGCAGGCGGCCAAGGAGCCGTTGCAGTTGCAGGAGGTGGAGTGCAAAGCGAGGCAGCCTTAAACGGGTGACAGGTGGCGGGTGACGGGTGGCAGGCGGGACGTGGCGCGTGGTGCGTTCCATACTTCCCATGCTTCCCATTCTTCCCATGTGTCCCACAGCATAATGGGTAATTCTAGCGCATGATACAGATACGCGGATTCGTGAAGCGCTTTGACAGTTTTGTCGCGGTGGACCACCTCGACCTGGACATCGAACAGGGCGATGTGTTTGGGTTTATCGGCCCCAACGGCGCGGGGAAAACCACCACCATCCGTTTTCTCGCCACGCTGCTCAAACCCACCGCCGGCCAGGCCCACATCAACGGCTATTCGGTCACCAAGCAGGTGGACGACGTGAAGCGTTCCATAGGTTTCATGCCGGACACGTTCGGCGTCTACGACGGGATGAAGGTGTGGGAGTTCCTGGATTTCTTTGCCACGGCCTATGGCCTGCCCCGCAGCAAGCGGCGGGCGCTGATCGAGGACGTGCTGGAGTTGGTGGACCTGACGAGCAAGCGCGACACGCTGGTCAACGGCCTGTCGCGCGGCATGCAGCAGCGCCTGTGCCTGGCCAAGACGCTGGTCCACGATCCGCCGGTGCTGATTCTGGACGAACCGGCTTCGGGGTTGGACCCGCGCGCGCGGGTGGAGATGAAAGCGCTGCTCAAGGAACTGCAACGGATGGGCAAGACGATCCTGATCAGTTCGCACATTCTGCCGGAGCTGGCCGACTTCTGCAATAAGATCGGGATCATCGAACGGGGCCGGCTCCTGGCGGCGGGCCCGGTACAGGACGTGATCCATTCCATCCGCCAGAACCGGGTGATTGAGATTGTGGTGGCCGGGCAGACCGAGGCCTGCGAGGTGACGCTGGCCCACCATCCGCAGGTGCGCAACCTGACCTTCGCGGAGAACCGCTTCAAGTTCGAGTTTTCAGGCAACGATGACGACGTGGTGACGATGCACAAGCACTTGATCGAGCAGAACATCCCGCTGGTGTGGTTCAACGAGATCGAAGCGGACCTGGAAGAGGCGTTCATGAAGATCACCAAGGGCTTGGTGGCGTAAGTTGCGGCGAGGCCGCAGGCGGTCTTGGAATGTGCAAACAAAAAGAACAGCGTTGGCGCGAAGCTCCTGGATTTGCCATGAAAGCAGGGGTATAGTGGGGACGGAGGCTCGAATATGGTGACCGCGTTGAAGCAGATTGTGACTGTGCAGCCTGGCGGAAGGGTTGAGCTAACCTCGGCTGAGTTGAAGCCTGGCGCCCAAGCTGAAGTAATCGTACTTGTGGATCAACAGGCCAAACCCGAGGCGCCCAACCTGATGGGACTGGGGGCCAGGAACCCTTTTGCTATTCTCCTCAACGTGCCCAAGGGCGGGTGCTTCAAGAGTGCAGCCGAGATAGATGCCTTTATCAGAAGCGAGCGTGACGCATGGGACTGCTAGAAGCAATCACTGGCCCTGCGGTTTACCTGGACACAAACATCTGGATTTACGCGGTGGAAAAGCCGGCAGAATACTATGACCATCTCGTACCGCTATTTAAGGCCCTCCAGCGCGAAGATCTGCGGGCCGTCACGAGTGAACTTACCTTGGCTGAGACGCTGGTCAAACCTCTGATGGATGGGAATGTGGCCGTCCAGGATGCCTACCTGCAAGCAATCAGGCCCAGCAGTGGCCTGGACGTAATGCCAGTGTCGCGCGAAGTGCTCGTGGAGGCGGCACGGCTGCGTGCCAGCACCAGGATGAAGCTCCCAGATGCAATCCACAGTGCCACCGCGCGGCTGAGACGATGCTCATGCCTGCTGACAAATGACGACAAGGTTGTGGTCCCAGGCGTCCCAGTGGTAGTCTTGTCAAAAGTGATTAGAACGTGAGAGTCTAGCGACCATGCCCAACGGCGTTGAACCCGTCGCCAAGCCAATCCAGGCCCCCGCTCGCTCGGCGGTGCGGAGCGGCTTGGCGGACGATGTCAGCCTTGCCGACAGGCTCTTTCTGGCGATAGAGAACCCGTCGTTGCGCCGCGAGTTGCTGACCGCGTTGCGTTCCAACAAAGCTTTCGTGCTCCAGTTCGTCTTCCTGCTCGCGCTGGGGACCGTGGTCTACGTGGCCTGGCCGAAGGGGCTGGTGTCCACGAGCGCGGAACTGGCGCGCAAGCTCTTCCGCAC
>Ga0187861_10004160_pt1 | contig 12287 bp, 5 predicted proteins | sample June2016WEW_10_1_3_FD_132986 | JGI IMG/M metagenome (GOLD analysis project Ga0187861, IMG submission 132986) | Peatland microbial communities from SPRUCE experiment site at the Marcell Experimental Forest, Minnesota, USA - June2016WEW_10_100 | ecosystem: Environmental > Terrestrial > Soil >...
AACCGGACTCAGGCCCGCTCGCGCGCCGCTGGGCGGGCGCCGCCAACGGCCATCGGGGGCCGCTCATCTTGGTTTTCATGACAACGCCTGGCTCAGGACAACCATGCTGCGGGCAGGCAGGAGTGGTCAAGGAGGATAGGTTCTTGCGCAGTGGTGCCTGCGCAAATGGCTCAAAGGCCCGGCCAGTGATTACCTCGATGGACGGCCCGACATCGATCCCCTGCAGCAATGGCCGCCTTGCGAAAAGAAAGGGCGCCGGCTTGCACCGGCGCCCTCGTGAGAGTCTCCGCTCACTCGCCGCCCCCTAAACCATCGGAGCGGCGGAAGGACGGGTCAGAACGTGAACGTATTGGTGAGTTCCCAAGTCTGGCCATCTTCAATGCGGAACTGCGCCGGGCCGCCGTCAGGTTCGACGCTGACCGGCGTCAGGTGCGGTTTCGAGAGGACGTTGCGCAGGTTGAGCTGGATGCGCCAATCGACCTTGGAGGAGATCTTCCGGCCGTAGCCGGCCCAGAGGTCGACCCAATACTCGCTCTTGCCCCAGAAGGGCTTGTTCACGTCCAGATTGTCCCCGGTCGAATTGATCGCATAACCGAGGATCTTGCCCTGCTCCCAGCGGTAGGCCATTCCCACGTTCGCTCCCTTGGCGATGCCGCGGTCGAACGAATAGCTGGTGATGAGGTTGAACCGCCACGGCGACATCTCCGGAACCATTCGGCCCGCGGCTGCCTTCTGGAACACGTAGGGGGCCCAGATGTTATTGTTGTAGTAAGTATGCAGGGTATTGTCGCCGCCCCACCACAAGCGGAGGTCGCCAGCCGCTGACGTGAATTTGTTATGCTGCGCTTCGATGAAGCTAACGAGCGAAGCGCCCAGCGAAACCTCATCCGCTTTCTGCTTGGAGGCGTTGGCGGTGATGTTCCAGTTCTTGGTCGGCTGGGCATAGAGTTCAAACTCGACGCCCTTGGACTCGTTATCGACCGTACCGGTCGGGTAGGAGCCGTTGATGCGCCCCTTGCCCGCCGCCTGGACGGCCCCGACCCCGCTGGACGGCTGCCAAGAGCCGTGGCCGATGGCGTGGGCATAGTCCCCGGCCTTGACTTGGGCTACGTTGATGTCGAAGCCGTAGGCGTTATACCAGGACTGCGGCTGCATCTGGGAGAACCACGACGCGATCGCGGCCTTCTCCTTGATGGTCGAAGGATTGGTCAGGAACGCCGTCGAATTCGGATTGAGGAGGTCTCCACCCGGCCAACCGGCGTCAATGTTCGCAAAGTCCCAGTACCAATCCCAGCCCGCGAAATTCGGGGCTCCGGCCATGCCGGCCACATCCATCAAGGCGCTGGCGTCGCCCCACGCCTCGAGGAGGTAGAGGTAGTAGGTGTTGGAGCCCAGCGTCGAGACCTCGGTGGTGACGCTGGAGAGGTTGGCATCGTACACCTTGGTGTCATACACCGTCGCCTTCAGCTGGATCTTGTCGTTGAGCGTGCTGATCACGATGCCGTAATCCCGGGTCGTACCCTTGGAGTTGGGGAGGGTTCCGCCATCAAATCCATAACGGTTTTGCACCCGCATGTTCTTGCCGTAGTCGTAGACGAGGGCGATGTCCGTGCCCCACGGCAGCTTCTCGCGCAGCACCTTGGGGGTGTGCAGCACCAAGCCCCAGCTCACGCTATTGCCGGTCGAGGTAGCCTGATTGCTGTAATCGAGGCCGTAGTTCATGTCGGCCGCGCCCGTGACGGGGCTGACCACCGCGTTGCCGGCGGCTTGTTGCTGTTTGTCATGGCGCCAACCGAAGGTGCCGACGAGCGTGTCGTCCCACAGGTAGGCTTGCCACGTGAGCGCCTGCGACGTGGTCACTTGGCGGACCTTGGCGCCGGCGGTGTAGAGGCTGTTGAGGTCACCATCGTCCGCATTCAGGACCTGGAATGTGCCGGTTCTCCAGCCCACGTAGTTGGCGGGATTCTCCGATTGGGTCGAAGCGGTTGAATTGGCCGGATTCACGACGGTCGGATTTTGCCATACGGCGCCGGGATTCACGTAATTGGGATCGGCCGGATTCAGCGAATACTTCCAATGCGAGTCGTAATACGAAATGGAGGCCGTGCCGGAGGGCGACTGGGTCACGTCGATGGCCGGAAGGTTAAGACCCTTGGCCGACGATGCGCTGAACAGCGGATTGCTGAGGTAGGTGACCCAGTCCAAAACCCGGTCGCCACCGATCAGACCGCCCGTGCCGCTGCCGTAGCCTTCCAAGCCGCCGCCACCGGTGCCGACCGCGTCGGACCAAGCCCCCGTCACCGCGTAGCGCACCCACTCGCGGTGATCCACATCATAGGTTTCATGGGAGAGGAGGCCGGTGAAAACGTGACGCCCCAAGAGATCGGTAAGCCACGATTTATGCATGAAGTCATCGGCATGGATTTCGCCGGTGACGGTCGCGCGGAGATTCTCGCGATCGGTGATGTTCGAGCTGTTGCCGCCGTTATTCACGCCGGAGCCGACGAACGCGCGCCCCGCGTTCGGGTTGGTTCCGGGGTTGGTGGACGAAGTCGCCCGGTTGTAAACCGTCATCGGCTCGATGGCCCCGTTGCTATACACGTAGGTGCTGCCATTCCAAGCGATCGCCTGGTTCGGGGTGTACGACCAACCGCCCGCCATCATCGTGTTCAAATCAATGTCGACGGTGATGTAGGGATTGTTCAGATTCCGCTCCTGGCCGTCGTGGTAGCGCTGGCGGTCATAGACCAGATCAATGCCCAACCGGTTGTTTAGGAAGGTCTGGTCGAAGACGAACTGGTAGGCGTTCCAGCCGTTCCACTCCTTCTTGTTCGGACCATCCAGCAGCTTGTTGTAGAAATCGAAGATCGAGGTGTCGGTGAGCGATTTGTTCTTGTAGAAGCCCGAGGACGCCCCCGGAAACTGGCTCGGGTTCGTCGAGTTGACGTTGTTGGCATATTCGCTGAAGCCGGCAATGCCGACCGGGCTGCCATACGGGATCCCACTGACTTGCCCGTCCCGGGCACCGGTGCTCGAGAGGCCCCAATACCCGTTGGTCAGGCCTTCCGCGGCCGAGGTAACAGTTCCCGTGAAAGCGTTGTTATAAACAAACACCGGGTTGTTCGTGGCCTGGATGCCGGGTCCCGGATACTGGACGCTCCAGTATTGTTTCGACAAGCGGGACTGCCCGTTGTCCGTGTTGGCCGACTGATACCCAATGAGTCCCGCCGCCCACACGAAATAGGGATCGTAGACGGTCTTGTTGATCCCGCCGGCTGCGGTGTTGAAGAACGGCGTGATGCGATCCTCCGGCGGCAGCACGCGCGGGCGGTTGGCCTTCACGTCGCCATACTCATAATTGATGCGGACGGTCGTTTGCGCCGTGCTGTCCCAACGCTCGAACAACTTTGGGTCCCACCGCAGCGCCCCAAAGACGCGCTTGTCGTTATTGAACGTGGGCTTCTCGCGGTATTTGGTGTCATCGTCCAGCGCGGACACGCGGATGGCCAGCTCGTCCGGCAGCAGCACTCGGTTGATATCGAGCGAATCGCGCAGGGTGCCGTAGCTGCCGACGCGATTCTCAAACTTGCCCTGATTCTTGTATTCCGCCGCATTGACGCTGGTATTGATGATGCCCGCCGGGCTGCCAATGCCGAACAGGATCGAGTTGGGACCGCGCTGCAGGTCAACGCGGCCGACGTTGTAACTATCCCACGGTATGTCGGTCAGGAAATAGTCGCGGGTGTTGTCGGCGGAATCGAGACCGCGCACGCGGGTGTTGGTGTTGGGCTTGATAAAGTTGCTGCTTTCGCTGGCGCCGTTGATGTACGTGCTGCCAATGCCGGCATAGTTGCCATAGATGCCGCCGACCTCGGTGTTGGTCGTGTACTGCAGCAACGTCTGATTGTTGGTCGCGCCGATGTCGCGGAGAAAATCAGCCGTGACGACGCTGATCGAGGACGCGACATCCTTGAGGTCGGTCTTGACGCGCGTCCCGGCCAGGGTCGACTGGGCCCGGTAGCCGGTGCCCTCCGTGGTTTCGACCACGAACGGGGACAGTTTCACGACCTCTTCGGTCGTCTCGCCGGTGATTCCAGCGACTGGCGGCGCGGGAGTGGCTGGCGGCGGCGTGGGAGCGGCTTGGCCGAACGATCTCGGAACAACCGCGAGGGAGAACATGGCGGCGATGCACGCACCCGCCGCGAATAGTTTACGGTTCATAGGGTTCGTTTGGTTGGGGGGGTTACGATCAGTGCTCATACGGGTTCATGAGTCTAGGTTTGCTGGCACGTCCACCGGACGAGCCACAAAGAGGGGTACGGGATGCAACGAGGCATGCTGGTTTGCACTCGGTGGGGGATTACAGGACCCATGGAGGGCCAAAGCAGTGGGACTTTCAATTCCGGGATTGCCTTCGGGGCGATTTTTTCGCTGATTTAATGCATTAAATGAAGATCCCCGCAAGGCATCGCCCGGTCGACATCGCGCTGGCGGGTTACGAGAACCTGATCCGGGAGGTCCAAGGCCGGCCTTCCAGCGCCTTTCCGCCGGAAAAAAAACTGGCGATGCGTTGGAGTGTGAGCCAGTCGGCGGTCAATCGCGCCGCCTTGCGGCTGATCGCGGCGGGGCGGCTGCGTCGTACCGGCTACAAGCTCACGCCGGTCGCGACCGAGGCGGGAGCTGTCACGCTGGCTGGGGCGCGCCTGGCGGTGCTGACCCATCGCACTGCGCGCTTCTCCGGTCTGGCGGAGGAAGCGGCTAGGCGGGGCGTCCAGGTGGAGGAGATTTTCTGCCTCGGGCGTGACGCCTTCCATCACAATCTGCGACTGGCCGCCCAGCAACGGCTCGATGGCGTGATCTTTCGTCTCCTGAGCGTGGGCGGCTGGGAATGGGATAACGAGGCCGCGGAATTCGACCGGTTGAATATCCCGTACGTCGTTTGCGAGGAGGCGCCGCCGGGGCACAACCTGGTCACGGAGGATCTGCACAGTGCCACGGCCAGCCTGGTCATGCATCTGGCCAGTCTGGGGCACACGAACATCGTCTACCTGGGGTCGGTGCGGCAGGCCCACCGGTCGATCGCCGTGCGGCAGGCTTACGAGGAAGTCTGTCTTCGGCTCGGACTGCAGGACTCGGCACGGCAGGGGTGCGAAATGAGTTCGCACACGCGGGAAATGGTCCGCCTGACCCTGCGCAAGATTCGCGCAGAGTATCCCGCCGCCACCGCCGTCGTGCTGTTCGACGCCGATCCGCTCGAGATCTTCCTGGCGGCCGCCAAGCTGGAGCACATCAACATTCCGCGGGATCTATCACTCGTGACCGTGGGTGACTCGGCCACGGCGCGCAACTGCCAGCCGGCGGTGACCTGCGCCGGATTTGACTCCCGCACGCTCGGACACGTGGCGCTTGACCTCGTGTGCCAGAACATGCTGGAGGTGCACCGCACGGGCCGGTTGCTGCCGCGGCAGCGGCTGCGCCTCGAGGCGACCTTGCGCCAGCGTTCGTCGGTCGCGGCTCGCGCCCCTGTCACCGCGATCGGGGCAGACCATGGGCGCGGCCTGGAGAGACCAGCTTCACGCAACTGGCCACCAGCACGCGAGCAGCGGCTGCGCGAGGCGGAGGAGAGCTGGCAGCAGCCGCATCGGCTGGCGGCGGTGACCCGGCCCGGTACGCTGGTGCCGCTGGACCTCAGCGCCTGGGCCAACCGCGCGATTACGCGCCAGAACAGCTGACTCGGCCACCTTCCGCTGCTGCACTTTGGACCGGGGCGCAAGTCCATCCACGGAGTAACCTTTGACGTGATCGACGAACACCAAAACCGCGGCAACGCCGCGGTGGTGCTGCGCTCGCATCGCTCCCTCTCCACGGCGGGACGCCTGCTGCCGGTGGAAGTGGCCATCCCGCTGAGACGGCGGGTGCGGGCGGTGTATTTCCTGCACGGCTGCGGCTACGCTGGTGAACCGGCGCCGTTTGCCTGGTACGACTTTTATCTGACGGGACGACGGCCCATCTCCGTGCCGATCGTGGCCCGGGGCATGGGTGAGCCTCCGCCGGACGCGCCCCAGCCCAATATCCAGGACTGGTGGCCTGACTTCCCGCAATTCAACGGCACCGGCGTCAGGCATCTCGTGATCACCGAGAATGGCGATCCCTTCGACTACGAGCGCTACCTCTACACGCTTGAATGGGAGAATCCCTATCCCGATGCGGCGCTCACCACGCTTTATCTTCGCTCCAACCCCGCGATGGAGACGACCCTGGCGCTGCTCGGCATCACGCTCCTGACGGACTAGGATGCCGGCACCATTTTTTGCGCAGCCGCGGGGGTGCCAACAGAGTCCCGCCACACAATTTCGGTGGGAAATACGATCGTCTCCTGAATTTCGGGTGCGGGGTGCCCGTGGTGGTGCCGGATGCGCGCCAGCAGCGTTTCCACCGCCCGGCTCCCCATCGCGTGCAGCGGTTGCCGCACCGTGGTGAGTTGAGGCACGGTCGTGCGGGCCGCCAGCGTGTCGTCAAATCCGGCCAGGGAGACGTCTTCCGGCACTCTGAGGCCAACCTCGGCCAGGGCCTCAAGGCAGCCGATGGCGCTGCCGTCGTTTCCGCAAAAAATCGCGTGCGGCAGCGGCTGCCCCACGGAACGTTCCAGCCATTTGCGCATGGCGCGCCGGCCTTCGTCCATGCTGAAACCCGCGTTCATCAACAACGACGCGTCAAACGGAATGCGGGCCGCGGCGAGGGCGCGCTTGTAACCGTGAATGCGCCGCTCCGCACCCAGGAGGCCGCGCTGGCCGCTGATGTGGAGAATCCGCCGATGCCCCCGTGCGATCAACTCACGAACCATCTCATAAGCGCCGGTCTCCTCGTCACTCTCCAGGTTGATGGAGCCCGGGATGGGTATGTTGGGATGGAGCGCCGCAAAAGGTGTGTGCTCAGGCAGCGCGCGGATCGCCTCCCGCGAAAGCACGGGGCCGATGAGGATGAGACCGTCAATGCGGCCGTCGCAGAATCCCGGCAGCCGGGCGGCGTCCAGCTCCCAGTCGCCAAGCGTGAAGACCGTCGTGTTCTGCCCATGGCGGGCGGCTGCGGCGAGGATGCCGTCGAGAATCCCGACAAAGTAGAGGTTCAGCTCGCCGGAATTGACGACCGCGGCGACGCCGAGCGTATTCATCCGGCGAGCGGCCAGGGCGCGGGCGGTGGCGTTGGGCCGGTAGCGCAGGCGGGCGGCCGCGGCGAGGATGCGGGCGCGGGTCCCGGGGGCGATGCGCGACGAGGTGCGCGCCGCGTTGAGCACCGCCGAGGCGGCCATGGCGGAGACGCCCGCCGCGCGGCCGACGTCCGCCAGGGTGGCGGCGCGGATCGGTTTCCTCTTTGCAGGATGATGAGGCATGGGCTGGTCCTTCAAGCGCTGGGCGCAAGGGTCACCCGCAAGACCCGCGATCCGCGCGTCGGAGAAATCACGATGCCCAGGGGATCCGCTGAGGCGGTTCCACCCTCGACCGCCGCCACGGCCTTCACTCCGGCCAGCTGCAAGCGCCACCCGCCGGTCGACGCGCCTGCAACCGTTGCTTCGATCTGCGCTCCGCGCCGGCGCACCTCGAGGCACAAGCCCGCCTCGCCGCGCAAGGTCGGCACGGTGCAGGCGGATCGGGCGCCATCGGCAGGTTCATACGCGCGGAACGTCACGCCATCGGCGAACTCGTAATCCGGCCGGTCGTCCCTGGCGCCGAGGGGCAGGATGGTGCCGGGACGCACCCAGAGCGGCAGGCTGAGAAAATCATGTTGGGCACGATACCAGCGGCCGCCTGTCTGCACTTCACCCGTCAGGAGGTAGGTCCAGCGGCCTTCCGGCAAATAGTAATCCACCCCGCCGTCCTCGGAAAACACCGGAGCGACCAGCAGGGAATCACCGAGCAGGTACTGGCGTTCGAGCGTGTCGCAGGCCGGGTCGTGGGGAAACTCCAGGATCATGGCGCGCATCATGGGCATCCCTTCGCGGTGCGCCTCCAGCGCCTTGCCATAAATGTAGGGCATGAGACGGCACTTCAGTCGGGTGAAGAAACGGAGCACGTCGCAGGCCTCGTCGTCGTAGTTCCACGGCACCCGGTAGGAGGAACTGCCGTGGAGGCGGCTGTGCGAGGACAGCAGGCCAAACGCGAGCCAGCGCTTGTAGAGGGCGGCCGGCGGCAGCCCCTCGAAACCGCCGATGTCGTGGCTCCAGTAACCGAAGCCGCAAAGGCTGAGCGACAGTCCGCCGCGCAAACTCTCGGCCATGGACTCGAAGGTGGACCAGCTGTCACCGCCCCAGTGCACGGGGAAACGCTGGCTGGAGGCGCCGGCCGAACGGGCGAAAACCACCGCCTCGCCCTTGCCGCGGACCTTTTCCAGCACGGCGAAGACAGTCTCGTTGTAGAGGACGGGATAATGATTGTGCATCTTCACCGGATCGGAGCCGTCGTGGTAGAAGACGCCCTCCGTCGGGATGCGTTCTCCAAAATCGGTCTTGAAACAGTCGACGCCCATGTCGAGCAGGCGGCGGAGGTGGCCGGCGAACCACGCGCGCGCGGCCGGATTGGTGAAATCGACAATGGCCATGCCCGGCTGCCACTGGTCGGTCTGCCAGACCTCGCCGTTGGTCCGTTTGAGGAAGTAGCCGTGCTGGCATCCCTCCGCAAACAGCGCGGAGCGCTGCGCGATATAGGGGTTGATCCACAGGCAAATCTTCAGGCCGCGCTCGTGAAAGCGCCGGAGCATGCCGACCGGATCGGGGAAGACGCGCGCATCCCACTGGAAGTTGCACCAGTTGAACTCATGCATCCAGAAACAGTCGAAATGGAAGACGTGGAGCGGCAGGTCGCGCGACTTCATGCCCTCGATGAAGTTCACGCAGGTGGCCTCATCGTAGCTCGTGGTGAACGACGTCGTCAGCCAGAGGCCGAACGACCACGCGGGCGGCAGGGCCGGGCGGCCGGTGAGCGCGGTGAGCTTGCGGAGAATTTCCTTGGGGGTGGGGCCGTAGATGAGAAAATATTCCAGGCTTTCCCCGGGGATGCTGAACTGCAGGCGCGAGACCTTCTCCGAGGCGACTTCAAACGACACCGGGCCGGTCTCGTTGACGAGCACGCCGTAGCCCCGGTTGGTCAGATAGAACGGCACGCATTTGTAGGCCTGCTCGCTCGCGGTGCCGCCGTCCATGTTCACGTTCTCGACGACCTGGCCGTTCTTCACGAACGCCGTGAAGCGTTCGCCGAGACCATAGACGCACTCGCCCACGCCGAGGTTGAGCTGCTCGTGCACGAACGTGCCGTGCCCAGGCCATTGGATGTAGCCCATGCCGCGCGCGCCACTGCGGGTCAGCCTCCGGCCGCCGCCTTCGAAGACCATTTCCCAATCGTTGCGGCGGATGCGGACGGCCAGACCGCCCGAGCGCAACACGGCCTCCTGCTGGCCGTTCTCGATCGAGACGGCCGGCTTGGCCTGCGGCATCAGCGGGAGGTGGGGGCCGCGATCCGCCAGGCCGGAAAAATGCTCGATGCGGACGCGGACCACGTCCGCCATGGGCGCACTGATCCGGATGGTGAGAAGCGGGCCGCCCAGCGTGTCGACCCGATGGCGGATGGGGCGCGTGGGAGCATGGACCACGAGGGCGCCATCCTGCTCGGTTATATCATGCGCCTCGACCGGGTAATAGGCGGACACCCCCGGCTGCAGCATCCATTGGCCATCGGTGAATTTCATGGCATAGCAAAACGGACGAAAAGTAGTTTAGCGTTAAATTGCCGGCGGAAGCCAGTTGATTTTTTGGAATTAAGCCAATCCCCCAGAGGTGTTTTCCAGATCGTATGGCGAATCAACGGTGGTCGGCAGGCAAAAATGCAGACCGCTTGGACCATGAACACTGGTCTCCCTGGCACCCCATTTGGACATTTTCACGGACTCCAAGGGAGAAAACCACCCGGGCCAGGGCATCAGGAGGGCGGCCAGGAAAGACGGCCATCTTCAGCGCCGGGGGAATGGAGAAAATGAATTGCCGCTTCACGGAACGCGCCAGGGCGGGCCGGCCATCGGGTCCGAGCGGCAGACGGTCCGGCGAGCATGATCCTGTCCGAAGCCTCGCCGTCCACTCTGTACAGAGCGCAACAGGACGTGTCCACCACGCCCGGCGGCGGCACCCGGGCTCGCGGTAATTGCCGCCCCGCCCCCTGCCGAGGCAATAGGTATACCCAAGCACGGGCCACAGGCTGCCGATGGCTGAGTTCATGAAAGCGGGATGGTGGCGAGTGAGTGAAACGACCTTGAAAGATCAGGGGCTCGCCGTAGGTTTAAGGTTAAATCAAAGATTCCCGCCACCAGCGCAAGGAGATTCACGTTGCCTCCCTGAATCATGCACGCAAACCACCTCGTTGGTTAAGGAGGAACCCTGACGTTTTGTCTCCGGCGCGTCTGATCAAGTTATCCTTAAAAAATTCCATGAAAATCCCGCCTGTTCCCCGATTTGTTGCCTCGATCGCCTGCCTGCTGACCGGCCTGACACCGGCTTTCGCCGCCGGTCCGACTGACCAGCCGTATCTCTGGCGGAACGTAAAGATTGGCGGAGGCGGTTTTGTCTCCGGCATCGTTTTTCATCCCGCGCAGCGTGATCTGGTCTACGCCCGCACCGATGTGGGTGGAGCTTATCGCTGGAATCAGGCAGACAGTTCCTGGATTCCGCTGAATGACATGCTCGGGAAGGAAAACGCCACGCAGCTGGGTGTCCTGAGCCTGGCGGTCGATCCCCGCAACCCCAACCTGCTTTACCTCGCCTGCGGCGAGTACACCCAGGAATGGGAGAAAAACCATGCCGCGTTACTCTGGTCGACGAATCAGGGCGCCGCTTGGAACCGCGTCGTCCTGCCCTTTAAGCTCGGTGGCAACGAAGACGGCCGCTCCACCGGCGAACGCCTGCAAGTCGATCCCAATGATGGCGGCATCCTGATGCTCGGCACGAATCATGATGGATTGTGGATGAGTACCGGCCGCCAGCTTGGCACCTGGCGCCAAGTCGCCGGCTTTCCGGCCGCCAGCGTCACCTTCGTGCTCTTCGACCCACGCAGCGGCCAGCCGGGCAACCCCACCCCCACCCTCTACGTCGGTGCGAACAGCCTGGAGACAGGCCTCTATCGCAGCACGGACGGCGGCAAGACCTGGGCGGCTGTCCCCGGCCAGCCCACCGGAGTGATTCCCCACCATGCCGGCCTGGACGCCGCTGGCATGCTCTATCTGACGTATGGCAACCACCTCGGACCAAACGGCCTGACTGATGGAAGCGTATGGAAGTTCAATCCCGCCGGCGGCATCTGGACCAACATCACGCCAGTCAAGCCTGCCGACGATGACAAATTTGGCTATGCCGGCCTGACGCTTGATGCCAAGCGCCCCGGCACCCTCATGGTCACCACCCTGGATCGCTGGAGCAAAGGTGACGAGATCTACCGCAGCAACGACAGCGGTGTCACTTGGACGGGTCTGCGCGTCAAAGCCACCTGGGATCACTCCTCCGCGCCCTATACCGCACGATATAAGCCCCACTGGATGGGCGACATTGAGATCGACCCTTTCAACCCGGACCGCGCGATTTTTATCACGGGCTACGGTGTCTGGGCCTGCGACGACCTGACCGCGGCGGATTCAGGCGAATCAACCAAATGGACCTTCCGTGATGATGGTCTGGAAGAGACGGTTCCCGCCGCCTTGATCAGCCCGCCGGCCGGGGCGCCTCTGCTCAGCGCGATTCCGGACGTCGATGGCTTCCGGTACGACGATCTGAATGTTTCTCCCCCCGCTGGCATGTACCAGCCGGCGTTTACCAGCAGCACCAGCATCGACTTCGCCGAGATGAAGCCCGCGCAGGTGGTCCGTACGCACAGGGCCGGAACCGGGCGGGGTTCCTGCTCGCTGGACGGTGGAACGACGTGGACCCTGTTTGGGAGCACTCCGCCGCCGGCATTCACCCACGGACCCGGAGCGATCGCCCTCGCGGCTGATGGCAGCAAGCTGGTATGGCTGCCCAAGGGCTCCCTGCCTTTCTATTCGACCGATGGCGGCGCCACCTGGACGCAAAGCCGCGGAGGTCCGGCTTCCACCAATGACTATCGGACCATGCGCCCGACCGCTGATCGGGTGAACCCGGACAAGTTCTATATTTACGACTTCATCGGCGGCCAGATCTACGCCAGTGCCGATGGGGGCGCCACCTTTTCGGTTGCGGCATCCAACCTGCCCGCGGACGGAGGCATGCTCCGGGCTGT
>Ga0187861_10004163_pt1 | contig 12284 bp, 8 predicted proteins | sample June2016WEW_10_1_3_FD_132986 | JGI IMG/M metagenome (GOLD analysis project Ga0187861, IMG submission 132986) | Peatland microbial communities from SPRUCE experiment site at the Marcell Experimental Forest, Minnesota, USA - June2016WEW_10_100 | ecosystem: Environmental > Terrestrial > Soil >...
GGAGGCAATCTGCATGATCTCTGCACGGGAAGTCCCCAGTTCTGCCGTCACTTTGATCAGGGCAAGCTCCCGCTCCACCCGCTCGCTGTCTGTCAGATCAGAGACCTTGATCACATCGATGAGCTTGTTGAGCTGTTTCATTACCTGTTCGATCTTTTCATCGTCACCGATGACAACGATGGTAATCCGGCTCATGTCCGGCTCCTCGCAGGGCCCGACCGCAAGGCTCTCGATATTGAACCCGCGGCGGGAGAAGAGGCCGGTGACCCGCGAGAGCACACCGGCCCTGTTCTCGACAAGGATGGATAACGTATGCGGCTTCATGATCGGGGATGACCTCCTATCATCTCGTTGATTGCAGCACCGGCCGGGACCATCGGGAAGACGTTTTCTTCGCGCTCGATCCGGAAGTCCATCACAAACGGCCCGTCACAGTTCAGGGAAGCCTGCAATGCCGCGAGCACGTCGTCTGGAGATTCGACCCGCATTCCTTCGATACCATAGGCATTGGCGATCTTCACAAAGTCGACCGGCGGGAGCTCGGTAAACGAATACCGGTGGTCGTAGAAGAGCTCCTGCCACTGACGGACCATGCCAAGATACATGTTGTTCAGGATAACGACCTTGACCGGAATTTTGTTCGCGACAATGGTGCCGAACTCCTGGATGTTCATCTGGATACTGCCATCGCCGGCAATATCGAAGACCGGAACATCCGGCCGGGCAAAATGCGCACCCATTGCGGCAGGAAGCCCATACCCCATGGTGCCAAGACCACCGGAGGTGATCCAGGTGCGCGGGTTGTGGAAGCAGAAGTGCTGCGCAGTCCACATCTGGTTCTGCCCGACCTCGGAGACGATCACGGCCTTGTCTTTCACCAGATCGCTTAAAGTCCTGATGATATACTGCGGGTGCAGCGCACCGTTCGCAGGGCATTTGAGCGGGTGAAACTGTTTCCAGTGCTGGATCTTCTTCCACCAGGCATCATGCACGCCATTCTTTTTAATGGATGTGAGCATATCCTGTAAAACCGCTTTCACATCCCCGACAATCGGGACATCGACCCGTTTGTTCTTGCCGATCTCCGCGGGATCGATATCGATGTGGACCACCTTCGCGTGCGGCGCAAAGGTATCGATCTTGCCGGTGACCCGGTCATCGAACCGTGCCCCGATGGCGATGAGGAGATCGCATTCAGTCACGGCAAAGTTCGCATACTCGGTGCCATGCATGCCGAGCATGCCAAGATTGAGTGGGTGATCGCCGGGAATGCAGCCGATACCCATCAGTGTTGTGGTGACCGGAATTCCCATCCGGGTTGCGAGCGCAATCAGCTCTGTTGAAGCATTTGACGAGATGATGCCGCCACCGGCGTAGATAAGCGGCCGCTCCGCTTCAACGATCAGGGCAACAACCTTGTCGATCTGACGGGAATGGCCTTTATAGGTGGGGTTGTATCCCCGGAGCACGACTTTGTCGGCACGCGGAACATCCTTTGCCATCCCGGTCTGGGTATCCTTGGGGAGATCGATGAGTACAGGTCCCGGCCGGCCGGTCCCGGCAACGTAGAATGCTTCCTGAACAACCCTGCTGATCTCGTCGGTCTTCTTGACCAGGTAATTATGCTTGGTGACTGGCATCGTGATACCGGTGATGTCTGATTCCTGGAAGGCATCATTCCCGAGCATGTAGGTGGGGACCTGCCCGGTGATCGCGACCACCGGTACGGAGTCCATATAAGCCGTCGCAATCCCGGTGACAAGGTTGCATGCACCGGGACCGGAGGTGGCTAGGCATACTCCTACACGGCCGCTCGCTCGCGCAAAACCGTCCGCGGCATGCGCTGCTGCCTGTTCGTGCCGCACGAGAATGTGCCGCAATGACGAGTCATAGAGTTCATCATAGACCGGCAGGATCTGCCCGCCAGGGTAGCCGAAAATTATCTCGACCCCCTCGCGCTGGAGTGATTCAACGAGGATTTTTGCCCCGGTTTTCATGTTCTGTCCCTCAATAGTCTGTTCATGCCGGCGATCATCGCCTCGACACTTGCCATGATGATGTCGGTGCGGGCGCCGCGTGAAGTAATTATCTTCCCGTCTTTACTTAATCTTACTGTCACTTCGACAAGGGCATCGGTGCCGCCCTGGATTGCATCGACATGGTACTCCTCGAGCCGGATATCCGCGACATCCCCCACGCATTTGCGCAGGACTTCCATCGCCGCATCGACCGGGCCGTCACCAGTGGCAGCCCCGGTCATCTCCACGCCGTTCACGACCAGCGTCACGGAGGCGGTCGGGATCATGTGGCTGCCGGAGGTGGCGGTGAACTGGCGCATCCTGATGACCGGCTTGCACTCGATCGCAAGCACGGCATCGGCCACGGCCATCAGGTCGGCATCCGTCACGCGCTTGCCCGCATCGCCGAGCTGCTTGACCCGCTTTACGATCTCTTTTACCTGTTTTTCGTCGGCCTTGTAGTTCATCTCGTGCAGGGCCGCCTCGACTGAGGCAGTACCGGAATGCTTGCCGAGCACGATCCGGCGCTTGCGGCCTACCTGTTCAGGTTTTACCGATTCATAGGTAGACGGTTCGCGGATCACGCCGTGGGCATGGATGCCGCTCTCATGCGTGAAGGCCATCTCGCCCACGATTGCCTTGTTCACTGCAAGCGGGACGCCCGTGTGTCGGGAGACAAGGCTCGAGAGCGGGTAGATCAGCTCCTTCCGGATCCGTGTGTGGTACCCATAGAGCACTTCGAGCGCCATTACCACTTCCTCAAGCGGCGTATTGCCTGCCCGCTCGCCAAGACCATTGACCGTCACGTGGGCGCAGGAGGCGCCGGCCTTTAAGGCCGCCATCGTGTTAGTCACCGCAAAGCCGAGGTCGTCGTGGCAGTGGATCGACAGCGGGGCAATTTTTGCCAGCGGCGGGATGAACTCTGCAACCTTTTCCGGTGTCAACAGTCCTACCGTATCGCAGAAGCAGAGCCGGTCTGCCCCATGTTCGACCCCCGCTGAAAAGATCGAGCGGAGGAATACCTGATCGGCCCGGGACGCGTCCTCACCCGAGAGCTCGACAATGAGTCCCCGGTTCTTCGCGTACTCCACGGCATCCATCGCCATCGCGACGACCTCGTCGCGGGTCTTGCGCATCTTCTTGGCAATATGCAGGTCGCTGACCGGGACGACAAGGTGGATAGAGTCCGCATTACATTCAGCGGCATAATCGATGTCTCCATGAAGGGCCCGGACGAATGTGCAGATCTCGGCAGAAAGACCGGCCTCCGCAATCCGCTGGATTGCTTCACGCTCTCCATCGGATGCAGCCGCTGAACCGGCCTCGATGACATCGACACCAATGTCCGAGAGCCTTGAGGCAATTTCAAGTTTCTGGTCCGGGTTTAACGAGACACCCGGAGTCTGTTCTCCGTCCCGTAATGTGGTATCTAAAAAGCGCAGGTTTTTAACAAATAAAACATTCACTCATGGCAAATCACCATAGATAACGGTGGGAATGGAGAATATAAAAAGATTCGGGCTATTTGTGCCCCTTGGCCCAGATGTGATCCGACCGGAGAAATTAAATTTTATTGGTTCACATTATCCGGTTGGATCATCCGGAACTGCCATTGGGACGTTAGTATGCCGTCTTTCGAAAAAACCGACTCTTCCTCAACCACTGCCAGCTGCGATGCAATTGCCCGGCAGTGCCGGGATTTGAAAGAGGTGAATTCCCGGGGGGAGCTTGGGGAGCGCATCGCGAGCATCGTCCTTGCGCATTCCCCGTCCGATATCGAACGGATGAAGCGAAACTTTGTGACGAAGGTCCAGGACCTCACGCCGGAATACCGTGACCGGCTGACCCGGAAGATCACCGAGCACCTGCTCGGGACATACCAGCGTATACGTCTCGATGACCAGCAGGGTAAGTTCAAAACCCTGGACCAACCGGTTATCGATGAGCAGAAGAAGTACTGGGATATGGTGGCCGGCCAGTGCCGGGAAGAGGAAGCGGGCGATGCACCGGGGACCCGTTTCCTGAAATATCTCCTTGCCGGCTACTGCATGCTCGTGCTGAACGAGCCCGGCCACCCGGTTGGCACACCCTTCCCGGGCGGAGATACGGTCGAATTCACGGACGGATGCTATTATTGCCCGGTGCGGGAGAAAGCAAACGATGTGGATAACGCCCTTTGCCCCTTCTGCCCGGCCCGGCAGACCCCCGAGATCGGGTATCTCCGGCCCCCGACCAACCCGAGCGAGCACAGGAAGCGGGAGTTCATCGAGCACTGCCATCGGTTCCACAACTTCAACGGTTGAAAACCGAAGAATATTTTTTTTACCGATGCTGCATAAGAATGCTATATTCGTACAGACGTTAGGAATCAGGCAAGAATATATTTTATCGGAGATCCATCTCTACTGGTAGATACGTCGGGATACTGCTGGCCTGGCCGGATTTTCTTACGGGAAACGAAAGAATGGATACACCGAAATTGCTTATTGATAACCCGTCGCGGTATATCAACCGCGAACTGAGCTGGATCCGGTTCAACCGTCACGTGCTGGACGAGGCCCTCGACATGAGCCATCCCCTCCTCGAGCGGGTGAAGTTCCTTGCGATCTTTGCAAATAATCTCGACGAATTTTTCATGATCCGGGTCTCCGGTCTCCAGCGCCAGTTATCCAAAGGGGTGCTCAAGGCCCCGCCAGATGGCATGACCCCTGCACAGCAGCTCGACGCGATCCGGCAGCAGCTCCTCCCTGAACTGCAGGCACAGGACGACTGCTGGCATAAGGAGCTGCTCCCGCGGCTCGCGGAAGCGGGGATTGTTCTCCATAAATACAGTGACATGAGCGGCCCGCAGAAAACGGCGATGCACCGGTTCTTTGTTGACGAGGTCTTCCCGGTCCTTACCCCGCTTGCATTTGACAGTTCACACCCGTTTCCCTTCATCTCCAACCTCTCCCTCAACCTTGCGATCATCGTGAGGGACCAGAACCGGAAGGAGTTCTTCGCCCGCGTCAAGGTCCCGACCAACCTCTTCTCCCGGCTGGTCCGGGTGCCCGAACCGGACGGCAGCACGCGCAGTGGCGACAGCATTGTGCACCTTGTATACCTGGAGGAGATCATTGCGGCCCATCTCGATATGCTCTTCCCCGGCCTCGAGACGATCGCCTCGTTTCCCTTCCGGATTACAAGGGATGCGGACCTTGAAATTGAAGTCGATGAAGCCTCGGACCTTCTCACCACGGTTGAGGAGATCATGGAGCAGCGGGCCCGGGGAAAACCTGTGCGCATCGAAGTCGACTGTTCAATGCACGATGGCATCTGTCATATGCTCGAGTCCAAGCTTGGTGTCACGGAATCAATGCTCTACCGCGTCGGTCACCCGGTAGGCATGGCCGACTTCATGGAGCTGATGTCCCTGGACCGCCCCGAGCTGAAGGATGCACCGTTCCTCCCCTCGATTCCCGCGGACCTTGCCGACGACCGGGATGTCTTTGCCGCAATCCGGCACCACGACATTCTGCTCTACCAGCCCTACGACAGCTTCACGCCCGTTGTGAACTTTATACGCCAGGCCGCCCACGACCCGGATGTGCTCGCGATCAAGATCACCCTTTACCGCGTGGGCTCCAACTCTCCGATAGTCAATGCCCTCATGGAAGCCCGCGAGAATGGGAAAGCCGTGGCCGCCCTGATCGAGCTGAAGGCCCGGTTTGATGAGGAGAATAACATCGGCTGGGCACGTGCGCTCGAACACGAGGGCGTCCATGTCGTGTATGGCGTTGTCGGACTGAAAGTGCACGCGAAGCTCTGCATGGTGGTCCGGCGCGAGAAAGACGGGATACGGCGCTACATGCACCTCGGGACTGGCAATTACAACGCGACCACGAGCCGTATCTATACCGATTTCGGGCTTCTCACCTGTGACCGGGAGATTGGCGAGGATATCGCAAACCTCTTCAATTTCCTGACCGGCTATGCCCGGATCGAGCACTATATCAAACTGCTCGTTGCCCCCGTCACTCTGCGAAAAGTACTAATCGAAAAGATCGACCGGGAGATTGCCCGCCAGCAGGATCACGGGGACGGGCATCTCATCTTCAAGATGAATGCCCTGGTCGATCCAGCCTGCATTGCGGCGCTCTATAAGGCTTCACAGGCAGGTGTGAAGGTTGACCTGCAGGTCCGGGGCATCTGCTGCCTCCGGCCCGGTTTACCCGGCATCAGCGACAATATCCGGGTCACGGCGATTGTTGGCCGGTTCCTTGAACACGCGAGGATCTATTACTTCCGTAATGGAGGAGACGAGGAGGTCTACCTCGGGAGTGCCGACATCATGCCCCGGAACCTCGACCGGCGCGTGGAGATACTCTTCCCGGTTGAGAACCCGGCACTGCGAAAGGCAATCATCGATACGATCCTCCCTGTTCAGCTCGGTGATAACGTCAAGTCCCGCTTGATGCAGCCCGACGGGACGTATATACGTATCGTCCCCGGCCCGTCTGAAGAATCCCTGAATGCACAGTCATGGTTCGTCGAGCACCGGGGCGTCTGGTATGATAAATTCTCATAAGGATGCGTCACCGGATACCGGTCTCTGCTGGTTCGGGATGCGGGGGCTCGCCCCTCTTCTCGAGGCTTTCGAAAAGGAGATCGATGGTGTCAAAGCGGCTGAGGACATCGAGTATATCCACCGCATGCGGGTCGCGTCCCGCCGCCTCCGGGCCGCCCTTCCCCTGTTCCGGACCTGCTTCCCCCAGAAGCAGTACACCCGCTGGATGCAGGAAATTGCGGGCATCACCCGTGCGCTTGGGGAAGCCCGGGATGCGGATGTGCAGATTGCATTCCTGGTTAAGTACCGGAAGAAGAGCACTGCTGCATGGAGCACTCGGAACCGTACCGGGCCTGACGGCTCAAACCCGCTGCAACCGGCGATCGCGTATCTCCTGCAGGAACTCCGGAAGAAACGACAGCAGCTCCAGGCCCGCGTCCTCTCAGCCCTTTCTGATCTCGAAAAGAGCGGGGTCGTTGGCGAGATGCATACCACGTTTGCCTCAAGGATCGCTGCAAGCCGGCGAACGCCCGTGCAGTCCCTTGCCTATGGCTTACCGACGGTTGCTGCCCTCCGTATCGAGTCGCGCCTTTCTGTCATGCGTTCATTCGAACCGTGGATCCCCCACCCGGATGCGGTGGCAGAACACCACGCGATGAGGATCGCAGCCAAGAAACTCCGGTACACCATGGAAGTGTACGGGCCCATGTACCGCCTCGACCTGAGAAAACCCCATGCCCGGGTGAAAAAAGTCCAGGAGATCCTGGGGGACCTTCATGACTGCGATGTCTGGATTGACCATGTCACGCGGCTGCTGCTCCGGGAGCGGAGCCGTATGAGATCTCAGAATGGGGAGAAGCGCCCGGATACTGCGACACTTGCAAGCCTCCGGCTCTTCCTGCAGGACCGGGAGCGGGAACGGGTCCTGCTGCACCGCCACTTCATGCGGTACTGGCAGTCCCTCCTCCGGATAAAAATATGGGACGAGCTCCGGCAGACTCTTGACAGCGGGAGAAAGAAGCGGTTCATTCCGGCCCGGATACATCGGGAACAGGATACCCACATGGCATGCGAAGCCCTTGCGGCGACCTATCCCGACGGGCTCTTACACCACCGCACCGTGACCCGGCTCGCACTCATGCTCTTCGACAGCCTGCAACCCCTGCACCAAATGTCCCGGCACGATCGTTTCCTGCTCGAATGTGCAGGTATGCTCCATGATATCGGATGGCTTGACGGTGCAAAGCGGCACAATGCCCGTTCTTCCCGTCGTATTTTTTCCGATGAGACGCTATCTTTTGACCTCGCAGACCGCAGCATGATCGGCCTTGTTGCCCGTGCCCACCGCGGGCAGGTACGGATCGAGTCCCATCCCCTCTTCCCGCTGCTGGCTCCCGAGTACCGGAAAAAGACACTCCAGCTCGCCGCGATCCTCCGCATCGTGGACGGCCTGGATTTCCTCCACAAGGGGTCCGTGCAGGAAATCCACTGCGTAATCGGGAACCGGGAAGTCGTGTGCGATGTCATATCTCCGGTCGATGTCACTCAGGAGAAGGAGCGGGCACGATCCAAGTCCGGCCTCTTTGTCCGTATGTTTGAAAGGGGACTGGTGATCCGGTGAAGACTCCCAATCACGGCCCTGAGGGGCGCGTCGTCACATTCATCGATATGGGGACAAACTCGATTCGGGTACTGGTAGTACGGCTCAACCCCAATCACTCCTACACGATCCTGACCCGTCAGAAACAGCAGGTGCGGCTGGGTGAGGGTGAATTCGAAGACGAGGTGATCACGCCGCAGGCCATGGAGCGTGCGGTCATGGTAACAAAAAAATTCGCGGAACTGGCACGGACTTTCCATTCCGAGGAATTTGTTGCCGTAGCTACCTCCGCCACGCGGGAAGCATCGAACCAGAACGAGCTCCTCCATCAGATCCGGCAGGAGGCACAGCTGGACATCCGCGTTATCTCCGGCCGTGAAGAAGCCCGCCTGATATACTTAGGAGTTGTCAGCGGCACCCATATCGGGAACAGGAAGGTTTTTTTCATCGATATTGGCGGAGGCAGCACCGAGATCGCGGTCGGCGTTGCCCGGGACTATCATTACCTCGACAGTTTCAGACTTGGGGCAATCCGTCTCTCGAACCTGTACTTCGATCCCGATAGCAAAGGCCCGGTCACTCCAGAGCAATACAAAAAGATCCAGCAGCATATCAAGGACGCCATTATTCGTTCCGTCGAGAAGGTAAAGGGATTCAAACCCGACTGTGCCATCGGGAGCTCCGGCACGGTCATGAACCTTGCCGAGATCGCGGAGAAAACCCTCCACGTGTCAGCGAAGTCTTCCGGCACTGCTTCCGGCCAGATCTTGTCCTACAAGGACTTAAAAAAAGTAATCGAAATGATCTGTCCGCTCCCGCTGGAACAACGGCGGAAAGTGCCGGGCATGAACCCAGAGCGTGCCGACATCATCATTGCGGGTGCAGCGATCCTTGACATGTTTATGAAGGAACTGGGCCTCAGCGAGATCACCATCACCGGACGCGGCCTGCAGGACGGGCTCCTTGTTGATTATCTCTCACGGATGGACAACTTCCCCCTGCTCGGCGAACTCTCGCCCCGGCAGCGGAGCGTGCTGCAACTGGGGCGGTCGTGCGGAATCAACGAGGTCCATGCCCGTACTGTAACAAGTCTTGTGCTTGAAATGTTCGATTCGGCAAAATCTCAGAAACTCCATGACTTTTCCGATGCCGAGCGGGAGCTTCTCGAATATGCCACGTTTCTCCACGATATCGGCTCGTTCATCTCGTACACCAACCACCATGCCCACTCGTATTACATCATCCGGAATTCCGAGCTCCTTGGGTTTAATGAAAAGGAAGTGAGTTTCATGGCCACGCTTGCCCGGTTCCACCGCAAGAAGAGCCCCAAGAAAAAGGATCTCGAGATCACGGATCTCGATACAAGGGAACAGAATGCCCTGCGACTGCTATCGAGTTTCATCCGGCTGGGCGAGAGCCTTGACCGGAGCCATGCAGCCCTCGTCCAGCATGTCCGCTTCTCTTCTGTTGACAAAGACACTGCCCGTCTCGAGATCATCACCCGTGGCGACTGCCAGCTGGAGATGTGGGGTATCGAGAGCGAGAAAAAATCATTCGAGAAGGCGTTTGGCAGGAAGCTGGTTTTTGAGGTCATCGATTCACGGATAACCTGAAAAATCATCCCCCGTTCGGGATCCTCCTATTTTGAAAGTCCCTCAAAAAGTTGGTGAAAAATGCCAGAAAAGCGGGCAAACGCCTGTGGATCTTAGAGCTTCTTGAGGGCCTGCACGACTTTCCCGACAGATTCCTGCGCGTCGCCATAGAGCATCTGCGTGTTGTCCCGGTAGAACAGATCGTTTTCGATCCCGGAGAAACCTTTCCCCTGCCCGCGCTTGAGAACAATGACGTTCTTTGCCCGGTCGACGTCGAGAATTGGCATGCCGAAGAGCGGGCTGCCCTGCCGGTGCGCCGCTGGGTTGACGGTGTCGTTGGCGCCGATGACGAGGACGACATCGGTGCTTGGGAACTCCGGGTTTATCTCATCCCTGTCAAAGAGGTGATCATAGGCGACCCCGGCCTCAGCGAGCAGGACGTTCATGTGGCCGGGCATCCGACCGGCGACCGGGTGGATTGCAAATTTTACCTGGACGTTTTTACTCTCGAGGAGATCGGTCAGCTCCTTGACCTTCTGCTGGGCCTGGGCGACCGCCATGCCGTAGCCGGGAGCAATGATTACCTTATTCGCGTACGCGAGCATGACTGCGACGTCGTCGGACCCGATCGATTTTATGCTGCCCTGGATCTGTACCCCTTTCTCTTCCGTAGCGCCGAACGCACCGAAGAAGACGTTCGAGAGCGAGCGGTTCATCGCTCGCGCCATATTAAGCGTGAGCAGCGAACCGGCGGCGCCGACAATGATACCGGCGACGACCATCGCATAGTTGGGGGTCGCAAACGAGAACCCGTCGAGTGCGACGGCAAGTCCGGTGAAAGCGTTGTACATCGAGATCACAACGGGCATATCGGCCCCGCCGATCGGGAGCGTCATGAGGAGCCCGAACCCGAGCGAGAGGACGAAGAACAGCGGGAGATACATGGTAATGGAGAGCGGAATCCAAGCCGGCTGGAGGATAACGAGCACACCGGATACGATGGCGAGGGCCAAGACTGCCATATTGACGATCTGCTGGCCCGGGAAGGTGATCGGCCGCGGCCGCATCCAGCCCTGGAGCTTCAGAAACGCAATGATGCTTCCCGTGAACGAGACAGCCCCGATGAGGCCGCCAACAAGTGCGAGGGAACCGGTAACCGTGGTGGTTGTGCCAAGAAGCGCAACCGTCGAGATCCCGGCTGCTGCGCCGCCACCCATACCGTTATAGAGCGCTATCATCTGGGGCATGTCGGTCATCGCAACGCGCTTTGCTGCTATATAACCGAAGCCTCCGCCAATGACAATCGCAATGGTGATCAGGGCAAAGTTGGTGAGGTTCGGGGTAAGGAACGTGACGAGCGTCGCGATCAGCATCGCAGCGCCGGCCCAGACGATCCCGCTCCGTGCAGTGAGCGGGTGGCTCATCCGCTGCATACAGAGAATGAAGAAGAAGATCGTCACGATGTAGATTGGATCGATCAGCCACGAGAGTTCGACCATCTTACACCTCCTTTCCGGGCTTCTTTCCGCTGCGGTCGAACATCTGGAGAATCCGCTCCGTGACAACGTAGCCGCCGGTCACATTCGCCGCTCCAAGGATGACTGCAATAAAGCCGATAACCTGTTCAAGGGGTGTCGTTGCGAGACCGAGCGCAACCATCGCGCCGACAAGCACGATCCCGTGGATGAAGTTCGAGCCGCTCATCAGCGGCGTGTGGAGGATAGCGGGGACCCGGCTGATGACGACGTAGCCGGTGAACGCAGCCAACATCGCAATGTAGACTGCTGTCCAGAGGGTTGTTACGTCACTCATCACTTCCCTCCGCTCATAAGCTCGCGCGTAGGCCCGTGACGCACTTCGCCAGCATGGACCAGAAGACTCGCGACCAGAATCTCATCGGTAAATTCTGTGACAAGCTTTCCGTCCTTGTCAACGAGAAGTGCCAGGAACGACTGGAGGTTCTTCGCGTACATCTGACTCGTGTGGAACGGCACCCGGGCCGGGAGGTTCTGGGGCCCTATGATCAGGACGCCGTGTTCCCGGATGGTCTTGCCTGACTGGGTCAGTTCACAGTTGCCTCCAGATTCAGCAGCCATATCAATGACGACGGCACCTGGCCTCATCGTTGCGACCGTTTCCTTTGTAATAAGGACAGGAGCTTTCCGGCCGGGAATGGCAGCCGTCGTGATGACGATGTCGGCCCGTGCAACAGCGGCGGAGACCATCTGCTGCTCCTTCGCCTTCTCCTCAGGCGTGAGTTCTCTCGCGTAGCCACCCTGACCTTCGGCATTGATCTCAAGCTCGAGGAACTTGGCGCCGAGGCTCCGGACCTGCTCTCCGGCGGCGCGCCGGACATCGTAAGCCTCGACGATGGCGCCGAGCCGCTTTGCCGTAGCGATCGCCATCAGACCGGCAACACCGGCTCCCAGAATGAGCACAGTTGCCGGGCGTATCGTACCCGCGGCAGTTGTGAGCATCGGGAGAAACTTCGGGCAGTTATCAGCACCCAAGATGGCCGCCACGTAACC
>Ga0187861_10004164_pt1 | contig 12283 bp, 8 predicted proteins | sample June2016WEW_10_1_3_FD_132986 | JGI IMG/M metagenome (GOLD analysis project Ga0187861, IMG submission 132986) | Peatland microbial communities from SPRUCE experiment site at the Marcell Experimental Forest, Minnesota, USA - June2016WEW_10_100 | ecosystem: Environmental > Terrestrial > Soil >...
CCCCAAGGACCTTGTCATCTTCTCATTCATCGTCAACGCGCTCTGTAGGACAAGCTTCCCAGCTTGTCCGGGCAAGCTGGAGAGCTTGCCCTACAACCGCACAACCATTCGGTCCGAGCCGCGACCGTGAGGGAGCGGACATTGCCGCTTGCTTGCGCGCGCGGCCCGGAGACTGAACGGTTACGCACTTTACAAGGAGTCCGGGAGCAGGCAAAGTCAGGGCGGCAAAGATGAGCACTCTTTCGCACACCATGAGCAAGCGCACAGGCAAGCCGATCATTGCCGTCACGATGGGCGACGCGGCGGGCGTAGGGCCCGAACTGTGCCTGCGTCTGCTGGCCAAGCGCAAGCTGTCCGGCGGCGCCATTCCTTTGGTCATCGGCAACGCGGTGGTCCTGGAGCGCGTGGCGCAAGCGCTGGGCTGTCCTTTCACAGCGCCCCGCCTGGCCACGGCGCCGGGAAGTATTGATCGGCCCGCTCTGTACGATCCGCCGGGCGTGCTGGACGGGCACGCGGTTATGGCCGGAAGGAACCAGCCTTCTTGCGGCCTGGCCGCCGCGGTTTACATTGCCGCAGCCGTGCGCGGTTGTCTGGCCGGGCGCTTCGCCGCCCTGGTGACCGCGCCCGTCAGCAAGAAGGCGCTCCACATGGCCGGGGTGCATTTTCCCGGCCACACCGAGATGCTTGCGGCGCTCACCGGCGCCAAGAGTTACGCCATGCTCATGTACAGCCGCGAGATTGCCTGCGCCTTCGTCACCTCCCATTGCGGGTTGCGCAGCGTCCCCGCAAGTCTCACGGCCAAGCGTGTGATTGAGGTTGCGGCGCTGGCCTGGCAGAACGTCAAGACACTGCGCGGCAGCCCCCCGCGCCTCTGCTTGCTGGGACTGAATCCCCACGCGGGAGAGGAAGGGCTGTTCGGCAGTGAGGAGCGGCGCATTCTGCTGCCCGCAAAGAAGGCGCTGGCCAAGCGCGGTATCCTGCTGGAAGGCCCTCTGCCTCCCGACACCGCGTTCACGCCTCAGGCCCGGAAGCGGTTCGACTGTTACATCGCCATGTACCACGATCAAGGCTGCATTCCGTTCAAGATGCTGGCCTTTGACAGCGGCGTGAACATCACTCTGGGCCTGCCGCTCATCCGCACCTCGCCGGACCACGGCACTGCCTTCGATATCGCCTGGCAGGGCAAGGTCAGGCCGGAGAGCTTCTTTGCGGCCTACGAGATGGCGGTGCGGCTCTGTCACGCCTAACCAATACTTATGTAAGTGACATATAGCTATGATGTTATGAGATACGAACCAGTACGGAAGGCAGTCATTTTTTGAAACGTTTTGTCGCATGATTGATCCGTTTCTGCACAGAGTTTGCAAGCCCTTTGCGTAGGGTCCGAAGAGCTTTGCCAATGAAGTGGCGTCAACTGCCGCATCACTGGAACGCACGGCCTGAAGGGCTTCGGCGTGGGCCTTAGTACAGCGCCGCACAAATGATTGACCCACCGAGCCGCGCGCGTAAGCAAGCGGTCCGCTCCCTAACGGTCGCGGCTCGGATGGGTCAGAGACTTCTGCGGCGCTGTACTTAGCCAAGAGTTGCCTGACGATTTGAACACTGGACTTCATGCAACTCCTTAATTCTTGGGCAAAATGACGCGCGCATATCTCGTTTATAGCGCGCCATTTGTGCGTCATTTGCGCCTCATTCCTGCGCCATTTGCGCGCTGTACATGCGCCCTTGCCGCGCTGTGGGCGCGTTGATTTTGGAAGCTCGGGACAGGCCTTTTTAGCCACAAAGGACACAGCGCGCGCGATTTCGCGGACGATAATCCTGCCTTCCAGTTCCGTGCACATGTTATCTCCTTTACAGTTGTGCCGCGGCGGACAAGGCCGCCACAATGGTCTCCTATATCTACATACGTATTTCGCGTGCAAAGTATGGTTTGAGAGGCGAGAGGCCTTTTACCCTGCGGATTCAGAGGCTCAACGGCGGGGACGGAGCGAAGGGGGGGGTTAACCGACACAGGGACGGTTAACCCCCCTGGTTCGGGGTTCGGGGCAATCGGGGGAAGATGCGTCACGGCCCCTTGGGTTGGAGCGGCTTGCCGTCGGGGCCGAGTTCGCAGAGCCAGAGGTCCTTGAAGGCAATCTCGCCGCTGCCATTAAGGCCCAGATCGCCCTTCTCCAAGACGTCCACTTGCGCGGCAATCGTCTTGCCGCCCGCCGTGACCGCTATGTTCAGCCCGGCCACGCGCATGAGGAACGGCTGCCATGTCTGGGGGGTTAGTGTCTTGGCCCCCGCACGCGCCAGGGTCCCACCTTCACGAGACCGGATGTGAATATCTCCATCCGCGTACAGGTTGACGCGTAAATTCGCCGAGGGCCGATGCTGTATACGCAGATAGACCCCACCGCACAAGGGGCCAGGGCTTTCGCGGATAAGCTTCACCTCGCCGCGCAACTCGAAGTCCGCCGGCGCCTCGCGCCTAAGAAACGCGCTGTCCGCTATTATCAGAGAACCGCCTTCCACCCGCGCCGTGCCATTCTTGTCCCATCCCCACCCCGTCAGGTCCCGCCCGTTGAAGATGCAGGTCCAGCCGTCCTTGTCCTTCTGGCCGACTTCCAACTGCGCGGGCGCAAGCTCGCGGTACTCGATGGTCCGAACACGCAGAATGCCATTTACTACCAAGAGCCGGAGCTCGCCATGCCGCAGTGCCCCTCCCCCGCTGACTTTGCAGGGTTGGCCGTTCAGCAAGACAGTGACATCCGCGCCGCGGCAAACAGCGATCAACTCCTGGGGCTTGGCCTCCATCTCCTTCACCTGGTGTTGGACGAATGCGACTGCCCATCCGGCATCGGGTCCTCGCGGATGGAAGTCCATGTACATCACGCCCCGTACCTCAAACCGAACGCGGATTTCAGCGTCGCCAAACGCCATCTTCGTACGGAGAAAGCTTCCCTTGGCGTTCGGAGCGTTAACCAGCGCGCCATTCTCCACGCGCCACGCGCTCTTGTATTGACTGTTTGCAAGGCAGTCCGTGGTCTTCCCGTCGAAGACCGCCTTCCACGGGCGCTCAGCGCCGGCGTCCGGCGCGGCCTGCGGTTGTACCGCCGGCGAATCGCCGGCCTTCGGGGTTTCGGCTTTATTGGCCGGCGGGACGCCGGCGGGAGGCGCTGGTTCAGCGTTCAACTTCGCTGCGGCGTCGGGCGTGGACGGGATGGATGGCATGGACTGAGTGGATCCAGTGGAAACTGCCCGGTTGCCGGATTTTTTCCCGCCGCCACCCAGCAGCAGCGCCAGCACCAGGATCAACGCACCCAGACCCAGTGCGCCGATCACGATGTGCTGCATTTTGCCAGATTGCAGTTTCCGCGCTCGTTGCGCCCGTCTCGGCGCTCTTCCCCCAAGGGAGAGGGGCACGCGCCGCGGTACGCGCGCCACGGCCACGCTGGACTTGCCCATTTCAATCGCCTGGGATGACGGCATCTTGCCGTCAATCACCAGTTCCAGGTCGTCCAGGAGTTCCTTGCAGTCGCGATAGCGGTCCGCGGGCGCCTTGGCCATCATCTTCTGGATGACGTGCACCACGCCGTCTGGGATTTCATCGCGGATGTCCTGCGGGTTCGGCAACTGCTCGTTGACGTGCTTCATCATTATGACCATCGGAGTGGACGCATGGAATGGCGTTTCGCCAGTGACGAGATGATAGAACGTCGCGCCCAGCGAGTAGATGTCCGTGCGGCCGTCAACGTTCCTGTCCCCCTTGGCCTGCTCGGGGCTGATGTAGTGCGGCGTGCCCAAGGCCAAGCCTGTCTGCGTATAGAACGACGAGGCTGACCCCAGGGTCTTCGACAGGCCAAGATCGAGGATCTTGGCAACAAAGCCTTCGGCGAATGGGTCTTCCGAGCCGCGCGCGTCAGCAAGCGGTCCAACCGCTCCCTCACGGTCGCGGCTCGGACCCAGCGGTTTGCAAATGAAGATATTCGCCGGCTTGATATCGCGATGGATGATGCCGTGTTCGTGGGCGTGCTTGAGGCCCCGCGCGACCTGCAGCACCACGTTCGCCGCCAGGTCCCACTGGATGAAGTGCTCGCGCTTGAGGATGCTGTCCAGCGGCTCGCCTTCGCAATACTCCATCGCGTAGTAGTGCAGGCCGCGCTCCTCGTCCACCGTGTACGCGGCCACGATGTTGACGTGGTTCAGTTTGCCCGTGGCCTGCGCCTCGCGGCGGAAGCGCGTGAGGAACTCCTGGTTGTCGGAATGCCTCTTCGGCAGGACTTTAACCGCGACTTTGCGCCCGACGTTGAGGTCTTCGGCCAGGTACACCGCGCCCATGCCGCCTTCGCCCAATTTTTTGACGAGCTTGTATTGGCCCAGCCGCATTATGCCGCCGGCCTGCTGGGCCAAGACCTTCTGCACGACGGTCTCGCGATGCTTGGCAGTGATGATGCCTTGTTCGATCAACACGTCGGCCAGCGAGACGGTGACGCCGTTCTTCGCGCTCTCCGCCTGCGCCAGCTTGGCGGCCTCCACGTCGTCGAAGCGCGCCATGCCCAACTGCTGCGCGGCGCGGGCGAAGGCTTCGTCAGAGACGTTCTCGGCCATACGCTCTCCTCACCGCATACCGATGTCTGCTGTAGCGCAATCCTCCGGATTGCGACGCAAGCCGGAGGCCTGTGCCACGCCCGGAGCCCTGGGTGACGTGGGTAAGATTACATGAGGCAGGAGGTGGGTGCAAACATAGGCCCCGGAATCGCTCGGGTGCATGTCAGTAAATGCGTGGCCCAGAGCGTACCGCGGGCGTCCCGCCCGCCCTCGTCCCTGCGCTCCGCCAGCCTGCCACGAGCGGGCGGGACGCCCGCGGTACATTTGCTGACATGCACCCGAATCGCGCGAAATGCGAGGTTTCCCGCTTGACATTCCCTGAGTGGCGTGGTTTAATGCTAATAACGGCTGCTTGGCGCAAGCGTGGCTCAACCCGCAAGGAGGGCTTCAAGATGTCTAAAGCTTACCCGGTTGATTTCAAGGGTACGGCCTTCGGTGATCCAGCGGCCATGCCGAGGATTAAGAAGGCTGGAGACGGTGGCCTAAGGGCTATTGAGAAGGCCGGAACGGGAGTAGAGGCGGCCACCGGGACGAGCCTGAAGGATCTCACGCACGCGGTCGGCCGCTTGACCGACGTAAACCCTACTGCTGCCGTCTTGCAATCCAAGGCCCCGGCGCAGGCCGAGGGCGCGGGTCAAGTACAGGCTAGAGCCCAGTATGCGCGCGCGGTCGCGACCACAGCGCCCGGTGGCAACGGCAGCGCCAACGCGCCCAAAGCCACCCCGGGAGCGGACTTCAAGCTTGCCTTCCAGGGCGCCGCGAATAAGGGTACCGCCTTCGGCGATCCGGCAAGAATGCCTGAGATGACCGCGAATGCTGCGGGCCTGCAGGGCGCCGTCCAGTCCGGCCAGTTGAATAACGCCCCCAGAAAGGCCAACGCGGCAGAAAAGGGCACCGCCCTCGGCGATCCGGCAAGAGCCGCCGCCGGTGCTCCAAGGCCTGACGCGGTGACTGCCCACAGAAGGGCTCAGCCGGTAGATTTCAAGGGTACGGCCCCCAGCGCTCCAGCACACCATCAAAACACCGCTCGAAAAGCTTGAAGGCCGTAAACTTCAGGCTTCTGCGTTCCAACAGAGTTGAAATGGCAGGTTGAACCACGGGCGTCTCGCCCGTGGTTATGTTTCAGGGGCACTCTGGCGAGGCAGGAGCGGTTTATAGTAATAGCACAACCCCAGGTGATAATATAACAAAGGGGAGTCCAATCCTTCCTTTGCACTCCGCTCAAAGAAGGCGATGGCTTGGTCAATCTCCCGGGCATCGAGAAACATCAAGCCCAGATTGTAATGGGCCAGACGATGCTCCGGCGCAAGCGCAAGCGTTTTCAGCAGCGCCTTCTTGGCCTCCTCCGTTCTGTTCTGCCGCCTGTAGACCAAGCCGAGGCTCAACTGCGCATCCGCGTAACGGTTGTCGAGCGCCAAGGCCCGCCGGAAGGCCCGCTCCGCCTCCTCAAGCCTGCCACTCTCGAGATACAGCAGGCCCAGATTATAATGGGCCACCGGATATCCATCGAACAAGGCAATGGATCTCTCAAACTCCGCGATGGCTTTAGCGCTCCGGTTCGACTGGCGATAGACAATCCCCAGATTGTTCCGAGCCATGTAGTTTCCGGGGTTGAGCTCCGAGAGCGCCAGCAACTTCTTCTCTGCTTCGTCGTACATGCCGCGCTCGCAACAGAGAGAAGCCGAGCAGAGCAGGGCCTCTTCAGACCGTGGATTCAGGCTCAACAAACGCTCCCAATAACGTGCCGCTTCGTCCTGCGCGCCGCGTTGCTGATAGGCCAACGCCAGGTTATGAAGCGCCACCTCAAGAGCGGGGTCGAATTCCAGGCTCTTGAGCCAGCCGGCCAGGGCGAGGTCCCATTGGCCCACCCTGGCCCAAGCATTGGCCAGATTGAGGTGCGCCAGCGGAGCGGCGGGATTGCCGGAGACGGCTTGTTCCAGCAATGCGAGAGCTTCGCTTTGCCGGCCCTCTTGAAATAACTGTTCAAGCCGGCTTTCTTCCATGACGTTAACTTCCGCCTCTGTCTACTGCACCAGCTTCAACTTGCAGCAGTTCTTCTCACACGCGGCCACCAGCCACTCCCGGCCCTGATAGTGGACTATGGAATGGGTTTTGATCCCTGACGGCGCGGCGGTGAGGGTCAACAACAGAGTGTTGGACTTGAGCTGTTCGCTCCCAGCCACTGTCTCCGGTGGAAAATCGTCGCTCAACAGGCCGCCCGAGGCGAGGCGCAAGAGCAGCCTGCGGCTGTGTTCGTCGTAGCCGCTCAAGTCGCGCTCCATCGCCCGGGCGATCTTATCGTCCGGCACCCCGCGCGCGCGTTCGCGCTGGATAGTCCGGACGATACGCTCCAGGACACGGCGTGAGAATTGGGCCGTGAGGGTGCTGACGCCTTCTACGCCTGCTGACAGATCCGGGTGTTCTGTGTCCTGCGCGTCCATGAGCCCTCCTTGCAAGGCAAGCGATCGAAATTACACGCTGAGAGTATAGCAGCAAATTCAAACAGAACAAAGTGCGAAGGGTCAAGAGTCCAGCGCGGGGACCGGGGGGCCGGGGGCAGTGGCGCCTCTTTGCAGTAGCACGTCATTCCCCCTTTCCCTCAAGCCGCTGGATGTTTGGGTTGTCCGTCAGCAGCCTCATTTGGTGAATGGCGATCTGGTTCAACTTGCGCAGCCGTTTCGCCTGCGGCGCGTTCTCGCGGATGAACAAGGCGTTCAGGTTCTCCAAGTTGGAAAGGCACACGAGCTGCGACACATCGGCGTAGTCCCGGATATTGCCTTTCCGGCCCGGATTCGCGTCCCGCCATTGCTGGGCCGTCAGGCCGAACAGCGCCATGTTCAACACGTCCGCCTCCGTGGCGTAAATCAGGCTGGTTTGGCCCGCACTCAGTTCCGGCGGCACAAGGTTCTCCTTGATCGCGTCGGTGTGGATGCGGTAGTTTATCCTGGCCAGATTGCGCCGGATATCCCAGCCCAGTTGCTTGAGTTCCTGCTCCTTGAGACGCTGAAATTCCTTGATGAGATAGAGTTTGAACTGGGGCGAAATCCAGGATGCAAACTCGAAGGCGATATCCTTGTGGGCAAAGGTGCCTCCATACCGGCCGGATTTCGAAATCAGCCCGATGGCATGGGTGGATTCGATCCACCGCTGCGGCGACAGCACAAAATGGTTCGCTCCAGCCTCATTTCTAAACTGGTCGAATTCGACCAGTTTGAAGTCTGCGTTATTCAATTGCTCCCAGAGCCCCAGAAACTCGATGGTGCTCCGGCTGCGCATCCAATTCTTGACAATGTCCGCGGGCGCGTCGCTGTTCCTGTATTTTGCAATATCGGTCAGCGAGATGTAATCCTGTCGCTCTCTGGAAATTATCGTGATTTCCTTGCCTTGAACTTCAATTCTCTCCGCCATGATTGTCTCCTTTCCGCGGCTCGGATTCCCTGAATTCGGGGGAACAGCAATCGGCCATTCCAAACCTATCGAATTCGATAGGTTTGGAAACTGTTGTCCGGCTTTCCCCTCATTCTCCGCTGACCCAGTCCACTTCGAACTCATACCAGCGCCCCTGCTCCATCCCGGCGCCTTTGCCGTCCAGGAACGTGATGAAGAACTGCCGCCCGTCAACGAACAGCTTGCAGTTGCTGCCCTTGGGCACGCTCAGTCCGCTCAAGCCCCACTGCTTCTTTCCTCCGGCAAGGAACTCAATGCGATCCGGGGCAGGCAGGCAGGCGGTCAGGCCGCGGCGTTCGCGCGCATGTCCGACTTCGTCTTCGGTGACGGTTTCGTTGCCGCGTGCGATACGGAAGCGTTCAGCGCCGGGCAACTGCACAATGGAGGCCAGAAACGCCGTCACGTCCGTGAAGCTCTTCTCCGTGCGGAAGCCGTAGCGCTGGTGGAAATTCGGCCCGTCCGTGAAGACGTATTCATTGCGGTAGAGGATGGGCGGGCGCTTCAGGGCAAAGCGCTGGAAGCCGCGCAACTGGCCCTCGAAGCTGAGCCGCAGGCCGGCCTTGGTTTCCTTGATGCGCATGTTGCACTCGACATCGTCGCCGGCGGCGATGCGGTCGCCATCGTGCGGCTTCAGGTACTCCTGGTCGCCGTAGAGATCGTGGTCCTTGGCGACGAGTAGCGCAGGCGTCCCGCCTGCATCCGGCGGGCGAGACGCCCGCGGTACGCTCAGCTCGCGGACTACGCCGCCCTGGCGGCGCAGCACCACTGTATAGTGTGGGTTGCTGACGATGATATCGGGGCCGACACAGCGGAAGGACACGCCCGCGAGCGTAATCGGGCGCCAGGTTTCCGGCGCGGGAGGCGCGCTGCCAGCGGGAGTTTCGGTGGGCCGCAGCCCCTCCGGTCCATTCAGATGCAGTCCAGTGAAGAACTGGAAGTGATCCACAAGCTGCAGATAGTTGGCCACAGGAGCGCCATAGTCGAACAGGGTCCAGCCGCCTTTATCGTACTTGACGCCCAGGCGCGGATGAGCGGGCCAAAGGGGATTCAGCAGGTTTTCCCAGAGGACTCCGGTGCCCTGCTTCTGCCAGTAAATGCCGCCAGACCAGCCTGTCCTTACCGACACGTGCCACGCCTTGGGCGGGGGATTGAACTCATCCCGCAGGCGGCCTGAGATCGTGTCGGCAAACCATTCCTGGGCGCCGGGAAAAGCCACGACGCCGGCGACTGGCGCTCGTGTCAGCGGCGGAAGGGCGGCCGGAGGCTCGGCCGGCGGCTCGACGGGGACAGCTTGCGGGAACGCAATCGTGTACTGCAACGGCTTCAGCGCCAGTTCGCACTCTTTGCCCGGCCAGGCGAGCTTGGCTTTCACTTCATCGCGGTTGAAATTGATGGCCACGACGGCCTGCTCGTCTCCCAATTTCCGCAGGCAGGTGAAGACGCCCGGCGCGTCGCACTGCACCGTCCGGTAGAAGGCTTCGCCGCGCGCGAGCGCGGGATGCTTCTTGCGGGTGGCATTGATATCCTTGAGCGCGAAGCTGTGGCCGGTCTCCATGCCGTGGTAAATGAGCGGGATGCCGTCGCTCCAGGCGCTCAGCGCATACATGGCCCGCATCCCGTCCACGCCGTACCACAGTTCTGCGCGCAAGCTGTCGTGGCTTTCGACGTGGCGCAGGCGCACGGTCCCGCGCGGCTCGGCGTACTTCTGCTCTTCGAGGTACTCCTGCAAGTGCGCGACGAAATCCGCGGCGGGTTCCTTGCGCCACTGCTGGCAGACGTTGTAGCAGAAACCGAAGTCGTATTCGGCGTCGGCCACTTCCAGCAGGCGGGCATTTTCCGCTTCGGCCAGGATCGCGCCGTCGCGCGGCGAGACTTCCTTGACCGCCTGGCGAATGCCGCGCAGCATCCCCAGCCCGCCCCAGAGCAGCGCGTGGCTGGCGCGCGCGTAGGGAATGTCGGGGTTCCAGTTCGGCTCTTTGCTGCCGCCGCAAGCGTCCACGCGATAGCCGTCCACGCCGTACTCTTTGGCATAATGCGCGGCCACGCCGGCGATGTATTTCTGCCATTCGGGCCAGGCAAAATCGTTGAGCCAGTAATTCAAATGCGAGCCGTCCTCGCGATGCAACATGAACTCCGGGTGCGCCTGGTTGTGCACCGCTTGCGGGCTGCCGCCGTGAGGCACCAGGTCCTGCCAGACGTGGAGACCCAGCTCGTGCGCAGTCTTGACCAGCGCTTTGTAGTCCTCCGCCGTGCCCAGGCCGTCCATGAATTTGTAGTAGTCGAAAGGCCAATACGGGCTCTTCTGCTCGATGGGCATGATCCAGATGGCCGTGGCGCCCAGCTTCGAGATAGTGGGCAGCAGGTACTCTGTCGCGTTCTTGAAGCCGCCCAGGTCCTTGAAGTTGCTGCCGATGGTGCCGCCGGGATGGAAGCAGTAAAGGACCGCTTCTTCAACCCACTGCGGGCGGTCCGCCGGCACCTTCAGGCCGGCGCTGTCCATCCACTGCCAGAGCGCGGGCAGCGCTTCCCAATAACCGGCTTCGACAATCTGCATGCTGACGAAGCCGACCTCTTGCGGCTGGTTGGGCCGCAGGAAGCCTTCCGCTTGCAGGCCTTGCGCCATGTCGAACTGGCCCTCGCCCTCCTGAACGTGGGTCCACGCCGGGTCGGTGGCGAAGCTGAGCCACAGCACCGAGCGCGACGGGGAAAGCTGTGCCACGACCGGCGCGATGGAACCTCCGCGGCCGTGTTTCTGGCCCGGCTGCATTTTCGCAAAAGGATGGCCGGCGGGCGGCCACTGCTGCGGAAAGCGGTAGAAACCGTCCTTTGGGGCGGCCAGCCCGTAGGTGTAAAAAGTGAAACCGCGCAGCTTCACTGCCTCAGCGCCGCGATTGGCCAGTGTTACCGAGCGATCCACACGCGCCACGCCGGTGTGGAGCTTGTACCGCTCAATGAGTTCATAGTCGCCGGCGCGCACTGTCAGTTCGAGCGTTCCCGGAGCCGGCTGAGCGCGTGCCGTGACGCGCCGCGGGCCGAGATTCTCCAGATACTTTACCTCGCCCTGCGGGCCGGCGCCGAACGAAACCGGCGAGCGGCCCTTCGCATCCACGGCGATGGCTTCGCCTTTGTAGCTGATGCGCAAGAGCGCGCCCGTGGCGTCGTCGAAGACGAGCTCCAGGCCGCCGTTAGAGAAAGAGAACTCGCCTGCCCCCACACTGGCTGCACTCACGAACACGAAAGCGGCAAGGCATGTCTTCATGGATAAGTTCTCCTGTGAATGAACCCCAGCGGGGACAGGCACACTGGATCAACGGCGGCGAGCATACGGCGCTCCTCAGTTTCCGCAAGCTGTGCCGCTGTAGCGCAGGCTTCCAGCCTGCCGTATCGCCGACTTCCAGTCGGCAGGGCGTCGCGAGTTCGGGGCGGTGCGAGATGCAAGAGAAGGTCAGCGGGCTGGAAGCCCGCGATACAGCAGACTGGAAGTCTGCGCTACAATTTCCGCTTATCTTCAGTCCGATATTTGCCGATTCTTAATTCAGGTATCATGCTTTAGGCATAGGGGGCGCATGAGGAGGCAAAGCCCAATGCCTGATGCTTAATGCCTGTTGTTCATGGCATGGTCGTTGCGTAAAGGGACCCAAGAGTCGCAGATTGCACGAGTGAGCACGTTGTGTGGGCGAGCTTATGCAAGTGCAGGTCATCGCAGGAGCAAAGCAATGTTTGATTCATTCTCGATGTGGACACAACAAATACATCTCTTGGCTTGGCTGACCGCAGAGAACGGACAACCGCTCTGGGAAATGCACGATGAGGCCCCGCCGGAGGGCAGGACTGAAAGCCGCCGGAGTTCCGTGCGGGCCTCCGCGCGGCGGCGGAAATCCATCATTTTCAGAAAGACGTCGTCTCGTTCATAGATTCTTGACGAAGTTTCGGGATTCCAGGAGTAGTAGATATTGGCCACATCTCCGGGCGGTTCGGAGAGGGGGAGCCGCACGGACATGCTGTAAGGAGGCCTTATGAGGCTGATTGTCAGATGGGCTGTTGCAGCAATCGCGTTGACCTTCCTGGCGTGTAGTTTCACGCAAGGCGTCTGGGGCCAGGAAAACAATGCCCTGGCGCCGGTGCCGAAGCTGGAGAACGATTGCTATGACTGGTGGGCGCGGCACAAGGAAGTCCTCAAAGTCAAAGACAGCATAAATCCTGAAATCGTGCTGATCGGCGATTCCATTACCCATTTCTGGGG
>Ga0187861_10004165_pt1 | contig 12282 bp, 14 predicted proteins | sample June2016WEW_10_1_3_FD_132986 | JGI IMG/M metagenome (GOLD analysis project Ga0187861, IMG submission 132986) | Peatland microbial communities from SPRUCE experiment site at the Marcell Experimental Forest, Minnesota, USA - June2016WEW_10_100 | ecosystem: Environmental > Terrestrial > Soil >...
TTCGACTCAAGACGGTTCGCCAGAAAGCATGTTGCTTGACGCTGCGAACCACAGCCGCGCCGCCGCGGGATTGCCGCCGCTGCAGTGGGATGCGGCGCTGGCCGCGGCCGCGCGCCAGCATGCACAGCGCATGGCACAGCACAACACGATCTCTCACCAGTTTCCCGGCGAGTTGCCGCTACAGCAGCGAGCGATGCAAACAGGCGCGCGCTTCAGCCTGATCGCGGAGAATGTCGCCGAGGGACCGACGGTCCTCGGGCTGCACTCGCAGTGGATGAATTCGCCGCCACACCGCGCCAATCTTCTCGACCGCGAACTGAATGCGGTGGGCATCGCAGTAGTGCAAAGCGGTGGACAGTTATTTGCAGCAGAGGATTTCTCGGCAGCAGTAGCGCTTCTGGGACTGGATGCGCAGGAACTCCAGGTCAGCTCGCAGCTAGCCGCGCGCGGTGTGCGGCTGCTGAACGCCACCGATGATGCGCGCAAGACCTGCGAGATGGATCGCGGCGGGGCGGGACCACGGCCGGTGAGCGTCGTGCGTTACGAAACTTCCGACCTCAGCCACTTGCCCGCCGACGTTGACCAGCGCGTGCAAGGCGGGAAATACCGCGGCGCGGCTGTGGGCGCTTGCGATGCGGGAGGAGCGGCAGGGTTCACGCGTTATCGCATTGCGATCCTTTTATATTGATCTGGCTGAACTGATCTTTATCTTCTGCATTGATGCTGTGTTGACGCGGGCTGCCGAGTATTGCGCGGCCTAATAGCAGGAATAAGCGAATTGTGGCTTGCGTTTCCAGAAGAAATGGTTAAACTGACGAGCATGAATCGGAAGGCCTACTCGTATTATTGGCGATTTACGTACCGGAGCATCCGGGAGGAGTGGGCCATCGTCTAGATACTGCGAAAACGTGAAGTCGCGGCCCACTCGCAAAGAGTGGGCTTTTTTGTTTTACGGCGGAGAATTCGGGCTGGTTGCGGCCAGCCAAAGGAAAAAGGGAAACGAAAATGATTATTTCGATGAAGTTGCACTCGACGCGGGAAGAAATTGACGAAGTCTGCGCGATTGTGAAGCACTTCGGGTACAAGGTGCACTCGATCGAAGGCGAGGAGCGAGTGGTGATCGGCGTGGTGGGCCTGGGCGACGTGACCCCGTGCATGGAATCGGTGGAGGCGCTGCCGCAGGTGGATAGCGTCATGCGCATCACGGCGCCGTACAAGTTTGTCAGCAAGGAGTTCCGCCGCGGGAAGACGCGCGTCCGCGTGAACGGAACGGAAATCGGCGGCGATGAGTTCATCGTGATCGCGGGGCCGTGTTCGGTGGAGTCCGAGGAACAGATCATGCGGACGGCGGAAGCGGTGGCAAAGGCCGGGGCCAAGCTGCTGCGCGGGGGCGCGTTCAAACCGCGCACGTCGCCGTACGATTTCCAGGGGATGGAAGAGGAAGGATTGCGGCTGCTGCAAAAGGCGAAGAAGGCGACGGGGCTGGCGATTGTCACCGAAGTGATGGGGGATCGCGACGTCGAAATGGTGGCGAAGTACGCGGACGTAATGCAGGTGGGCGCGCGGAACATGCAGAACTTCATGCTGCTTAAGGCCCTGGGGAAGTGCGGGCGGCCGGTGCTGCTGAAGCGCGGGTTGAGCAGCACGATCAAGGAATTGCTGATGAGCGCGGAGTACATTGTGGCGCATGGGAATCCCGACGTGATTTTGTGCGAGCGCGGCATCCGCACGTTCGAGACGGCGACGCGGAATACCTGCGACATTTCCGCGATCCCGGTGCTGAATGAATTGACGCACTTGCCGGTGATTCTCGATCCCAGCCACGCGACGGGGAAGCGCAGCCTGGTGCCGGCGGTGGCGCGGGCGGCCGTGGCGATTGGTGCGGATGGATTGATCGTGGAAACCCATCCCGCACCGGAAAAGGCCATGAGCGACGGGGCGCAATCGCTGGACTTCAACCAGTTCGCGCGGATGATGGCGGAACTCAAGCCGTACATCGCGCTGTGGGACGAAGCAAGGAAGAGAGAAGCGCTGGCCGCGGCGGGGTGAGGAAGACAGTTTTAAGTTTTAAGTTGTCAGTTTTAAGTTTCGAGAGAAGAGAAAGCGGGAGTAGGGATTAGGGCACCCGGAGGCGCCTCAGCACGTCTGGCCTGCGCCACCCGCTCGACGGCTATCGTACGGGCCGCCGGTCCGGCGCGTCACTTGCTCATCTCATTCCCTGCACGTAGCGGCAGCGAAGTTCGATCACTACAGTGAGTGCAGCTAAACCAACCATGAACAGAATCCCACCCACCGTAACCGGTATGAAACTCAGCAACCGGGGAAAAGCTGAAATGCAAAAAAGAGAAACTGCGAAAACAATCCAGAATATTGAGAGTCCCCGCCGGACACGCAGCATCATCGATTTGTCTCTCTCCTAATCTGGTCTCGATAAACCACAAAGTAGTATGCGGAACAACCAAGCGACGCACCCAAGAGCATGACCCAGTACCAGAACTTCTTGGTCTTGGCCGGCGAGTTGTCGTGGCGCCTCCAGAAAACCCGCATGCCGTCCACCAGCAGAAAGCTACCCAACGTCCCCAGTGCTCCTATTAGCCCGAGAAGGTAGCGAATCGGTGCGAGGGTGAGGGGCGTTGGTCTTCCAAGAAGAGTCTCGTAATACCAAAACAACAAAAGTCCGAGTGCTCCTAGAAGCCCAATGCTCGACCACACCGACAAAAAAAACCACTGACTTGCACGGCGTGACAGAAGCCACTGGTCTTTGACTAACAACTCGGTCCACATGCATTCACCTTCTCATTCCACGGCGGGCGGGCGGGTGGCCCAGTCGCTGAAGCTCGGTTCGCGTTTTCCTTGCGTCTGGCATCGTCAGCTAAAGGATACCACCTTTATAGTTGAGTGAAGCGTTATGTAGCAGTAGGGGAGGCTACATCGTGATGGGATCTTTGGCGTGGCGGGTGACGTACCAGCACGGGCGGTTTCCGGCGTGGGAGAAGAGAGAGCGGGCGCAGGGGAGGTCCTCTTCGGGCTTCTGCGCGTCAATCTGGTATTCGACTTTGTTGTTTTTCAGTGGAATGGCGAGAAGACGGATGCGGTGGACGCTGCTGGTGGTGGTGCCGACAGCGGGGTAGTGGAGGCGGAGTTGAAACCAAAGAAAGTCGCCGAGATAGACGAGCAAGAACAGGGCGAGCGCCGCGAAGAATATGCGGCGAGGGATGTGGCTGAAGGACGATGAGGAGTCGGCGAAAGTGCTTGGTGAAGTGGTCATGGGTTGCGAGTTTCAAAGACAGAATGTTGCCGGTAGGCCCAGCAAGTATTGTGTGCCGAAAATAATGTGAAGCTCTCCAGATTCTTCAGGGACTAAAGCCCAATTCATTTTGCAGGCCGTATGTCAGGGCTGAAGCCCTGACCCCCTAAAGAAAAGTGCAACGAACTTGCAGTACACATCACTATACCAGCACGGCGATGGTCATGCCTTCATTGCTGTGATTGAGGTCGCGGTCGTTGCGCAAATCGGGACAATGTTCGATGGCGTAGCGCGCGTCGTCCTCAAAGACGCTCCACTTTTCACCGAAGATGACGCGGGTGACCAAGCCTTCTTTCTTGCGGCGCAGCAATGAGGTGCGAAGAGCGCCGCGCAGCGCACCTCCCTTCCCCGTGGAGCCGTAGCCGTGAATGATCTTCACCGCGGCGACGCCACTCTGTTTGGCTTTCTTCAGTTCGGCGAGGAGAATCTGGCGAGCTTCTTCGACCGTGGGCATTCCGGCTTCGATGTTGAGGATTTTCACGCCCGCCATGGGGAACTCCAATTGCCGCCCGAAGTGTGATTGTGCCTGAGAGTGAACGGGCAACTCAACCGACCTTGAAATCCAAAGTCGAGGAGGGATTCATCGCACAAAAAACGTGCGATGGAAAACCGCATCTCCACTCCGGGACGGCAAAAAGGCACCGTCCCTTCGGTCGGAATGACAGATTTTGGAAGGTGGATGATATTGAGAGATTCAACTTCGTTTCATGCGCCGCAAGATCACTTCCAGCGTTAAAGATCTGAAATTCTCTGATATGGGCTTCCGCCGATGAGGCAAGGATGTTCAGGCGGACACGAGAAGCGGTTACTGGCGGGAAATGGTCGATGCGCTTGTGACCGATCGCGCTGCCTTCCACGAGGGATTTCCAGCCTTGGCCAGTCCACGCCTCGATGCGGAAGCGCTCCACGTGCTGCCCGTCGTTCAGCCATTCCATGACGAGCGAATGGTCAAAAGTTACCGGCTTCTCAAAATTGGCCTCGAGAAGAGCATGGTGCGAGCCAACTGGCGCCGACCAGAACGTGTTGGGATCGCCATCGAATGCCGAGTCGGCTGGCTGGTGAAGGGGAGTGCGTTCCTTCGCCATTAGATTTTCCCCGTAGCGTTTCCGAATAACTGCACCGAATTCTTCCAGGCGTTTTACATCGGCTTCGGGCAGCAGGCCACGACGGTCGGGAGCGAGACCGAGCATCAATTGGCCACCTCGGCCGATCGTCTCTTCATAGGTGGTAACGAGTTCGGCGACGGACTTAATTGAAGCTTCATCGTTGGGATGCCAGAACCAGTGTTGCTTGTGCAGGGGCGTATCCGCTTCCACAGGCCGCTAGCGAAGATATCCGTGGCGATCGAGGACGTTCCAGTTTTCATAAGGAATGGTTCCGTCCTCGTTGCCTGCCCAGCGGATATCGGCATACTCAAGAAGCGCCGCGTCCGCAAATACCAGCGTATTGGGCTGATAGACGCGGAGATTTTCGATGATGCGCGGGAAATTGTACACATGGCCGGCACTACCTGCTCCATCCAGCCAAAATTCCACAAGGTTGCCGTAGCCTGAGGCCAGCTCCTGCATTTCCGCAACGTAGTAATCGTCGTATTCCGCGGAGTTTTTGTACTTCGGTTCATGGCGGTCCCAGGGAGAAAGATAAACGCCGAAGGCCAGGCCAAATTTACGCGCCGCGTCGGAGACTCGTCGCACCACGTCGCCGTGCCCATTCTCCCAGGGGCTGCTTTTCACGCTGTAGCCGGTTTGGCCGGTGGGCCATAAACAGAAACCGTCGTGGTGCTTGGCCACCAGAACAACGTACTTTGCGCCAGCCGCTTTGATCGCGCGCATCCACTGTTCCGGATCAAACTGCGTGGGAGCGAAAACCTCGGGGCTGGCCGTGCCGTCACCCCACTCGCGATCCAAGTACGTGTTTGGACCGAAATGAATGATGACTCCGAATTCGAGGTCTTGCCATGCTGTCTGTTGTGGCGAGGGCTTGAGGTCGGCGAAGTTCTGGGCGTGACAGGCTTGGGCTGCTGTGAGGCAAAACGCTGAGAAGACTAGTGCGACTATTGGGGCGAATCGTGCTGGGCGAAACATAGCGATTCAGAACCTCGTTCCCCGAATGCTATCGGCGTTTGTTTGATTAGTATCCTACATCGTGATTGGCGTCAGAGGGCGATAACTGCGCGACGCCAACCTCATTCTTGAGAAGCGGGCTAACGCACGAACTGGTGCCGTTCCAACTTGTTGCTACGAATGTCGGCCAGCCAAGAAGCGAGGCGTTGTTTGAGATAGCGCCCTCCTCGTCCCGTTTTCAGGTAACGCTCTCGCCGGCGGGCGTCTTCAATGCTCAAACATCCCTCACAGTAGATCGGACGCAAGGGCCGGCGATGAACGGTGGAACGCACTGCACCCGAGCTGTGTTTCTGCAACCGCGCTCGCAAGTCGCCTGAGCTTGCGATGCAGAATCCTCCATCCTGCCCGCTCAACAAAACGTAGGAGTAGTTCATCGAACATCCCAGCCATTTGGTCAAAATAGTTGGAACGGCACTGGTTCGCCAGGCGACCCTTCCGAGAGAATTTCCCGCGTGAAGCCGAGGCGGAAGAAAGAAACGGCGACCCACGGGAGAGCCGTGGGAGTAGTATGGGCTGTGGCTCGGGGCGAACAGGACTTGTGTAAAGCAAGCTGGGTCGGCCGGGCCGCAGGAGGGCGTGATGAGAATCCTGATCGCGGTCGATGGCTCTGCCTCATCGGATGCGGTGATCCAGGAAGTGGCGGCGCGACCGTGGCCCAAGGGAACGGAGATGTGCCTGGTAACGGCGGTGGACCCGTACTTTTTCACGCGGGCCCCGTTGCTGCTGGAAGAGGTGAAGCAGCGAACAAGCGAGGGCCTGGAACAGAGCGCGCAGCCCTTGCGAGATGCGGGTTGGACGGTAACTACAATGGCGCTGGTCGGAAATCCGCGGCACGGCCTTCCGAAAACTGCGAGCGAGTGGAAAGCCGACTTGATCTTGCTGGGTTCGCACGGGCGGGGGGCATTCAGCCGGCTGCTGCTGGGGAGCACGGCGCAGGCGGTGATGCGCCACGCGACCTGTTCGGTGGAGATCGTAAGAGCGAGGGAGAAGAGCCACGCGGAACGCGCGGGGATGCGCGTGCTGATTCCGACCGATGGATCGGAGTACGCGCAGATGGCGTTGCATGCGGTGGCTGAGCGGCCGTGGCCGGGAGGCTCCGAGTTCCTGATCATCGCTTGCCCGGAATACCCGGTGATCGTCGGCGAGTATCCGTACTATGCGCCGGAACAGTTGACGGAGCTGGCCAAAGGCAGCGAGATGCACGCGGCGGAATCCGCCACGGGCGGCGCTGACCTGCTGGGCAAGGCGGGACTGCGAGTCTCGCGACAAGTGACTGAAGCGAAAGACACGCCTTCGCGCGCTATCCTCGCGGCGGCCGATTCGTGGGAGGCCGACCTGATCGTGATGGGCTCACACGGGCGGCGTGGATTTGACCGCATCGTACTGGGCAGCGTTAGCGAATCGGTGGCCATGCACGCGCGCTGCTCGGTGGAGGTGGTCCGGAAGGCGTGATACGCGTGAGCATGGAAACACAAGATGCGTACGGAATTGGTACGGGCCAAAGGAGAATTGGCCCCGGAAGCGCGAGCAGGCGCTGAGATTTCCAGGAACTTCACGAACGGAAGAGACTAGTGCCGTTCCAATTATTTGGGCCAAATGACGGTCCAAGCATCTGACGCGAACACGGAGAAAGCACTCTCGAAGGGATATGCTGGAACAATTTGGAACGGCACTAGACGGCGGCTTCGTTGTGACGGGCAGCGGCCACCATGGGCTGCGGCAAGGCGCAATCCACGATCTGATTGATCGCGTAGATGGATTCCCTTTCGCAGGAACGGCAGCGCAGAACGAAGACCCGAGAGACGAGCAGGAACTGCGAATCATTGTCCTCGTGCGTTCCCAAGCAAGCGCTGTCCTTCTTGCTTACGATACTGGGAATGCGCACGGGCTTCCCGCAGTGTCGACACAACACACCGCGAAAATGTTGACTAACTGGTTCGGCGGACATCAGGACAACTCCTTGGACAGATTTCAGCGGGGGCTTCGGAAGCAGAAGGATACTGAATCACCGATGAATTTGTCTACACCAAGATAAGGTTTCCACAGGGCGAAAGAATGTGACTGGGGTCACAGGGGAAAATAATTCTAAGTGGTTTAAAACAATGTGCTTGCAGGTCGTGCGGAGACTCTGAGTGGGGCTTGGGGCCGCGTTTTCGCAGTGGAAAAACCCCGCCCTTTTTTTCTGCCCGCCAACCTAAACCTCCGGCCTGGGCGACGGGAGCAGGTGCTGGTGGTAGCGAGGACCGGGGGGCGTGGCCGCCTGGAAGGTGGAGAAGACAGCGGAATTGCCTCGAAGGGAGACGGAAACATCTGCGCTGTAGCCAAGCAAAATTGAGGAGATTTTGGTGGAGCCGATGGGATTCGAACCCACGACCTCCTCGATGCCATCGAGGCGCGCTCCCAACTGCGCCACGGCCCCACTGGAGGAACTTCCAAAAGTTTACCACAGATTGGTGAGCGCCTGGAGCAGCGGGCCACGCAGAATTGCAGGATTGATTGCCCGCTGGCGCCGCCGGGAGTCTCGCCGAGGCGTTTCCCGCCAAACGAAAGCAGGGAACGTTGGGCGGCAGTTTTGCAGGTTTTTCATCGCGGGGGGCGGCGGGCTTCCAGTAGAATGCTGGCATCATGGCGAAACTCACTTTTCTGGGCGCAGCAGGTTGCGTGACGGGGTCCAAGTATCTTGTGGAAGCGGCCGGCAAGAGACTGCTGGTGGATTGCGGGTTGTTTCAGGGCACGGAGGATTTGAAGGAGCGCAACTGGAATCCACTGCCGGTGGATTTGAACACGATCAGCTACGCGGTTCTGACGCACGCGCATCTGGACCACACCGGATGGCTGCCGGTGCTGGTGCGCGACGGTTTCCGCAAGCCGATCTTTGCCAACCCGGCGACGATCGAGCTGGCGGAACTCCTGCTGAAGGATTCCGGGCACTTGCAGGAAGAAGAAACACAGGACGCCATCAAGCACAGGTGGAGCAAACACCCGCAACCGCGGGCGCTCTACACATCGGACGACGTCGATCCGGTGCTGCGGCTAATGAAGCCGATGCCGCGCAACGGCGGCTTCGACATTTCGCCGGAATTCCACGTGGAGTCGTACGATGCCGGACACATCCTGGGCTCCTCCAGCCTGGAGCTGACGATTACGGAGAACGGCAAGAAGACGGTCATCGTGTTTTCCGGGGATATCGGCCGCTACGATCAGCCCATCCTGAATGACCCCGTCACGCCGGTGACAAAGCAGATTGACCTGCTGCTGTGCGAATCCACGTATGGCGACCGCGAGCACGAATCGGGCGATCCGCTGGAATTGCTCAGCAATGTGGTGAATCGCGTGGTGAAGCGCGGCGGGTCCATCGTGATTCCCGCGTTTGCGATCGGGCGCACGCAAACTTTTATGTATTACCTGCGGCAACTGGAAAATCTGCAGCGCATCCCGAAGGTTCCGGTATATGTGGACAGCCCGATGGCGCTGAGCGCCACGGATTTATACCTGAAGCATAAGGAAGATCACGACCTGCTGTTTGCGCGCGACGAACAGAACGGCGGCGATCCCTTGAGCGTGCACGAATTCCACCTGACGCGCAGTGCGGAAGAGTCCAAGCAGATCAACAATGTGAAGACCCCGTGCATCATCATCTCCGCGAGCGGCATGGTGACCGGAGGGCGCGTGCTGCATCACCTGGCGCAGCGCTTGGGGGACGCGCGGAACGCCGTGATCCTGGGCGGTTTCCAGGCCGAGGGAACGCGGGGACGCGCCTTGCAAGAGGGGGCGAAGACCTTGAGCCTGTTTGGGCAGGTCGTTCCCGTACTGGCAGAGATCGTGGAGATGGGACAATTTTCGGCGCACGCTGGGAAGAGCGAGTTGCTGCGGTGGCTGACGGCGCTGCAGGTGCCGCCGAAGCAGGTGTACCTGACGCACGGGGAGCCTGCGGCGGCACAATCGTTGCAGCAAGCTATTACGGAGAAGTTCCGGTGGAAGGCCTCGGTGGCGCGTTATTTGGATGCGATTGCGGTGGGGTAAAGGGTAACGCGGGAACTTTTTGGACCATTGTCAGGCGAGACTATGGGAATGCATATTCCGCCCTGAGAGATTACTTCAAATTGACAATTAATTTTATTGAGGGCAGGAAACTTTTTTGTGGGTAGCCTCGTCTATATGTGCAAGACCACTCGCGGGGTAGGAAGCTAACCACCACAGGGCAACCGACCGATAGCTTCCTACCCCTTAACTACATCCAGAACAAAGGTGCGAAGGAGAAGGTGTGAACTTCTGCCGGCTGAGTGTCTGCTACGATACAGCCAAAGCGGCCCGTTTGGTAGGGGTGTCTTGCGACATCGGCGGAATTTCGGTCAGGGTCAGCCCAGCCACAAACATGGGCGTGGGGGCGACGCGTCCCCAACGGTTGAGCTCCCAGCGAGCGCGAAGAAAACGCACTTCCGGGCGCAGGGAGAGATCCAAAACCATTTTGGTAGTGCCGCGATAGAACTGTTGCGGGATTTTCAGGTACGGCTTCTTGCCGAAGTCCTGGCCATCCGCGGAGCCCCATAGCGAAACCTCCAAGGACTCCTGCTCAATCTGCTCGGTGACGCTGAGCTCGCAGAGGAAGGTGCGGGTGGAGGTGGCGGAGATATCGAAGGGCTGGCCATCAGCGCTGGATTCCAGCTTGGTTTGCGGCGGAATAATGGAAAGTTCAAGGGGCACGGTGGGGTTCCTTCCTTGAAGGGGAGATTTTAGCACAAGGGAGAAACGGGTAGCGGGGCAGCTTCCGCCGCACGTTACATGCCCAAGTCAAGCCAGCCGCGGAAATCTCAACTACCCAGAACGCCGTTTCTGGGGAGGTTGAACACAAATGAGACGGTCAGGTGTTCACTTGTGGGAGAATGTGTTCTGGACCTCTCGATTTTCTGGCAAACATGTACAGGAAGGCTTTTTCGGCCTGTGGTGCTGCAATTACTGAATAGGCCACACGCGAACTGGTTAGAAAAACTTAGGGGAGAAAATGCGCGCAATATGGACTCGAATAGCCGTGCTCCTAATTGCATCCATCTTCCTCGGCTGTGGCGAACCAGAGAAGGAATCTGACGGCACGAATCCGACACTGTTCGAAGTTCGGCAACAATGCGAGGAGATAGCAGCGTTCTTCCCGGTTTCTCTCGCTCTCGCCCGCCGCTGGGTCCCACAAGCGTTCAACTTGGAAGTTGATGCCCAAGGAGACGCAGGGGGTGCTCTTATTTTCATGAATTGCCCGGATTACTACTCGCTCACAACCCCGAACTCCCCTCCCCTCAAGCTAGGTGAGAACACTGCGCCCGGGTCTGTCGTTCATTTGTGGTTCATGCTCCAGGGTCCTGCTCAGGTCCTCCCGGTTCCAGGTGCGGAAGTAACGGCGCCGACCCAATACGCTTATGCCGTGGCGGACTTGGTCACCAGCCCAACCGCGGCCCGGGTGTACCGACGTGCCGGGAAGAATGCCGTTCCTATCAGCGGTACCACCCTGGTAGACGAAGGAAAAGGACAGACGGGCGAAATTAGATTCACCAATGGAAGTAAGATTACCCTTAACGCATTCACACCGACGCAGTTTCCGACGCCTCTCCGGGTTGGCGGAAATGTTTGGAACTGGTACGTTAACGGTCCCGTGGAAATGGGCGAAAATCTCGGCGGTCACCTCGATCCCGCCGTGGGCAACACCAAGAACGTCAACACAACTCGGGTAATGTTCCTGGCTACCGTACCTGGACCCCCCAACACCACCCACGTGAGTATCAACGCCGAACCAGGCACGGCCTTCGCGGATTACTTCGGGTCCAGCCACGTAGTGGCATCTCGGGCCACGTTTTTCAGGCCGAACAACATCGTGAACAACTCGAGTCGTGGCAAGCTAGCCTGGACAACCTATCCTCCATATACCTTGAATTGTCCCCCCCTTCTTCCGAAATAACCACGATGTAACAGGCGGGAAAACGCCGATCATTCATGAAATGCTCCCATTTATTCCAAAATCGATGGTGTCACCGATTAAAGTAGCCAGCGCCAACCCTGAGGCCATGAAGCCATACTGGCGGCAGAGTCGCAGCCAAAACCATTGTCATTACGCAATGAGACAAAGCCAATGCAAGCAGGTTCGGAGTGCGTTGATACACCGATGCCCAGATGATCCCACCGACGAACGTGGCGACCTCCAGGGCAAGATTTGGAGCATGAAGGCCAGCAAAGATGAGGGCTACAGCAAGAACGCTGGCCGAACCTTTTCCCAAGATTACCTGCACCCTGCGATTTACGATGGCCTGGAGCGCGTACTGCTGCTGAAGCCCCCAAAGAAAAAGCGGTGTCGCACGCCGTAGGAAACGCTGGGAATCGAGAGCCATGTTAATGTTGATGCTGCCGGCAGCCCAACCGATCATGATGAGCATGCAGCAGGCAATCAGCATCGGCAAAAGCAGAAGTCGGAAAGCGCGCAAGAAATTGTCCAAGCGAAAACCTAGTTCTGATGGCCTCTCACTGCGCACCCAATGGGAAATGAATCCACCGATCAATACCAGCGCGACTGGAATTGAATATACTCGGGGATCCTTCATCAGGCGCTGGGGAATGACCCATTCACCGGCGAAGACGCAGGCCAGCACATATCCAATTTCGCACCATGCAACGATCGCCGGCTTATCGTGCCGAACTGCCGTTCCCATAATGAGTCCAGGCCATGTTGATGCAACGATCAACCCCGTAGTTTAGCTCAGTCCGCCAGGTCTAAGCCCACCGCCTTTAAGGCGGTCAGCTTTGAGCTCAAATATAATAGAATGGGGGCATGGTCGAGTATAGGCACAGTGCGCATGCGGTCTTCGACATCAA
>Ga0187861_10004168_pt1 | contig 12276 bp, 4 predicted proteins | sample June2016WEW_10_1_3_FD_132986 | JGI IMG/M metagenome (GOLD analysis project Ga0187861, IMG submission 132986) | Peatland microbial communities from SPRUCE experiment site at the Marcell Experimental Forest, Minnesota, USA - June2016WEW_10_100 | ecosystem: Environmental > Terrestrial > Soil >...
CCTCTCGATGGAGTAGAAGGAGCCGAGTCCAGTGAGGGCTATCCGCTCGTTCTTCAGAAGAGCACCCTTGATGGTTTGTACAAACGCAGAGAAGACCTGTTCCGCCTGTTTCTTGGTGATACCAGCTGATTCCATCAGCTTTGCTACAAACTCACCTTTCGTCATAGTTCCCCCCTTTACAGTATTTAACACCCTGATGGTTGTTATACAATATATTCAGGAGCGCGGCAAGAGAAAAGTGAAAAAAAGCATAAATACCGGTAGAGCGCACGAAGGGCGGACGTTTTTTGTTCTTGCAGTCTGTTTCTTTGCGTGCTATATAGGAATCAACCGGCGGGAAAGAGGGATATCGAAACATGAACGTCATAAGGATACTCATAGACGGTTATTACGGATATCGGAAGCTTGGCGACGAAGCTATTTTGATGTCCATTCTGAGTGATATACGGGGCAAAAAAGGTTGCTGACTCTCAAAGATCAGAACAGATACATATTCATATGAAAATCACTTTAATTAATCCTCCTTTTCTTTTTCCGGTTGAGCATGAAAGAGTGTTGTCGCATTGTTTGGGTTTAAGATACATCTCCTCTTATTTAAAAACAAAGGGTTCACATCAGGTTGTATTTATTGATGCTTTAAATATGGGATTTGAAAACATAAGGAAATATGCGAACGGATACATTGTCGGCTTGGAGATAGAGGATATAGTCAAACAGATTCCGCAGGACGCTGATTTAATCGGCATATCCGTTCCCTTCAGTCAACTGGCGCCCATAGCCCATGATCTAATCGATCTGGCTAAGTCCCGATTTCCTAAGACCCCGATAGTTATGGGAGGGGTATACCCTTCGACTCAGCCGCAGTTGGCGTTGTTGTCCAAAGCGGACTCTATCGTAGTGGGTGAAGGCGAGAGTGCCTTTCTTCAAATGGCAAACGGAAAGAACCCGAAGGATATCAGGGGGGTTTACGTCTGTAAAACTACACGAGAGGAAAAATTTTCTGCCGCAGCTATGATAGAAGATTTAGATAACTTGCCTTTTCCGGATGATTCTCTGCCAATGATGGATCGGTATTTCACCATTTCTCCCCGAAACGACAGGACTCACCGGACAGCGTCCATCATTACTTCGCGGGGGTGCCCCTTTCATTGTGAGTTCTGCTCCATCCATCCTGTCTATGGCCATAAATGGCGGGGAAGATCGGCGGGAAATGTCTTAAGCGAGATGGAATATTTAATTGAAAAACACGGGATCAATTGTTTTGAAATAGAGGATGATAATTTTACGCTCGAAAAAGAAAGGACGATGGAAATCCTTCAGGGGATCGTTCGGTTAAACAAAAAAGGATCTGATCTGACGTGGAGGACCCCAAATGGTGTGAGGATCGACACCATTGATGCCGACATCGCCAGGCTGATAAAAAGGTCGAATTGTAGGGAGATCGTTGTTGCTTTAGAGCATGGGGATAGAGAGATGCTCCACCTCATGAATAAGAAACTCAATTTAGATAAAGCCTATGACGTCATTCGAATGCTCGTTGAACAGGGGATCCCGCAGATTACGATCTTTGTCATTGCGGGTTATCCCGGAGAAAGCAGAGAACGGTTTTTGAATGGGTTGGACTATTTAAGGAAAATAAGAAGATTAGGAGGAGCAGTATCTGTATGCTTAAATATTGCCCAGCCATATCCTGGAACGAAATTATTAACAAGATGCAAAGAAGAAAGTTATCTTTCGGACAATTCAATTGATAACTTTTTAGTGAAAAGAAATCTGATGAGTACCGGACATTTTGTTCACATAATAACGCCAGATTTTGATGCACAGGAAGTACTGCGGCGCAAAAAGATGATACAAGAGATTTTTTCTCCTTCACAAGAAGGTACTATAAGTGAAGACGCCCAAGATCATTTATTACCAAAAGAAGCAGAAAGTTTATCCGTTCGTACAAACAAAACAAGCGACCATATTGAGCTTGCCTCCATGTCCTTGAAAGATGATAAGGTGCGCATACTTCTTTGCGGGTGGTACTTTCAGGGAAATACCGGAGATGATCTCTCGATAGAACCTATTACAAAAACGTTAAGCAGATATGGTGAGGTGAGAGTAAGTACGACCGAGATCTTCGATCGTGACATTATAGATTGGTGCCATCTTTTAGTGATTGGTTCCGGAAGTCATGTTACACCGAGGGGGATAAGCTGTTACAGACAGGTGAAATATGCCAGGGAAAATGGGAAAAAGATTGTGTACTACGCTCAGACCATAGAGAGCGGGCATCCGCAATTTAGAGAACATCTTGCAAGAGCTGATCTGATAACTGTAAGAGACTCCGAGTCAAAGAGGGTAGTTGAAGCCAACGGCTTCAGGGCAGTACTGGCCTCAGACCCAATTTTTGAAAACAAAAGGCGTACCATCGGCTGCTCTTTTCGCAGATGGGTCAATGAGCCACCGGATATAGAAGAAAAATTGGCATCCATTCTTGATAACCTGGCGATAGACTATGAAGTTGTATTTCTTCCTTTTACCGAAGCAGACACGGATACGGAAAGCGATAAGGCCCTTCATGAAAAGGTCATGCGCAAAATGAAAAACAGGGCCAAACAGGCCTCGTATGAACATACCATTGAACACGTTGACCTGCTCATCGGTATGAGGCTTCATGCCTTGATATGTGCCGTCAATATAGGAAAACAGGTATTGGCTATAGACTATGACGTAAAAATAAGGCGGATATTTTCTGACCTGGCCTTGAAAGATAGGGTGGTCTCCTACGATGAAGTGGATAGGATACCGATGATCGTCAGGGGAAAAATATTTAAATCTGACGAGTTGGCCCTTAGAGAAAAGGTTAACGATGCTCTTATAGGCAGAATATGCACAGAGATTAGAGGAGTCCCGGGTGTCAAGGTATCCGTTGTTATGCCTACCCACAATAGCGCAAATTACTTAAAAGAGGCGGTTGACTCAATCTTAGCTCAGACTATGGGGGATTGGGAATTGATAATTATCGATGACGGAAGCACGGACAACACCAGAGAATTAGTGGAATCCTATAGGGAAGAGAGGATAAAGTATTATAACTTTGGACATAATGGTATAAATTTCTCAAGAGACATAGGCAATTTTTTGAGTAATGGGGAAATCATTGTAATCGCGGAGCCAGGTGATATAAGCTTGCCCAACCGATTAGAAATTGTTTATGAGGAAATGGAAAGAAATGGTGCAGATATTCTTTATTCCTCTATGTTTTGTCAGAATGATAATGGGGAAAGAGAGTTGATATCCAGTCAGCCGTTTTCTTATGAAAAACCTAGAAATGGCCACTTTGTCTACCATCCATCTGTAGCCTACAGAAGGCACGTAGCCATAGGCTGTTCGCATAATCAAGGCATCGGGTCAGGAGATGATTCTATTAACGACTCGAAAGATAGTGAAACATGAAGAATATAGAATGTCATAGATGTCCCCAGGCAAAATATTTTTCGAAAAAAGTCTCTGTTATTATCCCCTGTTATAACTATGGTCCCTATCTACCAGAAGCAGTTGGCAGTGTCATAGCCCAGACATGCCAGGATTTCGAGGTTATCATTGTAAATGACGGAAGCACTGATAATACCATTGAAATTGCAGAAACACTGATTTCAGATCATCCGAATCACTCAATACGTTTGGTGAATCAAAGCAATTCAGGTCGACCGGCTAAACCACGAAACAGGGGGATTTCCGAATCCATAGGAGAGTATATCCTTCCTTTAGATGCTGATGATCGGATTGCTCCGACTTTTCTGGAGAAACTTACGGATGTCCTGGACAGGCTCCCTGAAGTGGGTGTTGCATACACACACATTCAGCATTTTGGGGACCAGGAGGACGTTTACAAGAGCGGCCCTTTCACCGCGGAAGCATTGACACGCGACAATGTAATACCATACTGCTCACTTTTTCGACGAGAAGTCTGGGAATCCGCAGGGGGTTACAGCATAAATGTAGGGTACGAAGATTGGGATTTTTGGCTTGGTGTTTTAGAAGAGGGGTGGTCAGGCAAGGCTGTTCCCGAACCTTTATTCTGGTATAGAAAACATGGTAAGGGACAACTGAGTACTGACAATAAGAACCGGGAGACAATAGTATCTCAAATCATCTTGAACCATCCGTGGTTATTTGATAAGACCGCTTTGGAGGAAGCAGAGAAAACATTGGGTTTAACCCATGCCGTTACGGGAAAACAGCCTAAAAAACTGAGTGTACTTATTGCTTGTGACTATTTTTGGCCATCCATCGGGGGGGTAGAAGTTATAGCTGAGAATTTGGGAATACAACTGATCAAAAAGGACTATTCTGTAAATGTTGCTTGCAGAAGCCTGCCTGATCGGACCGCAAATGAGCATAAAGGGATGCGTATTCTCTCACTTGATCCATTACCTTCGCGTAACGCTCATTTGCCAGAGGCAACATTTCAATTGCGTGACCTGATTACATCGGGTCAATATGATGCGTGCATTTTGATTGCTGACCCCCAAAACTGGGTCCTATGGTCATTGGATAACATTCAAACTCCGTCATGCAGATTGATAGTACAACCTTTAATTAACGCGGATGGTTTTGGGCAGTGGGGGAATAATCTCGATTTCCGTGCCCGACTTGCAAGCTTGTTAAAGAAGGCGGATGCCGTTCTAACTCTCTCCCGTGAAGGAGCAGCAAATCGTTACTTTGAAGAAGAGGGAATTGAGGCTCTTTATTTGCCCAATGGCACGGAATTCATTGCACCATCAATAGATTTTCTTCAACATTTTAACATACCTTTCGGCATTCCTTTACTTTTGAATATAGCGAATTTCTGGCCCGTTAAAAATCAACTTGAGCTTATTCATGCATTGCGGGTGATGCCCGGTAAATGGATATTAGTACTAGTGGGCTACCCGACGGGGGATCTGGATTATGTCACTCGTGTGCGTGAGGCAATATCCGGCGATGATCGAGTAATATGGATCCCGGGGTTATCGCCTGGACAGGTCTCATCTGCTATTGATTCAGCCACCCTAATACTTTTACCATCACGTGCTGAAGTTTCACCCGTAACTATCTTGGAAGCGATGACCCATGCAAGACCCTGGCTTGCGACACCTGAATGTGGTGCTGTGCACGATTATGCAGGAGGAATTATCGCTCCGCTTAATGACTTCCCGGACTTAGCAAATATACTGGTTAATGATATTGAACTGTCTCGTAATCTGGGTAAAGCAGGGTTTCAACACTGGCGGGCGTCTTACAGATGGAAGATGGTTGTTAATGGGTGGGACAGGCTCATCAGGACAGGTAAAACAGCTGGATCATTTGGTATGCCCGAGCTTGCTGCCAGGCAGATGATGGATGTGCAAAAAGTTATGAAGGAAAGGTATCACAAGAATATTAAAATACCAGACATAGCACTAAAAGAAAAAAAGCATGAACAATATCTAAATACAGCAGGAAGGGGATATAAAATCTGTCTGGTGAAAGATTCTTTGGTTGTACACAGGCCGCATGATGAGCAGATATCTTCTACCAGGAGTGAGGAAATGGCGGAGATCCATAGAAAGCTTGCAGATTCAGCGAGTGGTAGAAAGGAAAAGGCGGATGATCCTCTGGTGAGCGTGATTCTCCCTACGTATAACCGTCCCGATATGATAGGAAAGGCGTTGACGAGCATTCTTTCCCAGACTTATCAAAAGATCGAAATTATTGTAGTAAATGATGCAGGCGTAAATGTGGGGGATATTATAAATTCGCTGAATGCAGAAGGGAAGATAAGTTATCTTCAGCATGAGAACAATAGGGGCCTTTCAGCAGCAAGGAATACCGGTTTGAAGGCAGCAAAGGGTAAATATATAGCATATCTCGACGACGACGATATTTACTATCCGGATCACATAAAAACCCTTGTCGATTTCCTTGAAAATAGTGACTACAAGGTTGCATATACGGATTCTTATCATGTCTTTCAGGAATGGATAACCGATAGATACGTCACGGTTGGAAAGAAGGTTATTTACAGCCACGATTTTGACCGGCATAAATTGCTCATATCCAACTATATCCCGGTTCTTAATGTGGTTCACACGAGGGATATCGTAAAAGTGGCCGGCTTATTCGATGAAACCCTCGATGCCCATGAAGACTTGGATATGTGGATAAGATTTTCACAGTATGGTGATTTTCACCACATTAATATACCTACAACTGAGGTGAGCGTCCGAACCGACAAAACTACGATGACAAGCCGTAGCCGGATGCCGTTTTTGAGGACTTTGAGGTTAATTCATAAACGATATTCTCACCTTGTTACTAATCCGTCCATTCTTGAAGAGCAGAAGAAGGCTGAGGAGGGGATTGCCAGACAGGTGGAGTTAGAGGGGAAGGATTCTGTCGTCCCACACTATGAATATCTCCATCGCTACAGGTTTACAAAGGAGTTTGTAAGAGGCAAGAAGGTCCTTGTCCTTGCTTGCGGTGAGGGCTATGGGAGCTTCATGCTTTCAGAAGAAGCTGATTCTGTGGTAGGTATTGACACAGATGACGTTGCGATAAACCATGCCCGTTCAAAGCATATCAAGGAGAATCTGGAGTTCATCAGAGCCTCCATAACCGATGTTCCGATTGAAAAACAGCATATTTTTGATGTAATAGCTTGTTTTGAAGCGATAGACGATTTGCAGAAATACGATATGCTGATGGTGGAGCTGAAGAGGCTTTTAAAGCCTGACGGCATCTTCATGATTTCCACACCCAACAAAGACATGCCGTCAAATCAGTCCGATTATCGAAACCCCTTTCATGCAGAGGGACTCTATTTTGATGAGTTTAGAGGCCTTCTTTCGAAAAACTTTAAAAATGTTGCCTTCTATGGTCAAAAACTATATCCGTCTTCCAATATATTTCCTATTTTTAAGGACTCAATGGTTTCAAGAGTCTTCACAATGGAGAAAGGTGATGAGGAGTTTCTTTTTTTGCCCGTGGGAAAAAAGACGGCAAGGAATCTCATAGCAGTGGCTTCGAATGGTAATTTAGACCGCAACGGACTTATAGGGGAATCTTATCTTGTAGACATATCTGAAACCCTCTTTAAACAGAAGGATGCTCGCATAGGGAGTCTCGAGTCTGCGATAAAGGACAGGGATGCGGAGATAGAAGGTCTAAGGACTTGGCTGGCAGAGAGGGAAAGAGGGTTAGAGGAGCTCAGGAATCTTGCGGCCCGCGCTGAAGAAGACAAGGCCACTCTTGTGACTCGCCTTGAAGAAGAAAAGACCACTCTTGTGGCTCGCCTTGAATGGGAGCTCCGGATCAAAGAGGCGGACCTTGCCCGTATCCACAATTCCCAAGGATGGAAGGTCCTGTCCATATACTATCGGCTGAGGGATTCCGTTCTGCCCCATATGTCGAAAAGACGGGAAGTCTGCATAAAAGTCCTCAGGGCCTGTATCGGCCGGGGAGCGGGCAGTACCTATGGAGGCGACCGACACATTACCGGCCGGTCCGGAGGCGTGATGTCCGTTGGCGAGTCCCCCGGCGCTCAATCAGACCAACCGGCTGCTACAGACCCATCCGGGGTGGAAACGGTCAGCCATTTGCGTTTTCCTGCCGCAGTAAACCCGGTCGTGTCCATAGTAATCCCTGCATATAACAACTGGCGCCATACTTACCATTGTCTCGAGTCTCTGTTAACGCGGACCGCAGGCGTCGACTACGAGGTAATCATTTCGGATGACGGCAGCACCGATGAGACAGCGCAAATGCTTGAAAAGGTGGATGGCATAGAGGTAACGGCCGATGGCCGGAACAGAGGTTTTGTCGAGGCCTGCAATAGGGGAGCGAGGACGGCGCAGGGGAAATATGTTGTCTTTCTCAATAACGATACGGAGTGTACCGAGGGATGGCTCAAGGCTATGGTCGCTCTGCCCGAAAGGGACGAGACCATCGGTGTTGTGGGGGCAAAACTGGTATATCCGGATGGAAGGCTTCAGGAAGCCGGCGGCATCGTATGGAATGACCCGGAGAACCAGGCGTGGAACTTCGGTCGCTTCGATGACCCTGAAAAATGGGAGTACAACTATGTAAAGGAAGTAGATTACTGCTCCGGGGCATGCCTCCTGGTGAGAAGAAGCCTGCTTGAGCAAGTGGGATATTTCGACACCCGCTATGCACCGGCCTACTACGAAGACACAGACCTCGCCTTTGCCATCCGCCGCCTGGGATATAAAGTGGTATATCAGCCGCAGGCGAAGATCGTCCATTTTGAGGGGGCGTCGGCAGGAACGGATACAACGGCAGGCGTAAAACAGTTTCAGACGGTGAACCGGAAGAAGTTTTCGGACAAATGGAGAGATGTCATAGAAGAGTCCCATTACGAGGATACCTCTCAGCTCTTTCTTGCCAGGGACAGGTCGCAGAGGAAAAAGATCATGCTTTTTGTGGACCATTATGTGCCCACATGGGACAAAGACGCAGGCTCGTTCATTACCATGGAGTACCTGAAAATATTTGTGGACTTGAGCTTTAAGATCATTTTCTGGCCTGATAATCTCCAGAGGTGGGAACCCTATATCTCCGTGCTCCAACAGATGGGGATCGAGGTCATATATGGCCCCAATTCGTTCAAACGGTATGTCAGAGACGTGGGACGCTATATCGATATCGCCTGTATCTCACGTCCACATATCGCAATTAACTATATAGACGATCTTCGCAAATACTCAAGGGCACGGGTTATCTACATTCCCCACGACCTTAATTTCCTGCGCGAGGAGAGACGCGCAGAGGTGGAAAAGAATGAGCAGGTCCTGAAAGAGGTGAAAAAATGGAGGACCAAGGAATTCTACCTCATGGGGAAGAGCGACAGCACTATAGTCTTCAGTCCGGTAGAAGCGGCAGTGGTCAAGGAAGCAGACCCGGGGATCGATGTGACGGTCACGCCCTGGGTGCAACCCCTCCATGGCTCAAAGAACGGCTTCGGGCAACGGAGGAACATTATCTTCATCGGTGGATTCGGCCATCCACCCAATGAAGACGCCTTATTGTGGTTTGCCCGGGAAGTGTTCCCCTTTGTAAAGAAAGAGATACGGGATATAAGGTTTATCGTCATGGGGAGCAACCCGACGCCAAAGGTGCGTGAGCTGCAGTCCAATGAGATAGAGGTCACGGGATACGTTCCGGATATTTCGGGCTATTTCGATAACGCCAGGGTCTTTGTCGCTCCTCTGCGCTATGGCGCCGGCCTCAAAGGTAAAGTGCTTCAGGCTATGAGCTATGGTTTGCCCGTGGTCACCACCCCGGTGGGCGCCGAGGGCATCTCTCTCACGGACGGCGAGAACGTGCTCATAGCAGAGGATGCCGCCGACTTCGCCCGGAAGACCGTCAATGCGTACGTCGATCAAACCTTGTGGGAAAAATTGTCAGGATCTGCTCTGCATTTCGTTGAAGAGAACGCCTCCACAGAAAATGCCAAAGCCTTTTTCAAGAGTCTTTTTGGGATGAAAACCACATGAGGCACGTGGAAAAACGACTTGACCTCACGGAAGATATGCTTGTTCATAGGATCATGACCGTGTGATGAAAGGCCCAAGAGCCATCCTTCGCAACTTACTGAGTCACAAAGAAACGGTTCCATCGCTGGAGGTCAAGAAAATCGCAACCTACGCAACATACCGACATCTTGCCGCCGAGCAGCAAAACCGTACTCGTGAGATTGCCCTAATGGAGCAACGCCTGGTTTCAGCCGAGGTCAAGGAATTTACTGTTGATGGCACCTGTTATGTGTGCCAAAAACGGGTACCTTTCCTCGTAGATTTCAAGTACGCAGGCAAAGGTGCCAGCATACCGAACTGGAGAGAGAGGCTCGAATGTCCAGGCTGCCGTCTTAACAGCAGAATGCGGGCAACGGTCCAGATATTCCAACAGGAATGCAAGCCCACCAGTGCCTCCAGGATCTTCATTACGGAACAGTTGACTCCCGCCTATTCCTGGTTCGTTAAGCGTTACGCCAACATTGTTGGCAGCGAATACCTTGGCGATTTGTTGCCTTACGGAGAACACAATCAAAAGGGAATAAGAAACGAGGACCTTACAAACTTATCCTTCAGGGAGAACGAGTTTGATTTCATACTTTCTTTTGACGTGTTGGAGCATGTCCCTGATTACCGAAAAGCGCTGCATGAGTGCTGCAGGTGCTTAAAGCCCAGCGGTATTCTCTATTTCAGCGTTCCGTTCATTAAGACTTCCGAAGAACACCTTGTTCGGGCGCACCGGGATGAGGCTGGAAAAGTAAATCACGTGCTTCCTCCGGAATACCATGGTGATCCACTGAATGCCGACGGATGTCTCTGTTACCGTCATTTCGGGTGGAAATTATTGGATGAACTCAGAGATGCGGGCTTTGTTGAGGCAAATGCCCTTCTTTATTGGTCAAGAGAGCTTGGTTATCTAGGCGGTGAGCAGATTCTATTCAAAGCGAGAAAATAGGCCGGGGTAAGCGTGATAGGGTGATTAGGGCTTAAAGACCCCAAAGGCCAAAAGTTGAAAACCGAGAGCGCGCTTGTCAGCACTTAGCCCATACCGATATGGTACCGTCATGGGTGAAGTTTCTATGGTGAAATCGTTTACTTTGTCTTGTTCGACAAGAAATTTTTCAATGGGGAGGTCCTGTGTCATTAATCCCTCCGACACCGGCAGTTCAACACATACTTTCCCGACAGTAATTTTCGCGATCGGCCGGTGAGGCCATCCGGGGGGCAAATACGTATTCACGCGGAAACTGGAAGCATGTTTTGGAATATACAACCGACCTCGAACCTTTTCACCGACCCACGAATCAGCGTAGACGCCATCCAGCCGCTTGACAGATTCTCTATCATATGATTTCGGTGCCGACTCCCTTCCCCGCAGAGCATCGTTTAATTTCCGAATGGCTTTCAACAATGGGCCGGGACGATAACCGAGCCCATAAACCTTGCCCTCCTGTACGTGGGCATATAAACTGATGTTGGTTATCGCAGGCCGACCCTCGCGAGCGTGGAGGGTGACCATATACGTTTCTTGCATCGGTACGGTGAAGCAGCTCGATCTCTGAACGTTGTTCAACGTTTTGATGACTCGTATGGGACCGGCGCCAAGGTCGAACTCAATCTCCGCTCCCTCCCTCCCTTCAGCCTTCGCCTCATAGCAAAACGAGGCCTTCCTGTAGTCCTGCATGCTAGCTGACCGGGTCGTCATCATGTCAATATTCTGGCTGAGGGTACTCCCGGTCCCCATTACGGCTGCAGCCTCGCCTCCAAATCCGCGGACGATACTGATTTCACCTGAGTGCTGCCACCCTTTTAGACCCAAATCGAATGAGGGGTTGTGGATCACATTTGCGGCATAATCCTTGTAGCTCCATAGAGCATACCCATCGGAATAGGCACGCAGTATTGGAGCAGCGCCTGCGAGAAATTTGTCCAATTCAGCCCGCTTTACTCTACTGTTTAACGCAAATGCAGGCGTATTGTCGAAATAGATAAACTGATCGATGAATATTCTGTTTGCTGCGGTCCTGGCGCGGATCTTTTCCAGAACATTCTTCATGTTTCCGAGCGCTTCGCCGGCGCTGATTTCATCGCCACGATTTTGAGCATTCATGGCAACTGAAAAATAGATGGTGGTAAATTCCGAAGAGGGAAGACTATACGTAGACGCATGTGAGTACCAAGAGATCTTTCCATCGGCAAGACGGACAGGATCTTCGTCAACCCGCACTTCCATCGAGAGCTTCGGAAAAGCCCTTTTGGCCGGCTTAAAGAATTTGTCGAGAAGCAAGTGATCGAAATATTCCAGGGCTATTCTGAACGCAGGTGTTTTCGAGTCAGGTAAAGGGACTTCCTCATAGGAAGAAAAAGAAACGGCGTAGAGCTTGGATAATTCCGACAGATCGTACTTGTTCCGAATGTATGCCTGAAAACCCGTGGTCCTTGCAAGATCTCGCCGGGCCGAAAATCGGTCCGATGTTTCTCCAACAAACCACCAGAGGTCTTCCCAGCTAATGAAACCAAAGAGCAGGTTTCGAGAGTTCCCGACATATCGATACAGTTCCTGCAGGTAGTGAAGCCATGCGTCGTAGACAGAAGGGCTGGTACAAAGCGCGGCGAATCGCTCAGAACGGGGCAGCTCTTCGTCCGATGCACAGTCCCAGTGGTAGCTCAACCGTAAAATAACCTGCAAATTATGACTTGCGGCCTTGTTTATCAGTTTCTTCAAGAGATCGAA
>Ga0187861_10004170_pt1 | contig 12273 bp, 8 predicted proteins | sample June2016WEW_10_1_3_FD_132986 | JGI IMG/M metagenome (GOLD analysis project Ga0187861, IMG submission 132986) | Peatland microbial communities from SPRUCE experiment site at the Marcell Experimental Forest, Minnesota, USA - June2016WEW_10_100 | ecosystem: Environmental > Terrestrial > Soil >...
CGTTCATGGGCCCGCAGGACCCGACGCAGAACCATTCCCTTCCCCCGGAGATGATGGCGCTGGGCATTCCCGCAGACATGGCCGAACGAATGGTAAAAAATCTGGACGCCTCATTTATTGTACGGAGACCGCAGGTGGCATTTCCCGGCCACGGGAAGCGGCTGGACCGGTAGGCTGCCGGATATACCATTAAAATAAATTTTTCAGGGATCCAGGAAAATTATCAGGACCGATCATCGTTTCAGACGATGCTCCCGGTACATCTTCTCGAGCTCGGCGAGGTCGTTCACCGGTGTCGGGATGACCTGTGAATCATTATCCATAATCGCTTGTGCAAGATTCCTGAAGACCTCCGCTTCAGTTGATCCAGGAGAGAACTCCACCACGGCCCGTCCTTCCATCTCGCACGCCTGGATCACAGAACTCCGGGGCACGAACCGGACAAACGAAGTCCCCAGTTTTTTTGCAAATTCCGGGATGACTGCGTGCTCGAACGCATCATCACCGTTGCTGTTGCAGATGATCCCGGCAAGCCCGGTATCCCCCCGCTTGGCGAGGCGCTGCACGGCCCGGGCAATGTTGTTTGCCGCATAAATGCTCATGAATCCGCCGGAACAGACAAGGTAGATCTCTTTTGCGAACCCTTCGCGGATGGGCATCGAAAATCCCCCGCAGACAACGTCGCCGAGTACATCGTAAATCGCCACATCGATCTTGTAGGTCTCGAATGCGTTGAGGTCCTTTAAGATCTGCAGCGCTGTCAGCACGCCCCGGCCGGCACAGCCGACTCCAGGCTCCGGGCCCCCGGCCTCGACAAGGTAGATCCCGCCGGGCGATTTGAAGACGATATGGTCCAGTTTGATCGCATATTCGTCCCTGCCCACCCTCAGCTGTTCCCGGTGCTCTTCCAGGACCGCGGGGATAAACCGACCCCCGGCAAGGATCCTCGTCGAGTCCCTCTTGGGATCGCAACCGACCTGCATGACGGTATGCCCCATTTCGTTCAGCGCCGCAGACAGGTTTGAGGCAATCGTGCTCTTCCCGATGCCCCCTTTGCCGTATATCGCGATTTGTCTCATGCTTTAATTCACCACTTCGCCTCGTACCTTCTCTCTTTTGAACGCCACCCCATCGTCCATTCGTTCTGGACACACTCGAAGAGGTTCAGGATGCCGGTATAGCCGAAATATTCCCGGTTGATCATCCTGAACTGGCGCATCATTCTCACCACTTCGACCACGTATGCCACCGGAAGTCCCTCGCTGGCATGCCGTTCGATGGTGCTCCCGAATATGACCTTCGGCCTTATCTCCCGTAAGCTCATCCTCGTCTTGTATACGTCCGTGCCATACACGACTCTGGGGCTGAGCCCGAGTTCTTTCAGTTCCTTTTCAAGGAGTTCCCGCACCGGGCGCTGCGACGTGTAGAGAGCCACGAGTTCCGGTGTCATCTCCATCTCCTCGGTGACAAACCGGACCAGCGGGATCCCGATCGTGGCATCGGCAATGATCGCGGCAGGAGTCCGGTACAGGAACCGCGCCATCGGCATCTTGCGCCTGCACGTCGCTGTCACCATTCGCTCGCCTTCCGCAACCATGCCCTCCACTGTTTTCTGCGCATCGAACCGCTCCCCGAGCGCAGCCAGCCATCGCTGCGTGTTGGTCAATCCTATGGGGAGCGGCATCCCCCTTAAAATCTGTTCGATACCATAGGCCGAAGAAAGATAATCCGCTGCTTTCTGCCCGGCATCGTGGCTGAGCAGGAGAGATGTCTCGGCAGATGCCACCTTCTCAATCTCAGAAAGGGGAGTCTTGTGGGTGAGCGTGGCAACAACCCGGACACCCATCCGGGAAAGGACCTGCTGTACCCATGCAAGGTCTGCAGTCCAGGTCGGGTTGGCATTCGCGTGGGGAGCGATAAGGCAGACCGATCCCGACCTCTTCTCCCCCCCATTCTTCACCAGTCTTTTCAGGAGGGTATCCAGTGCAATGTCGATGCCGTCATACTGCGATCCCCTGAACCCGGCACAGGGAATGGGTACAAGCCTGAACTTCACCTCCGGCTGCAGGGTCTCGCATACCGCAACGATGTCATCACCGACAATCTCGGGCCCGCATGCACTGATTACGAACAGGGAGGAGATGGGGAGATCTTTTGCCTCCCGGATCGTCCGGGCAAGGATGTCTTCACCGCCGTGCACGATCTCGTTTACGCACAGTTTTGTACAGAGCGTAACCGTCTCCATATAGTCGCACTCCTGCGAGGCAAAGGCATTGTTGACAAGGTACTCGCACCCCTGGGGGGAATGAGCAAGCAGGGCGGAACCGGAGACACCCAGCGCTGTTTGGGCTGCGCCGTTGAAGGCGCACCGGAGGTAGGGGTCGGTACATGACTCCGGGGAAGGGATCCTCCGCCCGGCTGGCTCTTCACCGTTTTCCGGTTCCATAAAGCATCCCCCTGAAGAGGCGCGAGCGCGGGAGGTCCTTGTTCTCCAGTGCCTGCCTGACGAGAGCAGCGATGTTTTTGATCCCCTTGTAGCCGTACTGGGGCTGGAACGCCGGGTTCATGAGCGTCAGGTTCACCACCGGGCAGGGCGGGAACCGGCCGGAGTTCCCGAAGAAGATCGCGTTATCATACCCTTTTACAATCGCTTCCAGCTCGTCCTCGGTCTCTTTTGACGAGCGGAAGCTCCCCAGCCGGAAGAGTCCTTTTGTCAGGATAATTTCCGGGTTGACGCCGGTCTCTAACAGGAACTTGATACTGGGCATCCGCTCCTTGATCGTATACGGGTGAACATTGATTACGACCGGATGTGCCCCGAACTCCGCTGCCATCCGTGCAAGGGAGAGGGCCCGGATCGGCCCGGGAAATTCCGATATCTCGATGATTGCGGTTTTTCCCGAGAGGGCCTGCCGCAGATAGGTAAGATCCGGCTCAACCTCTCGCATTTCCTGCTCAATCACCTCAAGCGCTTTTTCCTCCATGCCAAGAGGAGTTGCAACACCGAGCAGCCACTCTCTGGTTGCCTCAGGTCCGTAGGGTTGCCCGGTCCTGCTGTACGGGATACCGAACCGTTCCTGCATCAGGTCGCCGAGCTTCTGCCCCCAGTCGTAACACCACGAGGCATTCAGCTCGACTTCCCGGGCATGTTTAATCTGCTCGACCGTACATCCTCCCGCGATGATGGCGTTTATCCTTATGCCGATCTTATCAAGGAGCCGTTCAATCTCGTCCATGTCCCAGTTGAACTCCGTGGGTGACGGCCCCCAGCGGGCCCCAAGGATGTTGATCGTCCCTTTCATCATCTTTTCCGGGGGCTCCATCAGCTCCATGATGAGCTTGAACGCATCCTCGTACCCGCTCCGGAAGTCGCCGCCGAAGCCCTCGCTCCTGAGCGCAAGCACCCTGCAGCCGACCTGCTTTTCGGCTTCACGGGCAATGCTCTCGACATCGTCACCGATGATCCCGGAACAACAGCAGGAGAGGATAACGATGAGGTCGGGATGGTACTTTTGATACGCTTCTTTCACTGCTTCCAGGAGTTTTCCCTCGCCTCCGTAGATGATGTGGCTTTCATCCAGGGTGGTGCAGGCAGTGGGTTCGAGCGGGACGCCCCGTATCTCGCAGCATTCACGGGTCCTGACAAAGTCAGACATGTAGAGCGGGCATCCCGTGGGGCCGTGTACGAGAGGGACAACGTGCCGGATACCGCTGATAACGTAATATGCAGTGAAAAATTTGCACATGGGAGCGTGCGATGCCTGCAGCTTGGGGATCATCTCGCCGGTCTCCACTTTCTCCAGCAGCTGCTGCAGGTTGCCGTGAAATACGATGGACTCGTTCTCCATGATTCACACAGTTTCCCATCACGCACGGGCGGTAAATAGTTATTGACTGATTTTTTATGGAGAATACGGGGATAAGAAGCCAGCCGGCGTTTTACCCGCAGACAAAAGGTATGAAGGGGTTGACCCTGGACAGGAAAGCCTCTCATGAAATGAATTCAGCGTCGTTCCGCCAGCAGGTAGATTACAACATGCGAACCGAATTTACCACCGATTTCAATGGTTTTCAACTCACGGATCCTGAAATACGGGGAGACGAGGTCCTGCAGTTCGGATTCTGATGAGAAATAGTGTGTTGTCCCGATCCGTGTTTTCCGGAATTTCCCGCTCCCGCCAAACTGGGGGTCCTGTTCGGGGAAGTAGACGGAGAGGTATGTGGCACAGGGGGTTCAGGATCCGGAGCACATTCCTGATATACGTCTGGTGGTCTTTCGGCAAGATGTGGTGTAACAGTTCCCAGTCAAATGCAAAATCAAACGTGCCGGTCACTTCCTGCCGGTTGACGGGGAGATCGGCAACGATGAACCGGCACCGCCCGCCTTTTTCCCGTGCGTTCTTTTCTGCAATACTGATCGCTGTTTGTGAACTGTCGACTCGGGTCACGTCAAACCCGGGACCTGATTGGGAATATTCGAGTAACAGACTCTGAAATATCAATAAAAAAATTTCTGCGTTACCTTTAACGTTTGGTACAGTGACTACTGGCGTGATTATTCAGACCAGCTAAAAAACCGATCTATACTCCATGATATGATCACCTCTACCCAGTCTCACCGTGTTACAGAACTGATCAGAGATTCGCGTGCATATTACTGTCTCGAATGTGGTAAATGTACTGCACGATGTCCTATCGCACGAGCTGACAAATCCTTCTCTCCTGTTCTGAATATTGCAAAAATTATCCGCGGATATGATCGGGAGATATGGCGCGACAGGGCCATCTGGGCATGCATGATCTGTGAAGCCTGTAGTACTGCCTGTCCCTCCGGTGTGGATTACCCTCGTCTCGTCCTTGGAATGAGGGCTGAAGCATTAAAATCTGGAGAAGAGCGATCGCATCGCTCGGAACTTGAGCATCTCTTCCTAGGTGAAGGATCAAGGGAAGGGTTTGGGGTTTTCCGTAAAGTATCTGCAGTACAAACAACTCTCTCCGGGTATGACGGGGGAGTAGTCACTTCCCTGCTCATCAAAGGGATGAAACGGAATTTTTTTGACTCTGCGATAGTTGTCCGGAGAGGAAATAACAAGAAGAACGAGGCTGTTATTGCGGAGGATCCTGATGATATTATCAGTGCGAAAGGTTCAAAATACGAACTGCTCCCGATACCAGAAAAATTTGTCGAAGCAGTACAAGAGAGAGGGAAGAAGAGGATTGCAGTGGTTGGACTTCCCTGTCAGATATTCGGATTACGGGAGATCCAGAGGTCTATGCCGGATGTAGATCTCACGGCCATCGGTCTCTTCTGTATGGAAAACTTCAGGTATTATCTCCTGAAAAAAAGAATTAAAGATCTCCTGCATGTAGATCTGGATACTGTTGAGAGAGCAGTCATATCGAAAGGGAATTTCATCGTCTCGGACAGAGGGAAGACGGTCTCATGCAGGGTGAAAGATCTGATAACTGCCGTCAGGACCGGTTGCCTGTTCTGCACCGATTTCACCTCAGAACTGGCTGATATATCAGTCGGAATGGTCGGAAGCCCAGACGGATACTCTACGGTTATTGTGAGAACACAGAAAGGAGAAGAACTTTTTAATCTTTTAAAGGATCGCGACAGTACTTCAGCAGACAATGGTGAGATAGCCAGAATGGTCTCACGGAAAGATAAGCATGGAATTGATCAGCTAAGAAAATATCTCTCTCTTTTTTGGGATGCAGATGAAAGATAGTGTGCTTGTTATCGGAGGAGGGGTAGCAGGAATTCAGGCAGCTCTTGATCTTGCTGAAAAAGGGTTGAATGTATATCTCGTCGAGAAGAGTCCGAGTATCGGGGGCAGAATGGCCCAGCTGGATAAGACGTTTCCGACCAATGACTGCTCCATCTGTATCCTTGCTCCAAAGATGATCGACTGCTTCAATCATCCGAATATCACCGTGTATTCGTATTCTCAGGTAAAAAAGATGAGTCGCCTTGGGGATTCTTTCCACGTTCAGATCATCACCAGACCACGATACATCGACGAAGAGAAATGCACCGGATGCGGTGACTGCATAACCGCATGCCCATATCAGGCCCCGGACATCTTCAATGTCGGGCTTGGATCTGGTCGCAGCATACACCTCTACTTCCCGCAGGCAGTCCCACGGGTAGCACTGATCGATTGGGATACCTGCATCAAGTGCGGTAACTGCGTGAAGGTATGCAATGCAGAGGCAATTAATCTGGATCAGAAGTCCAGGGAATTTTCACTTGATGCACGGGCTATCATCGTCGCAACCGGGCTGGACGTCTTTGATCCATCGTCAATCCCTGAATACGGATACGGTGAATACCCGAATGTGATCACTTCGATACAGTATGAGCGTCTGATCAATGCTTCCGGTCCTACCGGGGGACATCTGGTAAGAATCTCCGACGGACGTCCGGTAAAGAGACTCGCATTTATTCAGTGTGTGGGATCCCGGGATGTGAAGAATAATCCGTACTGCTCCGCGATATGCTGCATGTTCTCGACTAAGAGCGCAACCCTGGCACGGGAGCATGATCCTGATATCGAAAATTTTATCTTTTATACGGAGTTGCAGGCATCAGGGAAGAGGTTTCAGGAGTACATCGTACGGGGAAAAGCGGAGTATGGAATACAGTATATTCAGGCAAAACCCGGAGAGATCCGGGAGACTGCAGATAATAACCCGGTGCTATGGTATTATGACCGCCAGAGTTCGGAGGTAAAGAAGATCACGGTAGATATGGTTGTTCTTGCGGTTGCCCTTCAGCCAAGCCATGGGGCCGGAGAACTCGCCGGGATTCTTGGTATCGATATCGATGAGAACGGGTTTTTTTCATGCAGGGATATGCTGTTTGCTCCGTCTGATACGAAAGTTCCCGGTATTTTTGTCTGCGGATACAGCAAGAGACCGGTGGATATCACCGATGCGGTGATAAGCGCGAGCGGTGCATCTGCACGGGCGGCAGAGTATATCTGCATCCTCCGGGAATCGCTCACCAGTTCCCTGACCGGACAGCAGGATACCAGAAGCGGGTTTAGATCATGAATGAAGTCCGGATAGGTGTATTTGTCTGCCATTGCGGGACAAATATTGGCGGGTTTGTTGACGTCCCGGGGGCCATTGAATATGTGAAGAAACTCCCGGGGGTAGTATATGCAGAGCAGGATCTCTATACCTGTGCGGATAACGGGCTCACAGCAATAAAGGCAGCTATTACCGATCACCAGTTAAACAGGATTGTTGTTGCTGCCTGTACTCCGAGGACCCATGCACCTCTCTTCAGATCTGCCTGCAGGGATGCAGGACTCAATCCGTATCTCTTTGAGTTCGTGAATATCCGGGACCAGTGCTCATGGGTTCACATGAACGAGAAGGAGAAAGCTACCGCGAAGGCGAAGGATCTTTTGAGGATGGGCATCGCGAAAGCGGCACTTCTCGAACCGGATGAGGATATATCTGTTGATGTTGAGCCGTCTGCACTGGTGATCGGCAGTGGAATCGCAGGTATGACTGCAGCTCTCAGTCTGGCAAAACAGGGTTTTTTGGTTTATCTCGTCGAGAAGGAGAGAGAACTTGGGGGTATGCTCAAAAATCTGCACTCTCTTTTTCCCTCGTACCAGGACTCTGCCCAATCTTTAAAGCCCATTCTGGATGAAGTGAGATCCACTGAAAAGATAACTGTACTCGTATCATCCGTGATTCAGGATCTGAAAGGGTTTATCGGTAATTTTGATGTGATTGTTAACCGGAACGGAGAGGAGATCCCCCTCCGTGTCGGTACAATCATCGTTGCAACCGGAGCAGTCCCTTTTGAACCAGAAGGACTGTATCGATATCATGATTCTGATCAGGTGATCACCCAGTTCGAACTCGAAAAGATGATGAATGCCGGTTTTGCACCTCCTGAAGATATCGTGATGATACAATGTGTCGGTTCACGGGGTCAGTCAGTCTCGTACTGTTCGCGAATCTGTTGTATGGTTGCGATAAAGAATGCCATCCTGCTCAAAGAGATGAATCCCGATGCACGGATCTCTATCCTGCACAATGACATACAGGTATACGGAGCGGACTACGAAACCCAGTACCGAAGAGCACGGGAGACGGGCATTAAATTCATTAAATTCTTGCCTGAACGGCCGCCAACCGTAGGTGACAGAATTTGTACTGTCTATGATCCGGTGCTCAGGAGAGAACTGGATATTCGGTCAGATATGGTGGTACTCTCAACACCGCTTGTCCAGACCACGGAAGCGGAACAACTCTCAAAGGTCCTGAAGGTTCCTCTCGGACAGGACAAATTTTTCTTCGAAGCCCATTTAAAAATTCGTCCGGTTGATTTTGCGAACGACGGAATATACGTATGCGGAACAGCACGGGGACCGGCCGGGATACCGGAGAGTGTTGAACAAGCGCTTGCGGCCGCATCGAGAGCCGGGATCCCGATGTGGAACCGGGTTTTTAAAATCGATGCCATCAGCAGTATGATCGATCCTGATCTCTGCACCGGATGTGGCGTCTGTGAGAATCTCTGCCCGTACGGGGTGATACGGATCGAGAATAAGAAGGCACGAACCCTACGAGCGCTCTGCAAGGGATGCGGGAACTGTGGTGCTGCATGTCCTACCCATGCGATAACCATGTCTCATTTCACCGATGAGCAGATTCATGCACAGATCCATGCTGCTTTTCAGGAACGACGGGAAGATGAGATCAAGATAATTGCCTTCTGCTGCAACTGGTGTAGTTATGCAGGAGCGGATTTTGCAGGTGCGGCCAGGTTCCAGTATCCTCCGAATACCAGGATCATCAGGGTTATGTGCTCTGCACGGGTTGATCCGGTCTTTGTCTTTGATGCTCTCACCGAGGGGGCGGATGGGGTACTCATCTCCGGATGTCATCTGCAGGACTGTCATTACATAGACGGGAACCTGGAGACATTGCGGAGATATAACCTCCTTCATACTGTCTTTGAACGATATGGACTGGATGAGCGGATACGACTCGAGTGGGTATCTGCATCAGAAGGCGAGAAATTTTCTGAGATCACGAAAAGTTTTATTGACCGGATCCGATCCCTCGGAAAGATGGGAGAGGATGACCGGAAGAATCTGGAGCACCTCAAAGCGGTGTTTCAGGGAAAGAAGCTTCGTCTGATACTTGGTCTTGCAAGAAAGAGCATACAGAAAGGTGTTTCGGAAGAGCGGTACGGAGAGAGACTTTTAAGTACTATCCTTCAGGAGATGGAAGCTGCTCTGAGAGATGATGAGAAAGCCAGGATGTTAAAGGCAGATACAAGGACAATATCTGCAAATCTCTCATCATCTGTTCTGGCCAGAGGAGATCGCCTTGTCATTACCGGAGCGGTGACCGGATCTCTGCCTCCGGAAATTGCTATCTGGATCTTTGGGGATGAGTTCCGGTTTTATGATAGTGTTCCTGTTGAGGTCGGGAATACCTTCCAATATACTCTCCCCCCGGCCATGACGGAGAAGATGAAAACCGGTGAGTATTCCGTTATACTGCAGCATCCAGGAGAAAATAACCGGTTCGATCTGGTCTGGATGATCACTGAAGAAGGAGTGGTTGTAAAAAACACCGTGAATGATAAACAGATCCGGTTTGAGTGTTCCCTGACAGGTAGTTCAGCGGTAGCTGCACTCACTGATATGATCACGACCGATGGTCTTGATGATTTATTGGTACATATTCCGTTCTCTGTTCAGGAGCCGTTCATCAGGATCGATCCTATGTCTGATAAGGAGATGGGAGAGTCATTTACCATCTCAGGATTTACAAATATCAGTGAAGGAGAAGAGTTATCCGTGGTAATCTCTCCAATCCGATCGGAAAGGAGGAGGTTTTACCCGGTTGATGATTGTATTCTGAAAGCGCATGTCAGATCCGGGAATGAAGGCGAAAATCCATGGTCAACCGATGTCGCATGTTCATTGAAAAAACCGCAGGAGTATGAGGTCTTGGTCAGATCCGGGATCGGGATCGTTTCAGTCGGGAAAATATCAGTGAAATGGAGATAGGAATAAAATCCGGTTGAATGAGAATGCACGGGTAGAATCCGGATTTGCCTTGATAATGAAAAAGTAAAAAAATGGGCTCTGGAGAAAACCTTATTTCATTCAATCAATCTCTCAACTTTTTCCACAGATATCGCATCGCGGGGGTGTCTTTCGTGTCCAAAGGACAGGACAGGCTCACAGGAAATATTCGACAGAATATTTCCGAGTTTGCCTCAGCGGCGGGGGTGAACTGGAGGCGAAACCCCTAGGAGCGTCTTTACAAACATATCCTGTACGATTTCTCCAGAGCCCAAAAATGAATTCTATGAACTTTTTTCCGGAATTTCTATTAATTTCTCGGCTCATCGCTAGCGTCGTTCAGCTAACACTGATACCGCACAATGCGGGCCATACTTGGCGCTGACTTCCATGGTTTTCAGTTCCCGGATCGTAAAATACGGGGAGATGAGGTCTCGCAGCTCGGACTCCGATGAGAAATAGAGCGTTGTCCCGATCCGGGTCTTCCGGTACTTCCCGGTGCCGCCAAACTGGGGGTCTTTCTCGCTGAAACAGACGGAAAAGTACGTTGCTCCGGGGTTCAGGATTTTATGTACATTTTTAATATAGGTCCCCCGGTCTTCCGGGAATATATGGTGCAGGAACTCCCAGTCATAGGCAAAGTCAAACGTGCCCTTCACTTCATGCAAATTGCCGAGGAGATCCGCGACAATGAACCCGCACCGGACTCCCCGTTTTTTTGCATTTTCTCCGGCAATTTTTATTGCCGTGGGAGAACTGTCGACGCCGGTGACATCGAACCCGAGACCTGCCAGGTATATCGCATAGTTGCCGGCACCGCACCCGAGATCGATGGTTTTGCAGGGCCGGACGATCCCGTCCTGCACAAGCTCAACAAGTGCGTCGGGAGGGGTCTCGCTGTTCCAGGGAATGTTATCCAGCGGTATGGTCCGGTAAATCCTGTCGACATTGGCATATTTCATGCATGCCACCCTGAGGGAGTAATCAATTGGGGGAGGGTTTCAATGTTTCCCCGTTTTCTCCCGACGGGAACAGCTTCTTTTTCTTTTCACATTTTCGTTGCCCTTTTCTCCGGTTCTGATATCCCGTATCCCTCCGGGTACGTTCATCCGGAGCAGTTCCTTCAGGCCGGGTGCCTGAAACAATTATAGCCCCGAAGGATCTAACTTTGTAAACTATAGTTTACATGTTCAGGACAGATTCCCGGATGATAACGGGGGCGGCCCGATCCCATGGAGAAGAACGAAACCCCAGGCACTGGAACAGGACCGGTCAAAAAAGGCATCGATTACAAGTGGATCGTGCTCTCGATCACGACCATCGAGATGTTCATGGTATCCGTCAACGGCAGCATCACCTTGATCTCGCTGCCCGCGATCTTCAATGGCATCAATATCGACCCGCTCACCTCGTTCCAGTACCTGATCTGGGTACTGATGGGGTACAGCCTCGTCACCGCAACACTGCTCCTCAGCTTCGGCCGGCTCTCGGACATGTACGGGAGGGTGAAGCTTTACAATATCGGGTTTGCCATCTTCACCCTTGGATCCATCCTGCTCTTCCTCACGCCGGACAAGGGTGACGCAGGCGCCCTCGAGATCATCGCGTTCCGTCTCGTCCAGGCCGTGGGCGCGTCGTTCACGTTCTCCAACAGCGCGGCAATCCTCACCGATGCATTCCCTCCTGATGAACGGGGCAAGGCGCTGGGACTGAACACGATGGCGTTCCTGTCAGGCCAGTTCGTGGGACTCATCCTCGGCGGCATACTCGCGTTCTATAACTGGCGGTACGTGTTTCTCGTCAGCGTGCCGGTCGGCATCCTGGGCACGGTGTGGGCATTCCTGAAACTGAAGGAGACACCGTTACCGAAACGGGCCCGGAAGATCGATGTCTGGGGCAACATCACCTTTGTCGGCGGGCTGACCATCTTTTTGATCGGTATCACGTATGCCCTGCTCCCTTACGGGCAGGACCCGATGGGATGGGGCAGCCCGTGGGTCCTCGCATCGCTCGTGATCGGCATCGCCCTCCTGGTCGCATTCCCGTTCATCGAGAGCCGTGTCGAGGACCCGATGTTCCGGCTGAGCCTTTTCAGGATCCGGGTATTTTCCCTCGCGAACACCGCCGGGTTCCTGAGCGCACTTGCCCGCGGAGGCATGATGTTCCTCCTGATCATGCTGCTGCAGGGCATCTGGCTGCC
>Ga0187861_10004175_pt1 | contig 12266 bp, 14 predicted proteins | sample June2016WEW_10_1_3_FD_132986 | JGI IMG/M metagenome (GOLD analysis project Ga0187861, IMG submission 132986) | Peatland microbial communities from SPRUCE experiment site at the Marcell Experimental Forest, Minnesota, USA - June2016WEW_10_100 | ecosystem: Environmental > Terrestrial > Soil >...
ATCCCCATCCGGGCAACCTTCTCGTTTCAGACATGGGGGATCTGGTCTTCCTTGACTTCGGTATCGTCGGATTATTGCGCCCGGAGAAAAAGCAGCTCTTCATCACCCTGCTCATCGCCCTGACAACCGATGATGTCGACATGATCCTCAAGGCACTTGAGGGCTTTGGCATAGTTGTCGCCGAGGAAAACCGTGAGGCGCTCAGGGACGATCTCTACATCATGCTGCATGATTTCGGCGGAGGGGACGAGATCATTCAGTTCAATTTCGGCCTCATGATCAACGAGCTCACGGAGGTGATGCGCCGGTACAGTCTCAAGGTGCCGATGAGCCTGATGCTCCTGTTGAAGACGCTCGTGATGGTACTGGATGATGCTGTCCGTCTCGACCCGAAGTTCAGCTTCGGCTCGGAGATCACTCCCTACCTGCGCAAACTCTCCGATTCGAGCATCCTCTCGGCCGGGTACGCAAAGAGGGCTTCAAACTCCCTGCTGGAGGCGGTCGACGCAGCGTTTGACCTGCCGCGCAATATCAATCTCATGTTAAAGCACGTTTCGACGGGGACAATCAGGTTGGGTATTGTCGAAAGTGATTTAAAAAAATTCGAGATGGCACTTGACCGGGCAAGCGACAAGATCATTGTGGGCCTCATTGTAGCCGCGCTCGTGGTCGGGTCGTCCCTGGTGCTACAGGCCTCGCCCGTCAGCATGCCAAAGGAAGTTATGTGGGTTGCCGTGCTCGGGTACACCGCTGCGGTGCTCTGCGGGTTCTATGCGATCTACCACGTCGTTTTCCTGAAAATGCGGCTCGAACGGTAAGCCCCGGGGTCGATTTTCTCTCTCTTTTTATTGAATGTGCCGCGTGCGGATGCACGCCCATGTCTGCGCTTTTTTTGCAAGTGTCATGCCAGCATATGCAGGACTTGTCGATGGCAGGATCGTACAGGGAATGCCAATGTTCATCCGGGCATAGTAACGGCCGGCGGTGTTCCCGTTGAGCGCAATGCAACGGATTGTCGGGTGTGCAGCAAGAAATTCCCTGATATCGTTTGGGACCGGGTCCCTGATCGCAGTATCCGCGCTCCCGTCGCGTGTACAGGTCGCAAGAACGTCCCAGAGGGCGATCCGGTGCTCCACAAGCAGGGAGGTGCGGACGGTATAGGGAAGGGTGCGGTCGATCCCAAAAATCATCTCCACAATCTTCCAGAACTGGTTCTGCGGGTTGCCGTAATACTCGCCCTTAAGAAGTGACTGGCGGCTGGGGTAACTGCCGAGAATGAGGATCTCCGGATCACTGCCGGCGATCGGTGCAAGACCGGGTTTTTCTGGGAGATTACATACCGTCGTGGTCATACGGGGCGTTCGGGCTAAAAAAGGTGCTTTTCTTTATGGTTTTTTATAGTAAAGCAGGCAGTGGCAGTGCCCGTCGTGCGCGATCTCGTCCTTGTGGTAGATGCACGGGCATTCGATAGCGCGGTCGCGCTCCTCGTCGCCGCTCCTGATCCGGCAGGGGCAGAGGGGTCTCCCAAACTTCTCCTTGTTCCGGACAAGCCCCCGGATCACGGTACTCAGGTGTTTTTCATCGGGATTGAGCACCCATCCGTTCTTGCGGGCGATACCCTGCGCCCATTTGAGCATATCCGCTTCATCCTGGGAGTCCTCTGCCATGATAGTCCGCCAAACTTCGGTGGTACGAGTATTTTTCTCTGATACCTTATGTTTTGTGTCCGGTGATGAAAAACCGGTATGACCGGCTGGCCGTTACCGGGCCTGCTTTCTGGTCTTCCTTGGGGTTGCCACGGTCTTTTTTGCAACGCCGGGTGTTTTTGTGATCCGTGCTGCCACCCGGTTGTAGGTCGCCATCACATCGCCCTTGTTGAACCGGTATACATCCTTATCAAGGGACTCACCGGTCTTTTTGTCCCAGAGGCGCATCGAATCCATGCTGATCTCATCACCGAGATAGATCGTTTTCCCCTGCCAGCCAAACTCCATCTTGAAATCCACGAGCGTAATGCCCTGTTTGGCGAGCAGGCCAGAAAGGAGCGCATTAACCCGGAGCGCGATTGTTTTTATTTTCTTAAGTCCCGCCGGTGTTGCAATCCTGAGTGCAACGATGAGATCGTCATTGAGCATCGGATCGTGCCGGGAATCGTCCTTGTAGTCGATCACGATCACCGGAGGTTTTAAGGGGGTGCCCTCTTTAAACGGGTAATTTCGGACGATCGAGCCGGCCGCGAGGTTTCGTACGATCACTTCGAGCGGGATCATGGAAAGTTCACGGACGACCATTCTCTTTTCGTCCAGCATCTCCAGGAAATGCGTTTTCACTCCGTTCTTTTCGAGGCAGGAAAAGATGAATGCGGAGACGCCGGCATTATAACTGCCCTTGTTCCTGAGCGTATCTTTCTTGCCGCCGTCAAACGCGGTGATGTCATCGCGGAACTCAACGATCAGTTTTCCTTTTACATCGGTACGGTAGACCGATTTGGCTTTGCCGGTATACAGGAGTTTTTTCTGCTTCACGGTTCCCTGCTCCCTGTGGTAATACGTTGATCGAGCCGGTTTATTAGAGGTTGCAGGCCGGGGTCGTACCAGCCCATGCGGATAAACCTGGGGTAGATGCAGAGGCGCTCGCGCAGCGTCGCGTTGCCGGTGATATTTTTGAGCTCCGCGATCGCCGGCCATGGGTGCTCGGGGTTCACGTAGTCAATGGTGACCGGTGATACACCTCCCAGGTCGTCAACCCCGCACCCGATAAGCCGGGACGCGTCGATGAGGTTCGGGGCTATCTGGATCGCGATCTCCGCGGGCAGGATCCGGCGCGCCATCCGTATCGTGTCGCAGATCTCCTGTGTTTCTGGCACCCGGAACGCGGCCATGGGGGTGGTGTCCTTGGGGCAGAAGTTCTGGAGGATGATCTCCTGGATGTGCCCGTACTTACGGTGGATGTCCCGGATCGCCACGAGCGACTCCTCACGGTCGGTCACGGTCTCACCGATGCCAAGGAGCAGGCCGGTGGTAAACGGGATTTTGAGTTTTCCCGCGTCATTCATCATAGCGAGGCGCACCTCAGGGGCCTTCCCCTTGGACCCGTTATGCGCCGGTATACGTGCAGTGGTTTCGAGCATCAGCCCCATGCTTGCATTCACTTTACGCAGCCGTTTCATCTCATCGTATGTGAGGATGCCGGCATTCGTGTGGGGCAGGATCCCGATCCTGATGCTCAGCTTACACATCGCCTCGCAGTAATCGAGGATAGTATCGTAACCGGTTTTTTTCAGGTACATAGAAAACCCGGGCTCTTCCTCCGGGTGCTCGCCGAAAGTAAAGAGCGCCTCTGTACACCCAAACTCTTTTCCACGTCGCAGGATCATCTCGACCTCATCCGGCAGCATGACACACCCATCCTGCACCGGCGTGCGGAACGAGCAGTACCCGCAACGGTTCCGGCATACGCTGGTGAGTGGCAGGAAGACGTTTTTCGAGAAGGTGATCACCCGTGGCTCCATAAAGTACAGTTCCTTTTTGTACATGTTAAACTCTGGCGGCAGATCTGGCGGGCTGCCAGCGTTGGTACTTCGTTGAATGGCCTTTATAGGATCCGGAGGAAATAGAATGGTACTGGGAAACGAAAGCCTCCTGTGATACGGTATGATCCCCCTCATTGTTATCGATGAAAAGACAGACCGCTGTACCGCGCTTGGACGATACCTTACCGGTACCGGTGCCTACCGTGTGATGGCTTCCGCATCATCAGAGGTAACGTTCAGCCGGAACCTGATTGAATCGCCGGCGGTTGTTATTGCCGTGCATGAAGCAGATCAGAACGGTCTTTTGTTTTTAAAGAAACTACGGGAACGGGAGATCGATCTCCCGGTGATTATTCTTGCCGCAGGGTATGATCCGGACGTTTTCCGCGATGCGGTGGCAAACCGTGCGGAGTACCTTGTCATGGCAGGACCTGCGGATACCTGGTACCCGGTGCTTGTGCAGCTGATTGAGAAGGTATCGGCGATCCGGCGGGCAAAGGATGGAGTGGTGTTCCTCAACAAGAAACTCAACCTTGTGGGAAGCGCCACCCGCCATGATGTGCTCAACCAGCTTACGGCGGTCAGCGGTTATACCGAACTGCTGGAGATGGTGGTCGAAGACCCGCAAATGAAATCGTATATTGAAAAGGAAAGGTTTGCCCTGGATAAAATCCGGCGGCAGTTCCAGTTTGCGAAGGACTACCAGAACCTCGCGACCGAACCACCCTGCTGGCAGCCGCTGGTTTCCGTGATCCGCCGTGCCGGGGATACGGTTACCCTAAAAGGGGTCACGATCGCGGAGACCTGCGGGAACGCCTCCGTGTACGCAGATCCGTTGCTTGAAAAGGCCGTGGCTCAGCTGCTGGACAATGCGATCCGCCACGGCCACAGCGTCTCGCGTATCAGCATCTCCGTTCATGACGGTGAGAACGGGGTGGTACTCATTGTTGAGGATAACGGCATCGGCATTCCTGCTGCCAACAAGGAGCGGATCTTCGAGCGCGGATTTGGCAAGCATACCGGCTGGGGACTTTTTCTGGTCCGTGAGATTCTTGCGATTACCGGCATGATCATTGCCGAGTCCGGGGAGCCGGGGAAGGGTGCACGGTTCGAGATCCATGTCCCCTCCGAATCTTATAGGAAAGAGTGCTCCTGAAAAAAGCAACGCCGTATCGCGGTTTCTCCGGTTGCCAAAAAACAGGGCAGCAATTTTTTTTATTCGTCCTTTATGCCGACGTAAACGTCCACTTCCGGGTTCTTCTTGTCGGTAAACCTGGCATCGTATACTTCAAAATCGCACAGGTACGTCCGGGGCAGGTCAGATCCCCAGATCCCTGCCCAGACACCGACCACTGCGTCCGGCATCGGACCCTGTGCCCTGAAATGTGCATACGTCTGGGCCGGGATGTGCCGGGTCACAAGGCCTTTTGGGAGTTTGTCCGCTTTCGTCACACCGCAGCCGAGGAGGTACGAGTATTCTCCGGTCCAGTCGGTCTCATAGTCTGCATATATGGCATACATGACCGTGGGCCTGGCCCGGTTGGGGGTACGTGCCGCCGCTTTTGTTGAAAGATACTCCTGCCAGCAGGCAGGGATATCCTGAAGGCTCCGCCCGTCAGCATTACAGGTGCGCCGCCCGATCCCGACGGCGATCCGTGCCGGGATCTTCTCTACCGTGTACGGAAGATCGTCCATTACCTATTCTGTTTGCCGGTCACCCTTGTTAAACCCTGTTTCTTTCGTGTTGCCTTAAAAAGAGAAATCAGTACCTTTTTTAAAATTGTCCTGCGTATGAGCGTATCACATGTGTCCCCATGCAATGATTCCCTTTAAGCCCGCGAGTCCCAAGAGCCGGCTTGCCGGGATACTTTCACCTGAGGAACGGGAGGCGTTTGCCCGTGCGATGCTCGAGGATGTGATCGCTGCTGCAAAGGATGCGAACTGCAGCCCGGTGATCGTCGCGACCGAGCTCTTTGACAGCGAGGACATCCAGATCACCATCGCCGATAAGGATCTGAGCGGCACCTTGAACGAGGTGCTCCCCCAGTCTGTGGGGTCGATCCTGATCCTTATGGCCGATCTCCCGCTTGCCACCGGCGCCGCAATAAAACGGGTGATCTCCACAAATAGCGATATGGCCATCGTCCCTGGCCGGGGCGGGGGGACGAACGCGATATTCCTTAAGGAACCGGCAAAGTTCCACGTCGATTATTACGGGATGAGTTTCTTAAAGCACATAAAGATCGCAGAGAAGGCCGGGCTCTCCTGCGAGGTGATCGACTCGTTTTTGCTCCATACGGACATCGATGAGAAAGACGATCTGGTGGAACTCCTGACCCACGGGACAGGGAAGAGCCGGGCGTATCTCGAACAGCTCGGCTTTGCACTCTCCGCAGAGAACGGGCGGGTCGGGGTGGAGCGGAAGGCTGCCCCCTCTCAATAAGGTCAGATTATTTTTCAGAGGCGCCTCTCCCACGGGCCCTGATCCGGTGTTCCTGCTACGCCTGGCCGTATTATTAATTGCCCAATGACGTTCTGTTCGTCATCATGCATCGCTGTGCCCGAAGATACATATGCTAAAATGCCCAGTGTTTCCTATAAATGGAGTATCAGAAGAAATAATCCGGGATACCCCGCAGATCCGGTGAAAACCTTGGATACAGCACCACAACCGGTACCAGCACCCGGGACACCTGCCGGTGAACCGGCAGCCCCTGTCCGGGACCCCCATTACAAATGGGTTGCCCTCTCGAACACGACCATTGCCACGTTCATGGCCACGGTCAACGGGAGCATTATTTTAATCTCCCTTCCCGCCATCTTCAACGGCATTAACATCGACCCACTCACCTCGTTCCAGTATCTTCTCTGGATCCTGATGGGATACGGGATCGTGACCGCCACCCTCCTCCTCAGTTTCGGACGGCTTTCGGATATCTATGGCAGAGTCCGCCTCTATAATGTCGGGTTTGCAATTTTTACGGCCGGTTCCATCCTCCTCTTTTTAACACCCAGTACCGGTGATGCCGGTGCAATCGAACTCATTGTCTTCCGGCTCATACAAGCGGTCGGTGCAGCGTTCATCTTCTCCAACAGTGCCGCGATCCTTACCGATGCATTCCCTCCCGATGAGCGGGGGAAGGCGCTCGGCCTCAACCAGGTAGCGGCGCTCTCGGGCCAGTTTGTCGGTCTCATCATCGGAGGGATCCTTGCAGTCTTCCACTGGCGGTATGTCTTTTTGATCAGCGTGCCGTTCGGGGTTATCGGGACCATCTGGGCATTTATGAAACTCAAAGAGCCGGCCTACCAGAAACGGTCCCAGAAAATCGATATCTGGGGGAACCTCTCCTTTATCTGCGGCCTGACCCTCTTTCTTGTCGGCATCACCTACGCGCTGCTCCCGTATGGGAGCGCATCCATGGGCTGGGGAAACCCGTGGGTCATCGCTACGCTCTTTTGTGGTATCCTGCTCCTTATTGCCTTCCCCATTATTGAGACACGGGTGAAGGATCCAATGTTCCGTCTGGATCTCTTTAAGATCCGCAACTTTGCGTTCGGGAATGCAGCCGGCTTCCTCTCCGCACTTGCCCGGGGCGGCGTGATGATCATTTTGATCATCCTGCTCCAGGGGATCTGGCTGCCCCTGCACGGCTATAGTTTCGAATCGACACCGTTCTGGGCCGGTGTCTACATGCTGCCGCTCACTATCGGCTTTGTGGTGATGGGCCCCATCTCTGGCATAATCTCCGACAAGTACGGTGCCCGGTGGATCAGTACGCTTGGCATGGTGCTCGTCGGGATCTCATTTTTGATCCTTGCCGTCCTGCCGTACAGCTTTGATTACCTGCCCTTCGCACTGGCGCTCCTGATTATGGGTCTCGGAAACGGGATGTTTTCCTCGCCCAACGCTGCGGCGATCATGAACGCTGTTCCCCCTGAAGAGCGGGGTGTTTCCTCCGGCATGATGTCGACTCTGTTCAACTCTGGTTTTGTCCTCTCTATGGGGATGTTCTTTACAATCATCGTCGTGGGACTTACGAGTGCGTTTCCCCCGGAGCTATCGGCGGCGTTGTCGGCTGCCAATGCGACGCAGCTCATCCCCGCGATGAGTGCGATACCCCCGACCGGCGCATTGTTCGCGGCATTCCTTGGCTACAACCCGGTCCAGATGATCCTTGCCGGTCTCTCCCCGGCCCTGCTTGCAACAGTCGCGCCTGCAACCATTGCAACCATCACTGGTGTGATCTGGTTCCCGACGACGCTTGCGCAGGCGTTCATGCCCTCGCTTGCGCTCTCGTTCTATATCGGGGCAGCCATCTCATTTATCGCCGCACTACTCTGTGCAATGCGGGGAGACAAGTACGTGGAGGAGATCGACGGGACCGGCCGGGATGACGACAGCAGCGCCGGTCCGCAACAGGTATCAGGGGAGAATGTAAAGTAGGAACGATCCATACAAAAAGTGGGGAGGAATCGTACAATGACAGAAATATTGCTCGGCCGGATCCTGATTGCCACGGACGGCTCGGAGAAGAACCGTGCTGCCCTTGACGAGGGAATAAAAATTGCCCGTGCGTTCGGGTCAATCGTGTATGCGGTATATGTGATCGATACTGGTACGTTCTCATCGATGTCAGGGGACATACCGCTCGGGGATACCTACACTGTCTTCCATACCGAGGCAGAACAGGCATTTGGCCGGATAAAATCCCAGGCTGGAGATATGAAGGTTGAGACCTCGATCCTTGAGGGGCACCCGGCGGCCGAGATTGTGAAGTTTGCCCTCGCAAAAAAGATTGATATGATCGTGATCGGCACGCAGGGAAAAAAGGGGCTGGAACGCCTGCTTCTCGGGAGCGTTGCAGAAGAGATCATACGATCAGCACCCTGTAAAGTGCTTGTAGTGAAGTGACGGGATCATGATGGCGGTCTGCGCCCGGCCCTCCCCTTTTGGGAAACCATTATCCTTTTTACTTCGGACTTTTTTTCACCCTGTGCTACCGGTCTGGCCGGTGATAAATGAATGCAGCATGCAGCGCACCCCTTTAAACGTACGGCGTCAATCAGTACGTGATGATCCTGCCTGAGTGGTTTACCCCGGTTCTTATCGGGATTGACGTGCTGGTGGTGATCTACGGCCTCCGGGTGGCTGTCACGGAGAAAAAAACCTATGGCTGGTTCCTTGCGCTTGCGTTCTTTTTATTTGGCGTAAAAGAGGTGCTGCCGTACAACGGGATAACCCTGCCCTCTGTGCTCGCGCTGGTCATCTCCGTGGCAGGTCTTGCATCGGCGCTCTACGCCTTTTACCTGCTTTCAAAATCGCTGCCATCATGAGAGGGAGTTTTCCTGCCCTTTCTGGCAGCGATCGGGATACCGGATGGGTGTCAGGTCTCCATTAACGCGGGGTGCGAAAGAAAAATGAATACGCCATCGCGGGTTTATCCCGGTTTTGCATTCAAAGGATATAAAATAAAAAAGGGAATGCCGGTTAATGATGAAGGCCAGGCGTCGAAATGGTTGAACGTTTCCTGCAGTGCCGGCATGAGGAATCCCGGGATGCTTTGAAGAACTCCGACGGGGTTCTGTTGATAATCACATTTTCCGAATAACAGTCAGGACAGGTCCACCGGATAACGTACCCGGAGCGTGTTCCCATAATAACCGATTTTAAGGATTGCTTCGCCATTGTTTCATTCTTTAATTGTTGGTAGACCAGAGCGAAAGATAACAGTCTCTGGATTTTAATCGTTCGATACTACAAAAATGGTTTCTTAAGGGAGGTGATGGATCGCCGTTACGTTTGATCAAGAACGGGCGCGATCGTAGGTATGCCCAAAACCGTTTGTGTACCAGATATTGGTTGTCCCAACGTATAGTATGATGGTTTGATTCCATCTGTGTCGGTCAGGGAAGTTTTGTCCAGGAGGAACTCCCGTCAGGCCGGAAAACGTATATCGGGCCAGCCGGATCCCTTAAATCTCCCCCTATGCATCTTTCATAAGATCGGAATGCGCATTTCGGAACCGGATCAATCCGTCGCAGAACTCGCCGAGGTACTCATCCATCGAGAGGCTCCCCTCCTGGAACCGGCACTCTTCTTCTTCGATCACCCGGTTGATCATGTCCTTTGTGGGAAGCAGGAGATCGATCTTTACCCCGGATTTCTCCGAACCCCGGATCAGGGCTTCGCGGAAGAGGCCGATGCAGTATGCGATCCGATAGTTATACACATGCCGGGTCTTCTCCAGGTACCCTGCCACCCGGTCGGTCTCGATCTTAAGAAAATCATCCTTCACCTTGTCATCGTTGCATTTCCCGAGCATGTACTTGTAGTGCGCATAGGGGTACATCGTTTCAAGCTCGGATGGCACGATCCCGCAAGTGCCAAAGATAACGATATGGTACTGGGACTCATCGAACACCTGAGAGATGATCATCCTGATGAGCTGGTGGCTCGGGCTCGTGCTGTAGGGTTTCCGCACTGCGCATGGCATGAAGATCGCAATGTCCTTTGGCTGCACCTCGTACTCGTCGATGATGTACCGGTAGGACTGCTCGAACTCCTTAAGATAGAATGGCGGGCCGGTGAGAAATGGCTTGTCGGGGTCTTTTAGTGGTTCGGATGGAGAAGTTTCCATGGGTCTTCCTTACAAAATCGTTCACGCACAAGATGAAACAACCGTTCACCGGCGCACCGTATCATTCCTCTCCAGCACGTACCCGAGCGTACCCTCTTCAAGGCCATCGCAAGGGAGAGTTTTACCGGTGCAGACAAACCCATTTCTCTCAAGGACCCGGATAGATGCCCCGAGCTCCGGGTATGTCGTTGCCATGATCCGTGCGATATGGTGGTCTGCAAAGATCACGGGAATCAGGTGCCGGACCGCCTCGGTTGCGTGGCCCTGACCCTGGTACTCGTCCAGCACCGAATACCCAACGAGAACAGTGTCCGATGTGTATGAGGCCGAGGCGATCCCGCCACATCCGATAAGGACACGCCCAACCTTGTTGGGCGTATCCCTCACCCAGTACCAGCAGGCAAAGAACGGATCGGTCGTATCAGATGCCATCCGGATAAAATCAGTGAGCATCTCGTCGTTCATCTCATCGGGCGGCCATGCGGCAGGGACCGTGGCATCCAGCAGCCGGGCGAGCGCTGCATGGTCGTGGAGATCGCTTTTCAGGATCTCCACGCTTGCCGGGATCAGGTCGAGCCGTTCTGTCCGGATACGCGGGGTCGCCATCGTGATCACCGTGTCGGCGTCGGCCCATCTGTTGGTGGATAATACGGGTAGTCCATCTGTTTCTGAATCTTCTCCCGGACGTCGTGGCCGGCGATCTTCTCGCAGAGGTATAGCCCCATATCGATGGCGGCGGTAACTCCCCCTGCCGTGATGACACAGTCATCCTTAACGATCCTATCGCGGGATACTTCTCGTGCGAAACGTTTCAGGACTTCCTGTAAACCGGGATGCGTGGTTGCCCGTCGGTCGCGGAGCATCCCTGTTGCCCCGATCAGGAGCGTGCCCCCGCACACAGCAGCAACGGTTGTCCTCCCCGGGCGAACCGCAATCCAGGAAAGGAACACTTTGTCCCTCATAAGGCCCATGACACCGTCTCCTCCCGGGATTACCACGTAATCATACTCCGAAAGGTTTGGGCTGACCAAATTCGCTTTCAGTGCAGTGCCTTCTGATGATAGTATCCACTCCTTTTGGGCACAAGTCTGGCACTCCAGATCCGGTACAAACCCCATGGTTTTAAGCCGGGTGAGCGGGTCATATGCCCCGGCAAAGTCAAGGAGCGTGACCCCATCATAGAGAACAAATGCGATCTTCACGGTGTCTTCCCAATCTTTTTTTAGTGTGCGGAGCGTTATGTCTGTTGCCCTTGAGTCCTGCGTCAGGAAAATGGTGAGGCCCTCTGGGACAAACCACGGCATTCCCTTGCGGGTTAAGCTAGGCCTCACGACGATCCTGATCCAACGGGATGACCAGACTTCGCCGGAATCGTCTGCTTTTTCTCTGTTAGCAGCTACAATGCTTCAAGAGAATTTTAACCAAAAAAAATACAGGGGACTGACGGTATGAGATGGTGTGGCTGGATCGTGCTGGCGTTATGCTTGTGTATGCTTGGTGTCGGCTGCGTCTCCAAAGCCCCGAATACTGCAATCACCGTCACGAGCGATGATCTCGACTCTTTTACCCCTGTTAACACCGGTTCGGTCGATTTTTACACCACCGACTTCCGGATCGAGAACCCATCCAACTGGACGTTTCAGAATATCGAGGTGCATGTCACCTTGAACCCGTTGACGGCGTTCTGCCATGCGCAGTCTGCAACATTCGAGATCCCTTCCCTTGCCCCCAAAGAAAAAAAGACCGAGCAGATATCGTTCTCTGAGTTTGCCGACATGGACTGCGCATATAACTTCACCTCTTCCGTGACTTCGGATCAGGAATGGTACTGACAGGTTGCGATCATCCGGGTTCCGGATTCAAAGCCAGGGAATACCGCAGCCGTCGTTCTTCTGGTTGTTTAAAAAAGCAGGGTTGGCATCTGTTTACGGTTGCATGCGTTTATTTCTGCCGGCTCTTCCGGAACACGCCCATGAAGAGGCACTCGTCCGCATCAATGGTATCGACACCGACCTGATCTCCGATTGGCATTCCGAGGCCCCGGACGATGACCGCAGGAGTACACTCGTCTGCCTCGCCCATGACGAGTTCGGCGG
>Ga0187861_10004178_pt1 | contig 12254 bp, 9 predicted proteins | sample June2016WEW_10_1_3_FD_132986 | JGI IMG/M metagenome (GOLD analysis project Ga0187861, IMG submission 132986) | Peatland microbial communities from SPRUCE experiment site at the Marcell Experimental Forest, Minnesota, USA - June2016WEW_10_100 | ecosystem: Environmental > Terrestrial > Soil >...
CACGAACAGGCCCATTGCGGTGGTCACAAGCGCTTCCGAGATGCCGCCGGCGACCGCTGCCAAACCGGTGGCATGCTCTTTGGCAATACCGCTGAATGCGTTCAGAATGCCGACCACCGTTCCGAACAGTCCCACAAAGGGAGCCGTCGAGCCGATTGTCGCCAGACCGCCCAAGCCACGCTTCAGTTCCGCGTGCACGATGGCTTCGGTGCGCTCCAGCGCACGCTTGGATGCTTCAATGGTCTCGCCAGGAATTTCACCCGGGCTATCCTGGTGGGCCCTGAATTCCATAAGGCCCGCGGTGACAACTTTAGCCAGGTGACTCTTCTTGTTGCGCTCGGCGACTTTGATCGCTTCGTCAATCTTGCCTTCGCGCAGCGCCCCGGCAACTGCGGGAGCGAACGAGCGGGACTGATTGCGGGCGGCGTTGAAAGCCATCCAGCGGTCAATCATCACGCCGATTGACCACCCCGACATGATGAACAGAATGATGACCACGGCTTTCGCCAGAATACCCATCTGCTTCCAGAGCGAAATCGGGTCCCAACCGACCGTGCCCTCGTCAAAGAGCCAGACGGCGAAAAGATGGAAATTACAGAGTGCGACTGCTGCCAGATTGACTACCATGAGTTGCTTTTCCTCCTCAGAACTGTTTCGAACTTGTTTCTACACGCTTGTCAAAAGTCTTCGTGTTGCACATCCGCAGCCGCCCTTCATTCGGTAGCACTTACGGCACGACCGAACAGACCGCGGAAAAAGTCGCGTTTCGCATCACGGCATCGCTTTAGCGATGCCGTAAGTTCTTTCGAAATCAGACGGCCCTTTAAGGGCTGGGCAGCGAATACCGGCTTGTCCTCCAGCCTGTTCAAACCGCCACAAACCTAACCAACACAAGCTGGCCGGGAGAGTTTAGCCTCCGGTCAAGCTAAAGTTCACAATCACCTGGGTCTCCACGGCCACCGGCTCGCCATTGAGCAGGTATGGCTTATAACGCCACTGTTTCACGGCCTCGATCGCCGCCGGCGCTAGCATGGGGTGCCCACTAACCAACTGAAGATTCTGAATCGTGCCCTCTTTGCTGATTTCCGCCTGCAGCACGACCTGCCCCTGAATGCGGGCCTGTTTTGCCAGCGGCGGATAATTCGGCGTGACCTTCTTGATCAAAAGACCGGTCATCACACCCGTTGACACGCGCTGGCGCGGCTGGACCGCGATTTTCGGGACTGCGATCTGGGTCGAGCTGAGAATGCCGCCGATCACACCGCCCGCCTGGCCTCCGGGAATGCCTCCCGGGACACCACCCGGGACGCCGCCACCACCCAGATCGGGCGCTTCATCTTCTTTGATCATCTGAACTTTGCTTGGAATCTTGGTGGGTTGACGCAACTGGCCGTTGACGAGTTCGCTCTGCATCTTCACCACCCTGACGGTAGCGGCTGCCGGCGGGGGGGGCGGCGGCGGCGGCGGCGGCGGCGCTACCAGGAAGGTCATTAGCTGCGTCTTGGGCAGCGCGTCGGTATAAATCAGCGGGATCAGGATCAGGACCCCGACAAGCATTACCTGCAGCACGAAGGAAAAGACGGTGGTACCCAACCGCTTGGTTCCGGGTCTTTTGCCTGAAACAATGAGGCTGTCTTCAAACATAGGCTTCTCCTACACCAAACCCTACGATAACTTAGACACCAACCACATCCTCTTTGCTCCCGCTCTTTCGACTTATTTTCTCTACGAATTCCTGCCTCTCGGGGCAACTGAAGATTCTACGCCACATGACGGTATTTAGACCTTAATTTTTTCCTTCGGCTGCGTTGGGCCGTTGCCGGGCCGCAGCGGCATGGCAATCGGCTTCTTGCCGCGCTCGCCCCGCCATTCCTGGTAGGCGACCAGAATCGGGGCGGCAATTGCGATCGAGGAATAGGTCCCGATCAGGATTCCGATGACCAGGGCAAAGCTGAAGCCGTGCAACACCTCGCCGCCGAAAAGGAACAACGCAAGCACAGTAAGGAAAGTCAGGCCCGCTGTCAAGATGGTTCGGCTTAAGGTCTGATTAATACTCTTGTTGACGATGTCGGCCAGCCTGTCCCGCCGGAGCAACTTGACGTTCTCCCGTATGCGGTCAAACACGACGATGGTGTCGTTATTCGAGTATCCGATCAGGGTCAGGATGGCCGCGATCACGGTCAGCGATATTTCCCAGTTCAGCAGCGAGAAAGCGCCGACCGTGATCAGAGTGTCGTGGAAGACCGTCAATACGGCGGCCACGCCGTAGATCCATTCGAAGCGGAGACCCAGGTAAACCAGCATTCCGGCCAGCGAATAAAGAGTGGCCCGGATGGCTTGCCCGCGCAGTTGCTGCCCAACCTGCGGGCCGACAATCTCGACGTTGCGGATACCAAAGTCCGAGACGTAGAAGTTGTCCTGGAGCGAGGCGACGGCTGCGCGATCGGCCACACTCTTCAGCTCGTCAATCGAGCCCAGCACGCCGCTTTTCGTCTTGTCGCGATAGTCGACAATGGCCTGAGCCAGCGCGGTGTAGCGCGGGTTGGCATCGGCGCCGGCTCCAAGGAAGAGCGGATCTTTCTCCAGAAGATAATCGGCAATGGTCTTGGAGCTGGAGTTATTGAGGTCCTGCTTGCCTGCTGGAGCGTGGCTTTCGAGCGCCTGAATGATCTGGATTTTACCCTTGTCGAGAGCCTGTTCGCTGGTCTCCTGAATATCGAGCTGGATCAGCACCTCGTTGCTATTGTGCGCTTGGTCGTAGGCTTGGACGCGGGCGTTCTTTAATCCGGCGCGCTCGATCTCCGCGTGGATGGCGGCGACATTGGGGGTGTGCGCGTACTTCACGTAGACCAGCGTGCCGCCGCGGAAGTCGACGCCCAGCGGGATGCCATGCCAGAACGCCATGGAAAGCACTCCGGCCACGCTGAAGATCAGCGAGAAGGTGAGAAAGTACCACTTTTTCCCGAGGAAATCGATGCTTGTGTCTCTAAAAAATTCCACGCTGCTTACGATCCCTTCAAAAATCTGCTGTTTGCTGTTCGTCGTTCGCTATTCGCTTTTCGCCATGCAAATGATCCTCGCGAACAGCGACCGACGAACAGCGCCCTCTAAATGCTCAGCGCTTCGCCGCGTTGCTTCCTGCTCAGCACCCAATCAAAAATCATGCGCGATACAAACACCGCCGTAAACAGGTTTGCGAGCAAACCGAAGACCAGCGTCGTCGCAAAACCCTTTACCGGCCCCGTACCGAAGAGGAACAGAATCGCGGCCGAGACGATGGTGGTGACGTGCGTATCGACGATGGTGACCCAGGCGTGGCTGAATCCTTGCTCCACGGCCGAGGGAGGCGTCTTGCCATTCCTCAGCTCTTCCCGGATGCGTTCAAAAATCAGGACGTTCGAATCGACGCCCATGCCCACCGTTAGGATGACGCCGGCAATACCCGGCAGCGTCAGCACCGCTCCGAAGTAGCCCATGAACCCGAGCAGAATAACCAGGTTCAGGATCAACGCGATATCGGCATTCACGCCCGCCCAGCGGTAGTAAATCAGCATGAAGATGAGGACGGCGAGCATGCCGACCGTGGCCGCCTGAATGCCGGAACGAATCGAATCGGCGCCCAGCGACGGCCCCACCGTGCGCTCTTCGAGATACTTGATGCCGGCCGGCAAAGCGCCGGAACGCAGCGTCATTGCAAGGTCTTGCGTCTCTTGCTGGGTGAACCGTCCGCTGATGACGCCGTTTTCACTGATGGTGTCCTTGATCACGGCCACTTCCTGCACCTTGTTGTCGAGAACGACCGCCAGGGAGTCTCCGACGTGAGCGGAAGTGAATGCACGGAATTTGCGGCCACCCTCACCGGTGAGGATAAAGCGGACGTCCGGCTGGCCATTTTCGTCGGTGCCCGGTTCCGCAGTGCGAAGATCGCGCCCGGTCACGGCCGAGGCGCGAGAGATTATGTACCAGGCTTCGCCGCCTTCGGTGTCACGCCTCGAACCGATGCTTTTGCCGGGCATCACGACAGTGTCCTCAGGCAGCACGCCACCATGCGCTTGTAACGCCGCCTGCTCGCTTGGGTATGCTGCCTGTCCGTCGATCGATTGCTTGATTTCAAGCATCGCAGTGGACTGCATGATTTCCTTTACGCGCGCCGGATCGTCCACGCCCGGAAGCTGGACAAGAATCTGGTACTTGCCGAGGCCGTGCGGCGCAACGTAAGGCTCGCTCACGCCGAGCTGGTCGATGCGATTGCGAATGGTCTCGATGGCCTGGGTTACCGCATGGTCCTTCAAGTCGGCGAGGTTTTGGCCCTTCATCGAAACGGTCCAGGAATTTTCCGCGCCCGAGGTCGCGTCGTACTCCGGCAGCCGGTCGGAAATAATGCTCTTGAAATCGGTGGTCTGCTCCGGAGGAACGCCCTTGACCACGATCATTTCCGGATGGTTCACCGGATCGGGCTTGGTGATGTCGGCGTAATTGATCTTGTGCGTCCGCAAGCCTTCCTTGAGACGCGCAACCGCGTTGTCGGAGTCGACGTTGACCGCGTCATTGACCTGCACCTGCAGAATCAGGTGCGTCCCGCCCTTGAGGTCGAGGCCCAAATGAATGCGGTCGGTGATTGCCGCCAGCATACCCCTGCCCGACCAGTCCTTCGGAATGCCGAAGACGCCGAACAGGAAGACCAGCAGGATCCCGACGACAACTGCCAACTTCCACCTGAGGTTCTTATTCATGAAAACCAGTCGATCGTCTTTGGTCGTTGGTCGTTGGTAAAAACCACAGCTGCTTCGCGAGCCGCCAACGACAAGCGACCACCGACTATTTTCCTTCTTCCGCCGTCGTCACCGATACCACCGATGCGCGGCTGATCTCGAGTTTCAGATTGTCGGGCGGCACGCGCAAGACCAGCGCATCGTCCTTGAGGCTGACGATCGTCCCGCGCAGACCGCCGCTGGTTACGATCTTGTCGCCATTTTTCAATCCGCCCAGCATGGTCTGCCACTTTTTCTGTTTCCGCTGCTGCGGCAAAATCAGCAGAAAATAAAAAATGGCAAAGATGAACAGCAGGGGCGCCAGCCCGAGCAGACTTGTGCCACCGGGTAGCTGAATCCAAAACGCCAATCCGCCAGGCATGCCAGACAATATGATTTCCACCGCCAAGTTGATCCTCTGTAACGAAATGCCTTATTAAAACCGCGACAGTCTGAAGCTCCCTCTACGGGCCAGCCAAGCAAAACTCGGCACAAGTTTGCTTCTTTCGCCGCCTAACTTCGGGAATTCTTTTCTTCTATGGCCGGAGATCCTACAGCTTCGTGGCTAGAACCGGCGATACCGCGCTCCGGTTTTGATCGGAACGGCACAGAAAGAAACGGACCTTATTCCCAAGCTAAATAGAATGCAGGACGGCTCGTCATGTGTCAAGGACGCGACGCCGAATTTACAGCCGGGAACCGCCGGTGCTGGGTGCGTGGCCGGCACGAATCCAGGCGCGGACGGTCCGCATCGTGGCCAGGTAAAAGTGCAGGTTGTGGACCGTATTCAAAACCTGCGCCAGCAGTTCGTTCGAAGCATAAAGATGACGCAGGTAGGCCCGTGAATAACGCTGGCAGACGCGGCAGTCGCAGGCGGGATCGAGCGCGCTGTCGTCCTGCGCGTACCGGGCCTGCTTGATCGAAACTTTGCCTTCCGAGGTAAACAGCAACCCATGGCGGGCGGCGCGGGTGGGCAGCACGCAATCCATCATGTCCACGCCCAACTGAGCGTATTGTGCGATCTCTTCGGGAGTACCCACCCCCATCAGATAGCGCGGCTGATTGGAGGGAAGATGCTCGAGCGTGAATTCGACGATCTCGCGAGTAAGCTCGCGCGGTTCGCCGACGCTCAGCCCGCCGATGGCATATCCGGGGAAGCCGATGTCGATAGTCCGCTCGGCGGATTCGCGGCGCAGTTCAAGGTCCATGCCGCCCTGCACGATGCCGAACAGAGACTGGGTACTGGCCACTGGCCGCTCCTGATGGCTGACGGCTGACGGCTGATGGCTGCTCCCCCAGGGCACCTCGTCCTTGTATGCTTCAAAATAATTTTTGCTGCGCTCGGCCCAGCGCAGGCTTAGTTCCATCGAGTCGCGCGCGCGCTGGGGGTCGGTCGGATACTCAGTGCATTCGTCAAAGGCCATGATGATGTCGGCTCCCAGGCCGATCTGCGCCTCCATGGCTTTTTCCGGACTCAGAAAGTGCGAGGAGCCGTCCAAGTGCGAGCGGAACGCCACCCCTTCTTCGCTGACCACACGGAGATCGTTCAGGCTGAAAACCTGGAAGCCGCCCGAATCAGTAAGAATGGCCCGGTCCCATGACATGAACCGGTGCAGCCCGCCCATCTGGCGAACGGTTTCTACGCCAGGACGCAAATAAAGATGATAGGTATTGGCGAGCAGAATCTGGACGCCGAGTTCTTCGAGCACATCCTGCGAGACGCCCTTGACCGAAGCCAGGGTTCCGACCGGCATGAACACAGGCGTCTCGATCTCTCCGTGAGGAGTGATGAGCTTGCCGGCGCGAGCGGCGTCGCGGGCGGCTTCAATCTGCAGGCGGACAGGCACGGGGGGATTCTAACTGAACTTAGAAGTTAGAGTTTGCCGATTGATCCTTCGTTGGCAAGATTGGATGCCCTGAAAGTCCGACTCGGGCCGCTAGTTGCGCTGGCCAGGCAAGAAAAACGCGGGCCAGGAAGCCCGCGTGAATTCCATTGTAAATCGATTTTGGCTTATGCCGATTTCCGCAGCGGCTCGGCTTCGACCAGCGGCGCATTGACCAGGTGTTCGCTCAGGAACCAAGCCTGCAATTCGCTGGGGCGAAGCACATCGCTCACCACCAGATCGTTCGTGCCGGGGTCGCCCAGTTTGGTGGCAAGCTCCGCGATTTCGCGGCATTCGGTGATGATGAGCTCGTGCGCGTCAAGCAGGCGAGACAGTTGTGCGGGAACCTCTTCGCGTCCTTTGGGCGGGCGCGGAATCCGGGTCAACTCGGCGACGTCGGCCGCCATGGCGATACTGATTCCGCCCAGAAGCATGATTCGTTCCGCGATCGTGTCGACGGTCGCGCTCTGTTCTTCATAGTGCTTATCGAACAGAAGATGGAGTTGATAGAAAGTCGCTCCCGACACCTGCCAATGGGACTTCTTGTAGAGATCCCGAAGAGTCATGGTGTCGGCTAACAGTTGGTTGAGTTGCTCGGTCATTTCCAGCCGGATTGGCTCTTCCAATTGCAACGGCAACACACTGGTCACCGTGCCAAATGCCTGGAGTTCGCGAGCTGTCTGGTGGTAGCGGGGTTGCGCTGAAGCCTTGTTCGAATTGGTGGAGATTGGTTTCTTAGCCATAAAGTTCTCCTGAAACTACGGATTTTGGGGGCAAGCCAGAAGACGAGGAAATTGCCAGAAAGAAGTATCTGCTTCCGGTCCAGTTTTCCGGTTCAACTCTTTGGATGCGAACCGCCGGGAATGGATTCCGAGCCTGCCCGAACGGAAACTCCATCCCAGGGTATAGCGATCAAGGGTATGCCGATCAGTCGGTGGACAGCAGTGCCTGCCGTGCGCTCTCAGTCGGCAGCGCTGCGCCGGATGCCGTGCACCTCAGTCAGGAAGTCGACTCGAGGCGCGCCTTTGACACCCGCGCTTGCCATTTTGGCTTTGAGTTCCTCGGAAGCTATGAATGCGCGCGCCTTTTCTAGACTCTCCCATTCGAAGAAAAGAGTAAGGCCGTTGGCGTTTCCAGCGCTGCGGAAAATACGGCAACTGCACTCGCCGTTCTTGCGCCGCCAGTCAAAAGCGGAGTCGAACGCCGCTTTCCAGACCGTATAGTCGGCAACTTCGTGGTAGATGAGAACGTTGATCATGATTTCGGGGCGCTCCTTTCACGGTGAAAACGTTGCTCCAAACGCAGGAAAAATGCAAGAGCGGAGATCACGAAGGACTGGTTGCGGCCCGCTGTAGTTTAGCTCTCAGCAATTGGAGGCAGGCCGAGCCACTGGCCCGCCACCGGATACACGGGGAAGTAAATGGTCGGGACGGCCGGATTTGAACCGGCGACCCCTTGCACCCCAAGCAAGTGCGCTACCAGGCTGCGCTACGTCCCGCGTTTATGCGGGTTTCCTCCCAAATTGGGTACTTGCCTCGGGAGGGCGCATGGGCGGCTTTTCGCAGTTCATCCGTGAACGTCAGTATTTGCACAATGTTTCCCCTGCAACAATCGAGTGGTACAAGCACACGCTGAAATGGCTGCCCACGGAGACCCCCTCGGCTGATGAGCTGAAAGACGCGGTGCTCAAGATGCGTGAGCGCGGACTGAAGGCAACCGGCTGCAACTCCGTAATCCGGGCCATCAATTCCTATCTCCACTGGAGCAGCGCGGGAGAGCGTAAGTGCGGTCCAGGTTGCCGGCACCTACGCATCCCACCACTCAAAGAGCCGCAATTGATTCTGCCCACGTTGACGGTGCAGCAAGCAGCCTTGCTCATAAACTGGAAACCCAAAAATCTCTATCAGCGGCGGTTGCACGTGCTTGTGCTGCTCTTGCTGGACACGGGATGCAGAATCACGGAGGCCCTCAGTCTTCGTGTGAGTGAGATTGATTTTGACAACCTGCTCATCACGCTGGACGGCAAGGGACGCAAGCAGCGCATGGTTCCATTTTCCTTTGAGCTGAAAAGAGCATTGTTCCGATTCATCCGTGATGGCGCCCGCAAGCCGGATGCGCTCTTACTGGCGAGCAAGAATGAAACGCGATTGGGGCGGCGGGTGATGCTCCGTGACGTGAAGCTACTGTGCGGGCGGTTGGGGTTTGTCCCTCCAGGGCGCACGTTGCACAGTTTTCGGCATACGTTCGCTGTGAATTACCTTCGCCGTGGTGGGTCCGTGTTCCATCTGCAAAAGGTGCTCGGCCACAGTACGCTGGAGATGACGAAGCGGTATTGCAATCTCGTAACCTCGGACCTCCAGGCGGTGCATCAGCGGATTAGCCTACTGGCATCGTGAAATCGGCTCGCTGTGAATGGCCCGTGCGGGCCTTCCGGTGCGTTCTGGCGCATAGTTGCGGCGGGATGGCACTCTGGCATGGGTTTTTCGTCCTGCGCTTGCTAATGAGGCCGAAATGGTGCTTTTCTTAACTGCGCTCGGTCATTTTCTGGTTATGGTGGCGTAAACTGCTGATTCTATTGAAAAATCTCATTTTGAGAAATTGTTCATTCACGTAAAAAATAGGTCGACGGTGGGCTTCGAGTGCTTCCCTTTTAACATTTCTTACCATCCACGGCATACCCCCTATGTGGATTGCTTAACCACCCCCGCCTGTGTTATGCCACGATTCCAGGCGCGGGCGTGTGAGCCCGGCCAGCTTTGCCATACACAACACGACCTGATTTCTGCTCTCCGCTTGACTTGATAGAGTCAGCAGCGGTCCAAAAAGCAACTGTGTCATGTCAAGTAGCAGGCGACTTTCAGCGCCCGTAACGTGTTTGTTTGCCACAGAATGCATCAACCCTCTTCTTGTATGAGAGTTGACATGAATATATATATAGGAAGGTATTCTCACTGTGTCATGTCAACACTCACACACTCACTGAACCGCATCCTCCCCGCATTCAACACCACCGGCATACGCGCGATAGTATTTCTTGCCCGACAGCGTGACCTTGCCCTCGGCTTGCGCCACTCGTCTCCAGCGAAAGAACGCGGATGCCGAGCCGAAATGTTTGTGGTATTTCAGCTCTTCACCAACCGGTGTGGCTGCGAAAACCTGTGCTTCCATTCGGGCAAGCGCCGAATTTTCATCCTTTGTATCCGGTTCGCTCGGTTCCGTGGTCAGCGTCAGTCCTGCGTCTGTCCAGGTAAAGAAAAATTCCTCTTTCGCCGTATTCCGTGGCATGACATTCATCTTGCGGACATTCTTATCCGCCGTTTTTTCTATGCTGATGCAGGTTTCGCTCTTGCGCCCGAAGGCTACGCTGCCCATGAACTGGTCACGCCCGCTGGCATAGCGGTCATTCTCTTTCTGTTTGGGACTGCCCAACGTGCCCACGATGGCAACCCGGTACTGTTTTGCCACGCGCTGCAATTCGTCCAGCACGTCACCCACGGCGTCAAGCTTGTGCAAATCGGGAGTCCAGAAGTCCAAGCCCTCTAAAATCCACAGTTTCACACCGGGCCGGCTTTGTATCATGGCCTCTATAACAGCAGCCGGGCGTTCTTTCTGTTGCGCTCGCGTGAGACGGATGACGCGGGACATTATTTCGTCAACGGGAACGGGTAGCTTGGCCGCGTTGCACGTCCGCCGCATCGATGCGGAACTGCGGTCATGTAGAAGGAGGCAGTAGTCGCTAGCCGTGGTGGCGTGCCCGTACGTCTCTCGGCCTTGCCGCGCGTCCTCAGCCATTCGCAGCAAGGAATGCGTCTTGCCCGCGCCGCTCGGACCACCTACCAAGGACACCTCACCCAATGGAAACCACCCTTCCTCACGTTTCGGGAGAGGTTGGATTGTCCAGATTGTGGGCGCGTCTTCATCCATCGGTTCCTCTTCGTCGAAAACCAGCGCGCCGCCCTTGATGGCCTTCAGGATGGTCATGGAACGGTAATCCTCGCGCTCCAGCTTTTCCCGATAGAGCGGGGATTTGAGCCACGCCGCGTCGATAGCGTAAGAATTGTTGTTGAGTCTCCGCGCGAGAAGGTTGCACAGGGTCAAGTCCGCCCGGCTGTGGTCACCATCGAAGTCACTGAGATCCCCGGCCATCAGCTTGCGGTATTTCTCTTCCTCGGTGCCCGCACTCACCACGATGCCCGGCTTGGCCTGCATTCCAGCCACGTGCTTGCACAGCGCGTTAATCTGCTCTTGCCGTGGCATCAGGTCCGCTGGGGTCTTGCTCAGATGACGGCCAGACAGCGTGAAATAGAATCCCGAGCCTTTGATTTCAATTTGCTTGAAGTCCGGGCCGGGCCGCACGATGGAGTCACCTTTTTTACCGGTGTTGACGCCTCGGTATTCCTCGGGAAAGTCCGCCAAGCAGAGAACGTGCGCCCCGTATCCGTTGGGGCTGTATTCGCTGTAGGAGTCCAGGGCGATTATCGTCTTTCGTGACTCCGGCGTGAAGTGACCCTCGAAGGCATCACAGCATTCGTCGAAGTCAACGCCGGTAACCGGCACGCCATCCACGCGGCCTAACACAATTCCGATGCCGTCAAAGCCGGTTGCGGCCTCACATTCCGCGTACGTGGACCATGTGGCTGGGCCATTGGACTTCGCATGGCAGCCCGAGGGCATGTAAGGGACTTTGGTTTCCTTGCCCTTGACTACCTCACGATTCCAACAAACAAAACGGCGTTGCTTTTTTACCGCGTCAATGCTTATCTGCACTTGGACACCCCGTCTCCGTCACAATTTCGTGTATTCCCTCGGCGTCTTCGCGTCTCAGAAATGCCCTCATTGATGTGGACAGGGGCGCGAGAACCTTGAAACCCTTGTGATAGCTTTCCAGGCCACGCCAGACCGCGCGAAAAATCCCCCGTCTGCGAAGCCGGGGAGTGAGCCAAACCCAAGCCAGAGTGGAATAACCCAATGTGTCCATCATCACCGCGCCCTGATAGCTCTCCCCGCCTTTGATTAGGTACACAACACGATTGGGGCCATTGAGCCGCGCATCTAGAAACCAGTAGGGCATCCACACGCCGCTGTCCTTGGATGTCTCTTGTGCGAATAGGCAGGCGTAATGATGCACCGCGTCAATTTCCTCTTGGCCGCTCCAGGCTCCTACGCAGCGCAAAGCGTCCCAAGTATCCACGTACTCACAGAAACTCCGCAGCCCAGATTCATCTTTGATAAATTGCTTCATCTGGAGACTGCGGGCATCCTGAAAGAACGTCAGTGCACGGACAGGTTGCGGTCTTTCCACCACAGTCCCGGACAGGAACCGCATGGCCCCCCGGTGATATATGGAATCCTCGAAAATGACATCTGGGTCCGGTGCCGGGCGCAACAGCGGATTCTCCAGAAAACTACTACAGGCTTTAGCGCGGCATACCTTGTGAAAAACGGAGAGGCCATTGCGGGATAGAAGCCAAACGCGGTCAGCGGTTTCGGGGAATTGTGTGGCCCTCCGACATATTAGAGCGCGCGCGGGACGGTCGTCTCCCATCTCGGTGTTGCAACTTAGACAGCGCGTGTCCACGAATATGGGCTGCCCGTCAAGTACCTCGCACTTCACAGCATC
>Ga0187861_10004188_pt1 | contig 12234 bp, 9 predicted proteins | sample June2016WEW_10_1_3_FD_132986 | JGI IMG/M metagenome (GOLD analysis project Ga0187861, IMG submission 132986) | Peatland microbial communities from SPRUCE experiment site at the Marcell Experimental Forest, Minnesota, USA - June2016WEW_10_100 | ecosystem: Environmental > Terrestrial > Soil >...
TCCGAGGGGATCTTTGCGCCGGGCGGCCACGTCCGCTCCAGGATCCGGTCCCGGAGCTGCTCGAAAACCTGATTCTTCACGCCGGCGCGCGGCACGCGGGTCAGGTGCACCTTGGTCATTGAAGTTGTATGATATCTTACAAGCCCCATACCGTCAAGCCCGGTTTCGAACTTGCCATCCCCCGGTTTCAGGCGGTGCCATGGTTGCCGGCGAGGGTGAGACGCGAGCCTGGGGAGCTGAGCGCGCGAGCGAACCGAGATCCCCGCCCACCCTGCCAGCTAGTACCCGATCCCGAAGACCACCGGCGCCGAGCTCGCACGGGACACAGTGAGCACAGAACACGTTGCGAACGAATTGTCTGATCGCAATAGGATTGTAATGAGTTGGAAGTTCCGAGCTTCGCTACAAGGTTCGACTCCCATCTGGGGAGCCCAGTACTGATCGCTGCAGCCCGGTTGCCTGACGGAAGCAGGTAACCGGCCCAACCCGCGGCCGGATGTTGAACCAAGCGAGAAATCACTTCGATGAGACACCCGACCTGCTCGTGCAGGCTGGGTCCGGCGTGAGCGAAGGGTCAGCCCTTGTCTGCTGTCCCTTCAGCAGGTCTTCGGGCAAGTAATTTTATATGATCGGGCAATCCGGGACCAAAATATCCCTCTAAGTTCCTCAGCGCTCGGTCCCAATCGGAATCACAAAGGAATGAATCAGTATGCAATTCGCAACAGAGATAATTGCCCGGCCGAAGAAACCCCTCACCAGGCCGCAACGGCTCGTTACCATCGTCGCAGACGCCACTTTGCCTTTCCTTGTTGTTCCGCCACCACGATATCGCCCTATCGCGGTACCATGATTTGAGCGACAGAGCGACTTCCTTTGATGTCCCCTCCAAATCTGATGGGTGCTGAACCGTAGGCAATTCACCAAGTGACTTTAGTGCATTGTTTATAACATCATGGAATCTAACTCCGCCCGAAGTCAGAGTGTCGGCATTATCATTATTCGCTGCGATGTCCCTGAGCGCATCAATCGCCCCTTTAGCACCCAACCACGCAAGCGTGGTTGCTGCTTCGGCTTTCAAAGCAATGTTTTTCTCTGTCTTAAGAACCTGAATAAGCGGAAGAATAGCTTGATCATTAGGCACATACCGAAAAGCCTTGATCGCCCTGAACTTAACCTCCCATGAGGGGTCATTCAAAGCAATGAGAAGTGGTGGTACCGCCCGAGGATCCTTGGTATTCCATAAGGCAACTACAGTTCTTTGGCGCTCTTCCTCGTCACCGTGCTCGATTAATTCTATAAGACTTGGAATCTCGTCCAGAGATTCGGGTCTTTTGGGTTCGATCATATTGTCATTACGAGATTCTTGCCGCCGAGGTTCTTGCCGGCGAGCTTTCTCCACGGCAGCGATGCGTTGCCGCTCCCCGCTGTTGCGTTGGCGTTGCCGTTCGAATGCTTGTTCCTCCTCGGGGGAGCCTTTGACAACGCCGATCCCGCCACACTGCGCGCACAAGTCGTCCACGATAGATGGACGCAACAAGGCTACCTGCCACCACGCCCTGCTTGTGCGGCGTTGGACCCTCCGTGAGCCCCCACAGCCCGGACATGTCTTTGGCATGTGTCACCTCTCAATTCAGTTAAACTCAGCTTAACACGGACTTCCGTTCTGGCTTCCTGGCCGGCTTCGATTGTACACCCAGCCGCCTCCGTGGGAGGCTCTTTCTAAATCCTTTCCATCCTGAGCTGCTTTGGCGGCCCAGGAAGGGCCTAATTCGGCCTCCTCCTGGTACGGGCAAACCCGGAGGGGCCTCATTTCAAGCGGATTCGCAGACACCTCTCCGCCCCCTCCCTCCTTCCGCCCGGTTTGCCTCCCCGCCGCCGCGCCCTATCCGGTCGGCAAGGGCAGTGCCGGGGTGCCCTCTGGGCCGCGCCGCACCTTGTAGCTGGTAGCTGGAAGCTGGTAGCTGATAGCTGAAAGCTGGTAGCTGTTTTTGTAGCGCACGCTCTTGAGCGTGCCGCGTCGGCACTCGTGCCGACGTTCTTCTCAAAGCTGCTAGCTGGCGGCTGGGGGTATACTGGCCCGGAAGCCGGGGGCCAAAACATCGGATTACCCAGCATCATGACGGGCCGAGCGTTGGCGGAACGAGTCCACGCCGGATACCCTTCCTTTGCTGTATACTGGTCACGGTTCGCAACTGAGCCCATTTCGGTAATCGGAGACAACTGACATGTTGCAAGCGTCGGTGCTGGCCGCAGCGCTTCTGATCGTATTGGTCCTCCTGCTGAAGTCGATTTACAGCATCGGTCCGACCCAGGTCGGACTTGTCCGAAAGCGGTTAGGGGCGAAGCTTCCCGGCGACAACCCAATCGCCTTCAAACGTGAAGCAGGGTATCAAGCCGAGTTGCTCATGCCCGGGTTGCGATTCAAATTCTGTCTGATCTACGCCGTCACCAAGTATCCCTGGGTGCAGGTGCCGGCGGGGCAAATTGGAGTCGTCATCGCACAGGTCGGTGAGCCCTTGCCCATCGGCGCCAAGTCCGCCCAATACAAAACCGAGTTCGCCAACTTCACCGACCTCGAGACCTTCATTGACAAAGGCGGGCAGAAGGGTGTCCAGCGGCCGGTGCTGTCCCCAGGGACGCTCGCGCCGATCCATCCCGTGGCCTTCCTGGTCATCACCAAGCCGCAAGTGTTTGGCGCGCCCGTGTCATACGAATTGAGAAAGCTCACCGACGACAAGGGCCATCTTTCTTACACCGCCTTCGGGTTGGAGGAGAGGCAACTCGAGGTTACGCGAATCGCCCCCGAGCCTGCCGCGGATGGCGGAAGGGTCGCCGACATGATCGGCATTATCACGACCCTGGAAGGCCAGCCCCTTCCGGCCGGTGACATTGCCGGCCGGCTGGGCGGGTTTGCCGATATCGAGAGACTCGAATTGCAGGCGGACACGAACGATGCCAGACTCATCGAGACTATCCTGGGAAGCCAGAACGACAAGCACAACAGCTATCAGGATTTCCAGAAGTTTCTGGATGCTGGCGGCCGGATAGGTCTGCAGTACGATCCACTGCTTTACGGTGCCTATAACCTCAACCCATTTCTGCTGCGAGTGGAACAAGTGCCGATGTTGGTCGTGGAACAGGGCCAGGTTGCCGTCATCAAGGCCTATGTCGGCCTGCCGACGCAAGACACTTCGGGCGCCGAATTCAAGTTCGGTAGCCTGGTCCGGCCCGGCCATCGCGGCATTTGGCAGGAACCGCTCAGAACCGGCAAGTATCCCATCAACCCGCGCTGCTACCAGGCCGTCGTTGTGCCCACCTTCATCATCACGCTGAATTGGGCCGACGTCGTGTCGCAAGCCCATAACCTCGATGCTCAATTGAAGCAGATCGAGGCAAAGAGCAGTGAGGGATTCACCTTCGCCATCGATTTGCAGGTCCAGATTCACATTCCCGACACGATGGCTCCCTACGTGATCTCCATGGTGGGCAGCGTGGCGAACCTGGTCAATGAAGTCCTGCAAGCCGCCGTCGGCAACCATTTCCGCAACAAACTGCAAAGCATGCCGGCAGTCAAGTTCATCAGCAGCCGGGAGGCCGTGCAGCAGGGTGCCTTCGAGTACGTAAAAGAGGAGTTGGGCAAGTACAGGGTGGAAACGCGCGGCGTCTACATCCAGGCGGTCGTTCTGCCTCAGCAATTGGTCCAGGTGCTGACGCAACGCGAAATCGCCAACCAGGAGATCGCCACCTACCAGATGCAGAGGAGCGCCCAGGATCAGCGTATCCAGATGGAGAAGGCCAAAGGCACGGCCGATATGCAGGCCGAGTTAGCCAAGTCCCAGGTGGGTGTGGAGATCCAGACCAACAAGACAACAGCGCGCAAGAAAGAGGCGGAAGGCGAAGCCACCTTCATCGAACAGACCGGCGCCGCTCAGGGTGCTCAAGTCAGAGCGGTTGGCCTGGCCAGGGCCGAGGCCTACGAACGGCAGGTCGCGGCATTGGGGCAGGGAGCGACAGCGGTGGTGAATGCGATCGATGCTCTCTCCAAGAGCAACGTGCCCTTCATGCCTAACATTCTGGTCACCGGCGGCGGCAATGGCTCAGGAGTCCTGGAAGGCCTTGCGGCGCTGCTGATGCGCCACATCGATTCCAGTGCCAGTCCGAAAAGCAAGCCGGCAGCGCCCGGTCAGTAGCCCCGGTTCGCAAATCGGACAGCGTGCCGCCCGAAAAAATCCGGGGACACTCCGGGCTCGTTACCGCGAATGCTTCTCTTCAAACGGCCCGCAGGCGTGTCCCCGGGATTTTTTCACAGTCCCTTTCGCTCGCGTCGGAGGCGCGTCCGCTGATAGCTGAAAGCTCATAGCTGTCTTTGTGGCGCACGTCTTGCCGTCTTTTGGCATCCGCAATCGGACAGCGTGCCGCCCGAAAAAATCCGGGGACACTCCGGGCTCGTTACCGCGAGTGCTTCTCTTCAAACGGCCCGCAGGCGTGTCCCCAGGATTTTTTCACAGTCCCTTTCGCTCGCGTCGGAGGCGCGTCCGCTGATAGCTGAAAGCTCATAGCTGGTAGCTGAAAGCTGGGGGCTGGAAGCCGATAGCTGAAAGCGCACCCGGCACAGGGTGACGTTGAAGACCGAGGCCAGAGAGTCACAGCGCAAGCGCTAAATCTCTGACGACTTAGGTCTGAGACGGCGCGAGAAACACAAACAGAGACCCACTGCCCCAATACAGCTCCTCGTGCGCACTCACAACATCCAACCGGTCATTGGGCGTATTCCACTCGTCCAACTCGTCTTCGGCCCCGAGGACTAACAACAACGAGCGATCCGCGAACACAACCACGCACGGATAGCCGAGCGCCTCTTGGCTGATGAACTTCTCCCGAAGCAGAAGCCCTACCCGCGCCGGCGACTTCCGGTACTTGCGGCGATCCGCTTCCGCCTGGATATCCAGGATGCTGCGTTCTCGACCGGTGGGGAGTTCCTCCCCACGAATGCCGACGAGCGGGTATTTCGTTCCCTTCGGAGGAACTGGCTCATCCGAGAAGGCTTTCGCCAAAGCGGACACCCTTCCGCCTTTTGCCTCGATGCTCGCGATGATCTCCGCATTGCTGCGGCCGTCGTCGACGAGCGTCCAGATGATGTTTGGAGTAGCTGGCTCTTCGGGTTCTTTCTTGGCCGAAACCATTGTCACACTTCTTTCATCCAGAGTTTCCATTCTGAGCTTTCAAGGCACAACCAGTCTGTTCATCGCTCGTCCTCCACCTGAGTTCACTCTTATGCACGACAGCTTTTCGTCAGCCAGGGTCGCACCGCGGTTTCACCTGCTGGCGCAAAGTGAACGCCAGACGGATCAGTCACGTACCGTTACGGAATCGATTACTAGCGTACCGGTCCGGAGCTGTGAGTTAACACGGCAGGCTTTGTCGACGACGTCGTTCCGGAATACGCGGAGGAGTTGCTTTGCATCTTGCTGCCCGATTTTAAGAGAAGGGCGTTCCTCCAGAGAACTCCAGACCAGGAAGACTTGAAAGAGCCCGGCGCTCCCGGCAAGCAAAGCAAGCCACGCGAGCTTTATACCGCGCCGGCCCGGATCGTCGTCCCTGGAGGGTAGATACCATTTCCGGCGTTCAGCGTTGCTCCAGATCTCCTTGAGGCGGGCAACGGTGCCCACAGCCTCCAGTAGCCGCGACCGCATCGGATGGCCCTTGGGGATTAGTTCCAGCATTTTGTTTGCTGAGTCCGGCAGGACTAACTCCATCTCCAGCAGCGGCTCAAAGCTAGGATAGGAGGTGCCCCCAATGTATTGACCACGGTAGCCGGCTCGGACAAGCTCGGACGCGAGAAGGCTTTGGTTATCCTGAAGGAACTGCTCACATCTGCTGACCTCGGCCATCCGCGCCCTGTCCTCACGGACTCTTTGAATGATCCCCCCTGGGACCCACAACAACAAGGCCAGCGTCGCGATTTCCACCGCCAGGACCACGAGTCTCTTCACCAGGCCGCTTCGCCAATCCTCGCGCGCGAGGCCAGTCCAGCGCCGAAAGCAGTCGCCACAAACGTTGAATCTGAAACGCGTGCTCTCGCGAGCCTTGAGGACGGTCCTCTCGCGCCGCCAAGCGAGTTGCCTCCACGGGCCGGCGGAGACAGTCCGCTCGGTGGAGGCAACGAGACTGACGTCTATCGCGTCGTCGGACGGGCCCTTACAGACATCGCACGTCATAAGGCTCTTCCTCCTAGCATGCCGCCGCACTTACCCTTTCAGGGACCCGTGCGACTCCGCTCAATGCTCCGGCCACTATAGTTAACCAGGATCTCCTTTTTCGCACCCTGGACGCCATCGATTCTACACCCGACGGCCTCCGCCGAAGCCGTTTCCATCATCCTGCCTCTCCCGAGCGACTCCGGCGGCCCTGGAAGGGGCCAGCTTTCCCACCTCCCGGTCCGTAAAGACCGGGAAGTGCCTCATTTCAAGCAGTTTATCAGACACCTCTCCGTCCCCTCCCTAGCTCGCCCGCTTCCCTTCCCTGCCGCAGCCTATCCGGCCGCCACCGGCAGAGCCGGGGTGCCCTCTGGGCCCCGCCGCCCCTGGTAGCTGAATGCTGGTCGCTGATAGCTGGTAGCTAGTAGCGGGAAGCTGTTCTTCGTGGCGCACGTCTTTGCCGCCGTTTGGCATCCGCCAACGGACAGCGTGCAGCGTCGGCTTTCCGTTTTTTGGATCCGCCCTCGGACAGCCGACGATCTGCTGAATATCATCGCTGACGTCTGAGAGTCTGAGCCTCTTGTCGGGCGATCGTAGCTATCCCGTGCTCTTCTGTCCAAGTAGCGCCGTTTTCCACGCCTTGCCGGCGTCTCTTCCCTCAGCGATCTCGCCACACAGCTCAGCTACTTTCACTGCCGCCTTTATGACATCGTGAGTGCGTGGTTCGGGCCACTTAGCGTTCTGCGGCTCCAGGAATGATAAGCGGTAGCGGACGCTGCCAACGACGACAATAGCGCCGCCGCTGAAGTAGTACCAAGGGAAGACTACCTGCGTGATCTGCTGCAGCGGTACGTCGAATATCTGCACGTCCTCACCGCGTTCCAGGCGATCTGCCAACCCCGGCTGCTGTGCCATTTCCTCCAACCTGCGAAGTTGGGGCCCCCACAGCGTTCCAGAGTCAATCGCCGTGAAAGATAACCGCTCACCGGAGAGTTGTAGAATCCCAGGCACGCTTCCGAGAAGCCCTCTGAGCAGCCACGCCTTACTTCGCAACTCAGATGCTGGGATGGAGTCGCTCATGTCTTGTCCCATGATAGTGAGCCAGGATTTCCCTTTTGGCCTCCTGGCTGCCATCAATTGTACATCTAATCGCCTCCATTTGAGCCGCTTGGCTGATTCTTCCCATGCCGAGCAACTCCGGCGGCACAGAATGGACTACTTCTCGATCCTCTTCGGCAGCACCAGCCAGCGCCGCTTTCTGAACAGCCCCCGCCAAACCCCGCATTCTCCCCTACTCCGGCGCGGCGGCGAGGCCGGCGACCCAGGCCGCGATCAGGGCGTTAACCGGGATGTGCAGGCTGAAGTCCACCCCGCTGTGCAGCAAGATCGCGGTCAGCGACCCGTGAACCCTGGAAATCGACCTTCAACAAGGTGTTGAAGGACAGCTGAAAGGGCCCGTTTTCTATCTCACCCATTGAGTGTTGACCCCCTGAGTGTTTTCATCGCGTTGAAACCGCGTGAATGAAGGCGTCGGAGGGCGTGAAAAAGTTATCAGTCATTACTCAAAGCTAAAATGCAAGGCGAATTCAGGGGAGAACGCAGAATTCGGAAAAACAGTACGGTAAGGATTCACCAAGGCGGGGATCCAGTGATGCAATGTTGGGACTGACACACCGAGGTTTTTGGCCAGCATCCCCCGGCGGGATCCGCAGGGCGATCGCATGTTACTTTTCCGCTGCTGACAGTTTGTCTCATTTTAAACAGGATTTCCCTTTTGAACATTCTGTGGCGATTAGTCGGCACCGGTTCTCTCGCGGAAATCAAGGGAAACCATCTTGAGAGCGATTTCCCGTATTGCATTAAATCGGCGGCGGGGGCGGTACCCCTTTCGATCCTCTCAACCCGCGATAAGCAAAGAAGCCGACACCGACGAAGCCGACCAGCAGCATCGTCCAGGTCGAGGGCTCGGGGACCGCCCGGACTTCTATGGTCCCTATCAGGACGGGTGAATCGTAGCCGTAGAGAGCATACTGCGGGCCGGAAAGCGCGCCGCAGCCGCCTAAACATGAAATGGGGAAGGGCACATAGGGAGGGGGCGTATATACGGGGGGAGGGGGATAATCGACTAACGCATAACCTACAGGAAGGTACCCCCCGCCCGGGAGGTATACCCCGCCGCTCAACGACCAGTAGACGGTACTTCCAGATGCCGTAATGGCGGCAGCGTAGTTCCATGTCACCCCATCGACCGCCGCCGGTACACTCGCAATACTAAATGGGACATCTAGAACGCATTGAGGGCCGTTTATTGAAGGAACTACTGTGCATATGTCGACGAAACCCTCAAAGGATGAGTTATTCCATATGAGGGGGGGAAGGTAGTGGATTGATACTGCTATCCCCACGGTTCCGGCTTGGGCGTTAGGCATCATGAAAAGTGCTAGCGAGAGGCTGATGAAGAAATATAACAGGAAGCCCCGGGTGAGGTGGGGCTTTTTTATGGTGTTGAATAACTGTTTCATCTGTGGTCCTGATTAGCCGGAATTCCCGTTTTGCAATTCGGGCAGTAGCGATTATACACCCAACCGCCTCCGTTGGACCAGTCTTTTTCATCCTTTCCGTTCCGAGCGGCTTCTGGCGGCCCTGGAAGGGGCCGACTCTGTCTTCTCCGGGCACGGAATAACCCAGAAGTATCTCATTCCAAAAGATTTCCAACATACCTCTCCGTCCCCCTCCTTCTTTCGACCTGTTTGCTTGCCCGCCGTCGCGCCCTATCCGGCTGGCACTGGCAGAGCCTCAATCCGCCGCACCATGCTTCCAAACAGCCGCCGCGCCAGATGACTCTCCGCCAGCAGGACCCAACAATACCGGGCGTGTTTCATCAATCGTCCGCCCGTCTTTACCAAGCGCTGCTGCAAACTCGTCAGCGACCAGTTCTCGATCCTCTTCGGCAGCACCAGCCCCCGCAAGACCCCACATCTTCCCTTAGTCCGGCGCGGCTGCCAGGCCGGCGCCCCAGGCGGCGATCAGGGGGATGTGCAGGCTGAAGTCCACGGCGCTGTGCAGCAACCTCGCGCCCAGCGACCCGAGACAGCCGAGCGCCACAAAACTCGCCGGAATCCTCGCGCGCGCGGCCGCCCGCCGCGCGGCGGATACGATGTAATCGATCATCCTGCAGTTGGCGTTGGTTCATCCACCCGGCGACCGCGATCAGCACGAACCGGAACGGATCCTGGACTCTCGGCCTCAAAGCCTCCGGTAACAAACCAGCACGAATTCAAGCAAATCCAGTTTCCGCACCATACGGGGTCCGGATCACCCCGGATCGGTCCAGACGCTGCCATTGCTGCCTCCAAGCGTGTCTCCGCTATCGCGGTCGCACAAACTCGAAACTCTCGACAATCACCTCCAGCGGTTTGCCGCTGGCGGGCGGCCTTCCGCCTAGCAACCAAAGGTTGATGCGGGCGCGCTCGCCGCCCGCTCGCGGTATCCCGGATGCGAACTCGTGGGCTTTGATGATCCGCCCATCGGGCGTACGACTATCCATCCGCACAATTTCCGCCGTCCAAAGGATCGTATGAACCGATTCGGCGAGGGTTTCCGGTACTTCGAAACGCACGATGTTCTGCGGCACGGTAAAAGGCTGCACGACGAATTGCGCGTTCGGGTTACCCACAACGCCCCACCGGGAGACCTCCACGTCTAGTTCCCGGTGAGCGTAGTCCGGCTCGTCACTCCATGTAAACAGGCCGAGTATGGCGTTCACATCCATACCTGCCACAGGTCCTATTCGAAAGCGATATGTTCCATAGCCGAAGCTGCGCGATAAGACAACTTCAGCGCACCTCCAGCTACCGTTCCTTGACGGCGCGATTCGCATGTGCAGGTGCCCGCTCCGGTCCACCTTGACATGTTCACGCGAGTCCGAGAACTGGTTCGGGCCCGGCCCAACCCGCCCCCTGCCAGCTTTGACCCGCCAGGCGTATCCAGAAAACTCAAGTACTCTTGAGAACACCTGCTCTTCGTCTGTACGGTCCGTCAGTGCTGGCAGGACGGACGCCGCGGCAGCGCAAAGCATGGATCGGCGAGTCACGGCGAAATTCTATCTCCCCGGCTTCCGGTCAATCGCGACCACATCGCCACCCAGTGGCGGCAGGGTGCTCGCAGTGGCGGGCGCATTGGAGTTACCATCTCTTGGAACAGCAACTGGCCCCTCTCGGCGAGCATGCGGCGTTCCAAGCAATGGGTGTCGAGGCGCCAGAAGCTACTTTGCACGGAGCCAGCGGCTCCAATCCCACAGTCTCTGTTCCTCCAGCGGGGTCACCGGGTCGATGAATCGCCAGCACAGCGCCGCCAGCAGGTAGATCGCCGCCATGATGTAGAAGTTCAGCGTGCAGCTCCCGGTCATCTGGATCACGTAGCCGAACACCACCGGCGCGAGCCCTCCGGCGACATTGCCCAGCGTGTTCATCGAACCGGAGAGCGTGCCTGCGTACTTCCCGCCGACGTCCATGCAAGCACCCCAGGCGCCGGGCATGACCAGGTCGTTGGCGAAGCTGGCCAGGCCCATGACCAGCATCGCCCAGAGCGGATCGCGGATCGCGGTGTGCGCCAGCAGCAGTATGCTGGCGCCGCAGAAGCCCACGTAGGCAACCAGCCGCCGCGCCGTCCCCGCGCTGCCGGTCCACCGCGCCACGCGCGGGGAAACCAGCCCGCTGAAGGCGCAGCCCAGCCCGCCGAAAAACAGGGGGAAGATGGCCAGCCGCGCGGCGTATTCCGGATCCAGGTGGCGGTAGTCCTTTAAGTAGGTCGGCATCCAGGTGATGTAGAAATACCAGGGATAGGACAGGCAGAAGTATTGCGCGCAGAGCATCCACACGGTGCGTGAGGCGACCAGCTTCTTCCAGGGGACGTGGGTGTGCGCCCCGGCAAGCTTGCCCGCGTCCGCCAGCAGCGCGAGTTCCGCGGCGTTGACCCCCTTGTGGTCCCGCGGATTGTCGCGAAACCACGGGTAGAAGACCGCCGCCCAGAGCACGCCGAGTGCGCCGAACACCTCGAAGGCATGCCGCCAGGACATGTAATGGATCACCCACACCACCCGCAGCGGGGTGAAGGCGCCGCCCCAGCGCGCGCTCATCCACATGATGCCCTGCGCGCGAACCCGCTCCCGCTGCGGCAGCCAGGTGGTGAACGCCTTGGTCAGATTCGGGAAGCAGCCGGCCTCTCCGGCGCCGAACAAGAACCGCGTGACCACCAGCGAGAGCCAGCCCCGCGCCCAGCCGGTGGCGGCCGTGAAGAACGACCACCAGAGCACCACCCGCAGCAGCACCCTCCGCGGTCCGATCCAATCCCCCAGCCAGCCGCCCGGGATCTCGAAGATCGCGTAGGCCCAGGCGAACGCCGCGAACGCGTAACCCATTTCCACCGGGGTAAGCCCCAGGGCGCGCCGAATGTCCGACTCGGCCTGCGAGATGCACACGCGATCGATATACGTCACGACCGCCAGCACCACCGCGAAGACGATAACCCAATACCTGGTGCGGGTAGGCTTCGCTTGAGTGTCGGGTGCGGGCACGCGAAGGCACATGAGAACACGCCGCGGCGTTCTAACGCAAGTTCAGCTCGGCGTCCATCCACTCCAGGTAGCTCTCCGAGCGCGCGACGATCTCCAGAGCCACGATCTCGGGCCTCTCCTAGGAACGGACCTCGCGCCGCCCCTTCTGGAGCCGTTCCAGCCGGGCGAAGCTGCGCGCGCTGCTCGAAGAACGCGAGGGCATCAATCCCGAAGACGTCATCACGGATCCGGACGGCCTCACGTCGAGCGTCTGGACCCCGAGCGCCACCTTTCCGAAAACGATTCGAACAGGTTCCTTTCCCTCGCCGGGGATCTGATAGTCACTGGACCGACGTACACGAACGTGAACGACGTGCGCTTTGCACTCGTCTCGGAGTGAGGCCGCCTACCCCGCCGTGAGGCCTCCGTCTACAGGAATCGCGGCCCCGTTGATGAACGAGGCCTCGTCGCTCGCGAGGTAGA
>Ga0187861_10004211_pt1 | contig 12162 bp, 23 predicted proteins | sample June2016WEW_10_1_3_FD_132986 | JGI IMG/M metagenome (GOLD analysis project Ga0187861, IMG submission 132986) | Peatland microbial communities from SPRUCE experiment site at the Marcell Experimental Forest, Minnesota, USA - June2016WEW_10_100 | ecosystem: Environmental > Terrestrial > Soil >...
GGTTTAACCTTGTCAAGTAATTTCTGCAGGGAAGGGATTTGACCGGACAGATCTGCGGTGGCTAGCGCTATAAAGCTTGCGTGTGTTTTAAGCTTAACGCCGCCTGTGGACGAGCGGCGTTAAGCTTAAAGACAACACACACAAAACGCAAGCAAAAAAATAGCACTACCCATTGTGGTCGACACAGGACACACCCCTACATATTGTGGTTTCGCCTTTCTGTCGCCCCCATCAACCACAACCTATTTGGGTGTTTAGCGCACACACCACAATAGGTTGTGGTTTTCGCTTGACGCCGCCACCCCCCCCGGCGTAACCTCCAGGCGTGTATCGCGGCCCGGACCTGTCGGGCCTGAACCCCCGAAGGGAGGTTATCCAAGTGGGAAACATCACGATCAAACCCATTGACCAAATTGTGACGAAGTGGGCTAACCGCGCGGGCGCGGCCGGCCAGGACTACGTCACCGGCGTGCAGAATCCACGCCGGCCCCAGGCGGCTACGGCGGCCGCCGCGGCCCAGACCTGGGCCACCGGCGTACAGCAAGCGGTGACCAACGGCACGTTCGCCAAGAACGTGGTGGCGGCTGCCGACAAGTACATGCGCAACGCCACGGGTAAGGGCGCCGCGCGTTACCCGGACGGCGTGAGCAAGGGCAAGCCCGACTTCCAGACCGGCATCACCCCGGTGATCACGGTCCTATCGAACCTGACCTTGGCCCCGCGCCTGCCGAAAGGTGATCCCGGCAACATCACCAACCGCGTCGCGCCGGTATGCGCCGCGCTGCGGGCGATGAAGACCGGCGGCAAGTAAGCCTGCCCAAGAAACGGAGGTGGCCGATGGCGCCACAACAGGAACGCGATTGGCCGGTCGGCCATCCGAAGACGGCCGACTATGATCCCAACTCTCCCGAGGCGAAGGAATACGCGCGCCTGAACTTTCATCCACTGGGTGAACGTGACTGGCCGGTAGACCATATCAACGCCTCGGACACTCCGGGGAACCAAAATACGCTGGTCTGGGAGCCGGGAATTGACCCCCGGCCGAAGGCCAAGCCCCCGGCAAAACCCAGCTCGTGAGGTGAAACATGGGACGTGCAATTGAACTTGTCGGTGGCTATGCGGCGCATCCTGGCGCCGTATTCACCACGCTCACGCCTGGCACCGGCCAGAGCTTTGTCGTGCGGGGAACAGACACCTCGAAAGGCACCTGGCTGCTCAATGCCTGGGCGTTCAACACCACGGCGGGTGAGCTGCGCATCACCAGCCCGCGGCTGCACGATCAAATCCAGGGCATCCGCAACCGGATCACCGCGGCCTTTGTGCCGCCCCTGCTGCCCGGCCCGCACACCGATGCCTACGCACAGCGGCTCTACGCACAGGACAACATGACGGTGCAGCTCACGGGCGGCGGCGGCGCGGAGATCGACAACGCCGGACTCCTGCTCGCCTATGACGACCTGGGCGGCGTGAACGGCCGGTTTATCGATATGCCCACCCTCGTCAAGGTCGGGCTGAACGAAGTCACGGCGGAAGTGACCGTGGCCGCTGTGGTGACGGGCGACTGGGGCGGCGCGGTGGCGATCAATTCCACCTTCGACAACCTCATCGCCAACACCGACTATGCCATCCTGGGCGGGTTGGTGGATACGCGCGGCCTGGCGGTGGGCATCACGGGCGTGGACTTCGGCAACCTGCGGCTGGGTTTTCCGGCCGAGCCGAATCTGCGCGCCATGACCAACAACTGGTTCATGCAGCTCGCGGTCTGCTTCGGGGCGCCCTACATCCCCGTGTTCAACAGCGCCAACAAGACCCAGACCGTCATCGACGTGATGACCAACAATGCCGGCGGTTCGTACATCATCAACCTGCTGCTGGTCCAGCTCCAGCCGGGCAGCGTGCCGGGTGGCGCGACGGGTGCGGCCGCGGCCGGCGCCGCGCAGCCGTAAGACGCTGAGGGTCGTGTCATGGGTTCTATTCTCCCTCCTCCCGGCGAGCCTCGACCGCTCGCCGAGGGGGAGTTCGTACAATCCGCCCCGCCCAACGTGGTAACCTTCTCCATCCAAGGGGTGGAGCCACCTTCGCCCGTCTACGTACAGCGCGATGACGTGCTGGTCATCGAAGGAATCTCCGACACCGCGGACGAAGCACTCAACGTGCTGGTGCGCTTCCTGCCTGCCTCGCCTACCAGTGCGGGCCAACCCGCCCCAGCGGGCGCGCCGGGGACCATAAAAATATCGCCACCTGGCAGCACCTCGCTGGGAATTATCAGCGCGAGCTTGAGGATACCGCTGGCCTTCCAGGACTACACCCTACAAGTTCCCTTGGCGGAAGGCTATCTGCTCTCGCTCTCTTTGATCCCGCGGAGCGCCATGCGGCGGGGGCAGGTGTTTGGGCGCGCCTATATTCAGCGCGGCACCGCGGGCGGATACTCCACGAATTGTTCCTTGATGCTGGTGGCGGACTATATCACGAATCAGGTCCCCGCCAACTGGCCGAACGGCACGCTGAAATCTCCCTGCGAAGGTCCGGGCCGGCTGGTCAGTGTTCGCTCCGTGGCCCCCGCCGCCGGTCTGGATTGGTCGTACGCAGTACCGGTAGACTTTCGCTTCCGCGTGCAGTCTGTGAGCGCGCTGCTGACCACCAGCGCGCACGTCTCCAATCGCACGGTGACGGCATGGATAAAGGATGCCGCCGGAAACATTGTGTTCCAGTCCGATGGTGTACACACGCAGGCAGCGGGCCTGGCGTACCGCTACTCCCTGGTGCCAGGCGTAGCCATGGCTTCTCTGACCAGCGTGGATCAGGTGCTGCCATTCCCGCACGACCTCATTCTTCCCGCGGGATTTTCCATCGGGACGGAGACCTTGCTGCTGGATGCCGCCGACCAGTGGAGCGACGCCTGGCTCCTGGTCGAGCGGTGGTTCGAGAATGACTGAGGTGAGTATGGGTGACAACGGTTCCAAGCCGGCCGGCGCGCACATGGAGCTGACCTTTGAGCCGGCCACGTTCCACCTGGACGTGAAATTTACCGGGCCGAATCTGGATTGCGCCCTGGCCATGCTCGACCAGGCCCGGCGGTGGTTCGAGAATCAACTGCGGGCGGCGTCGGCGATGAAGATCCAGGCCGATATGCAGCGTGCGCGCGCGGGTGCGGAGCTGGCAGCTTCGCTGCGCACTCCGCGTGGATCCTCTTGAGAGGTGCATCATGGGCTTTCGACTGGGTAGTAACTTTACAAATACACCGGTGAATCCGGCCATCGTTGCCGCGGGGCCCACAGATATCCTGGTCCTGCCAGCGATCAACGTTCCCATCGATAACGCACAAGTCGTTCTGATCTTTGCGGTTGCTTTGGGCATAGATGCCGTCGCCACAGGGATTGAGTTTGATTTGTATCGGGGCACTTCAACCACCGGTGTCCTCCTTTCAGTTTGGGGCGCCGATTTCGTCGCGGCCAGCATGCCCGCAGACAGTCTGGCCGGATGTTGGGTTGACGTTCCTGGCATCGTGGCCGAACAGGTGTACACGCTGACCGGTCTCACGACTGCGGGTGTCGGCAATAGTGCGATCTTCAATGCGTGTCTGATTGCCATGTGCCTCTAAGGAGCCCTTCTCATGAACATCGGGGACTTCTTCAAGAAGATCGGCCATGACCTTAAGGTGGCCGTCAAGAAGATCGGCCACACCTTTGCGGCGGTCTTCATCAAGCTCTTCGGCCTGCAGGCGGCCAAGGATTTCTCCGCGGCCGCGGAGGCGCTGCTCCAGACGGAGTTTGGCCAGATCCTGCTCGACGCTGGTGCGACGTTCATCGCCGGCCTGGAATCAGGTACGCCACTACTCACGATCATCGTCGGCCTGGTGAAGCTGATTATCACCGAGGCGGAGAAAGCGGGGGTGGCCGTGGGTGAGGATCTGGCGCATCTGCTCGCGTCCTTGATCGTGAACAAAGTGAAGGGCAACTTCCAGGCCGTGAGCAAAGTATCGGCTGCGCCGTAAGTTGACAGCCGGCGCGGTGGGGCTATACTCACGGTTAACTCTACTGCGACACGTAGGTGAGGCGCCGGCCGTGCCTGATCTCTCACGGCCGGCGCTTCCTTTTGGTGGCCCATGCACACGCTCATCGACGGCGGAGTGATCGTCGTGGTCCTGCTCAATATGCTGTTGGTTTCCTATAACTTCGGCAAGCTCACGGAAAAAGTCAACGACACCAACCGGCGATTGATCCGACTGGAAGCGTGGTTCTATAACCACGTCACTCGGAAAGGATGATCCCGTGGTTCTCCCGATAGAAGCAGTGGCGGATGCCATCATGCACTATGAAGGCTGGGCGGCGGGCAGTGTCTCAAACCGCAACCGCAACCCTGGCAACCTGCAGAAGTCTCTCCTGACCAATAGCTATGACCCGGCCGGCTTCTGTGTCTTTCAAGATCTGCCCACGGGTTACCACGCCCTGGTGCATGACCTTGAGCTGAAATTCTCCGGGCAGAATCCCCACGGCCTGAGCCCAGAGTCTACCTTGCTCGATCTCTTCACGGTCTATGCGCCCTCGGCGGATCACAATCAACCCGCTAAGTATGCTGATTTTGTGGCGCAGTGGATCTCGCACGCTCTCCACAAGAGTTTTTCCATGCACAGCAAGCTCGGGGCCATCGTGGAAATTGGCGATCCCAATCTGCCCGTAACGCTTCCTCACCTGGGGGTGTGACGTGGGCACCTGGGCGCCACCTCTGGATCCTACCCTGTTTGTGTACACTTCTGGATCCGCGACTCAGTTTACCGACCTGGCCGTTAGTTCCCTCGCCGGCCTGGGGGACGCTGCCGACACGTTTGATCGTGATCTGGCCGCCTTCCTGTCGATTCTACCCGTTCTGGGCGCCGGCATCCCTGGTCTGGACGGAGACATCACCGCGTTTGAGTCTGCCCTGGCCGACTTCAATACGGATGAGTTCTCGCCCATTCTGGCGGATCTGGTGGCCCTCGGGCCGGGAATCGATAGCGCCGCCAACGCGCTTTCCCTCCTGGGAGATTTTGGCAGCCTCGACCTGAGTGCCATTCTGCCCTGGCTTAACTCCCTGGCCTCTCAGGTGCTGAGCGTAGCGCTAGAGTCTATCGCCGCCATGAATGAGGCGCTCATGGTCTATACTCACATGCTCGTGATGCAGAGCGAAATCCAGGAGCTGTACTATCTACTTCCCATGCTGGGCACGGGCCCGGGTGTTCTACTGTAGGATCTTACGCCACGAAACGAGGTGAAACTATGGACGCGACGAACCCTGCCGAGCTGGCCGTGCACGATGTGAACATCAAGGATGTCTCGCGGTTGCAGCTCAACGGCCAGATTGCCTTCTACAAGCAACTGACCTTTTACGTGGGCACGCACGGGCCCTTCACGAAAGAATGGCCCACCGCGAACTTTGACGCTAACGCGGCCAAGAAGGCCATGCAGGACCAGGTGCAGGAGCTGCGGCTGATCACCGCGCCGTAGTTTAAGTGCTCGGCAGAAAGCGGCCGCTATTGTGTACACCCATCCTCGAGGGTGAGTGTACACCGGCCCACTGCCTACTGCCTACTGCCTACTGCCTACTGAGGTTCTTATGGGCGCTTTTCCCGGTTCCGATCCCTTCCAGGGCCTAACGGGCTGGCTCTCGTCGGTGCTGGGCTTCCTGCGTAATGCCGCGAATGCGGTGGTGGGCGTCTTCAAGCGGCTGTGGGATTACCTCTACAACCACTTCCTGAAGGCCATCCTCAACGCCCTGATTCACCACAAGGGCAGGCTCTGGACGGTCCTGCAGACCATCCACCAGTGGATCGTCCGGATCCGCGACTACGAGAAAGGGCTCTTCGATACTTACGTCCGCCCGCTCATAAATTTCATCCAGCGGTTGCGCGCGGCTTTGCTGATCTTCCGCATCTTCCACTTCAAGTGGGCCGCGGCGCTCGATAACCGCCTGGCCAGCATGGAGAGCCAGCTCACGCGGCTCTGGCTCAACGTGCTGGGCGAGTTCAATCGCCTGCTTTCCTACTACGATCTCATCATGAACCCCACGGGGCTGTTCCGCAGTGGCGTCTATCTGATGACGGCCCTCAAGAGCATTGGCCAGCTTTTCGGCGCTCTGCACCAGGCCCAGAACGTGCCCGTGGGGGCGGCCGACTTGGCGAGCATGGAGGCGGACAGTCACCTGCTGGATCGCCAGGCTACCATCAATAACGCCACGCTTACGGCGGCGACTGGCATACAGCCGGAGTATAAGACGCGGCAAGATGCGATCTGGTCAGCCCTCACCGACATGGGCTACACGGAGCGTGCGTAATGGGAAACTACGCGCCACCCACACCCCCGACGCCGGACGTTCCTGACATCCCGATCCCGAATTTCAGCGACACGGCCGGGCAGCTCTTGTCGGGCTGGAAGAAGTATGGCATGTTCGGGGACTTCTGGGCCCATTGGATCGCCGCTGCCGGACCATTCCTCATAAACCTTCTCGACTGGCTCGTTACCGCGGAGGAGACGGTAGCCACAGTCCTCATGCAACAGATGACGAAGGCACAGGGCACGCAGTCGCCTGAGTTCTACGCCTTTGTGGCGGCTATGATTTCTGACCTGCTTGGCGTGGAGATCGACGCGACTAAAATGCAGATGGCCTGGGCGCAGCACGGCGACGTGGCCGGCATGAAGGCAATCGGCACCGCCCTCTGGGACCAGCTCGTCAAGGAGTTCAATCCTCCCAACCCCCTGACGCCCGATGGCGGCAAGTCGGCCGCTACGGCTTTTATAGGTTACCTGCTGGCCTTTTCGGTGCGCGAGGCCAACGTGGCCACGATGGTTTCTATGCTCCCTGAGTGCCTGCGCATGATGGACGGCCTACGAGAGTACGCTGTGGATATGGCAAGGAATCTCGGACTCGGTCGCCTCGCCCGCCGCGCCCTGCAACCCCTCATCCAGACGGTCATAGCCGATCCGCTGCAGTGGCATCTCAATCAATTCTACCGTCCGAAGCTGCTCTCGGAGGGGTTAGCGGTGAAGGCTTGGGTGCGCGGGCAGATCACGGAAGGCGCCCTCAATGACATCCTGCAGCGGACCGGGTACACCGACGCCGCGATCGCGGCCGTCAAGACCGACACCTATATTCAGCCGAGTGAAAACGACTATTACATACTTTATAAATACGGGGGCTTCGATGACCAAACGGTGATTGACGCGATCTCCCAACGGGGCACTGCGCCCTACCTGGCCTCTCTGCAGCTCGCCGCCGAGCAGTACCGAGACGCGGAAACCGAGATCTCGAGCTACCTCAGCACGCTCGAAAGCCAGCGCGTGGACGGCTATATAACCCAGGCCGACCTGCTCACCGCCCTGGATGCCTTGCCCATCTCGCCCCAGCAGAAGCTATGGTTCAGACAGCGTGTCGGCCAGCGGGTTGAATATCCCCACAGCCACTGCACCCTGGCGGAGTATCAGTCCGCCTACGTCGCCGGCATCATCGACCTTTCGGATCTGCAGAAGGCCCTGAGCGTGTTTGGCTATTCGAACTCCGACCAGGATGTTCTGGTGAACCTCACCCTGCTCAAACTGGCCAAGACTGAGTACGCCGCCGCCAAGGCAGAGTGGACCTGGTTGAAGGCCGTGGCCACAGCTCAGAAGAAAGGCGAGACCCCGCCGCCCAAACCCCCAGGCATAACGTAGGATCAGCCAGAACGTACGCGCTGCGCAGTCACTGCGCGCGTCGCCACCGATCGGCTAGGGCAATCCTATGAGGGAATTTCAATTGCCGTCCAAAACCACCATATAAGCCTAGTGTTTCCAATGCCTTAGAGGGGAAAAACTACGGCAAAGCCGCAGGCGCACGCGCTCGGCGCGCGCGCCGCCATTTGATTTTGTTGGGTTTGACCGCCTGGGTGGCATTCTGGCCGCGTCTTGCCGATGGTGAGGTTTACCGAGAGCGGCAGTGAGTCCGTCAGGTTGCGACGGTCTTGGTTTTCGAGTGGGGCAGGGAAGTCAGAGCGGGAACACTGCCAGGGCGGCGGCTAATCTCATACGTAACTTGGCACGCACGTCGCGCTGGCAATACCGGGCATATCTTGCACCAGAAGGCACGGGGATTAAGATCGCACGCCGGTACCGCTTTGCGCCGACCACAACCACAGTGTCACCATCCACCATCTGTTTCAGCTTGGCTCGCAGCTCGCGCGTGCCTGCGTACACAATGGGGATCCCGGACGTGTCCACCTTTTTGCCATGCGAGTACATGTGCACCCCTCATGATCCTGACGGCGGCGCCGTGTAACCTGGGGATGTTAGTGTGGGCTTCAAGGATGAGAAATCTGTCAGCACGACGTCACAGCGGAAGCCCGACTTCTGCAGCACCGCGGCCATGTTCACCTGCAGGCGATTGGTCACCAGGATGCACACCGGCGCCGGTCCTTGGGGATTGTCTTTAATCCAGACAGCCTCATAGGTGGCCAGCTGCCCGATAGCAGAGGCGCCCGCGCGGTCCTTCACTTCGATGATGGTTGGCGCGTTCGCTTTCCAGGCGACCGCATCGATGCGGAGCTGCGTGTTTTGGATAGCGCACTGGCGAACGTAGTCAGGCCAGGTCGGTCCCGGATCCACCCCGGCGCCGATGCGGAAGTTGTAATCGAAGCGGTCATACTCGGCTTCGTGCTGCGTGAGCCAGTTCTTGAAGATGAGGATCTCGCGCGGCAACATGCCGGGGAATTTCATCCGGTCCGCCTGCATCTTCTGTGCGAGTCCACCCATCTTACTTGCCTTTCCCCTTTGGTTTCCCGGCAACCGTGATGCAGATAAAACCACAATCCGGGCATCTCTCATAGATGCCGTGAACGTGGCCCTGGACGCCGACCACTGCACCTGCAAATTCTCTAATCGTGGTGCGGCCGTGCCTGCAGTCTACACACCGCCCATGGCGCAACCTAAAACCGTCAGGCCGACTCTTCATGACGGCACCCCCGGCACGTCCGTCGGTGAAACGTCAGAAGCATCCAGCAGGTAGTATTCGCGCGGCCGCGCGCGCACCCCCACCGTGACGCACCAGCCTTCGAGCAGGCGGCGCTTGAGGTTGCCGGGTAGAGCCTGCGCGATCAGGAAGTTAATCACGTCTTTCTTCCGCTGCGGGTACATCAGCTCCTCGGGAATGATGCCGGTCGGAGAGATCATCGGTTTTGATTCAACCCCAGTGGGCTCGTGCTCACCGTCGGCGGCCGCCCCGGAGGCTGAGCCTTGCCAAAACGTCCAGGCAGGTTAGGAACGTAGAGGCACGCCGGGCCATCGTGCTGCGCGAGGGCATCGGCCGGCACCCAAGTCTTGTGCGTAATGCAGTACAGCTTCGTTAACGGCCAGGCTCCTACCCGCGGTGCTTGCGGGACATCCACGTGGTGCGTGTCCCGTAGAATAGCCGCCGTGGTCGCGGCCTGCTTACGCATGATCCACACAATAGCCGACACCAGTGCCCAGATCCCCCAGCACAGCAATGTTACCCCGCCCAAAAACACCAAGGCGAGCATCTTCCCTCCTGCTGGGGTCTCGGCCGGAGTTGTGTACACTACCGCGACTAGGAACAGAAGGAACAGCCAACCCACCCAACCAATCAAGCGAATGATCACAGGCTTATGCATATTTGCCTCATTTCTGGCCAAGAGACGTCACGCCGTCGATGACCGACAGGTGCTCGACCTGCTCCTGGGTGATCATATCGTGCTGATAGTATCTGCCAGAATCGACCTTACTGAGGAGCACTCGAATCTGAGTCAGCAACGTCCAGGCTTGCGCGTCCGAGAGCCGGCTAAACCAGGTGATCTGTTTCTCCAGGTACTGACACCCCGACTTCCTCCAATAGACATTGACCATCAGAGCCTGGTCTCTACCTTTGGCCATGCCGATCCTCCTGGAAGTGTACACCTCTACCAACGCTGGCGAATACGGTAAAACAACACCGCTCCCCAGAAGATCAGGCAGCTTATCAGCAGCGCCCCGAGCATAAACGAATCAACATCCAGCCGGCCGATCATGCCGTGACTCCTTTCGCCGACCTCTCCCACTCCCGCATAAAGGCTTCCCACTCCCACTTGTGGACGCGAATGGTGATGAGGTTGCCGGGGTCTCGGTCCCCGCCGCACAGCTCGCAGTGATCCCAGTAGACTTCGCCCGCGGGCACGGGCGTGGCCGGCGCGGGGGCGGCCGGTTGCGTGTCTTGCGGCGCCCGGCTTAGTCTCCAGTTCTGAATCCACTCCGTCACCACGCGCGCAGCGCACCCGGAGCGTATGGCGGCGTCCAGGTAGTATCGCCGCATGGACTCATCCTCACACTTGTTCAGCTCGCGCGCCGTGTAGAAGGTGATCTGCTTATGCCGCAGGGCCGTGAACACCTTCTCATCCTGGCGCAGCAGGCGCAGCCGGTCGCCGATGTAATCCGGCGAGCGGTGCATCATCTTACAAATACCCTCTTCATCGAGTTTGTACTTGTCGATTAACTGGACGATATACACTGCCTCTTCCGCGGTGTTCAGCGCTTCGCGGACGATCATGGTGTGCAGCTTGGCGGCCTCGCGCGCCGTCTCTTCGCCTCGGAAGATGAGGCAGGGAAGGCTTAGGTACTTCAATTCGCGCGCGGCCAACAGGCGCCGATGACCGTCTACTACCTCGTAGCCTCCATCCTTAGCGAAAACGATCAGCGGATAGAGCAAGCCCAGCTGCAGCATCGACTCCTTCAGCTCGAGGAAGCTCGCCTCGTCCATGGATCCGCGCATCGGTATCTCGGGCTCAGCCAACAGGTCGAGCGGGATCTGTTGAATCGCTCCCGGACCGTCCGCCTCACTCGGCTGGGCCGGCGGCGCCGGCTGCAGCTTTACCTTTGACTGTTTTGCCATACCTTCCTCGTCTCTCTAGGGGCTTGCCGCAGTTCCCACACGCCTGATCAATCGAGTAGTTAAGCCAGTGGCATTTTTCGCAGGTCCACGATCCTACCGGTTTCGAGCCAATCATTATTGCACTGCCTGGCTCACCATCGCCTCGCATAGACACCTTGCTACTCCTCATGCTCTGCACACACAGTGCTGGCGCGGCCGCTGGAGTTGTGTGGGTTTTCTTCCGCCTCACTCGCGCTCGCCGTAGAACGATTGACCGCCTGCTTGAGCAGCGCCCGATTCACGATCTCGTTCATATCTATCTTGGCGGCCGCGAGCGTGCGGCCATCGGTGATAATCGCCATGCGATCGCCCGCCCGCAGGCACAGCATCTCCGCGATCTTCCGGGGTACGCCCAGGTAGAGCGCTTTCGAGATCCGAATGATGCGTGAGACTTCAGCCATGATTAGCGCTTAACCTCCGAACCCAGGGCGGGCCCCACTATGAATTTTATTATTTCAGCGACACTGGCCATCTCCCGCCGCCGGACGAGCTGCAGCCAGTGGTTGTAGCAGTACGGCGTGTTCTTGGCTTCCTTGGCGGTGAAACGCGGCTCCCGGCAGCGATTCTCGCCCTCATCCTCAAAGGCACAGTAGGCGGCCGGGAAGCAATCAAAGCACCCACAGCCAAAGCCCTCCTGCTGCAGCGCTGGATAGACATCCGACGTCTTGAGGCACATCCCCGACAGAAGACGCAGCCGATATTGCTCGCGCGCCGGCTTGCCGGCCGTTCTGTTCCGCGCCTGCTTCTTCGATCTGCTTTTGGGTGGACTCATGGCTCCCCTCAGAAACCCTGCTTGGTGACTTGCTCGCGGATCTGCTCGGCAAAGACCACTGCCTGCCGGCAGTCCAAATAGTTCTCAGCGGCCAGAGCTTGCTTTTGCAGAAACGCCATGAGGTCGTACACTTCTTGACCGCCTAAATCCACGCGAAACCGGCGCACCCGATTCACCTGGATGCCCTGCGTGCGCAGTGTGTCCAACTTGTTGCTTGATTCCATAGGATCACCTCCAGTTCACTACTTTATAAATATCGGCTGGAGGATCTCTCTTCCGGGTGGGTTTAGGTCTGATAAGGTATCAGAAGTCAACCGGGCCTGGAATTGATGCCAGAATACACAACCGGTTTAACCTTGTCAAGTAATTTCTGCAGGGAAGGGATTTGACCGGACAGATCTGCGGTGGCTAGCGCTATAAAGCTTGCGTGTGTTTTAAGCTTAACGCCGCCTGTGGACGAGCGGCGTTAA
>Ga0187861_10004213_pt1 | contig 12156 bp, 9 predicted proteins | sample June2016WEW_10_1_3_FD_132986 | JGI IMG/M metagenome (GOLD analysis project Ga0187861, IMG submission 132986) | Peatland microbial communities from SPRUCE experiment site at the Marcell Experimental Forest, Minnesota, USA - June2016WEW_10_100 | ecosystem: Environmental > Terrestrial > Soil >...
AGGATGGCGCCCTGGCGGGCCCCCGGGTGCTGGAGCATATGGTGGACACCGTCCTCTCCTTCGAGGGCGACCACCACCAGAACCTCCGGTTGCTGAGGGCGGTCAAGAACCGCTTTGGAGCCACCAACGAGATCGCCGTCTTCACCATGGGTGAGCGCGGTCTCGAAGAGGTGGCCAATCCCTCGGCCCTGTTTCTGGACGGACGGGCGTTGGATATTCCCGGTTCGGTGGTGGTGTCCGCTTTGGAGGGGACGAGGCCGGTGCTGGTAGAGATCCAGGCCCTGATCTGCCCGACCGTGTTCGGGGCGCCCCGGCGGGCGACCACCGGTGTCGACTATAACCGGGTAGTGCTGACGGCGGCAGTTTTAGAGAAGCGGGCCGGCCTGAACCTGACCAACCAGGACATCTACGTGAGCGTCGTGGGCGGCCTGAGGGTGGTCGAGCCGGCGGTCGACCTGGGAGTTGCCCTGGCCCTGGCCTCCAACTTCCGTAATATCCCGGTGGATTCGGGCACGGTGGTCATGGGGGAGATCGGCCTGACCGGAGAGGTTCGGGCGGTCAGCCAGGCGGAGCAGCGGATTCGGGAGGCTGTGCGCCTGGGGTTCCGGCGTTTCATCATTCCGGAGCGCAACCTGGAGGCGTCGTCGCACCATCCAGACCTGGAGGTGATCGGGGTCAAGACCGTCAGGGAGGCCATAGACAGAGTAATGAGTAATGAGTAATGAGTGGTAAATATAGAGAAATTCGAGGACTTGTTGGCATGGCAGAAAGCGCGGGGAGCATTATCGGCGGCCTTCGAGCTTCCGTTGAAAAGAGGCGTGACGTAAAATGAGCAATAACTCATCACTCATCACGCATCACTTTGAATTTGGGGGAAGAGTATTGAAAGAAGACCTGCTGCAGGAGGAAAAAACCAGGGAGGAACGCCCCTCCAGAAGCCGGGGCGCCAGGGATGCGTCCCGGGACAAGGAGCCTTTGGTGTCAGATGCCGGAGGCCGCGCCCGCGCCCTGTCCACCGCGCCACATGTGGCGCCGGGCACCGCCGCGCCACAAGCGACGCCGGGCGCCGCCGTCTTAGCAGGCGCGTCGGAGCAGAAAACGGAGGCAAGAGGCCAAAACAGAGGTCAGAGGTAAGAAAAAGATTTAAAGTCAGCCGCAGAAGTCATGCAAGTCTCTCAGCCGACATCCGATATCCGGCATCCGGCATCCAATCCGGCAGGCAATGTAGCTTTGCCGGAACCGGAAGATATTGGCGGAGCCAATGCCAACAAGGACCTTGCCTCCAACCTCTCACCCCGCACATCCCAAAAGGTGAGGGAGGCCCGCGATCTCCGGGAGAGCAGGGAAGGACGCGATTCCAAGGACCTCAGGGAGCGGGAGCCCCGCGAGGAGCGCCCGGAAAAGAGGGAGGCCAAGGAGGAGCGCCTTGAGAAGAGGGACGCAAAAGAGGAGAAGGAGGAACTGTTGAGGGCGCTGAAGATGCTGGCCCCTGGCACGCCCTTGCGGGATGGGCTGGAAAGCATCCTGCGGGCAAAGATGGGCGCCCTGATCCTCCTGGGAGACAGCCCGGAAATCCTGGAATTGGTGGAGGGCGGCTTCATGATCGATACGGAATTCACGCCGCCGAACATCTACGAGTTGTCCAAGATGGACGGAGCTATCATCCTGAACCAGGATGCCCAGCGGATCCTCTATGCCAACACCCAACTGGTTCCGGACCCCATGCTGCCTTCGGATGAGACGGGGATCAGGCATCGCACCGCCCATCGGTTTGCCACCCAGACCGGCGCCGTCGTGATCGCCATCTCCCACCGCCGGGGCGTGATCACCCTGTACAAGGGGCACTTGCGCTATATCCTCAGGGAGATCGAGGTGATCCTGTCCAAGGCCAACCAGGCAATCCAGACCCTGGAGCGGTACAAGCGGGTGCTCGACAAGGCCATGGTCAACCTGACCGCCCTGGAGTTCGATGAGTTGGTGACTGTCTTCGACGTGGCCAAGGTGGTACAGCGCGGGGAGATGGTGATGCGGATCGTGCGGGAGTTGGAGGGCTACATCGTGGAGTTGGGGGTTGAAGGCCGCCTGGTGACCATGCAAGCGGAGGAGCTGGTGGCCAACGTGGAGGAGGAGCTCTTATACGTGATCCAGGACTACCACGCCAGTAGCGACAGGTCGGTGGCCGAGGTCAGGCAGTACCTGGGCAATTGCTCTTCGGAGGAACTGCTGGAGCTGTCCAACTTTAGCCGGGCTCTGGGCTACGGGGCTGCGGCAGGCATTCTCGACCTGGCGGTGTTCCCTCATGGCTACCGGATCCTGCATAAGATCCCCAAGCTGCCGATCCTGATCATCGAGAACCTGGTCCAGAAATTTGCCAGGCTCCAGAACATTGTCAAGGCCTCCATCGAGGAACTGGACGCTGTGGAGGGGATCGGCGAGGCCCGTGCCCGGGCGATCAAGAGCGGCATGCGCCGCATCCAGGAGCAGGCCATGCTCGACCGCTATATCTAAGCAAAAAAGTAATAAGTAAAAAAGTAATGAGTAATGAGTCCTCCGCATCCGGGCTAACGCCCGGCCTGAAGAATGCGGAGCACAGGTCGGCTGAAAGCCCGCCGGCACACCGGGAATGCGGAGCACAGGTAAAAAGAAGAAGTGATGAGCATGCTCATCACTCATCACTCATTACTCATCACAGGGTTTATGTCAGGTTAAAGACTCTCAGGGTGGTGCACTTTTTGTGTTCCTTGAGGAAGATGTCGTAGAGGTTCAGGTCGAGCAGGTTGCAGAGGGCCGTCAGGTAGAAGAGGGATTTGCCGATCTCGGTCTCGACGATTTCCCGGCAACTGAGGCAGAGTTCGCCGCGCAGGTGGCTTTCGAAATAGTCCTTGAGGTTGAGGAGCGACACATCAGGAGGGATTGATTTCTTCTTGGCATCGACCTGGATACAGCCACAGCCGGTGACTGATTTTACGGTAGCCCGGTTGATGCGGGATGAGGCTTCCTGAAGTTTCGAGAGGACGTCCAGGATACTGTGGTGGCGCATGAGCAGTTCGGACACTGTATTCTGGAATTCATCACAAATCAGATCCTTCAATTATGCCAGGCCTCCTCTTCGTAGATAAACCGTTAAGTTCATTATAGTGGTCTGTCGTCTCCGTTGTCAATTCTGTCTTGATCTCCGACTTCCGTTCAGGCTCCAGCCAGGAGCCTGGGGATAGTCATCTGTTGAAAAATGGGGGTCCTGCCCTTGCGGTAAAGGAGTATCTTCCGTATAATGGAGTCGGGGTTTATCCAAAATAAGGGTATATCAGTATTTATGGAAAGGAGGTGAAAAAATGGCAAAACGTATCTTTCAGATCGTTTTTGGTTTGATCGGAGGAGGAATTGGATTATCAATAGGCTTACTGGTCAGAAGCCTGTGGAGCTTCATGCCAACGGCCGGCTATCCTTGGTACCTATTACTTGCAACAATCGCGCTCGTCTTTGCATTGGCCATATTCTTACTCGCTCCCTGGCTGATTCGGGTCATGCTACAGATGATCAGGTTTTTCGAAAGCAGACTGCAGCGAACCCCGATGCAAGATCTCATTGGCGGTGCTTTTGGAATCATCGTAGGTCTTGTAATTGCCAACTTGTTAGGAGCTTCCCTGGCCCGCATTCCCGTGGTTGGACCCTACGTTCCCGTAGTGGCCAGCCTGCTGTTGGGTTATCTTGGGCTGAGCGTGGGTTTGAAGAAGAAGGACGACGTGAATGGCCTGTTCTCCCTCTTCAAGACGAGTAAGACGAAGAGTGAGGGCGCCCGAGGAAGCTATAAGGTACTCGACACCAACGTCATCATTGATGGACGGATCTCCGATATCTGCCGGAGCGGTTTTCTGGAGGGGACGCTGATCGTGCCCCGCATTGTCCTGGAAGAACTCCAGCACATCGCCGATTCCTCCGACCTGCTCAGGCGCAACAAAGGGCGCCGCGGTCTGGACATCCTCAATAAGATGCGCAAGGAGCATGGGATCAAGATTGACGTGCGGGACTTCGAGAGGCCGGAAAACAGTGAGGTCGACGCCATGCTGCTGAAGATTGCCAAGCGCCTGGATGTCCCTATCGTCACCAACGACTATAACCTGAACAAGGTGGCCGAGTTGGAAAACGTCAAGGTGTTGAACATCAACGAGTTGGCCAATGCTGTCAAGCCGCTGTACCTGCCCGGCGAGGAGATCGGAGCGGTTGACGTCATCCGGGACGGCAAGGAAGTGGGGCAGGGGATCGCCTACCTGGAGGACGGCACCATGATCGTGATCGAAAACGGCAAGCGCTACATCGGGCAGAACATTCCGGTGGTGGTCACCAGTGTGCTGCAGACCTCGGCGGGGCGGATGATCTTCGCCAAGCCGAAGATCATGGCCAAGGATGCTTCTTCGAACCCCCGTCGCTATCATGAGGTGAAAGTGATTGGATAAGGTCGGCGGCGTGATCCTGGCGGCCGGTCGGGGCGAGAGGATGGGAGCCCCCCTAAACAAGGCCTTCCTCCTTCTCGGCGGCCGACCGTTGCTTTTGCACAGTATCATCACCTTTGAGGCTGCGGCTATGGTGGACGCCTACGTAGTGGTGGCGCCCCCGGAAGAGGCGGCCTTCTGCCGCGTCCTCCTGGCGTCCTACGGCTTGCAGAAGTTGGCCGCTGTAGTGCCTGGCGGCCTCTCGCGGCAGGATTCGGCAGCGGCCGGAGTGCGAGCGCTGCAAGACTTTGGCCTGGTGGTCGTGCATGATGCTGCCAGGCCATTGTTATCTGTCGGGCTGCTGGAGGGGGCGGTAAGGCACGCCGCCGGGCACCCGGGGGCGGCCCTGGTGGTGGCGGTCCCGGTCAAGGACACCGTCAAAATGGTGGATTCATCAGGGATCGTCAGGGAGACTCCGGCCCGGGACGGGTTGTGGATTGCCCAGACCCCCCAGATCTTCCGGCGCGATCTGCTGCTCCGGGCGTATGCCGAGGCGGAGCGGGATGGCTTTTCGGGCACCGACGACGCCTCCCTGGTGGAGCGCCTGGGAGTGCCGGTGGAGGTCTACCGGGGGAGCTATGACAACTTCAAGGTGACCACCCTTGAGGACTTGCGGATCGCCGAGGTGATCCTGGGGCAGGGCGCGGGGCATTCCGGGCGCCCCGCACCGGCGCCGGCAGCACTGATGGCCGGGGCTTCATCCCCTGTAACTGTACCGGAAATACCGGCTCCGAGCGTGCGGGTGGGGATCGGCTACGACGTGCATCACTTCGACTCCGGTCGCCCGCTATTCCTGGGCGGCGTGGAGATCCCCGGCAGCCCCGGCCTGGCCGGCCATTCAGATGCCGATGCGGCGTTGCACGCCCTGATGGACGCCTGCCTGGGCGCCGCCGGGCTGCGGGACATCGGGCACCATTTCCCTCCGGGCGACCCGCGCTGGTGCGATGCCTCCAGCCTCGCCCTGCTGGCCGACGTCAGGAGTATCCTGGCTGCAGCCGGGTATGCAGTCTGCCAGGTTGACCTGGTGATCGCCGCCGAGATGCCGTGCCTGTCGCCCTACATCGATGCCATGCAGCAGCGGATCTCAGTTGTGCTGGGGATACTGCCGGGCAGCGTGGGGGTCAAGGCGACTACCACCGAGGGGCTGGGCTTCGTCGGGCGCAGGGAGGGCATCGCTGCTTGGGCGGTGGCCACCGTTCAAAGAAGTGATGAGTGATGAGTGGAAAGTGATGAGTGATGAGTGGAAAGTGATGAGTGATGAGTGGAAAGTGATGAGTGGACTTATTGCTGTAGTATTTACTCATTACTCATTACTCATTACTCATCACTCATTACTTCGTTTGGATCTGGCGTTCCAACTCTTCCAGGTAGGCCAGGCGGTGCTTCAGGGACGGGTGAGTGGATGACAGTTCGGCGAGGAACCCCCCGAGCCCTTTCAGGGACGGGACGATCAGGAAGGCGTTGACAGCGTCGGCCTGCCCCAGCGCCGGCTGGAGGGCCAACTGGGTGTTGCTGATCTTGATCAGGGCGCTGCGCAGATTGGCCGGCGCTCCGGTCAGGTAGGCGGAGCCCCGGTCGGCGGCGTACTCCCGGTAGCGGGAGAGCGCCCTGATCAGGAAGAAGCTGACCACCCAGACCAGCAGCGACACCAGGTAGACCAGCACTATCCCTCCACCGTTGCGGTTCTCCCGGTCGCGCCCGTAGCCTCCCCCGAGACCACCGCCAAAGAAGAAGAGAGAGCGCATCAGGAATGAGGCCACCGTGGCGAAGAAGGTGGCCAGGGTCATCACGACCATGTCGTGGTTGCGCACGTGGCTCATTTCGTGGGCCAGCACCGCCTCGATCTCCTGCGGGTTGAGCCGGTCGAGCAGGCCCTGGGTCACCGCCACCACGGCGTGCCCGGGGCTCCTGCCGGTGGCAAAGGCATTGGGCGCCGGGCTGGGGACCACGGCCACCTTCGGTTTGGGCACCCCGGCCTGGGCCGCCAGGCGGTAGACCATGGCGTGCAACTCGGGCGCCTGCTCCGGGCTGATCACCTTGGCGCCGGTGGAGAGCAGTACCATCCGGTCGGAGAAATAGTATTGCATCAGCAACATCGCCCCGACGATGACGAGCATCCAGGTGAAGCTGACGCCGGCGTTGAAAAGCACGAGGGCGAATACCAGGTAGAGAGCGGCCAGCGAGAACATGGTCAGGAACATCCTGGCCGACAATTCAAAGTCCCCGGGGATCTGCCTCATTATTTCACCTTCTGTTTAGATATGTGAGGTCTGAGTTTATGGGTATTTTATGCTTCATGAGGATGCGTGTCAAACGTGACAGGTGCTTTCCGCCATAGTATGCAGGCGCATTAAGCCGCCTGCTGGCCTGACAGCGAGGAAAGTGGAGAGAGACGGGCTTAACTGGTGACGGAGCCGGTCGCAATGGCGGCAATCGCTGCGATGATGGCGACGATGATTACGATGATCATGATCAGCACGAACACGGCCGCCACGGTGATCAGCAGCACGGCAATGGACTGCCCGGTGTCGAGGCGCTGGCTCTCCCTGATCGCCAGTACGTCCAGCACCAGGATCCAGACCCACGCTACGAAGCCTGGTACGTAGCTGACGAAGATCCAGGCCCGGCCGAGCAATAGAGCCAGGGCCGTGAGCGGCGCGCTTACAAGCGAAGGGGTCTCGGCAAACCCCAGGCTGGCCAGCATGCCCGGCAGACTGCCCTGACCCTTGAACAGCCTGCTGAATCCGTAGTAGATGGCTCCGGCAATGAACCAGCTTAAAATGCTGCTAAGCAATATAAAAGGAAGAAAAAAAGCCGGGGAATAGAAAGTTGAGAGGAAGCGCGCAAGTGTGGGGTCAGATGATAAGTTAGAAGTTGCAGCCGGGTTCATCTTGAGGGAGACGACACTGACCGCTCCTCCGATCAGGGTGATCACCACGACCAGCAGCAGACTCTCTCTCCACAACCGCTTCTCGGCAACCTCGCGCAGAGTTCGCACCGGCTCATTGATAATGCCTACCAGGTATTCCCACATTCCACCAGGCCCTCCCCTAAAATTTCAGCGTGGTATAGGCGGGCGGCAACTGTTGCAGATCATTGCCCTGCAACAGCCTGGCCGCGGCCACGAAATCCTGCACGTTCCCCAGGGATGACAGTCCCCCCAGGCCTCTCAGCAGGTCTGTCAACCCCGGCCGGTGGTATTCCACCGCTTGTGGTGATGCAATCCCCGCCATCTTGCCGGCCAGGGCCACTGCTTCATGCAGCCCTCCCAATTCATCCACCAGCCCGAGTTGCTTTGCCTGGTCCCCTGTATAAACCCGCCCGTCTGCCAGTTTCCGGACCTGGTCAACCGGAAGGCCGCGGCCCTTGGCCACGACCTGCACGAACTGTGCGTAGGTATCGTCGATGATCCCCTGCATGATCTGCGCCTCTTCAGGGGTGATCGGGCGGCTTGGCGAGAGCATATCCTTGTGGGGGCCGCTCTTGAAGACCTGCTCCTTGTAGCCGATCTTACCGTAGAGGTCCTGGAGGTTGGGGACGGTGGAGATCACCCCGATGCTGCCGGTGAGGGTGGCGGGATCGGCGACGATCTTGTCTGCCGCCACTGCTACGTAGTAGCCGCCCGAGGCCGCCAGGTCGCCGCAGGAGACGACCACCTTCTTGCCGGACTCCTTCAGGCGCTGCACCTGATCGTTAAGCTCCTGTGAGGCCGCCGGACTGCCGCCGGGGGAGTCGATCCGCAGCACCACCGCCTTCAGCCCCGGGTCATCGGTGGCCCGCTCCAGGTCCTGCATGGTCTGATCGGCGCTGGAGCCGCCGGTGAGCGAGGACGAGCCGCCAAAACCGATCTCGCCGGTCAGGTAGATCACCGCCACCTCGTTGCTGCTGCTGCGCCCGGCCCCGACCGAACCCGCCTGCTGTGGCGTCCGGTAGCTGGCGACCACCACGGCGATCAGGGTGACGGCGATGGCCGCTATAAAGATGATCATTCCGGTATGCTTGGAATTCAAATAAAAACACCCCCCAAATCGGATGCCGGATGCCGGATGTCGGATGTCGGATGTCAGACTGTACCTGTGGTATATATTATGAGCAGGTCCAGGCGGCAAATACCAACTGAAATATTCCCAACTCAGAACGGCGCCATCCAAAACGGATATCAGATGCCAGAGGCCGGATGTCAGAATATTTCTAGCCTGGCACTAAGTAATTTCAGGTCAGTCCATGGGTAGAAAATCGCGCAGCAGCTTTTGGCGGGACATCCAGATGTACTTGAGGGTAAGATCCTGACGTCCCTGCCATAACCGGAAGATACCTGCCGGATGATAGATGACGAGCAAAAGCCCCTCTCCCAGGGTGTACAGCCAGCGCTGCACCCGGTTCCCAAACTCCCGATCCTCGAAGCCCAGGACTCGTGCGCCGTGGTACAGCATGGTGATGGAATAGAAGGCCTTGACCTCCGCCATGCCCGGTTCACGCGCCATCCATGCCGCCAGGCAGACCAGGTCCCGCATCAGCGCCTTCCTGGTGGCGATGGCTGCCTTGACCCGGCTGCTGTACTTGAGCTGCAGTTTCAGGGCGTCGGGGCTGGAAAGGTGTATCTCGCCCACCAGGTCGCCCGGCCTGACCGGGGCGCCATCATTTAGCTCCAGCGCAGGCCCGTGATAGAGGTGAGTGCTCAGGCGAAACAGTCCATCGGGCCGGATTTTCTGTATATGGTTCAGTTCACCGAAGAACCTCTCCCAGATATCCCAGACCGACAACAGTTGTTTGCGCCAGAATGACAATTCCATGAGGACACCTTCTTTGTCAGATGTCAGAAGCCGGGTGCCCGCTTGAGCGGGCGCGTCAGAGGCCGGAAAAAGACAAAAGCAATATCCGCAATAAAGAAGGGGAATCCAGTATCCGACTTCCGATTTGGCCAGGCGCTGAAGCTTCGCCGGGTATCCCGCAGGGGTGGGCTGCGGGTGCCCTCTTTGTGGGCGCGCATGTCTGTACTTGGGCAATAATACCCTAAAAAACGACAGCTTGTGACTCGTTTTCCAATCTTCCGTATTCGTTGCTCTGAGGCCAAACTCCTGCTTTTAACGGCGGTCAGCAAAACACCGGCCGAAAATTCCAGCCGGTGCTTTTGTACGCTCGGATGGCCGTTGGTCATGGGAAAAACTTGGTCATTGGGCATTGGAATACAACCACTGACCGATTTTTTGCCCATCCAACCATCAACCACTAAGCACTAACCACCATTACTGCCGTTCCTGGGGAGTTTTTTGCGACTGCCTCATGATGTCCAGGAACGGGGCGATCAGATCGAGCGGCAGTGGAAAGACGATGGTGCTGGACTGGTCGGAGGCAATCTCCGTCAGGGTCTGCAGGTAGCGCAACTGCATCGTTCCCGGTTGCGAAGAGATTATCTGCGCTGCCTCGGCCAGTTTCGCCGACGCCTGGAATTCCCCTTGGGCGTGGATCAGCTTCGCCCGCCGCTCCCGCTCCGCCTCGGCCTGGGCGGCCATGGACCGCTGCATGGCGGGCGGCATTTCGGCGTCTTTCATTTCCACCAGGCTGACCTTGATCCCCCAGGGTTCGGTGCCCTCATCGATGATCTGCTGCAGCCGGTGGTTGATATCGTCCCGCCTGGCGATCAGTTCGTCCAGCTCGAACTGGCCGAGCACGCTGCGTAGCGTGGTCTGGGACAACTGGGAGGTGGCCCTGATGTGGTCTAACACCCTGATCACCGCGTCCACCGGGTTGACCACCCGGAAGTAGACCACGGCGTTGACCTTGACAGTCACGTTGTCCTTGGTGATGATCTCCTGCGTGGGAATGTCCATGGTGATCACTCGCAGGTCGATCTTCTGCATCCGCTCGATGCCCGGGATCAGGATGATCAGACCGGGCCCACGGGCGCCTACGCAGCGCCCCAGGCGGAAGACGACGCCCCGTTCGTATTCCTGAACGATTCTGATGGCAGCGGCCAGTAAGATCAGGATAATGACCACGATCGGAAACCATAGCATAAAGTTCCCCATTGAAGAGCTGAATATTGGGAAGTGGGAAGTGGGAAGTGGGAATAGAGGGTATTGGCTTAGCCAATACTAACAAAAGATCTCACCTCCTCCGCATCCGGGCTTACGCCCGGCCTGAACGCCGGCTCAAGGCTCCGCCTTGGGAAAGCCCGCCGGCACACCGGGAATGCGGAGCACAGGTCACCTCACGCATCTCACATCACAACGGGCAGCCTTCGCGGGATTCACCCCTTTCTGTTACCGTTTTGCTTATTATATCCAGGATCAGTATTGCCAATCATTTTAGATGTCAGAAGCAATGTTGGTTCTGTCCACCGGACCGTATGACATTGGGGACGGTTGTTTGATTCAATTGATGACAACTATGTATGACAACGAGAACCGTCGCCTTGGCAATGTTTTTATGAGTGTCTTAGCGGTCAGAAGACCGTCTTTCCGCATCCGATATCTGTTTGAAAGCAACATCACCTCTGGCGCACCCTCAACCTCAGCCCATCGACTCCGGTAATCACCACCTCTTTTCCCCCGGAGATGTTGCCTGATTCGGAGACTGCCTTCCACAACTCACCAGATACAAAAACCGTACCGTCAGGGTGGAGTTCCGTTCTGGTGACTGCTGTCTGGCCCAGCAGGCCCTCCTTGCCGGTCATGACCGCCTGCAGCTGTCCCCGCACTACCAGGGTGACCAGCAGCGCTAGCAACAGGGCGAAGACGAGAGCGGTGACGGCGATCAGCCAGGCGCTCACCCTGGGCCCATAGGGCTGGTTGCTGAACAGCAGCAGTGAGCCGATAACCAGGGAGATCACGCCCCCGGCCCCCAGAGCCCCGTGAGTGAAAGTAAAGGCCTCGGCGACGAAAAAGCCGAACGCCAGGATGATCAGCATGATGCCTCCCCAGTAGGCGTTCAGCGTCCCCAGAGCATAGAGCCCCAACAGCATGCCGATGCCGCCGGCAACCCCGGGCAGGATGAGGCCCGGGTGGTAGATCTCCACCATCAGGCCGGCCATGCCGATGATCAGCAGGAGGTAGGCCAGGTTGGGGTCGCTGAGAACCAGCAGGAGTTTTTCCGGGCCGCTCATGGGCAGGTTGACCACCGGGGCGCCCAGCGTCTGCAACTGAACCTGGGCACCGCTGCTCAGGGTCACCGTCCGGCCCTGCAACTGGCTGAACAGATCGGGCAGGTCCTTGGCTCGCAAGTCGATCAGGTGCTGTTCCAGGGCCTCTGTGTCCGAGAAGGATCTGCTCTCCCGCACTGTCTGTTCCGCCGCCACCGGGTTGCGCCCGTGGGCCTCGGCCAGGGAGCGCACCCAAGCTGAGGCGTCCTCGGTGATCTTCTCGTAGGGAATGTTCTGAGCAGTGTCCGTAGGGCTCTGTCCCGACTGGTTCAGAATCGGATTGCCCTCAATGACCGGGTGGGCAGCCCCGATCCGGCTGCCCGGGGCCATGGCCGCCACGTGGGCGGACAGTGTGATGAAGGTGCCGGCAGAGCCGGCCCAGCCTCCCGCCGGGAACACAAACACTACCACCGGCACCCGGGCGTTGGAGATGGCGGTGACTATATCCTGGGTCGCGTTATAATCCCCGCCGGGTGTGTCCAGCATGATTATCAGGGCATTGGCCCGGTTCTCCTCAGCGACCCC
>Ga0187861_10004216_pt1 | contig 12153 bp, 6 predicted proteins | sample June2016WEW_10_1_3_FD_132986 | JGI IMG/M metagenome (GOLD analysis project Ga0187861, IMG submission 132986) | Peatland microbial communities from SPRUCE experiment site at the Marcell Experimental Forest, Minnesota, USA - June2016WEW_10_100 | ecosystem: Environmental > Terrestrial > Soil >...
CTCGAGCGCCCTGGCCTCGAAGGCCACGGGTTTTCCCATTGCCAAGATCGCCGCCGAGCTGGCCGTGGGATATCTCCTGCACGAACTGCCCAACGACATCACGCGGGAAACGATGGCCTGTTTCGAGCCTACAATCGACTACGTGGTGGTGAAGGTGCCCAGATTCGCCTTTGAAAAATTTCCCGAGGCCGACGCCAAACTCACCACCCAGATGAAAAGCGTGGGCGAAACCATGGCCATCGGACGCACGTTCAAGGAGGCCTTCCAAAAGGCCCTGCGCGGGTTGGAAGTGGGCAGTTTCGGTTTCGGCTGCGACGGCAAGGACCTTTGGGGCACCGCCGAGCAGCCGGGCATAGATGAAGTCCGCTCCAAACTTGCCGTGCCCGGCGATCAGCGCGTATGGTGTTTGCGTTACGCCATGAAGTACGGAATGTCGATCGACGAGATTTACGACCTGACCGCGATTGATCCCTGGTTTTTGGAAAATCTGAAAGAAATCCTGGAGATGGAAGAGCATCTCCGTGGGATCGGCGGATTGCACAACGTCGACGACGCGACGTTGCGGCGGGCAAAGCAGTTCGGGTTCTCCGACCGGCAATTGGCCGTTATCTGGAATACCACGGAAATAGACGTGCGGCAGCATCGCAAATCTCGGGGAATCGTGGTTACGTTTAAATCGGTCGATACCTGCGCGGCCGAATTCGAGGCCTACACGCCCTATTATTATTCGACCTACGAAGATGAAGACGAAACCCCGCCCAAAAAACCCGACCGGCGGCGAGTGGTCATCTTGGGCGGCGGGCCGAACCGCATCGGGCAAGGCATCGAGTTCGACTATTGCTGCTGCCACGCCAGTTTCGCGCTTAAGGAACTGGGGATCGAGTCGATCATGGTCAATTCGAATCCGGAGACTGTCTCGACGGATTACGATACCAGCGATCTGTTGTTTTTCGAGCCGCTTACGACTGAAGACGTATTGAATATATGCGATCGAGTACAGCCGGACGGAGTAATCGTGCAGTTCGGCGGCCAGACTCCGCTGAATTTAGCCCGGGCACTCTCAAACGCCGGCGTGCCGATCATCGGCACCAGCGTGGATACGATCGAGGATGCCGAGGATCGGGAAAAATTCGCCAATTTACTGCGCCGTTTGGGATTGAAGCAGCCGGCCAACGGAATTGCGCGGAATATGGCCCAAGCGCGGGTGGAAGTGGCGAAGATCGGTTATCCGGTGCTCGTGCGCCCGAGTTTCGTGCTCGGCGGCCGGGCCATGGAGATCTGCTACGACAACGCCCAGTTTGAGCGGTTCGTGGCCGCGGCCTTCGTGGTCGCGCAGGGGCAGCCGGTGCTGATCGACCGCTTTTTGGAAGACGCCATCGAAATGGACGTGGACGCCATTGCTGACGGCGAACAAGTGCTGGTGGCGGGCATAATGGAACACATCGAAGAGGCGGGCGTACACTCGGGCGATTCGGCCTGCGTCATGCCGCCCCACACGCTCCACAAAAATGTGATCAAGGAAATACACGAAGCCACCTGCGCAATGGCCCGGTATCTGCAAGTCAAGGGCTTGATGAACGTGCAGTACGCGGTGAAGCGCGAGGAAGGCCGGCAGAACGTGTATGTGCTCGAGGTGAATCCCCGGGCAAGCCGCACGGTGCCGTTCGTGTCAAAGGCCACCGGAATGCCATTGGCCAAGGCGGCCGCCAAGGTGATGGTCGGTGTTTCGCTGGCCGAGCAAGGTTATACCGCCGAGCCCGTGCCGAAAAGGGTTTCGGTCAAGGAGGCGGTGTTCCCGTTTGTCAAATTCGCGGGAGTGGACATCGTGCTCGGTCCGGAGATGAAATCGACCGGGGAGGTAATGGGTATCAGCGAGCACTTCCCCATCGCCTTTGCCAAGAGTCAATTGGCGGCCGGAACCGTGCTGCCCATGAAAGGGAAGGTATTCATCAGCGTGGCCGACCGGGCAAAGGAACACATGCCCGAATTAGCCCGGATGTTGGAACAGATGGGTTACGAATTGATCGCCACCCGGGGCACGGCTATTTGCCTGGAGCAAGCGGGCGTGAAAGTGCAGTCAATCAAAAAACTTCAAGAGGGGCATCCCAACGTGCTCGATTTCATGATCGACGGCGATCTGCAACTGGTGATGAACACGCCCAGGGGCAAGGGCGCTCGGACCGACGAAGGACGGATTCGCGCCGCGGCCGTGTCGCACGGGGTTCCATGCATCACCACGATTCAAGCCGCCGACGCCGCGGTTCATGCCATGCTCGCGCTACGAAGCGAAGACATGGAGGTGGAGGCGGTGCAGGATAGATTTCCTCAGTATGCCAAGGTGCACGCATAAAAGAGTGGAGATTTGGATACAAGACATTATTGACAGCCAACAATCTAATGATATAACTGATGCAACGCTACAACTGTTAATCTTGATTAGCAACCGATAGGACTTAGGGTGTTATCGAGGTACAGATTTGCACTCATCAAAAGTGGTGTATGGACTTCACCAATGCACAACTCGAAGCAATTGGACACCCACCCGGTAACCTTCAACTGATTGCGTGCGCTGGCTCGGGCAAGACCGAGGTCGTGGCCCAACGTGTGGCTGCATTGCTCAAGGACGGCATGAAAAACGGGCTGGCTCCTCGCAACTTTGTGGCGTTTACCTTCACGGAGAAGGCAGCTGCCGAACTGAAAGATCGGATTGTCGCGCGGGTGGCAAAGGTGATTGGTGAGGTCAACGGGATGGCAGAGATGTACGTTGGCACCATCCACGGATTCTGCCTGGAATTGCTAAAGACGGAAGTGGCTGAGTTTTTGAAGTACGGGGTACTGAATGACGTGCAGCAGGTTCTGTTTGTAAACCGGCACTCCAAAAAAAGCGGTTTGACAGTTTCGACCGACTTAAAGGGGAACGCACTGCGCCGTTTCACAGACACAAATCATTACATCGACGCGCTCAACATCCTCCGCGAGGCCAGGTTGAAAAAGCCCAAACTTAAGGGCTGCTCAGTGGTCAACGGGCTTATGGCATACCAGCAACTCCTAGCCGACCGTCGTTATCTCGATTATTCCGCGATCATGTCCAACGCGGCCGAGTCCATTGCGGATAATGCCGAGTTAAGGGCGCGGTTGGCCGCGCGCATTAGGCACGTAATCGTCGATGAGTACCAAGATGTTAATCCAATCCAGGAGCGTGTCATCAATCTGCTGTCGCAGGCGGGTGCTCACCTCTGCGTCGTCGGCGACGACGACCAGACGATTTACCAGTGGCGTGGCAGCGACATTACCAACATCATCACCTTCGAAAAACGCTATGCCGCTGTGAAACCGATCAGGCTTCAGGAGAACTTCCGCAGCAGTAAGGGGATCGTAGAGACGGCCCGGGCGTTCATCACCCTGAATACGGAGCGCCTGCCGAAGGCAATGATCCCGACCGATGTCCAGGTCTACAAACCGAGTGACATCTGCGCCCTCTCATTCGTCAATCCCGACGCCGAAGCCGCCTTCATCGCCAAGACCATCAAGGACCTTCATGGCGTTGCCTTTGCTGAGGAAGTCAAGGAGCGTGGTCTGGCATACTCGGACGTTGCCATCCTTCTACGAAGTGTGAAGGCGAACGGCGAACCGATCACCAGGGCACTTCGGGATGCAGGCATTCCGTCCATCGTAGTCGGGATGAATGACCTCTTCTCGGCTGTCGAAGCGGAAGCGACAAGACTACTGTTCTACTTCATGGCCAAGCGGACTGGGGTGGACCGGAAGAGGCTGAGGAAGGCTTGGATCGACTCGAATCTTGGAGTCACTAAAGCAGCGCTAGATGCTGCCCTGGACAAGTTGGAAGCCGCACGGGCGGAATTAGGGAGCCCTGACCAGAAGCGATGGGCGCTCTACTCGATCCAGCGTCAGTATCGTGAGTTCCTCGATCTGATCGAACTCCGCGAGGAAAAGGTGCCGGATGGTCCGGGTGGATCGAAGCGCGGAGAGGTGGTATTCTACAACCTCGGCAAATTCAGCCAAGTGATCTCTGACTTCGAAGAGATCTACTTCCACTCGGACCCGCCTGAGAAATACGATAGTTTCGCCAGCTTTCTGCAGTTCCAGGCCGATGGCGCATATCCCGAGGGATGGCAGGAGGCCGCATATGCAAATCCCGATGCGGTCCGTATCATGACAATACACCAGGCCAAGGGGATGCAGTGGCCGGTTGTATTTATCCCGGCCTTACTTAGGAATCGATTCCCCTCTGTGATGGGGAGAGGCAAGAGCGTATGGCATCTGATACCGGCCGACGGCGTTAATGGACAGAACCGCTTTGTCGGCAGCATAGAGGACGAGAGGCGTCTATTCTACGTCGCCATGACCCGTAGCCAGAAGTTCCTCTTCATGACCTACGCCCCGATCCCGGGAATGAACAACTGGTACGCGAAAAAGTCTGTGTTTTGGGATGATGTATTGATCTCTAAGTATGTCAAGCGGACACTGCCGGACTATTCAACCCGGAAACGGATCACGCCTCAACCCAAGGCAGGCATCTCCAATGTGGTGCTCTCATTCAGCGATCTAAAATACTTCTTCGAGTGCCCGTATCAATTCAAGCTGCGCATTCTCTATGGGTTCAACCCACCGATATATGAGGGCCTCGGCTATGGTAAGAGCTTGCATGACGCGCTTGCCGATGTCCATGCCAGGGCAATTCAGGGCAAGGCTGTCAATGAGAGCGATGCCTCCTCGCTCGTCGGGACGCATCTGCATCTTCCCTATGCGTATAAGACACTCCGCGAGACGCTCGAGAAGAGCGCCACCGACATAGTCCAGAGCTACATTGCCAAAAATAAGGCTGACTTCGACAAGATCGAGTTCTCAGAAAAAGCAATCGATTTACATCTCGGTGACGGAGTCTCTGTTGTTGGACGCATTGATCTAGTGCGGCGAATCGACACCGACGAGGTGACGGTCGTGGATTTGAAGACCGCCGAACGGTCACAAGCCGAGGAGGTGACCGAGACACAGCTCCACATATACGCGCTGGGATATCAGGAGCTGACCGGTCGGCGTGCGGACTATGTCGAAATCTACGAGCTTGAGGAGCAGAAGCGCAAGCCCCGCTCCGTGGATGATGACTTCATCACAATAGTCAAGAAGAACGTTAAGGAAGCGGCTAACAGCCTCCGATTAGGCATCTTGCCTCCGAAGCCTTCAGAGAAGACATGCAACTCGTGCGATTTCAAGATGCTCTGCTCACACGGGTGTAAGTTCGCCAGCAAGCGTGGAGTTAAAGGCGTATGAGGAATTCCGCCTGATATCCGATCACGGCTGAGTCCCTTAATCTTGTCAAGAATCTTCTCAGTTACATCGAGCATGTGGCCCAAGTATAGAAGATCATCCTTCGGCATATTGGACCTCTGCATTTGCAATAATATGGTTTCGGAGTCGTGGATTTAGATATTTTTCATTTACAATATCCGCCTTACGTCCGCCAAACATCGCAGTTAGTTGCTGTTCCATTTCTATAATCCGCAAGCCTACTACATATCCGGGCTCGAAAAGAACCAATACGTCTATATCGCTTTCGGGCCGAAAATCATCGCGCAACACCGATCCATAGAACGACAATCGCCGGATGTGGTTCTGCCGACAGAAGGTTGCCAAAGATTCTTTGGGAACTTGTAGATGAATCATGAAAATCCCATTTTTGAATTGTTTATAGTTCTATTATAGGTCAAAACGATGTGGAATAACAAGGGATGCTAGCATCGGTTTTTGCATGATGCGTAAGGGTTTAGGGAACCAAAAAAATCGGCCTTGACGGGATTTGGCAAATGTCCTATTCTCGCCGCCTCAAGGAATCATTATCGTTGCTTTATGCGGCGATAGAACGTGATTGGTATAGAGTATATTTGATCCACGTGGATGGGTCCGCATCTGGGAATTCCGCGACGACGGGATACCTGCGGACCGCGAAGCGTTTGGCTGCCTACATGGAAGTAGGCGGCACGCTTCGGACACATTTCGGTGCGCCCAACGCGGCGCTTGCCGCCGCGATTGCGGAGCGTCCAATCGCTCCCGGAAGAAGCCGAGTCCTTTGCCCCCCTGGGACATACGCTTTCCGGGGGCTTTTTTATTTAGGCGTTAAATATTCCAGGGATTCCCAACTCGCTCGCCTGCGGCTCGCGGCTAAACGAAAAAAGACTGCTGATCGGCTAAACGAAAATAGGCGCTGTTATTGGCGGATTTTGCCGCGATCGAGGAATTGTTCCATGCCGTGGGTTTTGGCGATCACGGTCACGCCTTTTTCGGTGACGAGAAAACCGCGGGCGATATCTAAATCCACGTCGTAGCCGATTTCGGCATGGGGCGGGATGTGCACGCCCTTGTCGATGATCGCCCGGCGGATCTTGGCGTATCGGCCCACGTCCACGCCTTCAAAAAGGATCGAATCTTCCACCCGGGAGTAGCTGTTAATCCGCGAGTTGAACCCGACGATGGAGCGTTCGACTTGCCCGCCGGAAATAATCGATCCCTGGCAGACCAGGCTGTCGCGGGCTTCGCCGCAACGGCCGGATGGGCCTTTTTCGGCAAACACGAATTTGGGCGGGGGCAGGTTGGGCTGATAGGTCCGCACCGGCCAATCGCTGTCGTACATGTTCAGTTGGGGATCGACCGAGACCAGGTCCATGTTGGTTTCGTAGTAGGCGTCCAGCGTGCCCACGTCCCGCCAATAGGCCTCGGTTTTTCGGTTTTCGTCCATGAAGGGATAGGCAAAGACACGGTAATTATGGATGACGGCGGGGATGATGTCGCGGCCGAAATCGTGATGGCTGGAATGGCGCGTGGCGTCGAGGCAGAGTTGTTCGAAAAGAAATCGGGCGGTAAAGACGTAGATACCCATCGAGGCCATGGCGTATTCAGGCTCACCGGGAATGGGTTTGGGAGTTTTGGGCTTTTCCTCGAATCCGGTTACGTGGGTCTCGGAGTCGATTTGCACCACGCCGAATTGCGTGGCGGCCGAGGCCAACGGCACTCGAAGCGTGCCTACCGTGACATCGGCCTTGTTTTGCACGTGGGCGTCAATCAGCCGGGCATAATTCATTTTGTATATATGGTCGCCGGCCAGGATGATGATGAACCTGGGCCGCTCTTTTTCAATGGTATAAATGTTTTGATACACGGCGTCGGCCGTTCCCTGGTACCAATGTTCGTCGATGCGCTGCTGCGGGGGCACGACGTCGATGAATTCGCCCAATTCCCGGCACAAGTATGATTGCCAGCCCAGGTTGATGTGCCGATCCAGACTCATGGCCTTGTACTGGGTGAGCAAGAGAATTTTGCGGATCCCGCTATTTAGAGAGTTGGACAACGTGAAATCGATGATGCGGTAAGCCCCGCCGAAAGGAACGGCGGGTTTCGCCCGATCCCGGGTCAGCGGTTCCAATCTAGAGCCTTTTCCTCCGGCCAAAATAACAGCCAACACGTCCTTCATGAGGAATTGCTGTTTCATAACTGGGTCCAAAATGAAAGATGGTGATGCAATAATAATGATTTTACCCGCCTATTAAAGATTTTACCCGGGGAATAATGCAGCCAAATTGCATGATATTGTATGTATTTTGATGCACCATCCCATCGGTAATACAAAGATAGTTTTCAATTGGGGTTCATAATATCCAATTGCCATTTGCGGCCCTCAAAGTCAACAAGATTAGATAATTCGCTACAATTGTTGCATATATTCCAGACAACGCATATTATCTATATTTACATCGGCAACTTATATATTTATTTTCCTTATTTTTACATTATTTAACTGCATAGTGCATGAATTATACAATTTTCCATTATTTTTTACAGCCAAATTATATTTTAATTGAGATTAAACCAACTCGGTTCCAGCGCATTGCGAAACCGCAAGCGGTTTGTTAGCCATAGCCCGAATTACGTATCTTTCTATTCGAGAATCTGCCGGTACATTTCCGCGTGGCTTAAGATCATTTTTTCCGCTGGGAATTCGCACAGGGCACGCTCTTGGCCGGCTTGGCCGAGGCGACTGGATAGGGCCGGGGCTTCGAAGAGTTGACGGGCGTGGCGGGCAAATCCGGCACGGTCGCCTATTGGCACGAGGAACCCGGTCTGCTGGTGAACCACAAGATCGCGCGTGCCGGGGGTGTCGCAGGCAACAACCGGAACGCCCGCGGCCATGGCTTCTAGAATGGGGCCGGACTGATCTTCATAAGGGCTGGTTGACCAGAGCAGGTCGAAATGCGGCATCAGCCTGGGCAGATCGCCGCGCAGGCCGAGAAAATGCACAAAGTCGGCAATGCGGACCTGATCGCGGAACCTACGGAGTTGTTCGCGGTGGGGACCATCGCCGATTATGAGCAGATGTACATCCTTGCGAATGACTTTCAGCAAGTCGGCGGCCCAAATGGCATCCTTCACCCGATTCCGCAGCAAGAGCCTGCCCACCAGGCCGATTAAACGGCTGTTTTCCGGAAGACCTAATTCGGCCATCAATTGCCGCCTGGTGGTTGTGCTTGGCCGCGATGGTTCCACTCCGCCTGGGATTATGCGAAATTTTTCGGCCGGCAGACCTTTCCGTATATAGAAGTCGCGTACCCCGGTGCTGTTGGCGGTCAGTTGTACGCAATGATTGCCGATATAACGGTCGATTGCCAGTCTGGTACCGCTTATGAATGGATCGACACAGACATATCCGGCCACGAAACGAGTTACGCCCATTGTTTTTGCCGCGGCCAGACCATAGGCGTTGGCGGCGGACGTCCAGGCGTGGATCGCCTTGGGCCGCAGCCGATCGACAAGGCGTTTTAGTTCCCAAAAGGTTTTGGGGTCGTATTTCCATTGCTTTGAGATAACAGTGACTGGGACGCCGATGGAAGAAAGCTCTGTCGAGACGCCGGAGGCACAAAATGTGGTCATGCCGTCCAGCGCGCAAATGTGGAGATCGAATTGATCGCCAGGCAGCCCTTGTGCCAGCAGGCGGAGTTGTATTCCCGTTGCTGCATCATGCGTGGTGGAAATAATTTGAAGGATGCGCGGTTTCATTTTTTATCCTTCATGTCCGATGGCTCGAGGACGGCAATGTATCTTAAGTTGCGATATAAGTCGAGGTAGTCCAGGCCGTAGCCCACTACGAACGCATTGGGGATGTCAAAGCAGATAAAATCGGGCTTCAAATCGAGTTTGCATTGACCTATTTTGCGCAGCAGGACCGCGGTGCGAATGCTGCTCGGACCGAGTTCGTCGATTTGAGGAATAAGTTCCCAGAGCGTGTGGCCGGTATCGAAGATATCGTCGATCAAAAGCACGTCGCGTCCCTGTATATTGCCGGAGATTAAATCGGTATTGATCACCATCGGACCCGGCCGCGTGCCGTTGTGGTCACTGCGGGCTTGGACCAACTCCACGCGCAAGGGAATTTTCAACAATCGGATCAAATCGGCCAATAAAACCACGCTGCCGATCATCACACCCACGATAGTCAATGGTTTTCCCTGATAATGGGCTTGAATCTTTTCGGCCAGTTGTACGATGCCTTGTTTGAGTTGGTCTTCGGTTAGTAGGGTTTTCATTGAATGATTCCTTACAGCGTTTGGGGGTAATACACCTCAGAGCCGGGCCGTGTCGGGTGCGGAAATGCCGGGGCGACACGCCCCGGCTCTGACTTTGATATCTGTTTTCGCGACCGGTTATTCTAATTGATATCGTATGAAAATCCCAGATTGAATTTATATAAGGCTGCGGAGGCGGACCAGTCAAGCAATGAGGGGAGTTTTTGGATAGGCTCTTAGTTTTTCCCCGGGGTGATTTCCAGGGACCGGGCGTCGATGACCCTTATGCTATTGGTTTTGAGATTATATTCGAATTTCCGAAAAGAAGTTTTTTCCAAGGGTGCCCCGGGTTGTTTTTGTCTATACAATTCGGCTAGTGTACGGCCGTTGCCTTCGAGGATCAGCAGATTTTTAGCCTCGGAATAGGTTATCCGATGCGCCCGGGCAGTGAAAACGCCGTCGCCGCCTTCCGCCACCGCGTTTTCAGAGGCTTCGGCTTCGATGGTTTGGCCCTTGCCCGCGGGCAAAGGCATCTGGTTAATCTTAAGCTGATTGCAGTGCAACGCGATGCCTTTAGGCCCCAATTTATCCTGCTTTTCGGGATCGATCATAGCCGACCAATCGAACACGGGCGCGTAAGCCGCGCCGATTTGTTCTTTGAAGATTACTTCACCCTGATTGACATTGCCCGCGATCAAACCCGGAAAACTGCCCTTGATCGAACCCTGAAAGCGAACGTGCAGGCAATAAAGCTGATTGTTTGGCTGATCGGAATTGGGGGCGACGTTATTGACGGCAGGCGTGGCCGGACGCCCGCCGAGCAATCCAGCGCCGAGTTGATTTTGTTTATGGTCAACGGAATTGAGAAAGACCCTGTTGAGCCATCCCGGGCCGCCTGCCGATAAGGCTCCGCTTTGCAGGTTTATCGCCAGATCGGCCACTTGCATGCGGTCGTATGAGATGGGTTGCCCTCGGATGTCGATCGAATGGTTTTCCAAAAACACGCCGCCCCAGCAAGAAAGATTTTCAACCGCGTTCTGATCTTGATCTTGCAGTTTGGAATCGGAAAAACTGATGGGACGTTTAAGTTTAGCCTCTAAAATACTGGTTTGCAGGTGAAATTGGGGCGTGGACGCGGACACGGATTCCTCGAACTTTGCCCTGCTTCCGTCGAAATCCATGCCTTTTTGCCAATCGATCAACAACGTGCCTGACACGACTTTTGGCTGCCCGGCAGCGATCGATTGCCCGAACATGTTGTCGGATAAAGGGACATCCATGCGGCCGGGGCCTTCGATCCACAGGCGGTTTATGCCCTTATTCAGATTGATATTCGAGCCGGTCAATCCCAGGCCGCGGGCTTCGCAGTGGGCGGGGCGGCCAGTGACTTTCACCACGGTGTTTTGCAAAAAGAGGTTTGTGCCGTGGAGGCGATCGCCTTGGATGAGGATCGGGCGCTGGTCCGGGGCCGAGGTTTGCGTTTCCTCCAGGCGCACGCCGTCTTGGATCACGAGATCCACAATGTCTTCTATCTGCTGATCGTTCAATATCATGCGGGCCTGGAGCTTTCCGCCGCTGATTTTAAAATGTTGGCGACTTGCCTCAGGCCGGGCCGAGGCGGCCTGGCTTTGATTCGCGGCTGCGTTTTGGCCTTGATTGGCGGGCAAGGTCGACGACTGGGATGAAGGCGAATGCGGGGTGTCTTTTTGCTCGAACCACACTTCCAATTGTTGTTCCAGCGCGGCGGTCAACTGCGTGGAGTCGATGGTTACCTGGTTTTGGGCCTTCATGTAGTTGGGCATAAAACCCGATTGGCCGCGAGGGCCGCCCGATGGGGTTTGCTTGAGCCAGAAGAAAATTTCCTTGGCACCCAAGATTCCGAACCCTGGGTAGTTTAAAACAGCTCCCCCTGTAAACGAGATTACCTGGTACTGATCCTTCGGTTCGATATGTAATTTGTCGTTCCAGCGGGCTTCGATGCGGCTTTGGGGATTGTCGCCGAATTGTCCGATTAACCAGCCTGGACCTTGTGCCGCCGCTCGGCCCGGGCTGTTTTGCCCCAGGGATTGATATTGCAGGCTCTGGCCGTGGATTTTATTTGTTCCTTGGCGGAGAAAGACTTCGGGGCCGCCGTCCAGAGAGATCAGTTTGGTTTTAATGTTGTACTCCAATCGTTCGGCCTGGCCGGTAAGGTTTTTCGTGGGCGCGTTGATTGTGACCGAATGGCCCCGGGCTTCGATCCGCTCCGGCTCTAGGTTGGATAAATTATCGGAATCGGGCTTGGAATTATCGCGCGCGAGAAAATATATCGAGAGCAGTTCGGATTGAATCTGGTCGGACGGGCCGTTCGGATTCACGCAGTAAACGAAGACTTTATCGGCGAAACTCGCCACGCGCTTAACGACGTTGAAGGTAAATGGACCATCACAGGTGATATCAATGGGCTGATTGGAAAAGTCGGCCGCGGACATTAAGCCATTGGTTTGATTAGGCGCGGGAGAGGTTCCTGCCTGGGCTGAGGGGGCTGATTCGAGATGCACACCTTTGATGTGCCGCATCTCGAACAGTTCCACACCCGTGA
>Ga0187861_10004220_pt1 | contig 12147 bp, 7 predicted proteins | sample June2016WEW_10_1_3_FD_132986 | JGI IMG/M metagenome (GOLD analysis project Ga0187861, IMG submission 132986) | Peatland microbial communities from SPRUCE experiment site at the Marcell Experimental Forest, Minnesota, USA - June2016WEW_10_100 | ecosystem: Environmental > Terrestrial > Soil >...
AGAGACTTCGGGAGGTTGTCAACAGGGTCATGGCCTTTCTGGAAAATCGGCGCTTGCGGCTGCATGAAGAGCGCTTGAATGTCCAGCCATGCTGGTGCGCTCTGACCTTTGTTGGTTTCCGTCGGTTCCAGGGACAGTGAGGCATTTATTCTGTCGGCCCTCCTGAGTGTCGTCACCGTCCCTGTATCTTGAGCGGCTTTTCCTTGCGTCCTAGTGGTTGTCTGTCACCTTTACCCTGTCACCTTTACCCCTCAGAAAGTGGGCCTCAATCCCAAACAAGGGGGAGAACAACAACCACCGCCACTTCACGCCCGTACGGTGAGGGCGAAAGGATCGCCAGTTGCGGGCTTTCGCAATGGCGTTGCGGCAGCGGCTACAGTGTTTTCGGAGCGGGCTCCATTTGGCCCTTCTTCTTGTGGAGAGCAAGCCAATATGAACAGAGCACCTAACATCGTCTGGGCCGTGTTACTGGTCACGCTGTGTGCGTCTGGATTGGGACGCGCCGGCCATGGAGGTCACGAATGTGCCGGAGGCCAACAAATACCTGGCGAAGGAGTACCGGAAGGGATGGGAACTGTAAGGCGAAGTGTTGCGCCTGTGCCGCGTGTTGCCTATAACGGGTGACCATCGCTAGTTTCCCCGTTCCCAAGCAGGTTGCCACTGTGGAGTGGTGAGGCTGCAAGACCCTGGGCTGCGCGTGTCAAGGTGTGACACCGTTCCTCATTCGTTCGTTCATTTCTCAAGCAATCCTCGATAGAACTCCAACCTTTCATTTCCGGCAATGGGACGAGGGCCTGGATGTGTGCCGAGAGCCATGGTGGAGGGATTGCCCGCGTTGAAGGGCGCCCAGTCAGGCAAGTGTTCGCCGTTGGGATTTCCGGTCTTAACGAAGTTCACCAGGTAAGAAGAGGCCTGGTCTGCAACCCGCCTATCGCCCTCCGTCCAAGGGTAATCCAGCGTATTCAAGTTATTGAACCAGTAAACCAGATCCGAGGTATGAAAGGCCCCGAATTCCGGATGATCTTTGCAGGGGATAGCTTGTTCGAAGAGATAAGTATAGACTGACGTCTTGGCTGTCTTGATTCTCCTCTTAGCCCAATAAAACACGGTAGACATCCGATATTCGAGTTGCGTTCTCTTGAGTAACTCGCGAGCCCCTGGATCGGTTTTCAGTGGACAAAGGGCTAGAAAGGCCTCCTTTTGAGCTAAGAAAACATTCCTGTTCTCCCCGAACACGTTTGGTACTTCCTGCGCAAAAGAAGCCACGGTGGTCTTCAACTGCTCCACAGGGGGGCCAAAATCATCTGCTGTGAAACCGGTTAAGGTCGGCACGTCACTTTCCAGCCCTTTATCAAGCGCAGCGGGATACTCCCATGGTAAAGCCCACCCATCCAAACAAAACGCGGCTCCCAAAACAGCTCGTGTAAAACCATTAAGCGCCGGATCGTTGGCGGTGAGCTCATCGGCGGAGAGTTTGCGCAAGCCTTCGATGGATGGGGTTTTCTTGACGGCCGCAAACTTCAGCCCTTCCTGTTCTTTCTGCCACACACCACCGACCTTGTGCGGCGCCGTCAAATAATCGTAGGGAAAGCTCATGCAGATCGCTGCGCGAAACAGTCCCTTGGCCACAGGGCTGGTGGTCAAATGGTGCACGCTGGTGCTGCCGACCGAGTACCCTGCGATGGCAACTTTGCTTGGATCGCCGCCGAAGGCGGCAATGTTGTTGTGCACCCACTGTAACGCGGCGATTATATCCAACATGCCATAATCACCGCAAAGGTGCTGCGGCGATTCCTTGGTCAGTTCCGGGTGGCCCATCCCGCCCACGATCCCCAAGCGGTGGTTCAGTGTGACAACAATTATTCCTTTTTTCGCCAACCCCTCCCCGGAGAAGGATCCTGGGCAGATGAACACCAGGACGGAGAGTTTGTCTGTAGCCGCTTGTGCGGGGGTCCAAACATTGAGGAACAGGCAATCTTCACTGTAAGCCGCCGGTTCGGACTCTCGTGGTTTTGTGAGGCAATACGGGAGAATGGGAGAGGCACCATGGGGCTGTGCGCACTGCGCACCAAACTTGTCGGCTTTGCGCACTCCCTCCCACTTGGCTGGGGGTTGTGGTTCGCGCCAGCGTAAATTCCCCAGCGGCGGAGCCGCGTAAGGGATGCCCTTGAAAGCAACAACAGCATTCTGCGGATTGTCCACCCCCTCAATCAGTCCCGTTTCTATCCGCACAGGCTGGCGCAAATCGGAAGCGGCGGCGAGACCGGCCAAGCTGGCGGCCAATGCGGCCACGGCGCAAAACAGAGGGAAGATGAGCGGCATGAGTCTATCTCCTTCCAAGGCGTGGCCGTGGATGCACACGACTATTTCGCCCCCGGCTGTTGAGGCGCCATGGCCGGTTGGGCGGTCAACACAATCGTGCCAAAATGACTGGTGTCCTCGGCATCGTTGGCATCACCGCGCCAGACCTGCTGGGAAATCTCTTTGTCGTCGCCCTCGTCCACGGCAATATCCAGTCCATACACGCTTCTGGCGCCGACGGTGAGCCACTGCCCGTCGCCAATCAAGTTGGGGCTTCCCAGCGAGACCTCAACGGTGTATCCGCCGGCTATCTCTGCGACCGCCACCTTGCTGAACCAGGGTGGCTTGACACCCCGGACAATGGGAGCCCACCCATTGGGGATCTTCGAGCTACGAGGCACGAAGAAGTGTATGTCGTCGGCACCATAGATGAGCTTCCGGTCGTGCCGGCCATCCACGTAGATGTGCACACCGTCCTTGACAGTCTTGCCTTTGGGGCCGTCGAGAACCTTGATGGCAATCACCAAGTCTTCACCTCCGAGCGCCCAGGTCCTGCCCTTCTCGGTGCCCAAGACGAACTCGTTCGGCTTTGGGCCGTTCCCCTGGCAGTAGGCCGTCCAGACAGCCGAAAACGATGCCTTCTTCACCGGCGTCCCCTGAACCTTCTTCTCGATGGCTTGGTCAAGGTTCCAGAAAGGCTCGTCCAGCTTGCCGTCAATCTTGACCACATTGTCCTCCGGTATCTTTCTCCAGTTTTCGATCCGCTGGTCGTGTTTGATCACATACTTCACCTGAAGCGAATCGGGCAAGGCTGGGCCGATCTTCCACCTCAGTTCCTTCTCCGCGGTACGGGGACCAGCCGGATGGCTATCCTCAGCTTTGATTGTGAACGTGAACTCTCCCTCTTCGCCGGGGGTTCCATTCAGCATGCCGGCTGACGCCAGCAAGATGCCGAAAGGCAGTTCCCCATTGCTTACGCTCCATTTGATCGTTCCCACGCCCCCCTCGACCTTGATGGGCTGGAACACGTAGGTGTCCAGCGACACCGCGGGCAACGGCTGATCAGGAATCGCCGGCGGCGTGTCCTTGTTGACGCTCAGCACCAACGGACGCTCCAAGGCATCCTTCCCCGTGGCCAACTTGACGGTAACAGGATATTGGCCCACCGCCTTGGATTGCCCCGAGATGGTGCCGTCCACCGAGAGCGAGATTCCTTCCGGCAACGTACCCTTGGAGAGCGACCAGACGCACGGGTCTTTAGCATTGAGTGCCTTGAGCGCCGCCTTGTACGGTTGGCCGGCAATCGCGACATCCAATCGGCGATTGGCAATCACCAACCCGGGCTTCATGCCTGCCGGTTCATACGTCTGCAGGATGTCCCAGACCGTGCGTTTGATGGCCAGGGCGGTGTCCTCCGACACAGTCACGCACTGGTACGTGCTGCGAATCGGGCGGCCACCTTCGTCTTTGCGGAAAATGTCGCTGGGGTAATCCTGCGGCGACTCGCCGTAGAGCATCGCGCACACCATGGTGGTGACGGCATACTGACCGAATTGGCTCAGGTGCCCGCCGTCAGAAAACAATGCGAAACGATTGGCGACACCGGGCAGTTCTCCCATGTCGGCGAAACGGCCCAGTTCCCGAATGAGCAGGCTGGATGGAATTACCCGGGGCTTAAGAGCGGTCGGAAACGCCGCGGCTACTGCGACAGCTACGGCTTCGCCGTGGGCCTCAGTGCGAATCGGCGGGGGCTTGTCGAATGACATGTTCGAGTCCGGCCAGATGACGTAGATATAGACCTGACATTGAGGATTGCCCTTGTAGACCTCGCCAGCGAACTTTGGCGCATAGGTTGCGTCGTCATCCGCCCACGACAACAGCACCATGGCATCCCACTTGTTGGCCGGCGCGAGCGTCTGGTCCCACTTGTTCTGGTTCGCGTGGTCCCAGTTCCAGCGCAGCGAAGCGCCGAGGATGTTGACGTGGCCTTCTTTGTAGCCCGTGTGACCGGCCTGCGCCGTCAGCGGAACCAGAAGGCGCAGCGGATGAGAATGGCTGTTGCCGACGTGAACCGCGCTCAGGGCGCCTGTCGCCTGATCCGCGGCGGAAGCAACCGACAGGATCAAGCCAATCAGGCAAAGCAACACAGACTGCACCAAACGCCGGTGGTACAACAGGCCTCTTGGGGCTTCATTCTGGTTGGTAGCAGGCATGCTGACGTCTCCTTCCCTCCAGGAACACCGTCGGCCCATGGTGTAGCCTCCGTGAGGTCCCATTGGCCGACCAGCCAGCGGGCCACAGGAAATCATTGTCCTCAGCGGCGGCGGCCCCGTTCCCAACGGCAAAGAGGAAGGCGCTCGCCGGGAGGCGGGGTGCCCGTAGCGTGCTACTCCACATGGCAGACATTATCGGCTTCACATGCCATGCGCGAACGAAGAATTCCCAACCATAATGTCGGGACTCTGAGATGGGAGGCGATCTTGACGAGTACTCGAGCGTCAACGCTTCTGCGCTTAACCACAAGGCCGTCAACGGCCTCCTGGCCCGCAATGGCATCGTCGCCATCGTCGCCTCTTGTCTCTAACGGCTGCTACATCTATAATGGCGCTTGCGAAGCAGTGAACGGCTCAATGAAGATGTGGACCAACTGCGAGGCGGCCGGAAACGCGGGTGGCCCTCTCTGAAAAGGCGGTTCAGGAGGATTATGTCCGCTCGCGTTGCCATATCTGTGCTGCTGCTGGCGCGGTTCGCAACTGACGTCGCCGCCGCTGAACCCGAGCGCATCGAGCTTGGACCGATAGAGACCGTGCTCGCCGACAAAGCACTTGGGTTGCGGTACTTTCCCGATGGGCGACTGGCGGTCGTACGGACAGCGCCCGACTGCCGCTTGCTGACCGCCGCGGGAGTCTGCTCCTTCCTGCTGGAAGGGCCGGCGATGGGCAACTTCACTAAAGCCACGAGAGTTCTGGACAAGGGCAAGCCGGGCGAGTTCGACAATGGTTATGCCGGGATCAACGCGGTGGTGCGGCTGAACACCGGCGAGTTGTTGGCGTTCTACCACGCGGAAGACCAAGAGGGCATGGCTTCCGTCGGCAACGGCATTCCGGGCTTCTACTGCAGAGTCGCATTGGCGATCTCGGCCGACGATGGCTCGACGTTCAGGAAGGTTGGCCCCGTCTTGTCCAGCCGTTTGCCCAAAGACCGGAAAGGCGCGCCAGACCAAGGGGTCGGAGAGCCATGGGTACTTGTCGAACCAACCGGCGAATACCTGTACGCCTACTACACGTCACATGAGCGCGCTGAGAACCGCGGCGTGCAAATCTGCATGGCGCGTTGTCCAAGAGCTGATGCGCTGAAGGTCGAGTCATGGAGGAAGTTTCATGCTGGTGCATTCGAGGAACCAGGGCTGGGCGGGAGAGACACGCCGGTCGTCACGAGTGGCTGGTCGGATGCGGATGCCGTGTTCCCACAGGTTGTGTTCGTCCCCGCAATACGCCAGTTCGTCATGCTGTTCTGTGTAAACGCATGGCGTGAAGGCGATAGACCGAAGCGTAGCGGGATACACGTGGCATTCTCCGATGACGGCATCCGTTGGCCAGCCGAACGGATACAGCAAATCTGGAGAGCCCCGGTAGTCGCTGCAATTGGACGCGAAGTGGCGTGGCATCCCACGTTCATCCGGGACGAGAATAGTGCAACGCGCGGCTTCCTGTACTGCGGCTACAGCGGGAATTGGGGCGACCAGCCGCCGCACACGCCACACTACCTTGTCAGACGATCGCTGATCATCGGCGAGACCCATGGCCAGTGACGCAGTCTGGCGCAGATGTCTTGACGAAGTGGCATCCAGGCAGCGCAGCACGCCATCCCCTCCGCCGACGTAGAGGCGGCCGTCGGCACAGGCCGGAGCGACCAGGAAAGGCACGGGAAAAGTTCTGGCGTCCGAAAGCTGCGGAAGCCGTCCTGCAAGTTCGCGCCGCCCAACTCAGCGGCGATGCGCGCGAAGACCGTCTCTGGACCACGCCACGTCTGCTGCGCGCTGATCTTTCTTGCGAGTCCGTAGGCTGTCTGACAACGTCCCGGGCCCGACCGTGGCGAAGTACCGCTCTTTGGCGGCACCGAAGAACGCACGCAATGGGCGGAGACGTTGTTGAGTGAAGCGTGTATATCAGAAGGTAGTGTGTGGAGGACATACCGTGCGCCGATTCCTGGCTGCTTGCGTCGTTGGCATTGTCTGCCTGGCTGGTGCGACGTGGGCAGCAGGTGATTGGCAACTGGGCCCGTTCGTGAAGGCCGACGACGCCAATCCTTGTCTGCAGGCGCGCGCCGACGCGGTCTTTCGCTGTCCCATCAGCGGCGACGTGAAGTGGGAGGCAAAGGACGTCTTCAACCCGGCTGCGGTGGCGCGCGATGGGAAGGTGTACCTGATCTACCGCGCCGAGAACAAGCCCGGACAACTCGCCAAGACATCCCGGCTCGGTCTGGCGTGGAGCGACGACGGGCTTCACTTCACTCGCCGCGAAACTCCGGTGCTCTATCCAGACAACGACATCATGAAGCAATACGAATGGCCGGGCGGCGTCGAAGACCCGCGTGTCGTCGAAAATGACGACGGGCACTACGTCATGACGTATACCGCCTACGACGGCAAGGTCGCGCGGTTGGCGGTGGCGACGTCAAGAGATCTGCTCGCCTGGGAGAAGCACGGCCTGGCCTTTGACGGCAAATACCGTGATGAGTGGACCAAGAGCGCTGCCATCATCTGCAGGCAGGACGGCGAGCGCCTTTTTGCGACCAAGGTCGCCGGGAAGTACTGGATGTACCTGCGTGACTCAAAGTTGCTCGCCGCCACGTCCGACGATCTGATTCACTGGAAGATCCTGGAAGACGAGCAAGGTCAGCCGCGCGTAATCTTCGGTGGCCGCGCGGGGCATTTCGACAGCGAACTGGTTGAACCAGGCCCGCCGCCGATGCTGCGCAGCGATGGCATCTGGATGATCTACAACGGCGTTAATGCCAAGGAAGGGGGCGATGCCAGCATTCCCGCGGGGACATTCTCCGGCGGGCAGATTCTCTTCGATTCCAAAGACCCGACGCGCGTGCTGCAGCGCAGCAACAAGTGCTTCATCCGCCCGGACCGGCCATATGAGCAAACGGGTCAGGTAGCCAACGTCTGTTTTCTTGAGGGCTTGGTCTTCTTCAAAGGTTCGTGGTTGCTGTACTACGGTACAGCCGATTCGAAGATTGCTGTCGCCGTGTGCGGTCAGCTTACCATCGCTGCTGTGGAGCGCATGCCACGTTTGCCGGAACCATTGGCAGTTCGGGATTGGTCCGCTGTGGCGCGCGATTACTACAGCTTCGTGCTGAACCCCGAGACCGTGGTAGACGGACACCACTTGGCGGCTGTGAAACCAGGCGAGGCCGGCTTCCGGATGACATCGTTCGTCGGTTCGAAACTACAGGACGAGGCCATGACGTGCCTTTCCGCTGTGATCGGTGCGCAACTCGCCGGCCTCGACGCGCGCAAGCTCAACAGCGTTGACTGGGTGCGTGCCGCCAAAGCGTGGTACAGTCCCAAGCTTGGCATCTATCGCCACAACCGCGGCGACAACAACCCGGTCGCGCATGCGGACATCTATGGCTACTGGGCCGCGATTCAGGGCATGATCATTGCCGCACAGCACCCCGATGATGCCGAACTGCAGAACCACGTCCGGACGTCAGTCGCGGCGTTCCTCAAGATAGCTCACGGTATGGGCTGCCCCGACCAGCCGAACTTCGATGTACTCGGTTTCAACTTCGACACAGGTAAGCCGGACGGACGCAACGAACCGATGAACCGCTTCGGCCACGCACCGAGTGTCGCCTGGCCGTTGGTGGTCGGTGCGAGCCTCGCCGCCAAACCCGACCCGGAATTGCTCGTGTGCGCACGCGCTGCGTTGCGTTGGCACATCGAGAACCCCGGTCGGTATGAGGTTAGTCACCTGATGGGGCCGCTTGCCGCCGCGCGGTTGAATGCGGAACACGGCTGCGATCTCGACATGGGGCGGCTTATGGCCATCTGGTTCGGCGATGGCGACCGAAAACGTCATTCCTGGCATATTACCGCGGGCACGCGCTGTGGCGGTATGACCTGCGACGGTCTCGATGGCGCGAAGTGGGGCGAGAAGGAGCGCTCGTTCCATGCCTTCGCCATGGGCTCGCTGCAAGGACCGGCGTGGCTTGTGCCTGTGGCACGCTACGACCAGCGCTACGCCCGCGACATCGCACGCTACGCGTTACACGCCGCCAATTCGTCTCGCCTGTTCCAGGGCGAAGGCTTGGACTGGGACCATCAGGATCACAAGGACTGGAAGGATAAGTGGGATCCAAAGAATCTGCTCTTCTACGAGGCGCTCGTGTCGTGGGATTGGAGTGACAAGCGCACGTATCGGCCGTATGCCACGGGCGACCCGATCCGCCTCGGTTGGGACTGTCCAAAGGCCGAGCCGAAGGAGTACTACGCGAGAAAAAAGGAGTGGTTCTCGAAGTCGTGCAACAACCTATCGCTCTACATGGGCAACCATGTCGGTTTTCTCGGCGGCATCGTCGCGCTTACCGGCGTTCCCGGCATCCTGCGCTGGGATTGCCTCGCTACGGACTGGTTCCACGCACCGGCGTATCCTACAAGCTTGTACTACAACCCTTTCGATGAACCGAGAACAGTGAACGTAACCCTGTCCAAGCCGTCTGACCTGTACGATCTCGTCGCGGGAGACTTCGTGGCCCGGAATGTTCAGTTCAGCTATCGCCTGACACTTGCCCCCGATCAGGCGGTTGTGCTTGTCGCTGTGCTACCGAACGGCACACTGGAGCGTCGGGGCACGCAGTTGCTGGTTGACGGCATCGTGGTTGACTATCGGGGCGCCAAGCCCTGAAAGTTCAGAGACACAGTGGTCATTTAACCCCGGGCCCCAGAGAAGATGGCCTACTCCTACGGCCGAAGCATACGCCAGGTGTCGTACAAGGCCGCCGTGCTGACGGAGGTAAAGCAGGAGAAGTTCGAGTGGTCGAAGCAATAATAGAGGAGAGCCCATGACGCGAGTTCCAAACAAGATGACGTTTCGCCTGACCCTCGTTTTCCCACTGCTGCTCACGGCATTGTGGGCCTGGGATTCTTTGGCGGTTGGCGCGGAACCTGCGGATGTCAAGACAGTCCTGGAAATTGATTTCCAAGCGCCCACCACGCCGGTCAGCCCCATCCTGCACGGCTTGATGACGGAGGAAATCAACTACTCCTACGATGGCGGCTTGTGTGCCGAGCTGATCCGCAATCGCGCATTCCTGGACGATCCCAAGAACAACCAGCCGGTCCATTGGTCTGTGGCCAAGCAGGCCGGAGCGGACGGCGACATCCGCGTCGTTGCGACCCATCCGCTCACCGACAAACTCCCCAACAGTCTCGAAGTTGAGGTCAAAGTGGCCACAGGCGAACAGCGTTTCCGCGCAGTCAACGACGGCTATTGGGGCATCCCGATAAAGCCCAAGACAGCCTATCGAGCGTCGTTCTATGTGCGGGGCGACATTCCGACCAAGAACCGGAAGACCGGTAAAGAAGAGGGGGCGAAATTCGAGGGGCCGTTGACCGTGAGCCTGGAGAGTGCCGATGGCTCCACCGTCTATGCCCGCGCTGAGTCTCCCGTCGTCAACTGTCATTGGCAGAAGTTTGACCTCACGCTCACGACCGGCGCAGACGCCAAGCCGACCACTGACGGCCGGTTTGTGATTTCCACGGGCAGCACGGGCAAGTTCTGGCTCAGCCTGGTTTCATTACTTCCGCCAACCTATCGCGACCGCCCCAATGGCCTGCGGGTTGACATCATGGAGAAGCTGGCCGCCATGAAACCGAAGTTCATCCGGTTCCCCGGCGGAAACTATGTCGAAGGCAATACGCTCTGGGAGCGTTTCGACTGGAAAGCCACGATCGGGCCATTGCCGTTCCGCGCTGGTCACCCCAGTTGCTGGAACTATCGCTCCACCGACGGTATGGGTTTGTTTGAATTCATGGGCTGGTGCGAGGATCTTTGCGCCGAGCCGGTGCTCGCGGTGTTTGCCGGCTATTCGCTCAGGCAGCAGTGCGTGGAACCGGGCCCACTGCTGGAACCTTACGTGCAGGACGCCCTCGACGAGATCGAGTTTCTGACTGGCGACGCGAAAACGACCTATTGGGGCGCTCAGCGCGCCAAGTGCGGCCATCCCGAACCGTACAAGCTCAGGTATGTAGAAATCGGCAACGAGGATTACTTCGACAAGTCCGGCAACTACGATGCACGCTACACACAGTTTTACGACGCCATCAAGGCGAAGTACCCGCAACTCCAACTCATTGCAACCGGCCGCGAAGCGAAGACACGCACACCGGATCTCTACGACGACCACTACTATCGCAACGCCGACCAGTTCTACAAGGACCTGCAGCACTACGACAAAATGGACCGCAAAGGGTCGAAGGTCTTCGTGGGCGAATGGGCCACACGCGAAGGGGAGCCGACGCCGAATTTCAACGGCGCGCTCGGAGATGCCGCCTGGATGACGAGTATGGAACGCAATTCCGACCTGATTGTCATGCACTGCTACGCGCCACTGTTCGTCAACGTCAACCCCGGCGGCATGCAGTGGAAGACCGACCTGATCGGCTACAACAACCTGGAGAGCTACGGTTCGCCCGCATACTACGCTCAGGTGATGTTTGCCAGTCACATCGGCAACGTCACGCCGAGGTCCTCCCTGAAGGCCGAGGCTGGCGTGTTTCTGCCCTACTCTGTTACGCGGCAGGCCGACACGGGCAAGGTTTTCCTGAAGGTTGTGAATCCCAACGCGATCGCTCGGGCCGTAAACATCGAACTCAAGGGCGCGGCTAACGTTCAGGGCGAAGGCAAAGCTGTCACCTTGCAGGCCGCCGGTCCAACCGACACCAATTCGATCACCGAGCCAAACAAGATCGTCCCGGTCACCACGCCGCTCCAGAATGTTGCGGCCGGCTTCAGCTACACGTTTCCGGCCTGGTCAATCACCGTCCTGGAACTGACAGTACAGTGACTTTCGCGGCGGGGTCGGCGCCTACCTTCTCGCGTCCGGCGTGTTGGCCGGCTGGGATGCCTTCGCGGGTGCGGATGGATGAATCGTCACTGACGGGAGGCCGTCGAACAGGGCCTTCCCATCGCGTTTAAGTGTGATCTGCGTGAAACCATCCTTGGCCTTTATGAACCCGACGGCGTCCTTCTGATCCGGCCATTCGATGGAGGCCGAGCCCTCTTTGGCGTCAACGGCGACCACAGCGGGAGCCTCGCCTTTGCGCAATGCTGTGAAGAAGAGCTTGAAGTCAGACTGCACCGCAGTGGCGCGCACGACGACCCGGCGGCGCTTCTCGGGCTTGCCGGAGTATCCCGGGACCTCGTAGTCCTCGGCCGAGACCTTCACATCCGCGGGACTCATGACCTGGAAGAATATGCTCCCAGTCACAGCTCCGTTGCTCTCGGGATTCTGCGAAATCAAGAGAAAGCCCCGGCCGGGCGCATTCGCGAGCTGGATGTCCGGCGTGATTTCCAGATACGAATCGTAACGGTGGGAGGCATCGTCCTTCCGAATGTCATCAATGACGAGGACGTAGGGGTGCGGGCCGCGCGCCATCGCGCAGGTGCGGAACGCGAACTGAACCGGATTGGCGGGTTTCCGCCAGAAGTTGACTCCCTGGAATCCATAGGCGGGAAGCTTTGGGTCGTCAGCGCCGAACATCGCTTTAGGTGTAGCAGGACCAGGCCACGTCCATCCAAGATCGGCGAACGAGGTGGTCTCCGGTTCCCAGCC
>Ga0187861_10004222_pt1 | contig 12145 bp, 10 predicted proteins | sample June2016WEW_10_1_3_FD_132986 | JGI IMG/M metagenome (GOLD analysis project Ga0187861, IMG submission 132986) | Peatland microbial communities from SPRUCE experiment site at the Marcell Experimental Forest, Minnesota, USA - June2016WEW_10_100 | ecosystem: Environmental > Terrestrial > Soil >...
AAGAAGCCGAATTGAGAATGATCTCGCTGGCCTATAAACCTGTCAGGGAAAGGCTTGCAGAAACCCTTCTCTTCCTTTTCGATTCCTTTTATCCGAATCCCGATAAAACCGTGAAAGAATACCTTAACCTGACACGGATGGACCTGGCCAATATCATCGGAACAGCTGCGGAAACTGTCATCCGCCTTCTCTCCGATTTCAAAGATGACAGACTCATTGCCATAAAAGGAAGGAAGATCTTCCTTCTTGATCCGGCCGGACTGAAGACCATTGCCACGATGTCGGGGTAAAGAACGCATGACGCGTCACGCGTCACGTATTCCAGCCAATCAATAATAAAGAAAATCAAAAAATGCGGCATTTTGCCGGATAGCAGATGTTTTAGAATTGAAAAAAATAGTATATTTGGGAAAGGTATATAAGGGGGTTCTTATGCCGAAATAACCACATTCCTAGGGTTATTCAGGTGTTGGCAACAAGCGTAAAAAGAGAAAAACATTTTCCAAAGTATATGGCAACTGACATTAAAAAAATAATTGAAAATCTATTAGAATTTTATGATTTTAACAATCGAACAATTATCACAGTTGGTGCAGGTGGAGGACAACTTATTGAATATGGACGTATTTCAAAAATGGTTGTGGCAATTGATTATGATGAAGAAGCATTGAACAAACTGAAGGAAAATTTATTAAAATCAGGGCTTGATAATAAATTTGAACTTATTCATTCTGATTTTTACCTTTCCAATTTTAAGGGAGATGCTGTACTGTTCGAATTCTGTCTTCATGAAATGCAAGATCCTGAAACTGCATTAAAACATGCGCTGACAATGGCGCCTGATGTTCTTATTTTAGATCATTGGCCAGGTTCTGAATGGGCATTTATTGGCGACGAGGAAGAAAAAATTGTTAAAAGTTGGAAAGCGCTTGAATTATTTCATATAAAAAAAGTTCAGAAATACGATACTGTTCAGAGTTTCAATGATTATGAAGAAATCTATCAAAAAGTAAAAGTGCAGGGAGAGACTTCAATCAAGCGAATAAATGACTTTAAAGACAAAAAGAATTTTACAATTCCTATGTCCTATGGTTTTGCTTTGATTTAATTAGCTTGATAATCTAATTACGTTGAAATAAAATATTAATAGAATTGAAAAAAACGCCAGCTGACAATATATGTTACCAGTCTCAATGCGGGGCAAGCGCTTCTAACCGAACTGCGGCTGTCTATGGGGCGTATTGCCTTACTATTAATTAAAGCAAATGAATCATATAACTTCAGTAAAATTTCAAAATTATAAATCATTTAAACTTTTTTCAATAAGTTTAAATGAATTTAATATTTTGGTCGGACCCAATAATTCAGGTAAATCAACTATATTAGGATCTTTTAAAATTCTTTCTGAAGGTATAAGGAAAGCAAAGTCAAAAAAACCAACGTTAATTAAGGATCCAAACGGGAAGCAAGTTTTTGGTTATGAAATCGATTTAAAACAAGTCCCTGTCGCAACTGAGAATGTATTTTATAACTATGATGATTCTATTCCAGCGATAATCAGGTTTAGACTATCGGATGGTTCATTTCTACAGGTATTTTTCCCCTCTAAAGGATTATGCTTTATGAACTATGAGTCAGAGAAAATAATTATTCATACACCCACTGAATTTAAGAAGTTTATCGGTCTAGAAATTGGCTATGTTCCGGTTCTTGGTCCAGTTGAACATGAGGAAAGGTTATACCAAAAGGAAGCAGCTAGACTTGCATTACTTACTCATAGGGCATCAAGAAATTTCCGTAATATTTGGTTTCATTATGGAGAAGATTTTCAGGAATTCAAACAATTAGTCCGTACTACTTGGCCTGGAATGGACATTGAATTCCCAGAAGTAGATCTATTACAATCTACTCAGACAATAAATATGTTTTGTCCAGAAGAAAGAATACCAAGAGAAATATTTTGGGCTGGTTTCGGTTTTCAAGTATGGTGCCAAATGCTTACATATATTATTAAAAATAAGAACTGTACTATATTTTTGATTGATGAACCAGATATCTATCTTCATTCTGATTTACAACGCCAACTTATCGGGATTTTAAAGACGTTAGGGCCAGACATTATTATTGCTACTCATTCAACTGAAATGCTTTGTGAATCTGAAATTAATGATATTTTAATTATAAATAAAGTTAATCAATCAGCAAAGAGAATTAAAGATGCAACTAAATTAATAGAAATTTTTAACGTATTAGGTTCAAACTTGAACCCAATTCTGACACAAATAGCAAAATCTAAAAGGGTTTTATTTGTTGAAGGTAAAGATTTTATAGTCCTGTCAAAGTTTGCTCGTTTATTAAATTTTGAACATGTAGCAAACAGATCAGATTTTGCTGTCGTTCCTATTGAGGGGTACAATCCAACCAGACTTAGGGCTTTTAAGGAGGGTATAGAAAAAACAATTGGTACTAAAATACTATCTGCTGTTATATTTGATAGAGATTATCGAGGAGATGCTGAAACAAAAGAAGAATTAGAAGACTTAAAGAAAGAACAGTATTTCGCGCATATTCATTCGTGCAAAGAAATTGAAAATTTTTTACTGATACCAGATTCAATAAATGGCGCAATACAAAACAAAATTTGCGAAAAAAGAAATCGAACTCGGATACCTGAAGCTATTGTTATTAATACTAATGAATTACTTATGACGATCTCTGAGAATTTTAGGTATAGGACACAGGCACAACTTCAATCTCATAAAACCAAATATGAAAAAAGTAAGAAACCTGCAACTGATGATTCCAATATTCTTGCAGAGTTTCTAGAAGATTTTGATAAGCAGTGGAATAAAATAGAAACTCGACTAAAGTTAATACCAGGCAAGGAATTCCTATCAAGTCTTAATGCTTTCATTCAAGAAAAATATAAAATTTCTCTTACTATTTCTAATATTATGAATAACATATCTAAGGCAACAATACCCATTGAGATAAAGCAAATTATTGAGGAAATAGACAAATTCAGAAAAGAACCCGTAATTAATAACAAGGCATAATGAGCCAGCAGCCGAGCGATGCGGTGCAAATACGTACCGCGTTACGCGTCACGCGTCACACGACAGATAATCCCGCACTGCGGCTGCTTGTGGGACGTTGGCGCGTATTAAAAAAAATTGGAACAGGAAGACTTTATAAAAAGACAAATCGACCAACTTGGACGAGTACTTGGAACAATACTCGCTGATTTAATCGGACTTAAAGCCCAAGGGCAAATAAGTGAAGGCATTGAAGCAGCCGACAAGGAACTAAAAAAAAAATTGGATTTGAATGTTGACAACTTAACCTCAATTTCAACAGAAAAATTTATTAAAACACTACAAGAGGGTAAGAAATTGAGTAATGACAACTTTGACAAGCTTGTTGATATTCTTTTTTTACTTACCGAAGAACTTGACGAAAGAAATACAGACAACGAAAAAAAGAATAAATTGTATGAGAGGTCATTGACAATATATGAGCACCTTGAAGATACAAGTTCGACTTACTCATTTGATAGACATTTTAAGATCGAGAAAATAATAAACGCGCTATGACAAGTCGTCAGCTAGCAATGCGGGGCAAATACGTAACGCGTCACGCGTCACGCGACTGATAAACCCCTGCCTGCCGGTTTACCTGCCGGAGGCATGGCAAGCAGGTGCACTGCGGCTGCAAGCGAGGTTTGAGCGCCATTTAAATTAAGTCTCTAATGGTATTTCAAAGATGGTATAATAAACTTATATTTATTAATTTTTCTAAAGTATTTAAACATATGAAAACAATTATTCTTATATCAATTATAATAATTTCCTTTACGTCTTGCAGTAAAGATAAGTCAGTAGCAAATGCAGAGATAATCAAGTTTCATCCGGAAAAATGTGGATGTTGTTGGGGTTGGGACATCAGATACGGCAATGATACCATCAGAGCAGTAGATGGTATTGTTGGAAATACAGTTGGTTATGACATTTCAACTCCAATTCCTGTCTATATAGAACTAGGAGAAAGGGATGAAACATGTTCATCAATAAAACATATGGATTTTTATACGATCAAAAAGATTGTGAAAGTAAAATAAAACGGCCCAAAATAAACGAGCCGGCAGCCTTAATGCGGGGCAAATATGTAACGCGTTATGCATCACGCGACTGATAAACCCCTGCCTGCGGGACTTTCTGTGCTATGATTTTTCTTGAACAATCAAGCATCTCTGGATAATATAAAAATTAGTGTTATGAAACAAATAGCTCTTTTTTTAATGGCACAAGTCATGATAATTTGTTCTTCATGCAATAAGGACAATCAGATCATTCCAATACAAACACAAAATTTTCCCAACCGGATAGGAGATAGCTGGATTTATCGGTTAACATCTAATAATAATATTGATACTATTAAAGTTGAAATTGTGGATCAAGGTCTTTTACCAGATGGCACAAGTGCAAAAATCTGGAAATATACTTATCAATATCCTTTACAAACCTATATTGACACTCTTTTAGTTTCTTCAATTGCTAACGATGTGAGAATTTACGGTAATACTTGCTGGACCTGTCCAAATTCACCTTCATTTGAAGTTTTACATTACTCATTCCCTTTAATCATTGGTAAGCTATGGGTTTCAAATACCTCATATAGAGATACTACAAAAGTTCTGAACCAGGTAAATGTATCAGTTCCTGCGGGAGATTTCTCTTATGTCTTTGAACTTTCTCATCTCAAGGGTTTTATTTTCAATTCCTGGACTTATGACACGATATATTTTCTTTCACAAATTGGGCTTGTTAAAAAAAAGCAGCATGAATATGATTTAGGACCTGTGATAGGCAATGGAACATGGGAACTTATATCTTATAAAGTGTACTAATTTTATTACCAAAAAAATAAATTAAAAAATTACCTCATATTATGAGCTGTAAACCGCAATGCGGGGCATCGTGGTTAAACAAAACGATTTGAATCAAATAGAAATGAATGAATCATTATATTTTCAAAAAATTTTAATAAATACCCAAACTCATAGAACGTCATGAAAACAACAATCTTCCTTTTTATTAGTAAGCTATTAGCTGTTACTGCCTTAACCTTTGCCGTATCCGGTGTGGCTTTATGCCAGGTACAATATTATGGTACTGTGAATACCGGAAATACAGCCAGTGCAATTAACTATGAAACCCAGGCAACAGGAGATTACTCGTTTGCTTCCGGATATCAATCCGTCGCTTCAGGACAAACTTCGACAGCGATTGGAACGAATTCGACAGCTTATGGTCCATTTTCGGTTGCCATTGGATCGTTTTGTTACAGTGAAAGTCAGTCGATTTCAATCGGACAAGGTGCAATGGCAAATGCTGTTCAATCATATGCAATAGGCAAATATATAGAAACCAATGCATCAGGAGCGATCACATTGGGTTCTTCAGTTTCCGGTTACTCAATGGTAAATGCTATACCAAATTCCTTAATGGTTGGATTTAACAGTACTGTTCCTACTCTTTTTATCAGTGAATCAGAAGCGGTACCCGGGTTTAATGGGTACGGTAAGGTTGGGATTGGAACGACCAATCCAGTTGCCCGTTTGCAGGTTGCTGACGGGGATATATTTATCCAGGATATAAATAAGGGAATCATCATGAAATCACCAGACGGAAATTGCTGGCGTGGAACTCTTAATAATAATGGACAATTGGAATTCGAAAAGCTGGTTGATTGCGTATCGCTATCAGTTACAAAAACGAATGAGTCACAAGAAAAATCAACCATAAAGATTTTCCCAAACCCGGCTTCCAGGTATATTGATATTACTTGCTCTGATAAAGAATACGAAACCTACAACTCAATAACACTGTATAGCTCAAGTGGAAACAAGATAATTACTTTACCCTTTACATCTACTTCAACAAGACTTTCCTTAGACAATTTAATTTCAGGTTCTTATGTCCTCACCATCTCAGGTAACCACAAAAGTTATTCAGAGATTATCATAATTAAATAATTTAAGCCATAATAAAGATAATGTAAATACGGCTCACAATAAGAACTCAACCGCAAATAACCAACAATGGCGGCACTTTTCGAAAGTTTACTTTTGCTCCGGCTGCCTGCCGACAGCCGCAATACGGGTGCATTTCCAGTGTGAAACAGTCATATTCCAATAAATTGAGTTAGTATAGAAAACGTAAAATCTGCTAAACACCTTACTGTGGGTGCCGATAGGGTGTTATATGGCATTTTAACAACGACAATCCAGATATTCACAATCAGGACAAACCAAATAATTAATTACAGAATTTATTCCTGTGCGCTATGACTTACCAGGCTGAAACAAACAACCGCCTCTCTCTTTGGGTAATCATCATTGCCATCCTGAATGTGACGTTTCACCTGGTCTTTTATAATACTCTCGGATTTCATCGTGATGAATTGCTCTATTTTTCCCTCGGCCAGCATCTGTCGGCAGGATATGCTTCAGTGCCTCCATTAACCGGTTTTATGGCATGGCTGATGATACATACTTTGGGTTATTCATTGTTTGCCGCCAGGATAATTCCCATGATACTCAGTGGAATGCTTATCCTGATTGGAGCATCTATCACAAGGGAACTTAAAGGAAAAAACTATGCCCAGATAATTGTGGCAATTGCCTTGACTGTTACTCCATTTAATCTCCGGGGTTTTTCCATGTTCCAACCAGTGTGTTTTGATGTCTTTTTCTGGTGCCTGATCTTCTGGCTGACGCTGAAGTGGATAAATACGAATGCCGATAAATACCTCCTACTTCTCGGATTGGTTGCCGGATTGGGACTGCTCAACAAATATCTTATTGCGTTGGAAATATTTGGATTGCTGGTGGCATTTCTATTTTCATCATATCGTACAATCTTCAAAAGGAAATCATTTTATCTTGCCATCCTCATCGTGATTGTTGTCTTTTTTCCAAACCTCATCTGGCAAATAAAATATCATCTGCCTGTTCTGATTCATATGCGGGCGTTGCATGACAGCCAGCTGGTGCATGTAAACAGGTTTGATTTCTTCACCGACCAGATCTTCATCGGTTCCATGGCGGTAGTACTGATCATCCCCGGAATTATTGTTATGTGTTTCGGGAAAAGCATGAAAATCTATCGTCCAATGGTGTTTGCGAGTCTTATCGTCTTGATTATCCTTGTGATCCTCAGGGGGAAAAGCTACTACACAGCAGGTTTATTCCCACTCTGGATCGCTGCAGGGGGTGTTTATTGGGAATATAAGATAAAAAGGGCATTCACAAAGTTCATTCTTCCGCTGCTGATGCTGCTTATCACCTTACCTATTTTACCAATGGGAATACCGGTATTCAAAGCAGAAAAACTTGCAGAGTACTTTGCTTATGCCAAAAATAAATTTGGTTTCGACATGGTCCTTCGTTGGGAAACCGGTCGAATACATAGCCTCCCCCAGGATTATGCCGATATGATAGGATGGGATGAACTTGCAGCAATAACATCAAAAGCATTTGAACAGGTTCAAGATAAATCTTCAACTATGATCTACGCTGAAAACTATGGACAGGCAGGCGCAGTAATGGTTCTTGGGAAAAAATACAATTTACCTGAACCAACCTGTTTTTCGGAAAGCTTCTTCTATTGGTTCCCCAGGAAACTCGAGCATCAGATTACGAATCTCATTTATATCAACAGTGATCTTGGAGATGATGTAAGTGCCCTTTTTGCCGACTGCCGCGAAATAGGGCAGATAAAGAACCCGTTTGCCAGGGAATACGGCACAGGAGTCTGGCTTTGTACCAGACCTCGTTATAGTTTCAATGAATTCTGGATAAAAAGGATTTCTCATATTACGAATCCTTTTCATCATTGATCGGCTCCTGTAATCTGAAAACAATAGTTATTTTTGTCATGATGATTTAATGGTCGATCAGAGCAATAAACAAGAAGAAGAATTAATTTAAAACGCTACATAAAAAGCCAGCAGTCTCAATGCGGGGCAAATGCTTCTAACCGTATTATTGATTGGGGGCATTAGAGCCAATTAATTTTAAAAATCCATTATGAAAAAAACAATTTTTACAATAGCATTCGTTCTTAGTATTGTTTTCGGTTACAGCCAAAGTCTTGTCACATCAAATAAGGCATGGAGCAATTTAAAAATGGACTATTGGAATCCTAATAATCTTTCCACTGAGAATTTTAAGTTTACAAATGATACCGTTATAAATAATCTGGTATATAAAAAAGTTGAGCGCTCAAAAGATGAAAATCAACAAAATTGGTCGTTTTATGGATATATCAGGGAAGACTCCATTAAAAGAGTGTTCTATAAGTTGGATTACGCAGAACCGGAAAAATTATTTTACAACTTTAATCTTCAATTGTATGACACAATCACCGCATACAGTATTAATACGAATGATAATAATCTCTACATTCAACCGCAAGTTTATTTTGTTGTTTCTGTTGACAGTGTATTAATAGGAGAGACATTCCGTAAACGTATTAATTTAGGCATTCCCGGGGATTCCACATATGAATTTGAACATTGGATTGATAGCACAGGTAATATCGGCGGGCTTCTTCATAATTTTGAAATATTGGTGGGACGGGATAGCTATTCTCTTCTCTGTTTCTCTGAAGATGGTGTTGTTAAGTATCAGAACCCTTATTTTAATTCTTGTTATGTCTTAACGGGTCTCGATGATAAAAAACCCGTTGACTGGAGCGTAAAAGTATCTCCGGATCCAATAATTGAAAGTTCAATTTTAATTGTTGAAAATTCAAACAGGGCTACCAATATGCAAATCGATTTTTATGATCTAATCGGTAGGAATGTCTGTTCAAAAAGTTTTTTTAAGGAACTACAATTGACCAGGAACGATTTTCAACCTGGAATTTATTTTTACAAAATTTCTGATAGTTCGGGAAATATTTTTATGGGCAAGATAATTGTAAATTAAAATGAACAGTAAATGGATGACCATAAAATAAAACTAATGAATGTTTAACTTAAATTTTATTGACATGAAAATTAAAAACAAAATTTGGATTTACTCATTAGTTATAATGAGTTTTGTATTACTACTTAACATTGGCTGCAATAAAAATAGCAGTGGCAATAACAATCTTACAGGATCGAAGGTTTATACAACTCTCGACAGAACAATTGTTCCCGATGCCGTACCTGCAATACCAACAGTCAAGATTGATGATCCTGCTGATTTCGCAAAATATGGATATGGCAAATGGCATTACGGACCTGGAGTTCCTTGTCAAAAACGGCTGGATCTTATGCCGTCAGGATATAACCATGAATCTGTTACACAAACCTCCAGACTTCTGCGTTTTTTTACCATTTCCGACGTACATATAACCGATAAAGAATCCCCTTGCCAAGCTATCTTCTTTGCTCCCTATGCCGGGAAAAATGGCATTTCGTGTTATTCACCCCTTATGCTTTATACCACACAAGTTCTCAATGCAACTGTTAAAACAATTAATGATCTTCACGAACAGGATCCCTTTGATCTGGGTTTGGCGCTGGGGGATTTGGCAAATAGCTCACAGTACAACGAATTAAGATGGTTTATAGACATCATGGATGGAAAAACCATAACACCATCTTCCGGCGTTCAAAAACCCGGAACAAATAACCATTATCAGGACGCATACAAGGCTGCAGGACTTAATCCGTCTATCCCATGGTATGCCACTCTTGGCAATCATGACCATTTTTGGATAGGTTCAAAACCTATAAATGCTAAAATTCAAAAAGCCCTAATTGGCGATTCCATTCTTCAACTTGGCAATATGTTAAATATATTAACTGATCCCAATGCGATGAATGAGAATACATATTCTACAGGTACTTTAGATGGAAGCACTCAATATGGTACTATTATTGGTTGTGGCATTGTTGCAAGTATGGGAATGATTCCCACGGTTTCCCCTGATCCAAATCGCCATGCTCTTACAATATCCGATTGGGTAAACCAATTTAGTACTACCACTTCGTTACCAGTAGGACATGGATTTATCCAAAGTAACCCGGCAAATGTATTAGGTGCATGTTACTCTTTCGTACCAAAGTCAAATGTACCCCTTAAAATTATTGTGATCGATGATACCCAGGATGCTACTGAAGCGCCATACGAAGAAGGCATTTATGGACATGGCGAACTTACTACCGACCGTTACAATTGGCTTATGGCGCAACTTCAGGCTGGTCAGGATGCAAACCAGCTGATGATTATTTCCGCACACGAGCCAATTGGTGTAGAGCCCATAGGATCCCCTATGGATTGGGAACCTGTTCCTCCCGGCTATTCGAGTGAGAAAAATCTTATTGCACAACTCCAATCATTCCCTAATCTTATCCTTTGGGTATCCGGCCATCGCCATCTCAATAATGTTACGGCATTCCCATCTACCGATCCAAATCATCCTGAAAATAGCTTCTGGGAGGTCGAAACAAAATCGTTAAGAGAATTTCCTGAGGAATTCCGCACATTCGATATCGTGCGCAACAGCGACAATACAATCTCCATAATTACTACCAATGTAGATCCTGATATGGAAGATGGCTCACTAGCTGCTATTGGACGATCTTATGCAATCGCCTCAAACCAAATCTATGGATTGGTGGGGCAACCTTTAGAAACCGGATCAGTCTCATACAACGCCGAACTGATTAAACAATTAAGCCCTGGAATGAAAGATAAGATAAAGAATTACGGAACACCGATAAAAAAATAATATGTTTTTATTCATAATGACCGGGTTATCGTTAACCTGGTCAAAACAAGCTCAACAAACTCATGAATACTCCAGTTGTCGCGCTTCTGTGACGCGTGTCAACTTTAGAACTTTTTTTTCTATATCCCGTTGAATCAAAATATTTTTTCTTTTTTTCCCAAATACTGACAAATGTCATTTTTTGGGCAGATTGTTCTTGTTACTTTAGCTGTTAATTAATTAACAATGGTATGGAAAAGATGCAACCTACAGCTGTCTTCTTTTACAATCCGAAAGGGACTGTCCCCGATCCCATCAATTACGATGAACTGGCGGCATATGTTCTCAAATTCCCATTTGTAAAGCAGGTCTGGAAGTATGATGATTTTTTATGGAATGAAAGAAACCTGATGAGCAGGATTGAACTGCATCAGATTGAGCGGCTGATTATCGCCGGGCCGGTACCGGGAATTGTCAAGACCTTGTTTTCAAAGATTATGTCGATAGCGGGAAAAGATCCGGAAAATGTGATCCTTGCCAGCTTCGCCGAACAGGGCATACGGAAAGCAAACGACATCGCCCGTGCAAAATCTTTACTTGCCGCTACATTATTTGATATCCCATATGAAATTGCCGTTGTTCCGGAGGAATTTCCGTTAAACCCGGCAACTCTAATAATTGGCGGTGGGATTGCAGGCATACAGGCATCACTTGAAATTGCAAACAGCAACAATCAGGTTTACCTTGTTGAGAAAAGTGGAACGATCGGAGGGAAAATGGCTACATTCGATAAAACCTTCCCCACCCTCGACTGCGCTGCCTGCATCCTGACTCCGAAAATGGTCGAGGTTAACCAGAATCCGCACATCAGTTTGATGACCTATTGTGAAGTACTGGACGTGAGCGGAACACCGGGGAAATTTACCGTGAAGATCCTGAAAAAAGCAAGAAAGGTCAACGTTTCAACCTGTATTGGTTGCGGCACTTGCTCTGAGAAATGTCCGGCACAGGCCCCAAGTGAATTTGATGCAGGGACGACAATGCGCAAGGCCATTTATATTCCATTTCCACAAGCCGTTCCAAACAAGTACATGATCGATGCTGAATCCTGTATCTATATTAAGAATGGCAAATGCAAAGCCTGTGTCAAAGCTTGTCCTGTACCCGACTGCATCAATCTTGATGAGCAGGACCAAGAGGTGACATTGGAAGTGGGAAACATTATTGTGGCTACCGGGTACAAAGTATTCGATGCAAAACGGATGCCCCAGTTCGGTTACGGGGACTTCCCGAATGTCCTTACATCGCTGGAATTTGAAAGACTTTTGAATGCTTCCGGCCCTACCGGCGGGAATATTACGTTCCGCACGCAGGATAAA
>Ga0187861_10004225_pt1 | contig 12132 bp, 5 predicted proteins | sample June2016WEW_10_1_3_FD_132986 | JGI IMG/M metagenome (GOLD analysis project Ga0187861, IMG submission 132986) | Peatland microbial communities from SPRUCE experiment site at the Marcell Experimental Forest, Minnesota, USA - June2016WEW_10_100 | ecosystem: Environmental > Terrestrial > Soil >...
AGTGGGTGCATGTCAGCAAATGTACCGCGGGCGTCCCGCCCGCCCGTGGCAGGCCGGCAGGGCGCGAGGACGAAGGCGGGCGGGACGCCCGCGGTACGCTCTGGGCCACGCATTTACTGACATACACCCCGCTACAGTGCCTCCTGCCTTATTCTCTTGACGCCGCGTCATGACACACTACCCTGAGCCGCCATTGCCGTCTTGGCAAGGCGACAGGAGCAGAATTATGAGCAGCGATCCGTTCCAGGATGCAAAAACGAAGGGCCAGGATTTCTTAGCCAAGGCCAAGGCCGGCACGCTGGATGAAGCCTCCTTGAAATGGGGACTCAGCGCCGGCGCGATCGTGTCCGGCGTAAGCCTGTTCTTCAATTACATAAATGTCACTGGCTTCAGAGTATGGGAGGTGCATCTGACGGGTCTGGATTTGCTGCGTTTCCAGGGCCAGGCGGGTCTTGGAAGCCTGGAGGGCTGGGCGATCCCCCTTACGGCCATCTTGGGCCTGTATCTACATTTTGGGGAGCCTGGTCTGAAGTGGCTCAAGATGGAAACACCGGGCCGCGCTCGTACCGTCTACCTGGTGGGCATGATCATGGCCATCCTGGGGGTCTTGGGTTGCTTCCACTTTATAAGCGTTCAGATCTGCCTTGGGAACGCTTTGGGGCTCGTGGGCCTGGGCCTGCTGGGCTATGTCTTTTTCAAGCTTTGGCAGATGTCTCCCGCGGCAACACCAGGTTCGCCTCCTCCGCCGCCGGCCCCGCCTGCGCCGCCGCTCGGAAGTTAGGTCGGCAGGTCAGAGAATGGGAAGAATGGGAAGAATGGGAAAAATGGGAAAAAAGGGATGATGATGAGTCGTCCCCTTGTTTCCATCTTTCCCATCTTTCCCATTCTTCCCATCCACTCCCCCTGCGAGCGGGGAGGGGAGGGGGGACTGAACGGTTACAGGGTGCGCAATCCAGAGGATCGCCCCACAGAAGCGCGGGGGGAAGCATGGCCTACGTCAATGAGCACTACCTGAAACTGAAAGCGGGCTACCTGTTCCCGGAGATCGGCAGGCGCGTCCAGGCTTTCGCCGCGGCGCACCCTGAAGCCCGGATCATCCGCATGGGCATCGGCGACGTTACCGAGCCGCTGCCGCCGGCCGTGATTGCCGCCCTGCACAAGGCCGTGGACGAGATGGCGTGCAGGGAGACGTTCCAGGGCTACGGGGCTGAGCAGGGCTGCGGCTTCCTGCGTGAGGCCATCGCGCAGAACGATTTCCAGGCCCGCGGTTGCGACATCACCGCCGACGAAATCTTCGTTTCAGACGGCAGCAAGTGCGACACGGGCAACATTCTCGATATCTTCAGCGCGGACAACGTGATCGCCATCAGCGACCCGGTCTATCCCGTCTACGTGGACACAAACGTGATGGCCGGGCACACCGGCCCGGCGAACGAAAAGGGCGAGTTCGCGGGCTTGGTGTACCTGCCCGCCACGGCGGAAAACAACTTCACGCCGGCGCTGCCGCAGCGCAAGGTGGACATCATCTATCTCTGCTACCCTAACAACCCGACGGGCACCGTCGCGAGCAAAGCCACGCTCACCGCCTGGGTGGAGTACGCCCGGGCCAACCAGGCGCTGATCTTCTATGACGCGGCCTACGAAGCCTACATCGGCGAGCCGGACGTGCCGCACTCGATCTATGAAATCCCCGGCGCACGCGAAGTGGCCATCGAGTTCCGCAGCTTCTCCAAGACCGCGGGCTTCACCGGCACACGTTGCGCGTTCGCGGTCGTGCCCAAGACGCTCACCGGCAAGACGCGCAGCGGGAGCGCCTGCGAGATTCACAAACTCTGGACGCGCAGGCACACGACGAAGTTCAACGGCGTTTCTTACGTTACCCAGCGCGGGGCGGAAGCGGTGTACAGTCCCGAGGGCCAACAGCAGGTGCGCAAGACGATCGCGCACTACATGGGCAACGCCAGGCTCATCCGCGAGACGCTCGCGCAGCTTGGGCTGCCCACCTGGGGCGGCGTGAACGCGCCTTATGTCTGGGCCCAGACGCCCGGCCGCGCCACGAGCTGGGATTTCTTCGACAAGCTGCTCGCCACGGCCCACGTCGTGGTCACGCCCGGCTGCGGCTTTGGGGCCGCGGGCGAGGGCTACTTCCGCGCCAGCGCGTTCAACAGCAGGGAGAACGTCGTGGAGGCCATGCAGAGATTGAAGAATTTTCGATTCTAGATTTTCGATTTTGGATTGCACCGCCTATGGGAATAATGGGAGGGATGGGAATGATGATTCGTTCGCAAAAAGCCCTCCCCCCACCCCCTCCCGCAAGGGGAGGGGAACACAGCGGTTCAGAAGTTCATTTTCTCGTTGTCGTTTTCGTTTTCGGCCTCAGCCCCGGCGCCGCCCTCGAAGGTCACGGAGTGTGACACGGAGAGGCTGCTGTGCTCTTTGCGGTACTTGGCCCACTTCTTGAGTTGGTCCGCCGAAAGCGTACCGTCCAGTTCTTTCTCGGCTTCCGCGACGTGTTTCTCCACCAGGCGGCTCACGTCGCCGTCCATGCTGAAAGTCAAGCCGCCGCGGTGCGCGCCTTTGTCGGCCTTGAGCGCGGCCCCTTCGGTGAGGGCGGCGCTGTGCTTGGCCAGCACCTCGCCCATCTTCTTCTTCTGCTCGGCAGTCAACTCCAGTTCCTTGGCCAATTCGTCGCTCACTTCCAACGCGCTGGCCTTCACCTCGGCGCGCGTCTTGGTCTTGGCCCTGCCCTGGGCATCGCCGCGCCTCAGCCACCCCCCGCGGGGCGCCGGCGCGGGGCCATGCTCCTCGGCCTCCTGTTCGCCAGGTTTCACAGCGTGGGGTCCTGGCCGTGCGCGCGGCGGCGCATCCTCGGCCTCATCCAACTGCTCGCCAGGTCTCACGGCCCCCTGCTCGCCCAGTTCCACTTTCAGTTTCAAGGATTCGCCGCGGCGGAGGACGATCAGGTCGGACTTGCCTGGCGGCGCGGCCTTGACGGCGTCAATCAAGTCCGGAGGCGAGTTGACTTCCTTGCCGTTGAAAGAGGTGATGCAATCGCCCACGTTCAGGCCGGCTTTCTCGGCGGCCGAACCCGGCACGATGCTCATGACAAAGGCCCCTTCCTGGGTGTCGTTCTTGAAGCGCTCCCGCAGTTCATCGGTGGGCGGGGCGAGTTCCACCCCCAGGCGCGGCTTGTTGGCGGGCGCCGCGGCCGGCGGCCACTGCCATTGCCACTGTTGCCCGCCGAAGTCCCGATACGCCTCGCGCTGCATGCGCTCCATGAGTTGCTGCAAGTCCTGGCCGAGACCGCGGCGCTGCCACCAGTCGTTCCCGGGTTCTGCACGCTGGCCGCGCTCCTTGGCCAGTGCGTCCTCAAGTTTCTTGATGCGTTCCTCAAGTGTCTGCACCCGGGCCTCCAGATCGGTTTGGCCCGCCTCGGCGCGGTGCCAAGCCGGCACCAGCAGCATAGCTGCAATCACGGCCCACGACGGTTTGAGACTCTGGAACATGAAGCACCTCCTGCCATCTATCCTATCCTGACGCTTTCCTCTTCTCGTGCCCTTACTCTTCACAAGGAATGACGCTGGCAGAAAAAGCAACCTTCATCGGAAATGGGCGAAGGGTGAGGGGCGAGGGGCGAGGGGCGAGGGCACCCGTGGCTCCTAATCGTTCCAAGACTTCGTCAACAGGACCTTAGGCACTGCCTTCTCACTGTGGGCGCCCAAAGCCTCAACCCTAAAGCCTAATGCCTAAGTTGGGTTTGGGGTTTTGACGTGGAGGGGCGGAGGCGTAACATGGCCGGGGATGAGTGAGCAGGGAATGTTGGAAGAAGCTGTGGCCACAGAAACCGCACCGGCCGTTGGGCGCGCGGGGCTTTTTGCGGGCGCAGGCTCCGTGCTGATCGCCCTATGGCTGGCTTCGGGTGCGGTGGGAGTGTTGGACACGGACTGCACGGAAACGGCGCACGCGGCAGGGATCCTGCTGGCCCTGTGTGCGGGGGCGCTGTTCTGGCGTGGCGCCGCACGCAGTGCTGCGCGCGCCACCGGGAGGCTGTGGCTGGCCGGCGTATTCCTGGCCGGGGCGCTGGTTCTATCGCCCCTTTTCCAGCAAGGCGCCAGCGCCCGCGGCCTCACGCACAGCAGTCTGGCAATGCAGTTGAGCGTGGCCATCTCGTGCATGGCCGCGCTGCTGCTGTGGATAACCTGGCTGGCACTGGGCCCCTCCGCAGGCCTTCGTTCCTCGGCCCCCGGCCCCCGCTCTCCAGAGCCTGGCGCGGCCCTGGAAGCCTTCATTCTGGCGCCCAAGGCACGCCTGCACATTGCTGCGGCCTGGATGCTGCTGGTAGTGGCGGATGCGGGGCTCAATGGGCTGCCGCTGCCGGCAGCATTGGCGCGAGCAGGCTTCGTGGCGCTGCTCACGCTTTGCCTGCCGGCCCTGCTCAGCCTGGTGGCATTTTCTGCGGGCCGGCGGGCGGTGCAGGTGTCGCTGGCCCTGATGCTGTTGCTCAGCACCACAGCGGGTGCGGCGCGTTACGTGGACCTGCGCGGGAAAGTGAAGGCCCTCTACACGCTGCTGGATGAGAACCGGGAAGCGGAGGCACTCAAAGTCCACCAGGCCGCCCTGGCGCAAAACGAAGTCCTGCGCGCACGCGGTACGGCGGTGGAACTGGAGGCTTGCTGGGCGGCGTACAGGGAACGCACCGGCAACTATGCGAGCGCCTTGGAGCACTGGCGGCGGATTGCGGAGCAACGCGGCGCCGACCTGATGGAGTTGCAGCCCGTCCGCAGAATCTTCTGCAAGATGGGCGACAGCTTGAACTCCTGGCGGCGCCTGATCTACCAAGGGTTCCCGGCTGTAAGCGATCCCGAGATTGCCCCCGGTATCAAGACCCTGGGCGACAGCCCCAACGGCGACCTGCGGGCCAGGCTGCTGGCCGCGTTGCTGAGCTGGGAACAGAATGAACCGCCGGAGGAACTAAAGAGGCGCCTGGAGCGAGTCCGGAGCGCCTGCCCAGATGAAGTGAACGCCTGCAACCTGCTCAAGCGGCTGGGGACTGACGTCCCGGACACGGCGCTACAGCTGCCAGGAGAGTTGATCGTGGGGCGGACCTCCTCCTCGGAATCGGTTCTGGGCGCGATTGAGGAGCTGGGCGAAGTGGATACGGTCGTGGTGCTGGACAAGGGGCATTGGGAAGTGGCCTTGAACGCGCACGGCTCGCCTCTCCACGAGGAATGGCCTATCGTGCGGCTGGAGCTCAACGGCCAGGTGATTGGGCGGACCCAGGTAAACCGGGCGGTGGACCATGAGGTGCCGTTCACGCTGGAGATCAACCGCGGCAACATCTACCACGTGAAGATCATATTTGAGAACCGCATGGAAGACGCGGTGCAAGGACACATCTCACGCCGCGGACTGACGATCAACGGGCTGAGCTTTCGCACGGGGAAAAAGGGAATTGAAAATTGAAAAATGAAAATTGCAAATTGAAAATTGCCCGCCGACACGCGCAGTTCAATTTACAATTTACAATTTACAATTTGCAATTCTGTTGAGGGTCAGGAGTTCTGCTCTATGAGACGTGTCCTGATTGTCGGCCCCACCCCGCCTCCTTATCATGGCGTGGCGACTTTCACACGGGATCTGATTGAGCGCGGTCCCGCCAGCCGCTTTGAGCTCCATCTGGATACCTCCGACAGACGGGATGCCTCGAACCTCGGCAGGTGGGACCTGACCAACGTCCGCCTGGGCCTGGTGAACACCGGCCAACTGCTGTGGCGTTGCATCACCCCTGGGGTCGCGCTGGTGTATGTCCCTATTTCGCAGAACGTGCCGGCGTTCCTGCGCGACGCGTTGTTCGTTCTGTGCTCCCGCGCTTTGCTACGGCCCGTGGTGCTCCATTTGCACGGCGGCTATTTCCGGCACGTGTATGACCAGGAAGGCGGCGCTTTTTTCCAGGTCGCAGCGACGGCGGCTTTGAACGCGGCGGGGGCGGTGATCGTCCTGGCGGACGAATTCAGGGCAGTGTTCAAAGGGCTGGTGCCGGATGAACGCGTGTTCGTAGTGGAGAATGGTGTGCCTGACCCTGGCGCCTGGCAACTGCGGATTGAGCCGGAAGCCGGAAGCCAGAGGCTGGAAACCATTCTGTTCATGTCCGCGCTGACCAGAACCAAAGGGATCCTGGAACTGATCAAGGCCATTGGGCTGCTGCGGCAGTCCAGGCCGCAAGTCCGCCTGAAGGTGGCTGGGGCGTGGCGGGAAGAAGCTCTGAGGGCGGAGGTCGAGAACCTGATTGAGCATGACAAGCTGGGGCCATATATCTCATTTGTGGGTGAGGTCTCGGGTGCCGGCAAGGCCCCCTTCCTGGCTGGGGGAGACGTCTTCTGTCTGCCTACGCGCTATCCCTACGAGGGGCAGCCGCTGGTCATCCTGGAGGCCATGGCAAGCGGCTTGCCGGTTCTGGCCACCCAGCATGGCGCGATCGGGTCAACAGTTGCGGATGGCATTACGGGGAAGTTGGTCTCCAAGGATGCCACCCCGGAGCTGCTGGCCCAGGCTCTGAACGCAATGCTGGCGGACCGGACCGCGCTGCGGCAGTACGGCGAGAAAGCCCGCGAGCGCTACCTGGCACGCTATACGCTGGGAGCGTGCCACCAGCGGCTCTTCGAAGTGTTCGAGCGCGTGGCAGGGGGCTGATCCGGCGTCTTGCGGGTTCTTGATTCCCTGGAGAGAGAATCTGGAATAAACAAAGTATGCTTTCCAGTTCGTGCCGTCACTAACACAACGCAGGTCGGGGCCTTCGGGCCACCGGCCGCCAGTCCCCGGCCAAAATTTGCTGGACATTTGGCCGGTTCGTGGTTATGGAAATAATGGGGTTTGTCGGGTTTTGCAGGACTGAATCGTGGGGGTCTAGGCTGCTGAAGGCAGCAGGAAGGCTGGTTGAACATGCCCACCAGTTCGCGAGCTCCAATCGCATGCGCAATCGTGCTCGGCGCGGTTGCTTTATTGTGTTGCGCAGCTTCGAAATTCGGGAATAGGGCCGGCGACACGGCCAGGCCACAGTCTCCGGCCGCGGCAAACGAGGCAGGGGGCGGGGCGCAGGCGGTGAGCAGCAAGAGCAACTCACCGGCCCAGCAGCGCGTGAAGAATGCGCTGGCTGCGCTGCCACTGGCCTTTGAGGTGAACCATGGCCAGACCGGCCAAGAAGTAAAGTATCTTTCCCACGGCCGGGGCTATGTGCTGTTCCTGTGTGAGAAGGAGGCGGTCTTTTCGCTCCAGAAGCCGCGGAAACTGGAGAAGGGGAGACCGAGCGGCGCGGAGACGCCGCCGGCCGTTTTGCGCCTGGCCTTCGTCGGCTCGAACCCGCATCCGGCGATCAGCGGGGCGAGTGAGCTGCCAGGGAAGAGCAACTACTTCTTCGGCAACCGTTCGATTACGGATGTGACGACCTACTCGAAGGTCGCTTACGCGGGCCTGTATCCGGGGATTGACGCAGTCTACTACGGAAATCAAAAGCAGCTCGAATACGACTTTGTGGTCGCGCCGGGCGCGAACCCGGCAGCCATCAAGCTGGCAGTGACCGGGGCCGAGAAGGCCGAGGTTGACGCGCGGGGGGACTTGGTTCTTACAGTCACAGGGAAAGAAGTCCGCCAGCACAAACCGGTCCTTTACCAAGTGGCCGGCGGCGTGAAAAGCGAAGTGGCGGGACGGTACGTGCTTCAAGGGGAGAGCGGGCCAGGGACGCGGATGGTGAGCTTTGAGGTCGCGAAGTACGATCCCAGCAAGCCATTGGTCATTGACCCGGTGCTGGTCTATTCCACCTTCTACGGTGATCTGCCGAGTACGGAAGCCGCCCCCAGCGACCTCAGCGGCGACGATGGCGGGATGGGCATTGCCCTGGATTCAGCAGGCAATGCTTATGTCACCGGCTTCACAAACTCTTTCGAATTCCCGGTTCTTAGCTGGTTGCAGGATTACACTTATAGTGCTGCCTATGGTATTGACCATCCACCCACATTACTCCAATATCTGGAGGTCCCCAACCGGCCGGGGGCCTACCATGCTTTTCTGAGCAAGTTCAACCAGGACTCCTCCCAACTCGTTTATTCGACGTATTGGGGCGGAGGAAGGGACGACGTCGGCGTCGCCGTGGCGGTAGGCTCCGACAACGCGCCAGTCGTCGCCGGCACAACCAATTCGTCGAGCTTCAATTTGAAAAATGCGCTGCATGTTTACGCCGGCGGGATAGACACGTTCATAACCAAGTTCACCCCCGGGGGCAACGACGTTGTCTTCTCCACCTTGTTGGGCGGCGAGTTCGACGATGTGTGCAATGACCTGGCACTGGACAGTGCAGGCAACGTGTTCGTCGTGGGGACAACCACTTCGCCGAATCTCAGCACAGCCAACCCGCTCCAGCCCCGGAACAATTCGACCGCCCCCAATGGATCCAACGGCTTCGTGGCGAAGTTCAGGGCAGACGGGCTGGTGATGCTCTTCTGCACCTATCTTGGCGGGCATAACAACGATGGCGCGATGGGAGTGACCACTGACGCCTCGGGCAACTGCTACGTGGTGGGCTTCACGACCTCGCCGGATTTCCCGCTCGCCTCCCCGCTCCAGCCCCAGAACAATTCAACCGCCCCCGTCCCGTCCAACGCCTTCGTGGCCAAGCTTAATCCCTCGGGTTCGCTGCTCGTTTTCTCGACGTACCTTGGGGGCAGCGGCGAGGACCAGGCCAACAGCGTGGCGGTGGATGCCGGGGGCAACGTATATTTAGCCGGGTACACCAAGTCCAGCGATTTCCCCACGATCTCGCCGACGGTCCTGCCCGTGCAGGCCACTAACGGCGGCCCGCCGGGAACAAAGGATGCTTTCGTCTCGAAGATCAGCTACTTGGGCAATGCGCTGCTGTTCTCCACCTACCTTGGCGGCGCCGGAGACGATGAGGCCCGGCGCATTGTGGTGGACAGCCGCGGCGCCATATACGTCGCCGGCTCCACACAATCAGACGATTTTCCCCTGGCGCCCCAGACCAACACCTTGCAGTCCGCGCGCGCCAAAGGCGTGAGCGGTTTATCCAAGAGCAATGCCGATGGTTTTCTTGCCAAGTTCAATCCCAGCGGGACACCGTTGGTCTACTCCACTTACTTAGGCTCTACCGCTCACTCGTTCCTGACGGACAATATGGTGAGGGCGGTCCCGCCCATCCTTCCTGTCGCCTTGGACACATGGAGTGAGGTCCGAGGGCTGGTAACCGACAACCAAGGCAATGCGTACGTCACAGGCTTTACCGAGGGTGAGTTCTACCACACATTCGACGCATACTCGGATATCGCTCCACTACCACCTGCGCCGGGCGACAAATACCCTGCGCCGTTCAAGGCCACCATCACCTTCCCGGACGGGAGCGTCATGCCTGATCCGTCCGAGGCCATAGGGGACCTCGCTTACCTCCTGGGGATCCAATCCGGCCCAATCAGCCGGATGCTGCCCAAGAGCCCTGTTGTAGGGGCCACGTCGCCCAGAATCGTCACCGGCGCGCTGCAGCCGGCGGGGACGGTGTCCGGGGTGGCTGCACTTCAATTGGATGGGCAATGGGTCTATGGCATTGACGACCGCGACGTCTACCTGGCCAAGATCGGCGATACCAGCCCCTTGATCACCAGTCCCCAGACACTCAATGTGACGGTGGGGGCCTATATCAACTACATCGTCACGGCCACGAATTACCCGACGAGTTTCAACGCCGCCGGTCTCCCGCCGGGCCTGTTCATCAGCACCTCGACGGGGCAAATTGCCGGGACGACCAGCGTGACAGGCACGTTCCCCGTGGTCCTGACAGCCAGTAACGCCGGGGGCACAGGGTCGCAGATACTGGTGCTGAACGTCTCCTCGCAAGCTCCGGCCATCTACAGCCCCCTGGCCGCCACGGCGACAGTTGGGAAGGTTTTCACCTATAACATCCAGGCCCATTTCGCCCCCGCCAGTTTCGACGCTAAGAGCCAGCCCACCTCTTTCGACGCTCAGGGCCAGTTGATCGGTTTGCCGTTGCCGACCGGTCTGACGGTGGACACCCTGAGCGGGTTTATTTCCGGCGTGCCGCTCAACGAAGCACAAACCAACGTGACGATCACTGCCACGAACTCCTGGGGCCATGACGCCCAGACGCTGGTCCTGACAGTGATGCCGGCGGCGCCGGTGATCACCAGCGCGGCGGTGGCACAGGGAGTCCTGAATCAACCGTTCAGCTACACGATCACGGCCACGGGCAACCCGACCAGTTATACCGCGGCACAACTGCCGCCCGCGACAGGTTTGCCGCCCGGTCTGACATTGGACCCGGGCACGGGGGTGATCTCGGGGACTCCCACAACCCTCGGCAATTTCAGCGTCGCCCTTACAGCCACCAACGGCGGGGGGACGGGGACGGGGCAACTGAGCCTCAGTATCATCCCGGGTCTGGTGCCCATTATCAGCAGCCCGGACACAGCGTTTGCGGCGGTAGGGCGGCCCTTTAGTTACACCATCACCGCCAACAACAACCCCCAGGCCTTCTCCATAACCGTGGATGCCACAGTCACCGCGGTAGCCTCGGGCACGCAGTTCACTGCGGCCGGTCTGATAAATGAGGGGCCGTTTGTGGGGCATCCCCTGACGGTTGTTTCAGGCGCGGCGGTCAACCAGACGGTAACCATCACGGCCTTCGACCGGTCCACAGGGGCGCTCACCGTCAACAGCGCTCTGGCAGGGCTGACTGGGGGGGACACTTTCTACGTTCGCGCGCTGCCCTTGCAGTTGGAGCCAAATTTCCTGGATGGCCTCACCCTCGATACTACCTTGGGACTGTTATCCGGCACGCCCACGGTCAACTCGGCAGGGCGCCCCTTCCATTTGACTTTGCGCGCCACCAACGCGGCGGGCACCGGCACCAAGGTGCTGCAACTCATTGTCTATAAGCCGGAGCGGCCTTTCATCAGCAGCCCGGATACGGCAACGGCCACAGTGGGCACAGCGTTTGAGTACGATATTGCGGCCAACGGTCCAACCACCGCCGCGACGGGGCAAGTCAGTGCTTTCTTCGTGCCCGTCCAGTTCACTTCGGCCAACCTGATCAACAAAGGACCGTTTGTCGGGCAAACGCTTAAGTTGACGAGCGGTGCTGGAGTGGGCCAAACGTGGACGGTTAACGCCTTTGCCCCAGCTACGGGAACCTGCACGCTGAACCGTCCGTTCAGCGGCGCGGTGGGCGATACTTTTACCTTTCCCGCTCTGTTCTCCTCGACCGGCCTGATCACCCAACCACCGCTTGCGCTTGCCGGGCTAACGCTTAGGATGACGAGCGGCGCTGCAATAAACCAAACGTGGACGGTTAACGCCTTCAACCCGCCTACGGGAACCTGTGCGCTTAACAGTGTTTTTACCGGCGCCATTGGTGACACTTTCACCTTTATCTCTCCTCAATTCTTCTCGAACAATCTGTCCGGCCCAGGGCCGTTTGTCGGGCTAACGCTTACGATGACGAGCGGCGCTGCACTAAACCAAACGTGGACGATTAACGCTTTCAACGCAATCTCGGGAACCTTCACGCTTAACAGTAATTTTACCGGCGCCACAAATGACAACTTCTCAATTAACACTGTTCCGGCCGCCACCACGGGATCGGTCACTGGCTTAGTGCCACCTGCAGGAACCCCAGGAACGGTCACGAGCCTCCCGGGAGGAACGGTTAGCTCCGTTCCCTCCAGCGGCTTCTCGTCCACCGATCTGCTCAATAGCGGGCCGTTCGCCAGCCAGACTATGTCAATGAAGAGCGGGGCCGCCATCAACATTGTTTGGACGATCACCTCGTTCGACCCGCTTACAGGCACAATCACGCTTGATAAATTCTTCGGCGGCGGGGTTGGAGACAACTTCTCAATAAATATCCCGTCTGTTACCAACCTCCCTGCCAACGCGGTGAACGGCTTTGTCACCACGCTCAATAGCCAGACGATTTTCCAATCCGACCACCTCAAGGGCGTGACACCGGCTGCGGTGCTGCTCAATTACCCCAATAACTTTACCATGACCAGCGGATTGAATGCGGGGACCGGCGCGACCAAGACAGTGACAGCTTTTGACCCGACCACGGGCACA
>Ga0187861_10004229_pt1 | contig 12126 bp, 9 predicted proteins | sample June2016WEW_10_1_3_FD_132986 | JGI IMG/M metagenome (GOLD analysis project Ga0187861, IMG submission 132986) | Peatland microbial communities from SPRUCE experiment site at the Marcell Experimental Forest, Minnesota, USA - June2016WEW_10_100 | ecosystem: Environmental > Terrestrial > Soil >...
AGTTTTTTTCCACGCCGACAGACCGCGTGCGTGCGCTTGACCCGGTGTGCCGTCCCGCCATATAATAGCGCGGTGCCAGCTTGAGAGCTGCCGGAAGAACGTGTGCTTGTTTGCCCTCTGCCCTTGGGGGAAGGGGGCGGGGTCTTTTCGGCACTTCTCAGGAAAGAACTCTTTGTTTGAAAGGAACAGAACATGCGTCTCTCACGATTCAGCTTTCTGGCCTGCGCTCTTCTCGCGGTGCTCGGCTTAGGCTTTGCGGCCAAGGCCGCGGACGAGGCCAAGATTCAGGCGCTCATAATCACCGGCGACGACGTCGGCCCGCATGAGTGGAAGAAGACCACGCCCGTCATGAAGGAGATCCTGGACAAATCGGGCAAGTTCGACGTGACTGTCGTGGAAGGCTTCAGCATTCTGGACAAGAAAGAGGACCTCCAGAAATACGGGGTCATCCTGTGGATGCTCTTCAATGCCAAGAAGGTTCCCATTTCGGATGCGGCCAAGGAGAACCTGGTCGCGTTCGTCAAGGACGGCAAGGGCATCGTGTTCAACCACTTTGCCAGCGGGTCGTTCCCGCAGTGGCCGGAATGGGTGGAGATGTGCGGGCGCTACTGGGGCAAGGGCTCCGGCCACAACAAGCGCGTGCCCTTCGAGGTGAAGGTCGTCGCCAAGGATGATCCCATCATGAAGGGAATCGAGAATTTCAAGACCGATGACGAACTTTACGCCGCGCTCGTCGGCGACGCCAAAATCAAAGTGTTGGCCGAGGCCGATTCCGATTTCAGCCATAAGACCGAGCCGATGGTCTGGACGATTGATTACGGCAAGGGCCGCGTCCTGCACCACACCTTCGGCCACGATGCCAAGGCCTTCGCCACGCCGGAGGTGCAGAAGATCATCGTGCGCGGCTGCCAGTGGGCGGCCACAGGGAAGGTCACGGAATAGGGCGAACGACCAGCCACAGAGGACACAGAGGACACAGAGTTTCTTGCTGTTCTTCTCTATACTCTCTGGGCGCTCTGTGTCCTCTTGTGGCAATCTGCTTGGAAAGGGGCATCTCGTGCTGAAACTTCTCCCCGTGCTCATCCTGGTCTGCACTCTAACGGCGCTGGTGTACGCCGCGGACAACAAGCCGGCGGCACTAACCGATGAGGAACAGAAAGCCGGGTGGAAGCTGCTCTTCGATGGTGTGAGCACCAAGGGCTGGCGCGGGCTGGGACGCCAGTCCTTCCCGCCTCAAGGCTGGGACGTTGTGGACGGCTGCCTGCATCACAAAGCCAAAGGGGGCGGCGGCGACCTCACGGCGGAAGAGCCCTGTGAGAACTTCGAGCTGTCCGTCGAATGGCAGGTGGCGCTCGGCGCCAACAGCGGCATCAAGTACCGCGTGGCCGAGTCGCCCGGCAAGACGGCGGCGTTCGGCTGCGAGTACCAGGTTCTTGACGACGAGCATCTCGCCGAAGGGAAAAAGGGCAAGGTGAGCGCCGGTTCCCTGTACGACGTCTTTGCGCCCAACGACAAGAAGAAGCTCAAGCCCGTGGGCGAATTCAACCAGACGCGCATCCTCGTCCAGGGCGACCACGCCGAACACTGGCTCAACGGCGAAAAGATCGTTGAATACGAGTTCAACAGCGAAGCCTGGAAGGCCGCCGTTGCGCAGAGCAAGTTCAAGAACAGCCCGACTTACGGCCAGACCAGGAAAGGCCAGCTCGCGCTCCAGGACCATGGCGACGAAGTCTGGTATCGCAACATCAAAATCCGGGAACTGCCGCAGAAGTGAAGATCGTGGAGCGTGGTTTAGCCCTGGGGCGCCGGTGAAATGAGCCCTTTCAGGTACTTCGCGTACTTGGGCAGGATTTCGTCCGGATCGGCGTTTTCCTGGAGAATTTCGAGAGACAGAAAGCCCCTGAAGTTTCCCGACTTCAGCAGATCAACCACTTGGGCCAACGGGATAAAGCCCTGCCCGGGGTCGCACGGCACGATCTTCGTGCGGCCCTCGTTGAAAGCACAGTCGTGCACGTGGATGTGGCGCACGTACTCGCCAATGGCGTCGTAAGTGTCTTCGACGGACTCCAGGACGCGAATGGGATGCAGCACGTCCCACAGCACCCCCAGTTTGGGCGAATAGACCTGGCTCATGACTTCATTGACGTATTTCGAGTGGCTGAAGGCCCCGTGGGTCTCGAGGAGCATCGTGGAGCGGATGCGTTCCTTCTCGGCGAACTCCGAACACTCCCCGAGCGCTTCGGCGATGTAGTCTATGACTCCCGCCGCCTCCAGGCCCGCGGGGATGTCGCCGCCGAAAAGCCGGATGTACGGCGCGCCAATGGCGTCGGCCGTGCGGATGCACTGCTTGATCTGGTTCACCGTCTTCTGGCGCTCGACGGCATCCGGATTGGCCAGCACGAAAGAGGTGGCAAGGCACGAGACGGCCAGGTTGGCCGCGTCGAGCTGCTTGCGCACATCGGCCAGGTACTCGGGAGAACTATCCAGCTCGACACCGTGCAGGTGCCCTTTGCCGATGCGCAGCTCGACCCCGTCGTAGCCGTAGGTCTGCATGCCGTCCACGATCGCGGCCACAGTCCATTCCGGGCAGACCCAACTGGTGAAGCCGAGCTTCAGGTTATAGGTGTTAGCATACGCTGTGGCCATCTAAGCAGGAACTCCTAATCCCAGCCCCCGTCCTGCGGGAGCACAGTCTTCCAAGGCGCCGCCAAGAAACAAAAAAGTCCCGCCGGGGCTCGGGCCCCACGGGGGACACGCGAATGCCGCTACCAGCAAAGACCCACCTAGTGTATCCTTGTGCGCGCGCCCCGTCAAGTCAGTTGTGGGATTGTACAGCGGTTGTGATGACATTTTTTCAGCTTGGTTGCAGTTCCAGGTTTGAGGCATTGGGGGCGCCTTAGGAGGCAAAGGCTGAAGCCTAATGCCCAAAGGGAGAGATGATGAACATTCTGGTCACAGGCGGGGCAGGCTACATCGGCAGCCATACGGCGAAAGTGCTGGCCCAATCCGGGCTTCAGCCCGTGACTTTTGACAACCTGTCGTACGGGCACGAGTGGGCCGTCAAGTGGGGCCCCCTGGAGAAAGGCGACCTCGCCGACTCCGCTCTGGTGCGCGCCGTGCTGCAAAAGTTCCACATCCAGGCAGTGGTCCATTTCGCCGCCTTTACTTACGTCGGCGAATCCGTCACTGATCCGCGCAAGTACTTCCAGAACAACCTGGTCAACACCTTGAACCTGCTTAACGCCATGTGCGATTGCGGCGTGCAGACCATCGTCTTCTCTTCCACTTGCGCGACCTACGGCCTGCCCACCCAGGTCCCGATTGCGGAGAGCCACCCGCAGCACCCCATCAGCCCCTACGGCGAAGCGAAGTATTTTGTCGAGCGCGCGCTGCACTGGTACGGCGGCGCCTACGGCCTGAGTTGGGCGGCGCTCCGCTACTTCAACGCCGCGGGCGCGGACCGGGCCGCCGAAATCGGTGAAGACCACAACCCCGAAACGCATCTCATCCCCGTGGTGATCTCCGCGGCCCAAGGCAAACGCTCCCACGTGGATGTCTACGGCACCGATTACCCCACCCCCGACGGCACGGCCGTCCGCGATTACATCCACGTCCTGGACCTGGCCGATGCCCATGTCCGCGCCCTGCAGCATCTGCTGGACCGCAAGGGCAATCTGGCCCTAAACCTGGGCACGGGCCAAGGCCACTCCGTGCGCGAGATCCTCGCGGCAGTGGAACGCGTCAGCGGAAAAAAAGTGCCCGCGCGGGAGACCGGCCGCCGTGCGGGCGACCCGCCGGTGCTCGTGGCCGACGCCCGCCAGGCCCTCACTGTCCTCGGCTGGCGGCCCCAGTATGCTGAAATTGACACGATTGTTGAGGACGCCTGGCGCTGGCACTCGAAACATTGAGCCATTCGCACAACTTGATGGGCAATCCGCAGCCGAATTACAATTGCGTGCTCGCGGAGTTGCGGTTAATACTGCGACTCTCATGTCCCAAGCCCACGAGACGGAATCGGCAGTGGAAGCCCCGGCATTGCGCGGGGGCATAGCCCCGCCCGAAGGGTCGTCCGCGGTGTCGCACCTGTTGCGGCGCTACACGCCGCACGCGATCGTGTTCTGCAGTTCGGCCTGCATCATGGTGGTGGAACTGGTCGCGGGGCGGCTCATGGCGCCGTATCTCGGCAATTCCCTGTACACCTGGACCTCAATCATAGCCGTGATCCTGGCGGGGATGAGCCTCGGCAATGTTATCGGCGGCAAGCTCGCGGACAAATGGCCGCCGGAACAGGTCTTGGGCTGGCTGTTCCTGAGCAGTTCGGCAATCAGCGTCCTGACGCTCGGCGTGAACTACCTGTTCGCCTCAGCGCTGCCGTTGTGCGGGCTGGATTGGCCCCTCCGCATCTTCTTGTCGGCGGCCATTGTCTTCGTTCCTCCGGCCGTGGCGCTGGGCACGATCTCGCCGGCCGCGGCGAAGATGGCGCTGGCACGCTCGGATAGAGTGGGCGCGACCATCGGTTCGTTCTATGCCTGGGCCGTGCTGGGAAGCATTCTGGGGACGTTCCTCACCGGCTTCTGGCTGATTGACGCGCTGGGCGCCAGAGGGGTGGTCTTGAGCACTGCGCTGGGTCTGGCGCTGTTGGGCTTGGGGCTGGGGCCGCAGCGGGTGGTGCACGCTGCGTGGGTCTGCGTGGTGTTCCTGTTCCTGGTTTTTTCGCGCCTGCAAGCACGGATCTAACGACAGTGGAAGATAACAAGCTGCCAGATGTGCCGGAGAAGGCCAGGGAAGAAGCGGATGCCCTGGAGCTGCGGCTTGCCAGGGAAGATGCGGAAGCCCTGATACACTGGCGCTACACACCGTACCTGATCGCCTTCTTCACTGCGGCGTGCATGATGATGGTGGAGATGCTGGCCAGCCGCATGATCGCCCGCCAGGTCGGCAGTTCGCTCTACACCTGGACTTCCGTCATCGGGGTGGTGCTGGCGGGGGTGAGCCTGGGGAGTTTTGTGGCCGGACGGCTGGCGGACAGGTACAGGCCGGAGTCGCTTTTGGGGTGGCTGTTCCTGGCAGCGTCCGCGGCTTGCGTCCTGACCTTGTTTGTGAACAACTATTTCTGGTGTAATTCCCCGCTCAAGCCGCTGGCGGCGTTCTTCAAGGTCGAGTTGCACTGGCCGGCGCGGGTGTTCCTGACGGTCCTGTGCATCTTCACCCTGCCGTCCCTGGTGCTGGGGACGTTCAGTCCGGTGGCGGCGAAGCTGGCGCTGCGCGACAACAGCCGCATCGGGTTCACGCTCGGTTCCGTCTCCGCGTGGGGCGCGGCGGGGAGCATCGTCGGGACGGTAGCCGCAGGCTTCTGGCTCATTTCCGCCCTGGGCACCAAGGGACTGCTGCTCGTGGTCGCCTGGGCCCTGGGAACGGCGGGCCTGCTGTGCGGGCCGCGGCGCTTGCTGCACGGCGCGTGGGTGGCCGCAGTCCTGGCGGCGCTGTTCGTTTCGCGTGACAGCCAGGTGCAGAAAGCCATCATGGTGTGCTTTTCCGCTCCTGCGCCCGCAAAAGGGCAGCCCGCTGGCAGCGTGCGGACAGTCCTTGGGGAAGCTTTCGCTAAAACGCTGGCCGCCATACACGAGTCGCACGACGACCTCTTCAACGCCGACAGCAAGTATCAGTACATCCGCGTGTATTCGGATACGAGCAAGCACGATCCGGAACGGTCCTTGCGCGTGCTGGCCCTGGACTTCCTGATCCACGGCTATGTGGACATCAAAGACCCCAGCCACCTGGAATACGATTACGAGAATGTTTATGCCGACGTGGCGCGCAAGTACGCGCAGGACAGGAAGGACATCGCCGCCTTGTTTCTGGGCGGCGGGAGCTACACCTTCCCTCGTTGGACGCAACAGCAATGGCCGGAAGGGAAAATAACGGTGGCGGAGATTGATCCGCTGGTCATTGAGGCCAACCACAAGGCCCTGGGCCTGCCGCGCGATACGCCTATCCGCACCATCGCCCTGGACGCGCGCATCGCCGTGGACAGCCTGGCTGAAAACGAGTTGTTCGACTTCGCTCTCGGCGACGCCTTCAACGACCTCTCCAGCCCCTACCACCTGTGCACGCTGGAGTTCGACCGGAAGATCAAGCGCCACCTCAAGCCGGAAGGGGCCTACCTGGTGAATGTGATTGATTCCTACGAGTGCGGCCTGCTGCTGGGCTGCCTGACCGCCACGCTCCAGCGGGCCTTCAAGTACGTCACTGTCTTTTGCACGGAGAAAGAAGGCATCGCAGAGAATGACGGATCTGGGAAGCGGCGCGACACATTTGTCATTGCGGCCTCCGATGCGCCGTTGGACACAAGCGAGTGGAAACCGGGCCACAAGACGGGCTTCCGCGGTTCCGTGCTGACAGACGAGCAGATGGCGAAACTGGCGCTCAAGTGCAAGAACCGGGTGCTGACAGACGACGACGCTCCCGTTGAGAATCTGATCGCGCCCGTGCTCCGCCTGCGGCAACAGCCGTGACGAGAGGCGAGGGGCGAGAGGCGAGTGACAGCGGTTGCCGTTCAATCCAAAATCTAAAATCCAAAATGACCGCCAGAACTTGCGCGTGACTTCTGTGCCCTTCCGGCTAAACTCCTTTTCGGGGTGTGGATGTATAGGAGGCTTGGTTATGGCGATGAAGATCGAACGCGTCAAGGTCTGGGCGGTCAGCCTTGAGGACAAGCCGGGCGCATTGGCGGCGAAGCTTGCCGCCCTGGCGCAAGCAGGGGCGGACCTGGAGTTCGTCTTTGCCCGCACGCTCGGCGAGCCCGCCGGCACTGGCGTGGCCTGCGTCACGCCGCTCAAAGGCCCCGCTCAAATCCGCGCCGCCAAGGCCGCGGGGTTTGAGGACCTCAGCCGCATCAATACGGTGCGCATAGAAACGCCCGACGCGCAGGGAGTCGCTGCCCGGCTGACTGAAAAAGTCGCCGCCGCAAACCTCAACTTGCGCGGTTTCTCCGCCAGCGCGCACGGCAAAAAGGGCATTATCTATCTGGCCTTCGAGAGCGGCGCCGATGCCGCGGCTGCGGTGCGGGTACTCAAAAGGCTGCGGTAAAAAGGATCAAGCCAAGAGTGGAAAGCGGCGAGCGGAGCGACCGTCCTGGTTGTTCCGCATACTTCGAGCACGATGCCGATTTCGGCGTGGCCGGCCGCGGGGCCACGGTGGAGGAGGCCTTCATCCAGGCTGCGCAGGCCATGTTTGCCATCATGGTTGAGCCGGACAAGCTCCGCGACGACGCGCAATTTGCGTTCGAGTTTGAGGAGCCGGACCTGGAGCTGGCGCTTATCGTCTGGCTCAACCGGCTGCTGGCCGAGGCGCGCCGCAACGGCCTGGCCCTGCGGCGCTTCGCCTTGCGGCGCGACGGCCCGCGCTGGCTGGGCGCAGCCTGGGGCCAGCGTTGGGACGACTCCCTCGCCCGCGGCACCGAAGTCAAGGGCGCCACGCTGACCATGCTCTCGGTGCGCTTAACCGCGGGCCAATGGGAAGCCCGGTGTGTGGTGGATGTGTGAAAGGATTTTGGATAAAGGGAGTGGCAGAATTCTTCCCCTTCCTCCCATTCTTCCCATAGCACCTGACAACCCAGCACCGGCAGAAAGGAATCCCCTATGGACCTGAAACGCTTGCAGCAACTGGACGAATTTCGCTGGACCGTGCCCCTCAGAGCCGCTGAGGAACGCGCGCCTGTGGTGCTTTACGGCACTGTGGAACTGCTGGAGAGCATGGATGACAAGGTCCTCGAACAAGCCGTCAACGTCGCGAAGCTGCCGGGCATTGCCGGCAGTTCGATGGTCATGCCCGACGGCCACTGGGGCTACGGCTTCCCCATCGGCGGCGTGGCGGCCTTCGACGCCCAGCGCGGCGGCATCGTCTCGGCCGGCGGCGTGGGTTTCGACATCTCCTGCGGCATCCGCTGCCTGCGCACCAACCTCACCTGGCCGCAAGCCGCGCCCAAAATTGACGCGCTCGCCGAGGCGCTGTTCCGCATCATTCCCGCGGGCGTCGGGAGCGAGGGCCGGCTGAGGCTGCCACCTGAGGAGTTGGATGAAGTCCTGAGCGGCGGCGCGCAGTGGGCGGTTGAACAAGGCTACGGCACGGCGGAGGACTTGGCCTGCATCGAAGACGGCGGCCGCGTGGAGGGCGCGAAGCCCGAGTGTGTCTCGCTGCTGGCCAAGCAGCGGCAGGAGGGCGAAATGGGCACGCTCGGCTCAGGCAACCATTACCTTGAAGTCCAGGTTGTAGAGCGCGTCCACGACGCGGCGGCGGCGGCGGCCTACGGGCTCTTTCAGGACCAGGTGCTGGTCTCGATCCACTGCGGCTCGCGCGGCCTCGGGCACCAGGTGGGCACGGACTACCTGGTTTCACTGGCCAAAGCCGCCCAGCGGCTGGGCATCCAACTCCCCGAACGCGAGCTGGCTTGCGCGCCCATCGCATCCCCCGAAGGACAGCAGTATCTCGGCGCCATGACCGCAGCCATCAACTGCGCCCTGGCCAACCGGCAGATCCTGGCGCATCTCACGCGCACGGCTTTCGCCCGCGTCCTGCCCGACGCCGTCCTGGAGACGCTCTTCGATGTCTCGCACAACACCTGCAAATGCGAGACCCACGTGGTGGACGGGAAAGAGCAGCAAGTGTACGTGCACCGCAAGGGCGCCACGCGCGCTTTCGGCCCCGGGCATCCGGCGTTGCCGGAGCAGTACCGCGCGGCCGGGCAGCCGGTCATCATTGGCGGCACTATGGGCACAGGCTCATACATCCTTGCCGGCGTGGACGAAAAGCAGAACCAGGCCTTCGCCTCCGCCTGCCACGGCGCCGGGCGCGCCATGAGCCGCACCCAGGCGCTCAAACGCTGGCGCGGCGACCAGCTCCTCCAGGAACTCAAGCACCAGGGCATCCTCATCCGCGCCCATTCCGCCCGCGGCGCGGCGGAGGAAGCCCCCGGCGCGTACAAAGACGTGGACAGCGTTTGCGAGGCCACGGAAAAGGCCGGCCTGGCCAAGCGCGTTGTCCACATGGTACCCAGGGCGTGCGTGAAAGGATGAGACGATAAAGTGGTATGATTATCCCGGGTGGAGGCATTGGACCGCCACACGCCTGAACGAGGAGGGGCGCTTCCCTTGAACCAAGACTTGACCATGAACCCTCCCGGCGCCACGTCACCCCAGGAACTGGAGCTGGAAATCCAGTCCTTCGGCGCGGGACTGTGGCAGCGCATTTCGGGCGAAGTGCCCGGACTGTTCAACAAAGACTATTGGCAGGGCCTGGTTCTCGAATGGGCCATGCGCGATCCTTCCTTCAAGAACGACATGTTCCGGCTGGTGGACGTGCTCCCTGCGCTCGGCTCCTCCGCTCAGGTTGCCGAACACGTCCGCGGGCTGCTGCTGCGCGAGGGGCGGGAGTTGCCTGCCGCGCTGGCGGCCGCCGTCAAACTGGCGTCCGGCAGCCTCACGGCCGGCGTGACGGCGCGCGCCATTCGCGGCAATGTGGCGGCCTTGGCCGAAAGGTTCATCATCGGCAAGGACGCCCAGGGCGCCACCCCGGCGCTGCGCAGACTGCGCCAGGAAGGCCTGGCCTTCACCGCGGACCTGCTCGGCGAGACGACTATCAGCGATGCCGAGGCCCAGGTGTACCAGGGCCGTTACAGCAGCCTGATTGACCAGTTGGGCGCGGAGACAAAGGCCTGGCCGGCCGCGCCGGTGCTGGACTCCGACCACGCCGGCCCCATCCCGCGCGCCAACGTCTCGCTGAAGGTTTCAGCGATGGCCCCCTTCCTCGACGCGGTTGACCCGGCCGGCAGCGTGGCCCGCCTGCGCCATAAGGTGCTGCCGCTCTTCCTGCGGGCCAAAGAGCAGGGCGTCTTCCTGGGCCTGGACCTGGAACAGTATGCCATCCACGGCATTACCTTCGACTTGTTCGAGTCGCTGGCCCTGGAGCCGGCTTTGCGCGATTGGCCGCATATCGGCGTGGCGGTGCAAGCGTATCTTAAGGACAGCCGCCGCGATGTTGAGCGCCTCAACGCGCTGGCCAGGGGGCGCGGGACGCCGGTCACGGTCCGGCTCGTCAAGGGCGCCTATTGGGAATATGAGCTCGCGCTGTCCCAGCAGGCCGGTTACCCCTGCCCAGTGTTCACCGACAAGGCCGCCACGGATGCCAACTACGAGGCGCTGAGCGCCTTTCTCCTGGAGAATGCCGAATACCTGCGCCCGGCGTTGGCCAGCCACAACCTCCGTTCGCTCACGCACGCCCTGGTCCTCGCCCGCCGCCTGAAAGTGCCTCCGGCGGCGCTGGAGATCCAGATGCTCAACGGCATGGCGGAGCCTGAGCGGAAGGCGTTCTGCGCCGCGGGCCAGCGCGTGCGCATCTACTGTCCCGTCGGCGAACTGCTCCCCGGCGTGGCCTATCTTGTGCGCCGGCTTCTGGAGAACACCTCGAACAGCGGCTTCTTGCGCCTCAGCCACCACGACAATGCGGACATTGGCGCGCTGCTCAAGGCCCCGCAACCGGGCAGGCAGGAAGCCGGCGCTGCCAAGCGGATGGTTCGCGGCGATCCGGCCACGCCCTATGAATGCTGCCCGCTGACTGATTTCGGTGTTCCCGAAAATCAGCGCGCCTTTGCCGCTGCGGTCCAGAAGGTGCGCGCCGCCCTGCCGCTGTCGGTGCCGGTCGTGATCCAAGGCGCGAGCTCCGGCGGCGGCGCAACCCAGGAGCGTGTTTGCCCCAGTGATGCGCAAACGGTTGTCGCGCGGGTCGCGCTGGCGACGCTGGAGCAGGCCGGCCGCGCCGCTGAGGCCGCGTACCAGGCCTGGCCTGCCTGGTGCGACCGCCCCTTGCATGAGCGCGCTGCGCTGCTGGACCGCTTGGGCGATGAACTGGAGCGCGACCGGCTCGAACTGGCGGCGTTGCAGGTCTGGGAGGTGGCGAAGCCTTGGCGCGAAAGCGACGCCGACGTGGCCGAGGCCATTGATTTCTGCCGCTACTACGCGCGCCAGGCGCTGGTTGAACTGGGCGCGCGCAAGACGCTCTGTGTGGCCGGTGAAGACAACACGCTGCTGTATGAAGGGCGCGGGCCGGCGGTAATCATCTCCCCCTGGAATTTCCCGCTCGCCATACTCACCGGCATGGCCACGGCCGCGCTCGTCGCAGGCAACACTCTGATCCTCAAACCTTCGGGCCTCGCCAGCGCCATCGCCTACGGCTTGTACCAACGCATGCTGCGCGCGGGCATTCCTCCGGAAGCCGTGCAGTTCGTCCCCGGCGCGGGCGCTCAAGTGGGCATGCGGCTGGTCGAGCATCCCCTGGTGGCGCAGATCGCCTTCACCGGCGGCAAGGATGTTGGGCTGGAGATTCTGGAACGCGCCGCCAAGGTCCAGCCGGGACAACGCCAGGTAAAGCGCGTGGTTTGCGAGATGGGCGGCAAGAACGCCATCATCGTGGACGAAGACGCCGACCTGGACGAGGCTGTTGCCGGCGTCGTCAAAAGCGCGTTCGGTTATGCCGGCCAGAAGTGCTCGGCCTGCTCAAGGGTGCTGGCCGTCGGCACAGCGTATGAGGCGTTCGCGCGGCGCCTGGTCGAGGCCTGCCGCAGCCTGACGCTGGCGCCGGCGCACGAACCGGCGTGCCAGGTTCCGCCGGTCGCCGACGGCAGAGCGCACCAGCGGCTCACTGGTCTCATCGCCAACCCGCCCGCGGGAGCAACCTTGCTCTTCAAGGGCGGCGTCCCGCAAAGCGGCTGGTTTGTGCCGCCGGCGGTTTTCACGGTCGGTAGCGCACGCCACCAGTTGATGCAGGAAGAGTTGTTCGGTCCCATCGTCGCGCTGATGAAAGTGGACACGTTCAGCCGCGCGCTGGATGTGGCCATGAGCACCGAGTTCTGTCTCACCGGCGGGGTCTTCTCGCGCCTGCCCAGCCACCTTGACGAGGCGCGGGCACGCTTCCGCGTGGGGAACCTGTATCTTAACCGCGGCTGCACGGGCGCAGTAGTAGGGCGCCAGCCGTTTGGCGGTTCGGGCATGAGCGGCCTGGGCACGAAGGCGGGCGGGCCGGGCTACCTCCTCTTCTTCGCCGATCCGCGCGTGGTCTGCGAGAATACCATGC
>Ga0187861_10004236_pt1 | contig 12115 bp, 10 predicted proteins | sample June2016WEW_10_1_3_FD_132986 | JGI IMG/M metagenome (GOLD analysis project Ga0187861, IMG submission 132986) | Peatland microbial communities from SPRUCE experiment site at the Marcell Experimental Forest, Minnesota, USA - June2016WEW_10_100 | ecosystem: Environmental > Terrestrial > Soil >...
GATCGATCCGACGTTGGTCTTCGGAATTCCAATGGGAGGATGGCGTACGCCCGATGGTAAGTTTTGTGAAAACAACCAGCTTGAACCCGATATAAAAATCAGGAATGAACCCGACCAGATTTCATCGGGTCATGACCAGCAGATAGAAGCAGCAGTGAAAGAACTGATGAAGTAATGCAACACCATTCATTCATTCATTCATTCATTTATTTACTAAAATCTTAAAACCCTGAACAGAAAATTGTATGTTATGGTTGTCAACCCGACCTTCCCGATCACAGGGATTTAAGTCCTGAGTTTGACACCACATTTTTATAATTAATTTATTTACAGCATGGTAATAGCACGCCCAACGGTTTGTGCCACTACATTTCAATCATTTTTATAAGATTTTAGGAGGTATTCTCATGTTCATAGCTTTTAATAGATTTTGAGCATTTTCAGGAATGTCTGTTCTCACCCATATAGTTTGCGATTTTATTTTTACTGGTATTGCTAATACCGAGTTTAACTCTTCCATTGCAATAGCTGTAGTAAGAGGCCTTGTCTTAATGATTTTTCCCATGATCGCCTTAGATTGTAAGTTGTTGTTTTGCTCTCTGAGTGCTTTTTTCATATGAACTTCACAGAGGTAGGAAAGAAAGAACACAACCAGGTGTCCGATGATTCTTTCATCCGTCCAATGAAACACAGGACGTGATTTGAGGCTTCCTTTTAATTCACCAAATGATTCTTCAATTTTCCAGAGTTGCTTGTAGTTAAAAACGATCTCCTTAGCAGACATGCTTTTCACATTGGTGATTATCCCGAAGAAGCCGTCTTTACGTGATTGTTCATCGATTGCCTGCTGGTTGATCATTGACTTTGCATCATCTTGCAACAGGAGATATTTTTGGTAATTGCGATTGGTCACAAAACTTTTTGCCCGGGAATTTTTCTTGCTTAATTTTTCCCGGATTTTATCCAGGATATCTTCCCTGGTCTTTCGATCTCTTTCAGCCCTGGATCTTGACCAGGTAATAATGCAAAGATCAGCTCCAAGTGTTGTTTCCCAAATAGCCAGTTCGTCGCTGATAAATTCAAACCGGTTGATGTCATAAAAATTATGTTGTAATTGATCTTTCAGTGTACCCATTATTAATCCGACAATAAATTCACCTTGATTATTGCGAATGTGATTAAGGTTTTGAGTATAAAACAATCCCCGGTCAGCTATAAAAATAAACTGTCTGACTGAAAACTTTTTTCTCATTTTATCGACAATATCTTTAAGCGTATTCCCCTCGAAAGTGTTACCCGGGTGGACTTCAAAACTCAATGGGATGTCATCAGTATCGGTTAATAAACCAAAGACCACCTGTGTACTATCTGTTCTCATCTCTTTGCTATATCCAAACCTGCGCAACTTTCCCAAATCCTCATGTGTGCTCTCGAACTGCATTGATCCCCAAAGAATCCATCAACCGGTCAAGAATAAGCAATGATCCATATATGTATACATTGCTAATATCTACGTGTTTTGCCGGTTCTAATAGATGAATAGTATCAAGATGTTTGTTTATGGCTTCAGAAAGTTGTTCCAACTTGTTGTCCGCAACACGGCCCAAAGAAAGTAAAGTACGCTGTTTAACCTTGCCATCTTGCCGGAAGGATTCTACCAGATGATAATAGGCATTGCCTCTTTTGTTTTTGGTTATTCGGATATATATGGTCGTTGTGTTTTACGACACATAAATATATCACCAAATGTCATATTCAACTATTAACAATCATTTTGTTAATAAAGTGTCCACTACATTTTTTCAAAAACTCAAACCTCTATTTAATATACAAATGAATATCAATAAGTTACAAATTAAAAACATGCTAAAATGGAAATCTGCTGTCAAAGTCGGGTTATTAATTTTCATCTATCTTCCGGGAAAAACCTATCAATCAAGTAAATGATGCTTTTAAATTAAAAGCTTTCCGGAACATTAAGCATTTCATCGATCCGGATAAAACGATAATGCATCTTTTTCAGTCGTACTATGATTCCGGGAAGAGCTTTTACTGTATTTGATCTATCCCCGTTTCCACAATGCATCAGAATGATGCTCTTATCTTTTGCTTCATTAATTACCTTGTCTGTAATTTTTTGAACAGTTTTATCAGATTCAAAATCCCTGGGATCAATATCCCAAAGGATAATGTAAAACCCTTTTTCTTTCAGGTATTCGGCAAAATCACGATACATAAAACCAAATGGTGGCCTGTATAAACGAGGCAAAATACCGGTAAACCGACAAATCAACTCAGACGTCGGCTCAATCTCTTTTTCCAACAGTTCATTGCTCTTAAGGTTCCAGAAGTCGAGATGATGATAGCTGTGGTTTCCGATGCAATGCCCTTCCTTATGAATGCGTTCAACTATATTTCTATTAGGCTCTATAAATGATCCGATCAGGAAAAAAGTAGCTTTTACTTTTTTGGATTTAAGAACGTTTAATACCTGTTGAGTATAAATTGAATCAGGACCATCGTCAAAGGTCAGGGCGATGGTCTTCTGCGGAGCCGTTATTTTCGGACTGCAGGAATTAAAAAACCATATCACAAAAAGAAACAAAAAAATACTTATGGTCTTGTTCATGATGTTTTTCGGCCAATTCGCATGTAAAAGTAGACATAAAAAGATTGACTTTTACCTGGCATTCCGTACCGGGAATTTAGTTATAATCCAGTTACTGCTTGACAGGATTGAAAAATAAAATCAATCACTTTCAGAACATCGGTGATGCAATCAATATCCTTCATAGGTTTGTTCCCTGTTATTTTTTTTACTTTTATGCAATAATTTGTATCTTGAAATCATCCATTAGTTCGAAATATCACTTGTTATTGCCAAGAGGAATGAAACAAAACACAATAGTATTGCGTTTATCCTGGCCGATTTCCCGGAAGCTTACAGCAATTCTATTTCCTGAAGTACGAAAGCCGAAAAAATTTTGAATTTAAAATATGCAGCAATTCAACTTGATAGTTATCATAGAAAAGGTTCGCAGAAATTGGGAAGAACGGCCTTTGATACTGATTATGTGCCTGGCGATAGTTTTTCGGTTACTTGCAGCCATTTTTGCCAAGGGCTGGGGTATGTTTGATGACCATTTTATCGTAATAGAGTCAGCCCAATCATGGGTGGATGGCCATAATCCCTGGCTTCCGGGATCTCCCGGGAATACAGGTCCCACAGGTCATAACCTGTTTTACCCGGGAATACATTTTCTGCTATTTTCCTTTTTTAAATATATAGGCCTAATCGATCCACAATGGAAAATGTTCCTGGTCAGGTTGATTCACGGAGGTTTTTCTCTTTTCACTGTTTATTTTGGCTACCGTATTGCTGAGGTACTCGACGGAAAGAAATCTGCCAGAATGGCCGGGTTGCTTCTTGCAGTTTTCTGGTTCATGCCTTGGATGAGTGTCCGGAATCTTGTCGAAATGGCCTGTGTCCCCTTCCTTATGCTCGGATATTGGATGATCATCAGGGAAAAGTCAGCCTGGAAGCTCTTTTTATCTTACTTCCTGGCTGGACTGTTTTTCGGATTTGCATTTAATATCCGGTCCCAGACTGTTTTTTTTCCCTTTGGCATCGGGATCATTTTGCTGGTAAAGTTTGATTGGAAAAAATTATCTGCATTAACCTTGGGTGTTGTTCTTCCTGTATTAGCTGTCCAGGGTGGCATTGATACTGCAATCTGGGGCTACCCGTTCGCTGAATTGTCGCGTTATATAAATGTCTGTTTTACCGAGCGAAATGAGTATATCAGCCTGCCGTGGTATAATTACTTTCTTACCATTTTCGGGCTCTTAATCCCACCTGTGAGCATCTTTCTTTTTTTCGGATTCGTTCGAACATGGAAGAAATATATAATCATTTTCCTTCCGATGCTTCTTTTCTTTATTTTTCACTCCTATTTCCCTAACAAACAGGAACGGTTTATCCTTCCCATGATACCGCTGCTTATCGTGATCGGTTCTATTGGGTGGCATGAATTTGTTTCCAAGTCTGAATTCTGGAAAAAACACCACGGCCTGATGAAATCCTCCTGGATCTTTTTTTGGGTAGTGAACACTATTTTCCTTTTGGTTTTCACCTTCACCTATTCAAAAAGAGCCCGAGTGGAAAGTATGAGATATCTCTCCAGGTATCCTAACATCTGCGAGCTTCTGGTACTGGATGCAGAGAACAGCCCGGAACTTCAACCTAAGTTCTACCTCGGACAGTGGCCCTATATTGCAAGCGAAATTTCAGGCGACCACAGTCCCGATACTTTATTATCTAATTTGTCACATAAGCGCGCTGAGGATCAGCCCCGTTTTATACTATTCACGGGCGAAAAAGGTTTAATTGGGTTGATCATAAAGACCAGGAGACAATATCCACACCTGGTTTACGAAACCACCATGGAACCCGGGTTTATTGACTGGCTGGTTCACTGGCTGAACCCGATTAACAAGAACCGTCGTGTGATCATTTACCGGAATACCGATTTTTTCCCGAATAAATCTAATTAAGCATGAAAAACAAATGGTTTCCTATCGCTCAACCTTCTTTCCTCGGCAACGAGAAGTCTTATGTAATGGATGCCCTTGCATCCGGATGGATAAGTTCGATTGGTCCATATATCGACAAATTTGAAAAAACCTTTGCAAGCTATCACGGAGTAAAACATGCCATCTCAACTCATAACGGAACATCCGCCCTGCATCTGGCCCTTGCTGCTGCAGGGATTGGCGATAAAGATGAGGTGATCGTTCCAGATCTTACATTTATTGCAACGGCAAATTGCGTCAGGTACTGCAATGCAATACCCATTCTCACAGATGTATCTCTAGACGACTGGAATATCAGCCCCGAAGCGATCAGGAGGGCGATTTCACATAGAACAAAAGCAATTATTCCTGTACATCTTTACGGCAATCCTGCTGCTATGAGAGAGATCATGGAAATCGCAAAGCAGCATAACCTTTTTGTAATAGAAGATTGCGCTGAAGCCCTTGGCGCAGAATACCAGGGAAAAAAGGTCGGAACTTTTGGTCATATCAGTTGTTTCAGTTTTTTTGGAAACAAGATTATCACCACGGGTGAAGGCGGAATGTGCATCACCAATGATGATCACCTTGCGGAACGCATGCGGATTCTACGTGATCACGGCATGAACTGGAATAAAAAATACTGGTACGAAAACCTTGGTTATAATTACCGCATGACCAATTTACAAGCAGCTCTGGGAGTCGCACAAATGGAACAGGTTGAAAAACTGATTTCTTTACGGGATGAGATCTATCGGGTCTATCATAAAGCACTTAGTCCACATTCGAGAATCAGGATGCAGGAGTTGAACAACCAGCGTAACGTAAACTGGGAGTTCACTATCAGGATGACAGGGATGTCATTCGACCAGCGAGATGCTGTGATGGAATCACTGAAAATTCTGGGCATCGATTCCAGACCCATTTTCTACCCCATCAGTCTTATGTCATTTTACCAGGATCCTTGTTACAGCCGGGGCGAATTGAATCATTCCATTGCCATATCACGGGAAGGAATTAGCCTACCGACTTACGTGGGTCTTACGCACGAAGAAATCAATTTTATTGTAGTTTCCCTTCTTGGTTGTTTAGAAAAAACAGGCACATGAAAGTCTCCGTGATCCTGCCTACTTATAACGAAAAGTCATCAATTAACTTACTGATCAGGGAGATCTCGAAGATCATTTCGCGTGAGTCATTTGTATACGAATTAATCATCGTGGATGACAACAGCCCGGATGGTACTTACCAGATAATTCTTGATGAATTTAGTAACGACCCTTGTGTTATTCTCGTTCTCCGTTTGAACGAAAAGGGACTAGCCTCTGCAATTCTTCACGGGATCAGGATTGCATCCGGAGATACTTTGGTGGTTATGGATACTGATTTCAATCATCCGCCCGACCTGATTCCCCTCCTTATTAAGATCACCAACAATTTTGATATTGCAATAGGATCGAGATATATAAAAGGCGGAGGGATGGAGTCCTCACGGTTTCGGTTTCTCGGAAGCAAACTGTTTAACAAGTTAATCCAATATTTTCTCGGGGTTAAAACCACCGATAACCTTAGCGGTTTCTTTGCCTTTAAAAAATCCATCCTGGATGGAATCAATCTTGAGACTATTTTTTATGGATATGGAGATTACTTTATCCGATTCCTTTATGTTATGCAAAAACGAAATAAGTTCATCCTTGAAACTCCGGTGGTCTATAAAAACCGAATGGGTGGTCTGTCAAAAACCGATTTAAAAAAAGAACTCCTGAGATACTCCTTAACTTTGTTTAGAATACGTTTCGGGAAATTGAAATACGCCTAATTGCTTAATTCAATGGAACAGTTTGATTTATAAAATAAAATTTGGCTCTTTATAATTTCGATTGGGTAAAATAATAATTTTTCATTTTTATTCAGATTAATTAATGTTCCAGATTCTTCGACTTACCAATACTACTAGAAGATCATGCAGTATCCAATTTGGCTTACTACCAATTATCAGTTCATTCTTAATCCCGCTTATAATAAGGACAGGGGACACCGGTTCATGCACCGGGAATCCGTCTTCACGTTCAATTTTAACCCGGAAAGAAGTAATCTCAGATCCCGGATTTATTTAACAGGGAAGAGATTTGAATTTCTACAATAGTACCAGTACCTGGCGATGAATGAATATCGATTGTTCCACCATGCAACCTGATGATTTTATGTGCCAATGCCAATCCTATGCCTGACCCTTTGTAGGTATATGCATTTGTCGCCCGGAAGAAAGGCTGAAAAAGATCTTTTCGCTCATTTTCAGGGATTCCAATTCCTTTATCGGAAACGGTAAGGATAATAGTTCTGTTCTTTTCTTTGAGGGAAACATCAACAGGTTCATCCATGGAAAATTTTAATGCGTTTTCCAGAACATTTGTTAACGCTGTTTGTAAAAGGTTATGGATTCCGTAGACGGTGAAAGATTTAGAAGTTCCCTGTAGATCAGAAATGTGAAACACTATACGGTTTAAATATTTACTCTTACCAAAATATTCCCCGATTTCATAGAGTAATTCATCGAGTTGGATCTCTTCACGGTTTTGTTCGGTTATTTCAAAATCAGCCTGGGCCAGGTTCAGGAGATTCCTGGTAATAATGTCAAGCCGTTCGGCTTCATCATTAATTTTCAGCAATGAATTAATATACTGATCGACGGAACGGGTTTTTGATAGGGAAATTTCTGCTTCTCCCATTATGGCTGTAAGAGGATTTTTCAATTCATGAGAGGCGTTGCTGATGAAATTCTTTTGCATATCGAATGAATGCTCAAGCCGGTCAAGCATCTGGTTGAGCATCCGTATAAGCTCGGAAAGTTCATCAGTCCCTTCACTTTCAAGGAGCCGGCGCTTTAAATTTGTCGCCCTTATCCTTTTAACCTCCTTCAGAATATTACTTATCGGTGATAGCACTTGTCTTGCGTAAAGCTGCCCGATAAAATAGATAAAAAAGATGCTTACTATTAATATGCCGCCGAGGCTTTTTAACAGGTTCTGTTGCCTCCGGATTCCGACCCGGTCAATAGCGGTCACCACGATGATGAAAGTTCCCTGGTTATCCGGGTAAAACAACCCAACGCCTTGTTTCTCTTTGATGCTGAACTTGGTGTTGTGGCCGGCAATGAGCCTGTTTGCCACCTCCTCAGGTACCACTTTTTTCAAGGAATCACTCACAAGCTTCCGGTATTTGGTATCCAGGATTACTATATTTGCCTCAGGCAGGGTTTTGGAATTTTTTTCCATGGTTTCCTCATAAAGCTTATGACTCATTTCATCTTCTTCAAAATATTTATCGGCAATAAAATAGGCTTTTTCCTCCAATCTTCCATAAAAATCATTTCTTACATAATAGCCTGAAAAGAAGTAGATGAAAAAGGAAAAACAAAGCAACACGATGGTTGTTATAACAGAGTATATTACCGATATTTTTCTCCGGATCTTCATTTTATTCTTCTTTTAATACATACCCCATTCCGATTAATGTATGGATAAGGTTTACCTGATATCCTTTATCGATTTTATTCCGTAAATAATTTACATAAACCTCAACGATGTTTGTATTTGGATCGACATTGCTGTCCCATACATTTTCGAGAATGGAAGTACGCGACAGAACCCGCCCCGGGTTTTTCATAAAAAACTCCAGCAGTCTGAATTCTTTCGATGTGAGTTTGATCTCCCTTCCCGATCTGGTCACTGATTTTGTCCTTGTGTCGAGTGAAAGGTCGGAAAATTGGTATATTTTCAGAAAATCAGCAGTGTCCTTCCGCCGCAGCATTACATTAATCCGAGCAATAAGTTCCCTGAATTTGAACGGTTTTGATAAATAATCGTCGGCGCCGGTTTCCAATCCCTTAATAATATCATCAGTACTTCCAAGAGCAGTAAGCATTAGGATTGGAACTGAATATCCCATTTCTTTTCGGATCCGCTGGCAAACCTCAATTCCATTCATCCTGGGAAGGATTACATCCAAAATAATAGCATCGAATTCATGAGTGCAGGCAAGATTCAACCCTATTTCCCCGTCAAAGGCTGATTCGGTAATAAATCCTTCCTCCTCGAGCCCTTTTTTAATGAAAGAAGAAACATTTACTTCATCTTCAATTATAAGAATTTTGGGCATATTAAAAATATTAGAGATTATTCCTCAATTGATACAAATTCAAATTTAAATATTCATTGGTTTGGCCAATCATATTAATTTCCATTGGCAAGTAATTTTGTTTTGAACTTATAGACGCCTTTAAAAAGAATTGGAAAGATAAAAAGTGTCAACGTGGTTGCCGTTAGCAATCCTCCAATTACAACGACTGCCAGGGGTTTGGATGATTCAGACCCTATTCCGGTTGAGATTGCTGCAGGTAACAACCCGATAGCAGCCAGGGTGGCAGTCATTATTACCGGGCGTATCCTGGCGATCACTCCAGATCGTATGGCTTCATCGAGGTGCATACGTGCATGCAGGTTTTTCTTAAACTTAGACAAAAGGATGACATTATTCTGGATGCAGATGCCGAATAATGCAATGAATCCTATGCCTGCTGATATACAGAAATTGATATTCGTAATATGCAATGCTAGAATACCACCTACAATTGCGAAAGGTACATTGATCAGGATTAGTCCGGCATCGGTAACATTACCATAAAGTATAAACAGGATAAAAAATATCAGTAAAAGACTGATAGGTACAACAATTCCCAATTGTTTGGAGGCCCGTTGCTGGTTTTCAAAATCACCCTCCCAGGAAATGGAATAGCCTTTAGGGAAAGAAACAGACTTTTCAACTTTCCGTTGTGCCTCTGCAACAGTGGATCCCATATCCCTTCCACGGGCGGAGAATTTCAGGGCTATGAATCGCATATTCATATCCCGGAAGATCAGAATGGGGCCAGTTACTTTCCTGATGGTCGCAATTTCCTTGATGGGAATTTTATTTCCGGAAAGTGTGGGTACCATGAGGTTTCCAATATCTTTTTCATTCATCCTGTATTCAGGCAGGTAACGGATACGAATATCAAATTTTTTAATCCCTTCATAAAAAGTGGAAGCGGCTTTCCCTCCAATAGCCATCTCAATCACGGCATTACAATCGGCTGTTGCAACATTATAAAGCGCCATCTTTTCTTCATCAAGCTCAATGCGTAATTCAGGCTGCCCTAAATTCCGTATTACACCTAAGTCTTCAACACCACGAATATCTTTCATAATTTTAAAAACATTATCCGCCTTTGATTCTAGGAGTTCCAGGTCTTCTCCGTATATTTTTACTGCAAGCGAACCTTTTACTCCCGAAACAGCTTCTTCCACATTATCCTGAATTGGTTGTGAAAAGTTAAAGATTATTCCCGGGTATTTGGATAACTTTTGTGTCATCCGGGCAATTAAGACATCCCTATTCCTTTTCAAATCCATTTCTCGGGTGTGGTAAATGTCGACATGAAATTCGATATTGTAAAACCCGGTTGCATCTGTACCATCATTTGGCCGCCCTGTTTGAGAAAGAACTTGTTTAACTTCGGGAAAGGATTTGAGAATATGGCGCATATCTTCTGATATTTTAACCGACTCGCTAAGGGAAACGCTCATGGGAAGCGATGCCCTGACATAAATTGCTCCTTCATTCAGTTGGGGTAAAAATTCTGTACCCAGAAAACGGAATGAAAACAGGCTTAAAGCCAGTATAACAGCTGCAACGGTAAGACTGATGCGTTTATTGCGATAAGCTATGTCGAAAAACGAGGTAGTTTGCCGGATTATAAATGAGAGGAAAGCGTTATGTTTCTCCCTTACATTTTTAGAAAAAAGAAGGCTTGACATGACTGGGGCAAACGTAAGGGCAAAAATCAGCGCACCGAGTAGGGCGAATCCAAGTGTATATGCAAGTGGTGAGAACATTTTTCCTTCCACTTTCTGAAAAGAAAAAATAGGAAGCAGGGCAGTAATGATGATTAGTTTTGAAATGAAGATTGATTTTCCCATCTCCGTTCCGGTTTCCTTGATCATCCCCAGCTTAGAGAGTCTGTTAAACCGGACCATTCCAACTTCCCTTGCTTTGCGATCGAGCGTTACAAATATACCTTCAACTATCACCACTGCACCATCGATAATGATGCCGAAATCAATGGCGCCCATTGACAAAAGGTTGGCTGACATCCCTCTTAACCTGAGGCAGATAAAAGCAAATAAAAGCGAGAGAGGAATGATGAGTGAAACAATGAGGGTTGTTCTCCAATCCGCCATAAACAGAAGTACAATCACGGTGACAAAGATGATTCCTTCAAGCAGGTTATGAAGGACCGTGTGTGTTGCATAACTTATGAGGTTTTCACGGTCATAGAAGGTATCGATTTTTACATCGGAGGGAAGAATTTTCATATTCAGTTCATCAATTTTTGCTTTGACTTTTTGAATGACTTCCTTAGGGTTTTCTCCTTTTCGCATCACGATGATGCCTTCCACAACATCGGGCTGGTTATCCCTGCCAACCTGTCCTAATCGCGGTAGACATGATTCTTTGACGTTGGCTACATTTTTTACAAGTAGTGGATTCCCATTAATGTTCTTGATGATAATATCCCCGATTTCAAAAAACCGATCAAGAACGCCAATACCCCTAACCACATAGGCCTGGCTGTTCTGATCAATCACATCACCTCCCACGTTAATGTTGCTCCTGTTCACTGCCTGATAAACTTCAAGTGGTGTGATATTATACTTTGCAAGTAAGTGAGGATCTACCTGAATCTCATATGTTTTAACTTCACCACCAAAACTCACAACTTCCGCAACCCCTGGAATAGAACGGATTCGTCGCTCAATAATCCAATCCTGAATCGTTTTCAACTCACGCACCGATCGTGTACTGCTCTTCAAGGTATACCTGTATATTTCCCCAATAGGACCATACGGAGGTTCTATATCTGGTTTGACACCTTCCGGAAGATCAACACCAGTAAGAAGATTGTTTACCTGCTGACGTGCAAAAGCATCATCCACATTATCTTCAAAAATTATCTTTACTACCGATAAACCGAAAAGTGTTGTTGACCGGATGTTTGTCTTTTTCTGAACCGAATTCATCTCAATTTCAATAGGTATTGTAACGTACCTTTCTATTTCCTCAGCACTGCGGCCTGGCCATTGTGAAATAATGGTGATCTCAGTATTGGTGACATCGGGAAAGGCTTCGATCGAGATATTGATGTAACTGATCAGTCCCCAGATTACAATGATTGCAATGCTGAAAAAGAGGATGAATTTGTTTTTAAGCGAAAAGGAAATGATATTGCGGATAAATGTATTCATGGAGGAGAATAGGAATTGTCATTTTTACTGGGTTATTGCATTGTAGATAAGGACTTGGCGGTTGCTTATTACCAATTCGCCAAGTTTCAGTCCACTACGGATATAAGTATATTTAGAATTTGAAGAAGCAATATCAATTTTACGTATTTGGATATCGCATTTATCACGATAAACCAATACCCAATTTTGGTTCCGGTCAA